>PVMK01188186.1_pt1 | contig 52002 bp, 44 predicted proteins | sample 1853481 | NCBI WGS metagenome assembly PVMK01 (sample SAMN08533507, study PRJNA380276) | Marine sediment metagenome, whole genome shotgun sequencing project.
GCAGTCCTCCTGGCGGTGGTGCAACTCGGATCGGGTGACGCGCTGACCACCGCGCTGGGTTTTCTCGCTATCAATATGGTGTTCGGCAATATGATCGAGCCGCGTCTGATGGGTCGTGGTGTCGGCATCTCACCGCTGATCATATTCACAGGTTTGGTGCTGTGGGGCTGGATTTTCGGTCCGGTTGGCATGCTGTTGTCGGTTCCGCTGACCATGACCGTAAAGATGGCGCTGGAATCGAATGACCGCACTCGGTGGGCGGCAATTCTCATTGGCTCGGAGCAGGATGCGGAGTGGGAACTTGCACACCAGATGAATAAAAAGAAAGAGTAACTATAGGTCTTTATGAAGATTGTGCAGAGGGATTAAGAAAGTGTCATCGGTTTTTTACAGAAGTGTAGGTTCAACCTATCCAATGGCGGTACGCGGCGAAGGCGTGTATCTCTATGACAACGAGGATCGTCAGTACCTTGATATGAGCGGCGGCGCGGCGGTTTCCTGTCTTGGCCACGGGCATCCCGAAGTTATCAGTGCTGTGCAACGGCAGGTTGAGAATCTGGCGTTCGCGCACACTTCATTTTTCACCAATGAGCCGCAGGAGGACCTGGCCGCACGCCTGGCGGCACGTTTCCCGGAGCAGGACGCAAAAGCCTGGTTTACCTCTGGTGGTTCAGAGTCAAATGAAACGGCACTGAAAATGGCATGGCAGTACTGGCGAGCTCATGGTCATGCCGACAAGACCATCGTCATCAGCAGGGCCTTCAGTTATCACGGCGGCACGTTGGGTGCCAATTCCATCAGCGGTGCCGTGTCACGGCGCGCGGCTTTTGAAAAAGTGTTGCACGACTGGCCGCGTATTGCTCCGTGCTACGCCTACCGTCACCAACGCGAAGACGAATCTGCTGTTGAATACGGTAAACGTGTTGCTGCGGAGCTGGATACCGCGATTCGGGCTGCGGGCGCAGACAATGTTGCGGCATTTATTGCCGAACCGGTAGTCGGCGCGACACTGGGCGCTGCGGCAGCCGTAAGCGGCTACTTTAAGGAAATACGCCGCATTTGCGATGAGCACGATGTTCTGTTTATCGCCGATGAAGTAATGTGCGGCAGCGGCCGTACCGGCACATTTTATGCGTGCGAGCAGGAAGACGTGGTGCCTGACATGGTGACCATGGCGAAAGGCCTTGGCGGCGGTTATCAACCGCTCGGCGCAGTACTTGCCAGAGAACACATCTGCGAAACCATTCGCCAGGACAAGAGCGAATTTGCGCACGGCCACACTTACATTGGGCACGCGACGGCCTGTGCCGCGGGCGTTGCGATTCAGAAATGCCTGGATCAGGATGGTCTGCTGGAATCCGTTCACGGTAAAGGCGAGCGAATGATGTCTGCCCTGCAGGACGCATTTAGCGATCATCCGTACGTTGGCGATATACGCGGGCGGGGTTTATTCGCTGGCATCGAATTCGTTGCGGATCGCGAGACCAAAAAGCCGTTTCCCGCGGAAGACAAGCTGGCCTACAAATTATTCGCAGCAACGATGGAGGCCGGGCTTATTTGTTACCCGGGTCACGGGACTGCCGGTGGATACGAGGGCGCACACATCATGCTGGCACCACCGTTCATAGCCGAAGACAAACATTTTGATGAATTGACGGAGCGTCTTGGCAAAGTCTTCGATAAGGCGATTGGCAAACCCTGACGAGCCAAAAATGTCACAGCCATTCATCATCATGTGCGCGCCAAACGGTGCACGGAAAAACAAAACAGACCACCCGGCTTTGCCAATCACAGACAGCGAGCTCGCAGACTGTGCTGAATCCATACTGCAAGAGGGCGCGTCGATCATTCATTTGCACGTGCGCGACGAAAATGGCGCCCATACGCTTGACGTCGACCGTTATCGCAGCGCAATAAGTGCAATACGGCAGCGGGTTGGTCAGCAACTCGTCATTCAGGTTACAACCGAAGCCTGCGGTATATTCGATCGGCAACAACAAATGGCGACCGTTCGCTCACTTAAGCCGGAAGCAGTGTCAGTGGCCTTGAGAGAGCTCTGCCCTGATAACGAGTCGGAAGCTACCGCAGCGGAATTCTTCGCCTGGTTGAATGCGCATAACGTATTGACGCAGTACATTCTTTATTCGGCTGACGAAGTGGCGCGTTTCGAAGAACTTCGTCGCCGAGGTGTTATTGGCGATGAGACCCCGTTCGTTTTGTTCGTGCTGGGCCGATACAGCGAAGATCTTACAGGTGATGTGAACGAGCTGGGCGCGTTCATCGATGCCGCCAACACAGATACCGTATGGGCCGTCTGCAGCTTTGGTCAAACAGAACACGTTGCCGTACAGAAAGCGGCCAGTATGGATGGTCACGCCCGGGTCGGATTCGAGAATAATTTAATGCTGCCGGACGGCAAGCCCGCTACGGATAATGCTGCGCTGGTTATGCTTGCGGCCGATGCTGGTCGCCAGGTATCAAGAGCGCCCGCGAGCGCCGATGACGTTCGACAATTGCTTGGCTGATCGCCCGTGCCGGTAGATCGAAAATCTCAGGAATCAAGATCACATATCTATCGTGCGGCGGGCTCCTACAGTTGCTAATTAGATTTGTAGGAGCCCGCCCAGCGGGCGATAAATGTCAGGCATAGCGACGAATTCGATGTATCCAACAATTACCTGCCAGGCGCCAATGGCTCGTTGCCTGCCTTCCACTTGATACTGCATCCGATGCTCGGTACCTGCTTAGCAGATACGGCTGTTCCATTGAGAGCTGCTTCCAGCGCCGCTCGAATATCGACACCCGTAACCGGTATGTCATTAGACGGGCGGCTGGCATCAAGCTGTCCGCGATAGACGAGTTGTTTACCCGCGTCGAAAACGAAAAAGTCCGGTGTACAGGCGGCGCGATAAGCCCTGGCCACGTCCTGCCCTGCGTCGACAAGATAAGGAAACTCATAACCCCAGGCTATAGCTTCTTCTTTCATCTTTGCCGGGCGGTCGCCTGGGTAGGACGATGCGTCATTGCTGTTAATGGCGTATACCGCAACATCGCGTGGCAGGTAGTCACTGCCGAGTCGCGCCAGCTCGGCGCGCACGTGCTTAACGTATGGACAGTGATTACAGATGAACATGACGAGAAATGCCGCGGCATGGTCAGCGAATGTGTGCACTGTCCCGTCAGGATCTGGCAGGGAGAATTCCGGCGCAATCGTTCCCAGCGCAAGCATCGCGGATTCTTTCGCGGCCATTTTTTAACTCCTCATCGCGTAGTTACACATTGATATGCTGCCATTTGCGAGCATGCCATAAACTCAGAAAGAGTACTGACTGCAGCGCGCGACTGCCGCCCTGCAACAGCCATATTGTGAACAGGCCGAATCCCAAAACCGGCCCAAAGAAGTAGGCGAGCGGCAGGAACAGGAGCCACTGGGTGCCGATGCTGACGAACATGACGCTCTTCGCATCACCAGCGCCGAGAAGTCCGTGCATAAAAGCAAAGCCAATCGCTTCAATCGGCATTGTCAGTCCGATCAGTCGCATTGGCCAACGCGCAATATCGCGGGTTGTCGACTCGTGAATGAAAATAGAAGAAACCAGGTCAGGCACCAGCCACATCGGAAGACCCAGAATGGTCAGGAACACTACGGTTACTTTGGCAACGTCCCACGTCCACTGGTAAGCATCCTCCGGCTCACCGCGCCCAAGCGCCTGGCCGACCAGTGTTGCACAGGCAATACCAAGGGCCAGGCCGGGCAGGATGGCGAATAGCAGTACGGTAATCAGCACATTGGCCGCCGCAAGCTCGGGCGTGCCAATTTTGCCAATGATCCAGAACATGGCCACCAGGCCTGCAGAAAAAAACAGCTGTTGAATCCCGGATGGAATCGAAATTCTGATCAAAGACGCGGTCTCGGATTTCGTTGCCACGCTGTGCAGAAAGCCGTCTTTACGCACGTGTCTGAAGCCAAGGTAGAAATAAATCAATGTGCCGATGCCCATTGAAATGGCGCTGGCCATGCCGGCACCGGTTACACCTAATGCTGGCGCACCGAAATTGCCAAAGATCAGTATGTAGTTCAGAACGATATTGCTGGCGTGCATAAGGATGAGCGTGATCATGTACAAGCGGGACAGATCGAGCGCATTCCAGTAACCGCGAAAAGCGAAATTCATGCCGACAAATACGATTGCACCGAGACGCCACTCGACATAGGGAATGCCTTTCTCGATCACGGCGGGGTCGCTATTCAGGTGCGGAAAGACCGGCCCGGCAAGTTTGATCAGAACAAATGAAAGAATGGGCGCGACGACGAGAACAATCAGCAAGGCGACGTTAAGAATTGCGGCGGCCCGGTCCGGGCGACCCTCGCCTTTTTTTCGCGCCGCGGTCGATTGCACGCCGGTCGATATGCCAAGAATCATTGCCTGACACATGAATACGACGAAACCGCCGAGGCCGACGGCGGCCAGTGCGGCATCGCCAAGGAAACCGACCATTGCCGTATCGACGATATTCAGCAGGTTCTGCGATACCATGCCACCGATGATGGGCAGGGCGAGTGCGATAATTCGGTTTCGCCGATCTACAGTCAAAGTGTAATATTTTTTCATTCTTTTAATCGGTTGGACTGGTAAAAATGACCTGGATAACGACTATCTCATACGAAGATGCGAGTGGGACATTAAAAAAACTCTACGATCGCATCAAAGGCCCGGATAACAACGTAGACAACATCATGATGGCCCACAGCTTGCGACCGCATTCGATGGAAGGGCACATGTCCCTATATAAGTATGTGCTGCACCATCCCGCGTAATGTCGTGCCGAAGTCCTATCTTGAAACGATCGGTGTTTATGTAAGCCTGCTAAACAACTGCAGATACTGTATTGACCACCATTTCTCCGGTTTGATCCGTTTGCTGCAGGATGATGCGCGGGCGACGGCGATCCGCAGTGCGTTGGATGACAGGAATCCGGCCGCCGCGTTCGAAGGGAGGGAGCTAGCTGGATTGGAGTATGTGGAGAAATTGACGACCGATGCTGCAGCAGTATCTGCCGGTGATATAGACAAGTTACGTGAGGCCGGATTTGATGACGGTGAGATTCTTGAGATTAACCAGGTTGCGGCTTACTTTGCTTACGCGAATCGCATGGTACTCGGTCTGGGTATTAATACCGAAGGTGATGACGTTGGACTATCGCCAGGGGACTCCAGTGACTCTGACAACTGGTCGCATGCCTAGGAACGTTGGCTGCCAATTAATGGAAGCAGCGTTGTAGGAGCCCGCCCAGCGGGCGAGTTCGCTTGAGATGAGAGAAAAGCGAAACGATGATCAGCGCGGATTTAAGATTGGCGTCATAACTAAGAATGGCGAACTCGCCCGTGCCGATAGAGAGACATTCACGAGGGTCCAGCGATCGCAACTATCGTGCGGCGGGCTCCTACAGCACGTTAAAAGTCAGACTTAACCACCCCCAAGCAACCCGCGCGACTTCCCAACCGCCGCCACAACCCGATCAACATGATCCTCAGTGTTATAAACATGCGGTGACATGCGAAAGCCGCCGGTTGCCGCCGTAATGATGCCCGAATTGTCGAATACTTTACTCACCAGCTTGCTGCCGTTTCCTCCCGCAGCTTGCAGAATAACTATACTGCTTGTGAAGTGCGGATTCAGTGAAGAAACGAATGGAACACCAAGCTCCTGCAACCCATCACGCAACCGATTTGCGATCAAACCAGAGCGCTGTTCTATACCCGCCGGAGTGATCTTTTCGTGGAAAACTGCAGCATCATCAAGCGATGCGATTGCAGCATCGTCGCGCTGACTCAACGCATCGAATTTTCTCGCGCCATGTGGAGGTTTATCTACGGCTTCGGTCCATGGAATACTAACAATGCTCGGCCAGATGCGATCGATGTGTTTATCGCGTACAAACAGGAGGCCAACTTCGCGCGGACCCATGAACCACTTGTGTGCGCTGGCACTGAATGAGTCGCAGTCCACCCGACTAAAGTTAATGTCTACCGCACCCCAGGTTTGCGCGCCGTCCACATGAATGTGCACGTCACTCATCTTGTTGCGAATCGCTGAGCAAACTTCTGCAACTGGTAGTCGAAAACCAGTAATGTTTGATATATGTGTAAACGAAATTACTTTGGTCTTGCTGCCTAGTGCTTGCACGAACAAGTTGGCAACTTCGTCGACGGAACTCGTATTCGTCGGTACGGAAAAGCGACGAACAATGCAGCCACTTCTTGCGGCCCGGACATCCCAGGCCATGCTGTTGGATGGGTGATTCTGGTCCCACAACACAACTTCATCTCCGGCTTCGAGTGGCATTCCCTGCACAATGACGTTATTCGCCTCGGATGCATTGCGAACGATGGCAAGTTCGTCAGCCGACGTACCGAGCTGCTGCGCAATCCGGCTGCGCGCGGTTTCCTTTAATGCTTCGACCCGTTTGCGGCTTGCCGAACTCAGATCGAGATCGAGAGCGGCTGCGTATCGCGCATGCGCCTCCACCACGCTTGAGGGCATGGGACACAGATTGGCCGCATTCATTGGCACCGTGTCATCGGAGAAACCGAACGCTGGTACGCTCGGTTCGGCGCTTGCGGATACGGTGTAGCCTGCGAGACTGCTTGCCAGCGAAGCGCCGCCGACTACTTTCAGGAATTCTCTTCTTGCGATGGTCATGATGTTCCCCCGGGGTGTATCTTGATTGTGGGTACATTCTACGACTTAATGAGAGCCGATGAACGCCGAAAAAAGAGATATCGCGTGAATATGTTTGAGCTGCCACAACCTGCGATTGCTGTATCTGGCAGCGAAGATCGATTTCCCGGTGCGTCGAATCTATTGCATCGGGCGTAACTATGGCGCGCATGCGCGGGAAATGGGGCATGACCCGGATCGCGAGCCACCATTCTGGTTTGCCAAGCCCGCAGATGCGATCGTCGCTAACGACTCGGTGATCAATTACCCGCCGCGTACCGAAAACCTGCATCACGAAATTGAGCTTGTTGTTGCCATCGGCAAAGCGGCAGCGGATGTCGACAGTCGGGGACGCGCTGGACTACGTCAGTGGTTATGCGGTGGGCATTGACCTGACGCGCCGCGACCTGCAAAAAGAGGCGAAAAGCCTGGGGACGGCCATGGGTCACTGCAAAAGGGCTTTGACCAGTCCGCTCCAGTTTCTGCTCTGCATATGGTAGCGGACATCGGTCATCCCACCAGCGGGCGCATCTGGCTGAGCGTTAATGACGAGATTCGCCAGCAGGGCGACCTGAATGAGCTAATATGGAGTGTAGCGGAGGCGATTGCAGAGTTGTCGACGCTATTTGCACTATCGCCGGGGGACCTGATATTCACCGGCACGCCGGCCGGCGTCGGCCCGGTCGTAGCCGGGGACCAGATCACCGGTGGCATAGACGGAATTGATGAAATAAGAATAACAATTAGATAAGAAATCAATAAAACTCCAGGGGGATCAGCATGGATCGTCGCAAGTTTCTGAACAGTATGAGCGTCGCAACCGCCGCAACCATTGCGGGGGCCGCAACGCTTTCTGATAAGGCAGACGCGCTTGAAGATGCAATGAGCGACAGCCTGGAAAAACGTCGTGCGAAACCGCGCCCATGTTATATCGACGGCAGACCGGACAGCGATCCGAACGACAAGCGACCATTCCTCATGCACGATGAGCCGCTGTTGCCGAAAATGCCGGAAAAGCCGACGCTGATGGATTTTTACAAGTTGCGTTTTTCCCTGAATCACGTCACGCAAAGCGCAAGGCTTGCACAAAAGAATGGCAGCAGCGAAAAAGTCGTCATGGCATGCCTGTTGCACGATATTGGCTTAAACCTGCTTAGCACCGATCACGGTTACTGGTGTGCGCAGATGATCGCGCCTTATGTCGATGAAGAAATTGTCTGGGCGATAGAAAAACACCAGGCGCTCAGGTTTTTCCCGGATGAATCCGTTGGTTACGAATATCCACAAGCCTATATTCGATATTTCGGTGAGGATTACAAACCTGAGGCATACATTCGCAAATCTTACGAAGAAGCGAGAAACCACAAGTGGTACATGACCTCGCGAAAGATCACCATAAATGACCTGTATGCTTTTGATCCGGACGTCACGGTAGACGTCGAAGATTTCACCGACATTATCGGTCGAAATTTCAAGCAGCCCAAGGAAGGACTCGGCTTCGACGGTAGCCCGACGGCGCATATGTGGCGCACCATGATCTGGCCAAATAATTTCTTGTAGACTTTTTCCAGGGGAGCTACTCAATGATCAAAGTGAGCGTGCTCTACCAAAAACTGACTCCAGCTCGTTTGACATGGATTACTACTGCAACAGCCACATTCCGATGGTCAGGGAAAAGTGTGGAGCTGCCCTCAAAAACGTGGCCGTCGAAGGAGGTTTAGGCGGCGGAGCACCGGATTCTCCACCGCCGTATGCAGCAATGGGGCACCTGTACTTCGATTCCATTGAAGATTTTCAGTCATCATTTGGCCCGCATGCGGAAGCGATCATGGCTGATATTCCTAACTATACGGACGTGGAGCCGGTCATTCAGGTTAGTGAAATACACATTTAGCTCGCAAATAGAGGGACAGTGACCTTAATTGCGTCGCCAGCTTAGAGGAGCATGTGAGTTACGGTCACTGTCCCCCTAACCCGGTACCTGCCAAATTGGTTGCTTGCACCAACTGAAAACAGGTCCAATGTGTGTCAACATTCTGCGGGCAAAACACAACGCCGGATGAGGTCTGTAGATTCAACCAGCCGTGGTTCGGTGAAAAAGGATAAGAATGGAGAGCCGAAATGAAATTTAAGCGTCTTTTTGCCGTCAGCTGCACTTTGCTCGTGCTCGCAAATCTGGCGGTCGCGCAAATCTCGCCGTCAGAAGAATCTCTGTCCGGCCTTTATCCAGGAAAATCGTATTCTCCATATGCGCAAAGATTATTCCCCAGCCGGCCCCTTTGGGGCGATACACACCTGCACACAGCATTGTCCGTAGACGCAGGGTTGTTTGGCGCGCGCCTTGGACTGGAGGAGGCATATCGATTTGCCCGCGGTGAAGAGGTGATTTCATCTACGGGTCAGCCGGTCAAGCTCGGTCGCCCGCTCGACTGGCTGGTGATTGCCGATCACTCTGACGCGCTGGGTTTTGTTCAGGATCTCGCCGCCGGTGCGCCGGGCATCCTCGCATTTGAAGAAGGACGGCGCTGGCACGCCGGTCTTGAGCAAGGTGGAGACGCAGCGGTTGCAGCGACCCTGGACCTCATCACAACATTTGCGCAGGGCAAGATTCCGCAAGCGCTGATGGCCGATTACTCGCCCGGTGCGAAAAAGTATCGTGCTGTCTGGGAGCATGTGGTGAAGGCAGCAGAGGAATACAACGAACCCGGGCGTTTCACGGCGCTGATCGGCTACGAGTGGACCTCGCTTGTTGCGGGCAACAACCTGCACCGCAACGTGATTTTTCGCGGTGGGGCCGATAAGGCAGGGCAAATCGTGCCATTTACCACGCAGGCCCCAATGGGCAGCACCGACCCACTGGATCTCTACGAATGGCTGGAAAACTATGAAGCGAAGACCGGAGGCTCAGCGCTGGCGGTGGCGCACAACGGCAACCTGTCCAATGGAATAATGTTTCCGGTGGACAGGCAATACACCGGCCGTAAGCTCGACAAGGATTACGTGACCAGCCGTGCACGCTGGGAACGAATGTACGAGGTAACCCAGATCAAGGGTGACGGCGAGGCACATCCGCTGCTGTCCCCCGACGACGCATTCGCCGACTACGAGACCTGGGATGCAGGCAACCTTGATCTGAGTGAGGCCAAAACGGACGATATGCTTGCTGCAGAGTATGCCCGCGAGGCGCTCAAAAACGGTCTTGCGCTGGAAGAGAAGTTCGGCACCAATCCCTACAAATTCGGCATGGTCGGCTCAACCGATAGCCATACCGGGCTCACTACCGCGGAAGAGGATAACTTCTTCGGCAAACATTCCGGTGGCGAGCCCTCTCCCGATCGAATGCATCACCCGTTTACCGAAACGGAAAACGGTATTTTCGAAGGTTGGCAAACGGTCGCATCGGGCCTGGCTGCTGTCTGGGCAACGGACAATACCCGTGAGGCGATCTGGGATGCGATGGATCGCAAGGAAGTTTATGCGACCACAGGCACGCGCCTGATGGTTCGCTTCTTCGGCGGCTGGGACTATACGGCGGAGGACCTTAACAGCAGGCAGCCAGCGTTCCGCGGCTACGAAAAAGGTGTATCCATGGGTGGCGACCTGAGCGCACGTTCAGGAGATGGCGCGCCGACTTTTATGGTCTACACCTTACGCGATCCCATTGGCGCCAATCTCGATCGCATTCAGATTGTGAAGGGCTGGCTGGATTCCAGGGGCGATACTCATGAAAAGGTTTACGATGTCGCATGGTCATCCGGACGTGAACCCGATGCGAACGGTGTGCTGCCACCGGTCGGCAATACGGTGGACGTGGAAGCCGCGAACTGGCTCAACACGATCGGTGCATCAGAACTTGGCACCGTGTGGACAGATCCCGATTTCGATCCGGAGCAAAGGGCATTCTATTATGCTCGTGTGATAGAGATTCCGACGCCGCGCTGGGTTGTTTACGACGCCTTCCGTTACGGCGTCGAGATTCCGGAAGGCGCCGACACAATACACCAGGAGCGCGCCTATACTTCGCCGATCTGGTATACGCCCTAAGCAACGTGAACCAGGAATCAAGTGGCGTTAAGAATTCAGCCGGGCGGATTATTGCGCTCGCGTTAGTTTTCTCGATCAGCTACGCAGTTATTCGATACCATATCGTCGGTTCAGTTCCCTGGAAGGATTTCCCCTTTTTCATTTTGAACAAGGGCATTTCTTTGGCCGCGTTTATTCTGATTACCTGCAATTTCGGTTTCGGACCCTTAAATAATCTCGGAGTGAAAGTACCAGAGGGTTGGCTAAATGCTCGCAAGGCACTGGGCATGACCGGCTTCCTGCTGGTGCTTATCCACGCTCTGATGAGCTTCATGCTCTTTAATTCGTCAGTGTATGCAAAGTTTTTCGAAGCGGATGGCACGCTGACCCTCCTGGCCGGTCTGAGTATGCTTGGCGGCGTATTGGCCTTCGTCGTCCTGTGGGCTTACAACCTGAGCTTTCAAACACACTTGCGGGAAGACAAGTCGTTCATCCAGTTCATCACGTCGAGGAAATTTCTTCTTTGGGCAATGGTTCTGGGTGCGGTGCACCTGATCTTCATGGGTTATCAGGGCTGGATGACACCATCAGGCTGGCAAGGGGGGCTTCCACCAATTAGCATGGTGGCGATCGCACTTTTCGTGGTTGGATATGCCGTCAACATATTGGGTAGAAAATAGGCGTCGACCGACGCTGTTTCATTGATGGGTTTAGGTGCAGTAGAGTCGCTGTGACTAAATAGAGGGACAGTGACCGTAACTCGGCGAGACCTGATCCGGTTACGGTGACAGCCATTTTGATTTGGTCGTAGTGGATTAGGGGAACACAAGAGTTACGGTCACTGTCCCCCTAATCGAACGCATCAGGAACTCCGGAGAAAACAATTGAACAGAGAATGCTGGACAACCTCAGTCGCAATAATCGTCACGATGTTTCGATGTCGTTGTTGCGCCCGTAATCTGGCGGTAATCCTGTCGTTTGCAACGATTTTTGTAACACCAGCAGCCATCGCGTCGAACGCCGATCAATTGGAATCTTTGCAGTTGCTGGGGCGTGAGATCGCCCCGGGGACGCGCAGCAAATTTCCCTTCATACCGGACAGATCGTTTGAAGCCTCTTACCTCAACATGCCGGTGTTTGTCGCCCGAGGTCTGACTCAGGGACCAACTCTGTGTCTTACCGCAGGCGTGCACGGCGATGAACTAAACGGTGTGGAGGTTGCGCGGCGGGTATTCGCCGGGATCGATGCACAGGAGTTGCGGGGCACTCTGATCGTGTTGCCCATGATCAATGCCGAGGGTATTCGTGGCGGTAAGCGCTACCTGTCAGACGGACGCGACCTGAATCGAGCGTTTCCGGGCAGGGCCGGGGGCAGCATCGCCGCGTTAATCGCACATGCGATCTTTACGAAAGTGCTGGGCAATTGCGACGCACTTGTCGATCTTCATACGGCATCGAACCAGCGCGCTAATCTCCGACAAATTCGTGCGGATCTTTCCGATCCGGTAGTTCGGGAGCTGGCAGTTCATTTCGGTGTTGGCATCGTCGTTGCCGGGTCAGGTCCCGATGGCAGCCTGCGTCGCGAGGCGGCGAAGGCAGGAATTCCGGCAATAATTTATGAAGCCGGCGAACCGCTTCGTTTCCAGGAAGACGAGATCGAACGTGGGGTGGAGGGAGTTGAAAATGTAATGGCTTACCTCGACATGACCGACGGGGCTGATTTGACAATTCCTGATGTTCGCATTTACCAGCGATCGAAATGGGTTCGAGCCGCCTTCCGCAATGGTGGATTCTTCTTTCCAACGGCAGGGCTTGGTGACATCGTCAACACCGGCGACCCGCTGGGCAAAATCGTCGATCCGTTGACCGATGCATCCTTCGAAGTCATCTCGCCGATAGCAGGTGAAATAATTGGCATGGCCGTTCCCAACCGGTGCTGTCGGGTTACGCATTATTCCACCTCGCCCGGCATGAGCCCGACTGACAAAGTAGCAAGCGCCGGCGGCCACTTGTTTGAAATAGAGGGACAGTGACATTAAAGGTGTCAGGGGCTAGGAGGACAGTGACCTTAATTGTGTCGTCCGATCAGGGGAACGCAGGAGTTATAGTCACTGTCCCTCCAACCAGGGCAGCGCGGGAGTTATGGTCACTGTCCCCCGAATCCTCTCGCGCATATAACCAAAAGTTTGTTACAAAAAAAACTGATCAGAAATCTAAACCATTTCGCAACTTCGTGCATCTTAGAAATAAGTACATTGGAAAACACAGATCGAAAGTTCTGCGTTAGTTGGTTGGCTACCGATGTAGATCGTTGTACCTGGCATCTTGGAATGGAGAAGAAATAATGAAATATTCGAAAATTGTTAAAAGCCTGCTGACTACTATTGCTTTCGCCGCGTTGGTTGCGCCGACAATCGCATCTGCGGGTGATCGAAATGAACTTAAGGGTGTATCGATGAAAGTGTCGTACGCCGATCTCGATGTGAATAACGAGAAAGATGCGAAGGCCTTGTACCGCCGGCTGAAGCAAGCGTCAAAATACGTGTGTGATTACCGCCGACTGAATGTCGCTGGGTCCGTGGGCCGTATGGCTGATCTCAAACGATGTTACACAGAAGCACTGTCAGCTGCTGTGGATCAGATCGACAACGAATTGGTTACGAAAGTTCACAATAGCTAGTTTCCCGGGGGCAGTGGCCTTAACTGTTGTGTTCGCTTAATCGAACGACACATGCAGCGTCGCTGTCTCTATTAGCATGGGCTGATAGCTAAACGCAGGAGCGGCAAGACGCCGCTCCTGCGTGTGACGTCATGCTTCGTCCGTACCTGATTCTTCGAAGGGTTCGGTATCTTCAATCTGTTCCAGCAGGTTGATAGCCACGCCAACAAAATCGGTATCGGTCACGATGCCGTGCAAGTTGCCATCGGTGACGATTGGCAGGCAGCCAATACGGTGTTTTTCCAGGAACAGGGCGGCCTGTCTCAGGCTTGCATTTTCATCGACGGTTGCAATGTCCGTGACCATCATGTCCTCTATCAGAATTTCTTTTGCATGCAGCCGGCTGTCAGGATCGCGCAGAATTGAATCCGTTGCAGCGAGAACGTTGCTAAGTGTGACCAGCCCAACCAGCTCTTTGCCCACACATACGGGCAGGTGATGAATACTGTTGTCGTGCATCAATTCGCGCGCTTTAGCCAAATTATCTTTGGGTGAAATCGTTATGAGGTTGGTGCTCATAATCATGTCCAGATTCATCATGGGTCGAACTCCGCTAATTGATGCCTTTCATTTATTCTAGCGAACTGAACGGAGCGCGCTATTGCGACAAACACGTATCAGTTTGCGGTGCGGAAAGGCAGTTCTTCATCTGCGATGCGCAAGAGTTCTGCAATGATTTCACTGCGGTCAGGCTCGATATGCTGGCCCTCTGTCCAGCGCAATAACTTGGGTTCGCCAGCCGTCGCGAACAATGCCTCGGTCTGGCCTGCCGGCATACGTTCGTCGGCGCGAGCGCCAATAATAAGTACCGGCCGGGGCGCGATCGCGGCTACATTCATTGCTGTGTCGAACGTTGGGCCGTAAGCGAGCCAGTGCAGCAGCGTACTGACTGGCCCGTGGAGAAATTTATAGTTGTTCCTCCTGGCTACCTGGGTCTCAATCCACAAACGATTATCGGCCGCACCGTGCACCAGCAGAGCCCCCTTGATCCGTGCATCTCTGGCTGCAGCGGCAGCCGCAAACGGCACGCCCAGGCTCGCACCAACGATGATTACCTGCTCGGTATCGACCCAGTGTTGTTCCACGAGCCAGTCCATCGCCAGGGATACCGCGGGGGGAGTATCCAGCAAAGCCCGCCGCACCAGCGGTATCGCCTTTGCAATAGCGATTACGCCTTTGACCTTTTCCGGACCGTCATAGGGGTAATCCAGTGCGACGACTGCGCGGTTGCCGACATGGCCGAAGAGTTCCACGGCATTGCTGCCGGTACGATGACCACCAAGAACAACCAGTACCGGCAACCGATTGCGGCTCGTCACGTCGCGAATCGTACGCAGGGAAACTGAAAGTCCTGAATCAGACTGAAGTGTCACGAATTCTGATGTCTGACCATCCCGAGTGTGCGAATCAGCAACAGTCACTTTGGCAAGGGTGCCGTGCCGTTCGAGAAACCAGCGATCCCGGGATAGTCCAGCGTCCCAATACAACCAGGTCAATGCACTTAACATCAGCAGGGCAATCGTTAGCAACGCATACAAACCAACCTTGCGAAAAAAGCGCAACATGCCTGATGATCTCGCTTTTAGTCTCCTGTCGGTGTCGCCCCGACATTACTCAATAATCCAATCCCTGCAGCATTGACCGCGGCACGAAACTTCGCCAGGTCGCCGGAGAAAAGCTCATCGACTGTCGCAAGTCCTTCATCCAGTGATGCGCGCGCAATATCTATATAGGTGCGAGCGGCCGGAGAGGGCGCGCCATATGTTGAGCCTATGTAATTTTGTGCCAGGCCGATTCGGCTCGTAATCTTGTCGGCCTGGTACTCGATTCCCTTCGTCTCAGGTGGGACACGGAAAAGTTTTTCCAGCTCATCAAGTGCTTTCGTTATTTCACCTGCGCTTTCTGTCAAAGCCTTGAGATCAGCGTTGTCCGCGGCATCTTTTCTCTTTTTTATCAGTGTGGATACAGCAGCAACATCACTGTGCGCCTGAACGATTTTTTCGACAGCAACCACTGCCTTGTCTTGCATCGCCTGAATCTCAAGCAGTGACTTGTAGTTGCTCACCACTTCAGCAAGGGAATACGGCGAACGTGGGTCAGCTATCGTTTTTGCGTTGGCAGAGACCTCATCGCTGTTCTCGTCATCTCGTTTCAGCGTCAGCGTCACCTGGTAGTTGGCCGGTGGCACCTCGATTCCGGCTGGCAGGCCATCTTCGTAATCCTGCGGCTCCGGTCCTGGCATAGCTCGCAAGCCATCCCGGCGCATTTCCCAAACGACACGATTGATTCCCTGATGAACGGGGCGTTTGAAAGTGCGAATTGTCTCGCCGCTGGCATCGCTTACAGTGATTGTGACCTTTGGTCCTTTCTCATCGCTTTCGTCGTCCTCTTTCTCGTCTTCACTGTCCTCTGCTGCAGTCGCTTCGACACGCTGCCGGATTTTTCGCGCGCGCTCAGTATCTTCGTCCGGATGTGGCAGATCATCGCCGCTTGCGACAAAGGTTATCGCTACTCCATAGGGCTCATTCTCTGCACGAAATTCACCCGATCCGGTGAAACGCGACGACGGCGTTTGGTTCGCCACATAGTGCTGACCAGCCGTTACTGACAAAATCTTCAGTGGCGCAGAAAAATCACTCTCATCGATGTTGCGTAACGCGCTGTAGTCATCAATCACGAATATCGAACGACCATGAGTGCCAAGAACCAGGTCGTTTTCACGCTCCTGTATAGCCATGTCCATGACCGAGACGGTAGGAACGCCAGCACTGAATTTGCTCCAGCTGTCGCCGCCATCGACGGAAACATACAGACCGAACTCGGTGCCCAGGAACAGCAGGTCGGGATCAACGTGGTCCTGCAAAACAGACAGGGCGTACCCGGATATCTCATCCGTCTGCAGTGCCTGCCAGTTTCTGCCGTAATCCTCGACCCGGTATATATAGGTGTTCATGTTGCTGCGTCGGTGATCGTCAAATACGATAAACGCGGTGCCCGGGTCATGTGGTGATGGAGAGATCATCGGTACCCACGCTCCTTCCGGGACGCCGCGCGCACGTTCGTCAATACGGCTCCAGGATTCACCACCGTCACGGCTGATATGTATACGTCCATCGTCCGAACCGACCCACAGTACGTCGCGTTCGAGTTTGCTTGCGGCGATCGAGACCAGCGTCGTATAGTTTTCTGCGGCTGTAACGTCAAAGGTTATGCCGCCGCTTTCCTTGAATGTCTGCATATCCGGATTGTTCGACGTCAGATCACCACTGATTACAGTCCAGCTTTGGCCGCGATCAGTCGACTTGTGCACGAACTGGCTGCCGTAGTAAATCGTTGCGGCATCAAACGGATCCTGTTCGATTGCCGCGTTCCAGTTGAAACGCAGCTCGACATCGGGGGCCGGTGGATCTGGACGAATTAATCGTTGCTCGCCAGTATCGAGGTCCCAGCGAGAGAGATAGCCACCCTGGGACATTACGTAGCCGCGCCGTGAACTTTCCGGGTCTGGCAGCGTATCGAAGCCGTCACCGAAGCCGACTTCCTGCCAGTGCAGGTTGCGAATACCGGCGTTCTCCCATACCTCTGATGGTCCGCGCCAGGAACCATTGTCCTGTAGTCCACCGTAAATGTTGTAGGGCTCATCGTTGTCTACCGCGATATGATAGAACTGCGCCAGTGGCAGGTTGCGTACGAACCTCCAGCTGATGCCGCGATCATGTGTGATCGCCAGGCCACCATCGTTGCCAATAATCATGTGGCGCGAATCCGCCGGGTTTATCCAGAAAGCATGACTGTCGATATGCACCGTGTTACCGGATGCGCAGCAATCAATGGCGGCGTTGAGCGCGAAGGTCTTGCCACCATCGATGGATTCACGCAGTCGCGTAGCGATGTTGTAAACGCGATTGGCGTTTTGTGGATCTGCAGCAAGCTCGCTGTAATAAAATGGCCGGTCCGCGACATTGTATTCCTCGTTAACCTTGCTCCAGGATTCGCCACCGTCGGTTGATACCAGTAGTGCACTTTTCTTCGCTTCGGCCAGAAGGTAGACACGCTTCGGATCAGCGGCCGAGATTGCGAATACGGTTCTGCCAAGATCACCTTTGGGCAGGCCATCCTCTTCCGTCTTGTGTTTCCATGTTTCGCCGCCGTCATACGAAATATAAACTCCTGATCCGGGACCACCTGACTTGAACTGGTAGGGCCAGCGGCGGAATTGCCACATGCCGGCATATAGCTTGTCGGGGTTCGAAGGATCCATCTTGATGTCGGTTGCGCCAGTTGTATCGTCAACGTACAAAATGCGTACCCAGGAATCGCCACCATCCGTGGTTTTGTAGACACCACGTTCTTCATTCGACCCCCACAACGTCCCCATTGCTGCGACATAAGCAATGTTCGGGTTATCCGGATGCAATGCAATTCGGTCTATGCGTTCGCTATTGGCGAGGCCCGTTAATGTCCAGCTCCTGCCGCCGTCGATCGACTTGTATACGCCGCCGCCAACGGAGGTGGAGTTGCGCACATTACTTTCGCCGGTGCCGACCCAGATGATGTCGGGGTTTGCCTGATTGATGGCGATGGCACCGATCGAGGCCACCGCCTCCTCATCGAATACCGCATCCCAGGTCAGGCCACCGTTATTTGACATCCAGACGCCGCCGGTCGCCGCGCCGATAACGATGCGATTCGGATCCGCTACGACAGCATCGATAGCCGCGATACGACCGCCTACCGTCGCTGGTCCGATGGCGCGTGCCGAGAGACCTTTGAGCAAGTCTGCGTCCAGTGCTGCTGATGACAGCAATGGCAAGAGCAGTAGCATGAGCGTGGAAAGCAGGCGTTGTATCACGGACCCGGAATCTGACATTTTGACGCACCTTATTGTTTTTATCGGTCCATCGAGCGTCCGATCTTGCGGGCCGATTGTCAATAGCCCCTCTTCCAGTCGATTTCCTGTGCTTGCTGGGATAGGGTGCCGACGTGGACAGAAATTAGCCCGATTCATATAAAGGCACACGCAATGAATAGCATTAAACTGATTCTTACGATCCTTATCCTGCTGTTGATATCTGGCTGTTCAAGCGAGCCGGCCGGAGAACCCGGATCGGATGATGCAGACCTGATCCTGATCAATGGTCGTGTGTATACACTGGACTGGGACGAGCCGGCGACGGACGGTACCGTGGCCGCCGACGCGCCGCACGACGATCGCGGCTGGCACCCGGATGCAAACGCCGTTGTTACCAAAGGTGGCGAGATTGTTTTCGTTGGTGGTAGCAAGGAAGCTATGCAACACAAAGGGGAGACGACGCGGGTCATCGATCTCGCTGGTGCGACCGTTCTTCCTGGCCTGGTTGATTCACATACGCATGTCTTCGAACTGGGCGCCTTGCTGGAGCGTGTCAACCTGATCGACGTCGCAACTGAGGAAGAGGCTGTCGCACGCGTCGTCGAACGAGCGAAATCGGTGCCAAAAGGTGAGTGGATTATCGGTGCCGGCTGGGATGAAGGAGCCTGGGCCAATCGATATCCGGACAAGGTACTGCTAAGCGAATTAGTACCAGACCATCCCGTTTTCCTGCGTGGCTTGCACGGCTTTGGTGGCTGGACAAACCAAATGGCACTGGAGTCTCTCGGCATCACCGCCGACACCGAGGTGCCGACAGGTGGCGAGATGCGGCTCGGCGCAGATGGCCAGCCCAATGGCCTGTTCCTGAATCGTGGCATCGAGTTGTTGGATAATGGCGTACCGGCACCCTCACGCGAGACGGTAACGCAGCAATTACTCAAGGGTCTCAAGCAGATGGCGGAGGACGGCTATGTTGCCGTTCATGAAGCCGGAGTACATGGCGAGGCAATGAGTATCCTTGAGGAACTTGAAGCAGCCAATGAGTTGCCGATCCGCGTGTACGCAATGTTGTCGTTGCGCGACGAGGATCTGATTCGCAAGTGGATCGCGAAAGGACCGGACAAGGATAACGACAGCATGCTGGTAACACGCACCGTTAAAGCCTATTACGACGGCGCGCTTGGATCACGCGGCGCACGCTTATTATACGACTACTCTGACCAGCCCGGTCATCGCGGTATCAGTGGTGATGGTTACGGATTCAATCAGGCATTGAACGCGGAAGCGATGAAAGCGGGCTTCCAGGTTGGTATTCACGCGATAGGCGACGCTGGTAATCGGGAAGCGCTGGATATCCTGGAGGGTGTATTTAATGATGAACCTGCAACCGCAAGGAATCGTCATCGCATCGAACACGCACAGGTGATGCACCCTGATGACCTGCCGCGACTTGGACAGTTAGGCATTATCGGTTCCATGGAGCCACCGCACGCGGTGGAAGACAAGACGTGGGCCGAGGAGCGACTGGGTCCGGAACGCATACTCGGCGCCTACGCCTGGCGGACGTTAAGAGAAACGAACGCAAGACTTACTTTCAATTCAGATAACCCTGGATCCGATCATAGTATTTTTTACGGCATGCACTCTGCGGTCACGCGCCAGGACAAAAACCGGGAACCGGAAGGCGGTTGGTACGTGGACCAGGTGATGAATTCTGACGAAACGGTTCGCGGTTATACGATCTGGTCTGCGTACGCGAGTTTTCGCGAGGACGTAACGGGGATCATTGAAGAAGGACGTTGGGCGGATCTGACGATAATGGATATCGATCCTTTTATTCTGGCGGACGAAAGTCCGGGGGATATTCTGAACGGAAGAATCCTGTTGACTATTGTGAACGGCAATATCGTTTACGAACGCTGAAGCGAGTAATTGAGCATGCGACGACTATTCGATTTTCATTTAATCGGTTTCCTGATTTTGTTTCTGGGTGCTTGCGATATGAGCAAGGGTGGTGACCCGGCGGCTTATGAGTTCTACGACATCGTTTCCGCTGGTACGCGCCAGTTTGAATGGGACACGGAAAACGGGCCCGGCATTATCAAGGTGCTGATCGAGGAGAATAACCTCGGCAGCAAGGGCGCTGAAATCGCAGAAATCTGGTTTCCGCCGGGGTTTGAGGGTCAGTCGCATCCGCATGAGCTCGAAATTATCTATGTCGTTGAAGGCGAGTTGGATCATATTGTTAATGGTGAGTCGCATATCCTGAAGCCGGGGATGATGGGCGTTGTTCGGGCGCGTGATCGGGTTGTGCATAAAACGCATTCGGAAGGTGGCGTGCGGACGCTGGTGATCTGGCCGCTGGGGGGTGAGGTTGCGGGGTTTGCTGAGTCGGGGATGCGGGAGATTGATCTTGGGGTGGAGTAGATACGAGTTCCAGTAAAATGTGCCGGTTTCGTCTCTATCGCCCGCTGGGCGGGCTCCTACAACTCTCGTAGGAGCCCGCCCAGCGGGCGATAAGCGACAGAACTACGTACCGGATATCCGCAATTGTTAGCATCGCTTGTCTTGTGAAATACTGTCACTGAACTTCCCGATTCTGGTGAACCCATGTACCGTCCATTCCTCATCCTGGCTTTGCTATTTACCTGCGACATCGCAGGAGCCGACACCCGCGACGCCAAAGAAATAGTCCGCGACGCCCTGAACCACTGGCGTGGTCTCACTTCCCAGGGCGAGATGACCATGACCATTCATCGCCCGGACTGGGAGCGCAGCATGTCCATGCAATCCTGGACACAGGGTGAAAAGCGCTCGCTGGTGCGCGTCACCGAACCAAGAAAAGACCGCGGCAATGGCACGCTGATGGATGGCAACAAAATGTGGACTTTTTCGCCGAAAGTGAACCGTGTCATCAAAGTGCCGTCATCAATGATGGGACAGAGCTGGATGGGTTCCGATTTTTCGAACAAGGACATTTCCCGCGGCAGCGATATCGTTGACGAATATGACCATACCCTCATCAGTGAAAAAGAAAGCGATGGCCATGTCGTATACGAAATAGAGTCTGTGCCGCATGAAGACGCGGCAGTTGTGTGGGGTAAAGAAGTTCTCAGGATTCGCGATGATTATGTGCTGCTGGAACAGGGTTTTTACGATCAGGACGGTGAGTTGGTCAAGGTTTTGCGCACCCTGGAAGTCGCGGACATGGGCGGGCGGACAGTAGCAGCACGCCAGCGTATGGAAAAACCGGATGAACCTGGTGCCTGGACGGAAATTAGTGTCGATGCTGTCGAGTTCGATGTCGACCTTAGCGATAATATTTTTACGCTATCCAACCTGCGCAACCCACGCAACTGATGTGACGGTCAGGCGCTGCAGATGAATATTGTTTTGCGTCTTGCCTGGAGAAACCTTTGGCGCCAGCCACGGCGCACCTGGCTGACCATCGGCGCGATGGTTTTTTCAAATGCGTTGCTCGTTTTTATGATTTCACTGCAGTTCGGTATGTACGAACTGATGATCGGCAATACGTTACAGGTATTCACCGGGCACATTCAGGTCCAGGCTCCCGGCTACAAAGACGACCTGAAAATGCGCCAGGTGGTGCCGGATGCCGATCAACTCGCGGAAGATCTTCGTGGGCAACTTGATCTGCAGGCAATAACGGTACGAGCGGCCGCTTTCTCCCTCGTATCAAGCGAGGAGCGCACCTACGGCGTGCAAATATTCGGCGTCGATCCAGCACATGAAGCGTTAGTGTCGACGATTCCCGGTCTTGTCAAAAAAGGTCGTTTCCCAACTGATACCAATGCGGCCGAAATCGTTATCGGTACTGTTCTTGCGCGCAATCTGCGCGTCGGGATCGGGGACGAATTAACCTTGCTTGGCAGTGGGCGGGACGGATCGTTTGCGGCTGCCGTTGCTGATGTTGTTGGTATCTTCGACAGCGGTGTTGCCGATATTGATCGCAGCATTGCTGAGATTCCACTGGCGTTTTTTCAGGACGTCTATTTTATGCAAGGGGCAGGGCACATGGTCGTTATTACGGCGCCTGACCTGACTGTAATAGACGAATATGCTCAAAGAACTGAAGCGCTGTTAGCTGCTGACAGTGGGCTGGTGGTGCACGACTGGATGGCCTTGCAGCCGGGTCTGAAGCAGGCGATCCAGGCGGATCTCAGCAGCGCTTTCTTCATGTATGGCGTACTGGTTATCCTGGTTGCGTTCAGTGTTCTGAACACGCAGTTGATGTCCGTGCTCGAGCGTACGCATGAATTCGGTGTCGTGATGGCGCTGGGACTTACGCCCGGGAGACTCGGCAGGCTGGTCATCATGGAAACCGCCATGCTTGGTTTCGCCGGATTGCTGATTGGGGCGCTAATCGGCGGACTGGTAACCCTTTATTTCACGCACAACGGCTTTAGCTATCCAGGCATGGACGAGATGGCCGCGAATTTCAACCTGCCCGATCGTTTCTACCCAAAGGCAACATTGCTCACTTTATTTCTCGGTCCGGCGGTTGTGTTCATAGGTTCGATCCTCTCCGCGCTCTATCCTGCGCTCCGGCTGCATTGGTTGCATCCGGTTGAGGCGATGAGAGCCTTATGATGCGTGCATTCATGGTAATAGTAATGCTGGCCTGGCGAAACCTGTGGCGGAATCACCGTCGCACAATCGTAATGCTGGCCGCAATCAGCGTCGGTGTATGGGCGATGATATTCATGACCGCACTTACCCGCGGCATGGTCAGCGATATGGTTCACGATGGGCTGCGGACACTGCCCGGCCACGTGCAGGCGCACCATCCCCTGTACCGCGATGATCCCAGTGTCGCCAATCTGTTGCCGATGACCGATAGCGAGATACATGCAGCATTCGCAGACGCCGAATTCGCGGGCTGGGCGGCACGGGTCAGGGTGCCGGCTATAATTTCGAGCGAGCGTGAGTCGCGTGGAGTGACATTACTGGGCGTGGATCCGCAGCAGGAAGCGTCGATCGCCGCGATTGGCAGCAATGTCGTTGCAGGGCGAAATTTGGAAAGTACCGATGACAACGGTGTCGTCATCGGTCGCAAGCTTGCCGAAAAACTCGATACTGAATTAGGCAAACGAATCGTCCTGATGAGTCAGGACCCTGACAACGACATCGCTGATCGCGGTTTTCGGATTGTCGGCCTGTTCGAAGCGAACCTGGCAGTCAATGAAGAGGCGTTTGTCTTTGCTGGTAAAAAGGTCGTGCAGAAAATGCTGCGTATCGGTGACCAGGTGAGTGAGGTAGCGGTCGTCGGCGACGATTATCGGGACGTTGCACCAATGCAGGCAGACGTAAGCGCGCGACTTGGAGATGCAACGGAGACTTTGGCCTGGCAGGATCTCAACAGTTACCTCGCCAGCATGCTCAGGGTGATGGACGGCTTCGTGCTGGTCTGGATGATCGTCATTTTTTTGGCGCTGTCATTCGGCCTGGTTAATACACTGGCAATGTCCGTTTTCGAACGGGTTCGTGAGATCGGCCTGATGCTCGCGCTTGGTATGCGGCCTGCAAGTATCCTTGGCCAGATTGTCGTCGAGTCTTTTTTCCTTCTGACACTGGGTCTGATTATCGGCAATGCACTCTCCATCGCCAGCATAATTCCGCTACAGGACGGCATCGACATTTCCGCGGTTGCACAAGGTATGGAAATGATGGGTGCGTCAAGCATTCTGTATCCCGAACTTGTCACGAAAGATATCGTGACGGCCAATATTGTTGTTTTGCTACTTGGGTTTATCGCCAGCCTGTCGCCAGCATGGCGCGCGTCCCGTTACGAGCCGATTGAGGCTATCACCAAGGTATGAACATGACTGCTGTTCGTTGTATTGAATTGTGCAAAACCTATCGCCAGGGCGACCAGGATATCAAGGCACTCGACCATGTGAGTATCGAAATTGAGGAGGGTGGTTTTGTTTGTCTTTCTGCACCCTCGGGTGGTGGCAAGACTACATTGTTAAACGCGATCGGCGGACTGGATATCCCCGACAGCGGCGAAGTCTGGATTGCCGGTCAGCGTATTGACCAGCTAAGCAAGGGAGAGCTGGCACAGATCAGGTTGCGGCAGATAGGTTTTGTATTTCAGGCATACAATCTGATTCCGGTTCTGACAGCGCGCGAGAACGTTGAATTCGTCATGCAGGTGCAGGGCGTACATGCAAATCAGCGGCGCGAACAGTCCATGGCGATACTCGAGGAAGTCGGGCTCAAAGGACTGGAGGACCGGCGCCCGGCAGAAATGTCCGGTGGTCAGCAACAGCGAGTTGCCGTGGCGCGCGCCATTGTGTCAAGACCCGCGCTCGTTCTGGCGGACGAGCCGACAGCTAATCTGGACTCAAAAACTTCAGACGGACTCATGCAGTTGTTTGTTGCATTGAACGAGCATCACAACACGACCTTCATTCTTGCCACCCATGATCAACGGGTAATGTCGTACGCCAGGCGATTGATTCGCATGCTTGATGGCCGAATTGTGGAAGACATAAAGCAACATGCCGACTAAGGCCCTCATCGGTCTCATCGTTATCGCCGGAATCTGTCCGGCGACGTCACATGCACAGGACGCCGACTACGAAGTAGGTGGTCACGTAAAGACCCGTCTTCTTGCTGAAGCTTTTCCTGACGACAGCATTTTCAATCAACTAACAGGTGACACGGCTGTCGACCTCGACAACGAAATGCGACTCAATTTCTCCGCCAGCAAGGGCGCGTGGTCGTTCGACACCGCGTATCAGCTTCTTGTCGGTTATGGCGATCGCATTGAATACTCGCGCTCGTTCCCCGGCGGCAACGGGATTTTCGGAGATCGATTGCCAAATGATGATCGCAGGCTTCTCAACCTGACGTCAGTCATCGAAGATGATGGGAAATTCGCGGCTTTGCACAGGCTTGACCGTTTGTGGGTCGGTTATACGAACGACAAAACGGTGCTTCGTCTCGGGCGACAGGCGATCACCTGGGGCAACGGTTTGATTTTCTCGCCAATGGACATCGTAAACCCGTTCGACCCTACGGCTATCGATACCGAATACAAATCCGGGGACGATATGTTGTACGGACAGTACCTGCGCGACAACGGAGACGACATTCAGGCAGCGTTCGTTTTTCGTCGGGATATCGTAAGTGGAGATCCGGATCCTGACGAAGGGACGTCCGCGGTCAAGTATCACGGTATAGCGGGGGATTCGGAATTTGATTTTCTGGTGGCCAGAAATTATGCAAGAACCACGCTTGGCATCGGCGGTAATCGCAGTATTGGTGGCGCCGTATTGCGTGGCGACCTGGTTATCGCCGACAGTTCTTCGGGTAACAAAGTACAGCTGGTGACAAATCTAAGTCACTCATGGATGTGGGGCGGCAAAAACGTAAGCGGCGTAGTGGAGTATTACTTTACTGAGTATGGCCTTAAAGATGGCAATTACGACCTCGCAGATTTGTTACAGAATACTGACTTACTCGAACGTCTGGCGCGTGGTGAATCGTTTACGCTTGGCCGTCATTACATCGCTGGCGGCGTGAGTATAGAACTGACGCCGTTGTGGGTGTTGACGCCGAATCTGTTCGCCAACCTCGAAGATGGCAGCGCTCTGCTGCAGATCGTGTCGCGAAATAATCTCAGTCAGAACGTTGAGTTTCTTGGTGCGTTGAATGTGCCGCTCGGGCCGTCCGGATCGGAGTTTGGTGGTATTGGGTCGGAAATGGCGGGGTTGTATTTTTCGACGGATCTGTCGCTGTTTGCACAGGTTGCCTGGTATTTTTAGTCAGGCAGGTCGCTGATGTTATGCGCATCGCCCGCTGGGCAAATGATGAAAATACGTCAGCTGGCATATTCCTGAATATTAGTCACCAGCCGTTCAAAATTCTGCTCAACCTCGGGACCAAAAACCGGATCCAGATCCTGTGAAAAATTTGCAGCATCAATGAGCTTGTGTCCTTCCCGGATCATTTCCTCGACGCGCCGAAACAAATCCAGCTCTTCCCACTGCATGTGTCCACGCAATGTATTGACGTAACGCAGCGCGTTCGCAACCACGGTATTTCTGCGAATAAACGTTCCGGAATTGATTGACAAGATCTCGTCGCGCAAGGATACGCTGAGCTCCGCAATGTGCCGGTGATCTACCGAGATGCGTTCAAAGCCAGCGGAAAGATCGGGCCTGACCGCCTTTAGTTCGGCATACAATCTGTCCTCTTTCGGGTGATGTACGGCATCGGGATAGACAGTCATGTAGTGCATGACATCTGCCAGCAATTCGAAGTCCGGATCGCCATCGGCGTAGATGAGGTTGGATTCCCTCTCGAGCAAGTTCAGCATCAGGGTCATGTTTCGATGATCCTGGCGCAGTTCCTCCAGCACGATTGCGGCATTCTTTTCCATAGCGGCAAACCCCCCCCGTTAAAGCAGCTGCTACATCATCTACGATTTCGCCTGGCCGGGGAATCCGGGCTTACACCTATGTCCACAATATGAATCAGGTACTTACGGGAATACTCTCGTAGTCTGCGGCGCCCGCAGTATCCAGCAGAACGTCAGCCAGCGAGGCCAACAGGCCATGGTTTGACAAATAGAGTTCCCGGTTGACGTTCAGGAGGGTCGATATCTGTACTTCTGTCAGGTGACCGTGGGCGACCTCTTTATATATGTCGGCGTGCATCTTCGTGTGCAGCTCTTCGTTCTTGTTTTTCAAGTCGACCAGGATTTCGAATCGGTGCGCAGGCATATCGACTGTTCGTACGCTATCGAATAATTCAAAAAACTCCCGGGTAGCACCGCGAAAAAAGCCGAACCACGCATTGAAATGATCATCGATGGACTCGCGGAATGAATGCAGATCGTCGCGCGTATCCTTGACACACTTGGCGGCATGTACAGCATTTCGAATGGCGACGATGACCTGCCCGAGGCGGGCGGATTCGTCTGCATCCAGGCGTTCTTCCTGGAGCCGTAAAGCATAGGCGAGAATTTCCCCTTCGAGCTGCTTGATGCTGGCATAGCTTGTGTCATAGTTGGCGCCGGGCTGGAACACTCTGACACCCTGCCGGTCACTTTCACTATCGTAAAATGTACAGCTTGGCGGAAGGTTAAGGCTGATTTGATTCAGCGCAGCCGCCTGGTCGATCAGTCTGTAAGTTTCGCGGCTGACATTTTCGATTGCTGCTTCAGGGACGGCGAGGTCGGATTTCTTAATGTGTCGCAATCGCGACTCTTTTGTCTTACTGAACAACTTGCCTAACTGCCGACTCATAAGGCCGATGCTCGGCAAGAATATGATTATGCCGATGAGGTTGAAAAGACTGTGGAAAGCGACCAGCGCAAACAATGGATCCGTAATTCCGGCGAAAACTGTAACAATCCGCAATATAGGTTGTAGAAAAACGAAAGCGATGGTGTCAGTTACTACGTTAAAAATAGTTAGCGCTATGGCAACTCGTTTTTTGTCTGTCGCGCCGACCAGCGCACCAAGCAGTGCGGTTATCGTGGTGCCCAAATCAGCTCCGATCGCAACAGCAGCTGCAGACGTCAGTGGTATCACCCCGGCGTAAAGTGCACTCAGCGTAATCATGATGGTCGCCGAGCTGGACTGAATTAATGCGGTAATTAGAAATCCCGCCAGCAGAAACACGATTGGCGAATATTCAGTTAACGCTGCCGGATCAAACAGCGCTGTGGCGCTGATGGCGCCACTCTTCATAAAATCCAGACCCATCAACATAAGGCCAAATCCCACGACCAGGTGACTGAAGCCTGCACGCCTGGTCCCTGTCGCCGACCAGGCCACGCCGAACCCGCCGATGGCAACCAATGGCAGGGCCAGCACTTCAATGTCGAGCTTGAAACCGACTGTCGCAACTATCCAGCCGGTGACGGTCGTGCCGAGATTTGAGCCGAATACGATACCGATTGCACTGGCAAGCGAAATTATTCCGCTGCCGACGAAAGCGAGCACGATAAGACTGACCACGGAACTGGATTGCAAAGCGGCAGTCGAGAGTGCGCCGGCGAGCACGCCTTTGATCGGGTGGGTCGTGTGCTCACGAAGAAACTTCTTGAACGGTCTGCCGGCCAGCAACTTGAGCGACTGTTCCAGCTCGTGCATGCCGAACAGAAACAGCCCGAGCCCGGCCGCCAGTCTCCAGATGTCGATGTCTGCGTTCAATTTATTGCCGCGAAACTCTGGTTACGAAATTTAAACAATATGATGATGATGCTTCAAAGAGTCGATCTTGTCTGCTGTGGAAAACCCGCAGCATGGCCTGTAGAAACTAATTGTTGGCCGTCTGATGAAGCGTTGGTGTAATGTTCAGGCATATTTCGCTGGTTTGAGCTATCGCCCAGCGGGCGAATTCACTACGCCCAGCGGGCGATTGCGATCTTTGTATTTGTCAGGGAAGTAAAGCAGCACGACAAACCCCTCAATCTCCCGGAGAGACGATGCCTGACGGACATTTTGTAAGGGTAATAAAACGCAAGGAAGTGCTGGCGCTGGCGTTTGGCGCGATGATCGGCTGGAGTTGGGTTGCACTTGACCGGAAACTGGATCGATTCTGCTGGCAGCGTCGGTGCGATCCTGGCTTTTGCAATCGGTGGGATAGCGGTCGTCCTGGTTGGCCTTACCTACGCGGAACTCGCCTCGGCAATGCCGCAGGCTGGCGGCGAACATGTCTATTCGTATCGTGCCCTGGGCAGAACGGCATCCTTCATCTGCACCTGGGCAATCCTGCTCGGCTATGTATCGGTCGTTGCATTCGAGGCAGTCGCCTTGCCAACGGTGGTCGATTACCTGGCGCCGGGATTCAGTCGTGGTTATCTCTGGACCGTCGCCGGGTGGGACGTGCATTTCACCTGGGTGCTGTTGGGTGTTGTAGCGGCAATCGTCATGACGGTTATCAATATCCTGGGCATCCGCACCGCCGCACGGCTACAGCTTCTGGCCACTGTGCTGGTCGCTACCGGTGGCATCCTGCTCATTACCGGATCTGCGTTTTCGGGTTCTGCACAAAACATGCAGCCACTGTTCGATCACGGTTTAAAAGGGGTTCCTGGGAGTGCTGGTGATGGTGCCCTTCATGTTTGTCGGTTTCGATGTCATTCCCCAGTCGGCCGAAGAAATTGATATCCCGTTCAGTGACATCGGCCGAATGTTGATGCTGTCTATTGGACTCGCTGTAACCTGGTACGTCCTTATAATTCTTGCCGTATCAATGGGCCTGCCCGCCGAGTTCACGAGCTGCCTCAGAGTTACCGACTGCGGACGCAACGGTTGCAGTATTTGCTGGTGCATGGGCCGGCAAGTTGCTGGTGATTGCCGGTATTGGCGGCATTCTTACCAGCTGGAATGCGTTCCTGATCGGTGGCAGCAGGGCGATATATGCTCTGGCAAAGGCCGGACAGTTGCCGGCGGCACTGGGACATTTGCACCCGCGATACAACACCCCGCACAGGGCGATTTTGCTGATCGGCGCATTGTCTGTCTGCGCACCACTGTTTGGCCGCCCGGCACTGGTTTGGCTGGTCGATGCCGGGGGTCTCGGCATCGTCTTGGCATATGCATTCGTTGCGGCTTCATTCCTGGTATTGCGGCGGCGTGAGCCGGATATGGCAAGGCCATATGCGGTGAAACACGCCAGCCTGGTGGGCTGGGCCGCCCTGCTGTTATCGATTGCAATCGCGCTCTTATACCTGCCGTGGAGCCCGGCGGCCCTGATCTGGCCGTGGGAATGGCTGATTGTCCTCGGCTGGGTCCTGCTGGGCGCAATAATGCTGCTGTTTGCGCCGCAAAAAGGTACATAAATGACGGAAATATCAATGCTTTTGCTGCAACAATTGGCGAAAATCAGGGTCGAAAAGTGCCCATAGCCAAACTTATGCTCGCCCTGTAAAATTTGTAGCCCGCCTGAAAAACCTTAATTTCGGAAATCGCGCTTTAATGAATCCATATGCCCGACACTCACTGCTGAAAATACAGCGCGCAACGCGCGCGTTCGGCTATGTTGTATCCGGCTTGCTGCTCTCTTCCTGTGCGCACCAGTACGTGGAACAGCTGTCCCAGGTTTCGGCCAATGCAATGATTCATCACGTGCCGACCGCGAACGGTGTCCAGGAATGTCGTGAACTAATGGCGGCCGATATTACTTCGACGGGTGCCGAGCTCGATTCCAGCAACATACGACTGTTGAACTGGAATGTACAAAAACAGCGCCATACGAATTCCGCCAATGACTTGCGTAACCTCGCTGACGGCAAGGACCTGGTTCTGATTCAGGAAGCATCTCTGCGGGAGGAGACCATCAATGATGTCGATAGCAGCAAGCACTGGTCATTTGCGCCAGGCTACCTGCTCGATGGTGAGGTCACCGGTGTGATGACGCTTAGTAGCATAAAGCCACTAACGCAATGCAGTTTCGTCACTTTGGAACCAATTTTGCGCTCGCCGAAGGCAACCAGCATTACTGAATACGCGCTATCTGATACTGACCTGACCCTGGCAGTCGTCAACATGCACGTCGTGAATTTTTCTCTCGGATTGAAGGCATTCAGGGAACAGATCGATAACGTTCACCATGTACTTGAAACACACGATGGTCCGGTAATTCTCTCCGGTGATTTCAATACCTGGCGCAGGCAACGAATGCTGATATTGGAACAAATGACAGAAAATCTCGGCCTGAATCCCGTGGATTTTGGCGACGACAAGCGCGTCAGGTTAATGGGCAATTTGCTCGATCATCTTTACGTTCGTGGTCTGTCGGTAACTGATGCAAGCACTGAGATTGTCAACACCTCGGATCACAATCCAATGTCAGCAACCCTGGCAATGTAGCCAGGCCAGCCTGCGGCTGATAACGATGTCCCGCTTCAGAAATGTTTTCATAATGGCAGTCGCCTTCGTCGCGATGTCTGCCTGCGCCGTCAATCCTGTGACCGGCAAAACTGAATTTACGTTCATCTCTGAAGCAGAAGAGATCAAGCTCGGCACAGAAAATTATGCCTTCATGCAGCAGGCAGGCGGCGGCGAATACGATGTTGATCCCATACTGACTGATTATGTGCAAGGGATTGGTAACAAGCTCGCTGCTGTCAGTGACCGGCCGTTGCCGTATGAGTTTGTGGTGTTGAACAGCTCGGTGCCCAACGCGTGGGCGTTGCCTGGCGGAAAGATCGCTATCAATCGCGGATTGCTCACAGAAATAAATTCAGAGGCGGAGCTGGCGGCCGTGCTCGGTCATGAAATCGTACACGCTGCAGCACGGCACTCCGCTAAGCAAATGGAACGTGGTATGTGGTTGCAGGCTGCAGTAATCGGCACGGCCATCGCGACCAGTGGCAGCGGCTACTCGGACCTGGCGATTGGTGGTGCAAGTGTCGGGGCGCAACTCATCAGCCAGACTTATGGCCGCGGCGCTGAGCTGGAGTCAGACTTGTATGGTATGCGGTATATGTCGAAGGCTGGCTATGATCCACAAGGCGCCGTTGTACTGCAGGAAACCTTTGTTCGATTGAGTGAAGGAAGGGCGACAGACTGGTTAACCGGCATGTTCTCCAGCCATCCACCGTCGCAGGAACGTGTGGATACCAACAAGAGAACAGCAGCGACGCTACCAGCGGGAGGCGTGACAGGTAAGGAAAGTTATCAGGCAGCGCTGCACAAAACATTCGAAGTAAAGCCGGCGTATGACGCCTATGACGAAGGCCGCAAAGCAATCGCAGACAAGGATCTCGATCTCGCAGTCGAAAAAGCCGGGGAGGCCATCGCCGTTTTTCCGGACGAAGCGCATTTCTATGCGCTGCGCGGCGACATTCGCTACATGAACGAAAAATATGACATGGCGATCGACAACTACGACATTGCTATTCGACGTCGCGACAGTTTTTTCCAGTATTACCTGCAACGTGGCCTGGCGAATGAAAAGCTGGGTAATGACCTGCCGGCGGTATCGGACCTGGAAAAGAGTAACGAGCTATTCCCGACAGCGATCGCGCACAACGCGTTAGGCAACATTGCGGCGAAGCAGGGCAGGAAGAACGAAGCGATAGAGCACTACAAGATGGTTGCAGGTGGCCAGGGTGAAGTCGCCGAGTCAGCATTGGGGTCGTTGGTAAGGCTGGACCTCGCCGATAATCCTGACCAATACCTGCAGGTTCGTTGCTTCCAGGACAGCAACGGTAACCTGGGAGTGTCGATTGGCAATGGAACGCCGCTGGCGGTCAGGGGCGTACGCTTCGTCGTCCAGTATCAGGATTCGCTGGGCACACAACGCCGCGAGAGTTCGATTTCTGTGCAGATTCCGCCTGGCAAGTCAGTCAGCGCGAGCACTGGCATTGGGCCGTATACGAACGGGTCCAGCTGTCCGGTCGAGATTACAGCGGCGCAGATTGTGGAGTGACTCTGATGAATGTCCGAAAAATAACTATCAGCGCCGTTGCAGCTTGCACGCTCCTGGTCTCGGGCGCCGCATTTTCCGCGTCAATGGATGAAGAAATTGATTTCCTGCTCGATACGGTGGGCAACAGTGACTGTGTCTTTACCCGCAATGGCAAAGATCACGCGGCAGAGGACGCCCGCGATCACCTGCAGATGAAGCGCAAGAGAGGCAAGCGCTACTTTGACAGCAGCGAGGAATTTATTGAAAGACTCGCGAGCAAGAGTTCCTGGAGCGGCAAGCCGTATTTTATTCAATGCGGTGATGAACCGCGCGTCACTGCTAAAGAGTGGTTTACGGCGTTGCTGGAACAACACCGCAAAACAAATCAGGATTAGATGTTCTGTCTTTACTGGCATCAAACGGATGCCATAATTTTCTCAGGGGTCAACATTCGCGGCGTCTTCGCTGCCGTACATTCCTATGCACCGGGACATTTGCACATTAGTTAAGACAGCCGCTCCCACAGAATTTGCGCTGTACTGTAGGAGCGGCTGCCTAAACTAATATATCTGGTCACAACGTATAGAAGAGTACGAGAGCGAAGACGCCGCGAATGCGCGAAGCGCACCCGAATTTAAAACTTCGCGCTCAATGCGCGTCTAATCACTCCCCAGCCTCTCAAGCAGCACTTCCATTTCACCCATGACTTCATCGCGTGCCTGCTCCCAGGTTTCGATCGATCGAGGGGCCGGTCGGTGCATCGGCGCAAGAATAGTGTAAATTGGCGCCATGTCATCTGCGGCGCGTCTTCGCTGGTTCCGGCTCCTGGTACGTATCGCCATCAGCGGCTTGTCTCTTGCCGTTTTTGCTTTGCACATTTCCGGCAAACCACGCCTCGAGATCATAGACAGGGTCGAGAATTACCTCTATGACGTTCGCGTCCGTCTGACGATGCCGGGCACGATCGACGAGCGTATCGTCATTATCGATATTGATGAAGCGAGCCAGGTAGCGCTGGGCCAGTGGCCCTGGCCACGTGACACGCTGGCGACAATCGTCAACAAACTCTTCGATGACTATGGAATACAGGTACTGGGTTTCGACGTTTTGTTTGCCGAGGCAGAGGAGACTTCCGCAGAGCGCGTCATTGCCGAACTTGAGGCAAGCGAGATAGCGAAGCAACCTGACGTAAAAGCAGAACTCGACAGATTGCGGGAATCTCTGGACAGTAACAGGCGTTTTGCCGAGTCGCTTATCGCACGAGATGTTGTCACCGGGTTCGTGTTCAAGGATTCGCTGGCCGATAACGAACCCGAAGCAACCGGAACATTGCCGACACCGATCATTCGGGAAATCGAGATAGCGGGTGTTTCAGTTCCGTTCGTCACCGCAAAGGGATTCGCCGGAAGCCTTGCAGAGTTGCAGGAAAACGCAGCTGATGGCGGTTTTTTTGATTCGCCACTAATCGATTCGGATGGCGTATTTCGCCGTGCCCCGTTAGTGCAGCAATATCGCGGCGATCTGTATCCATCACTCGCGCTGGCAGTGACTCGACTGGCGTTGGGCTCACCGGCCAGCGGCCTGAATTTCGCCAACACCCGATCGAACCGCCTGAGTGGCATAGAGCTGGAATCATTTCGCCTGGGCGACAAGGTGATTCCGGTAAACGGTCAGGTTGCCGTGTACATACCATTTCGGGGCCCGCAAGGTAGTTTCCATTTTATTTCGGCCAAGGATGTGGTCGCCGGGAGTGTGCCTCGCGAAAAGCTCGAAAACAAAATCGCGTTGCTAGGCGCAAGTGCAGCGGGCCTGCTGGATCTGCGTTCAACCCCTGTGGGTCAGCGTTACATAGGTGTTGAGGCGCATGCCAACCTGATCGCTGGAATACTCGATGGCACGATCCGCCAGCAACCGGCGTACTCTAACGGCCTCGAATTTTTTCTGCTGATCCTGATTGGCGCCATGACGGTTTTTATTTTGCCGCGACTCTCGCCTATTACTGCACTGGCATTCGTTGTCGGAATTCTGCTTGCCACAATGGGCGGCAACCTGTGGATGTGGATGTCGCTGGGACTGGTTGTTCCGGTCGCGTCTTTGCTCAGCTACACGTTGATCGCGGCCTTGCTGCAGATCAACTACGGGTTCTTTATCGAATCGCGCAACAAACGACACCTGTCACGGATATTTGGCCAGTACATTCCACCATCCCTGGTCGAGGAAATGGACGCCAGCGGAGAAGAGGTATCACTGGAAGGGGAGAGCCGCAACATGTCCGTACTGTTTTCCGATGTGCGCGGTTTTACGACTATCTCAGAGAGCCTTGATGCGCGCGAGTTGACTAAACTCATGAACGAATTCCTGACGCCGGTAACCCGCATCATCCAGGAGCATCGTGGCACAGTGGATAAATATATGGGTGATGCAGTGATGGCGTTTTGGGGCGCGCCATTGACGGATGAAGCACATGCACGCAACGCAGTGCTTGCCGGACTCGACATGATAAAGGCCGTAGAAGGCCTGCAAGACAAATTCGAACAATTTGGCTGGCCGCCGATCGCTGTGGGCGTCGGCGTGGCCAGTGGTGATATGAATGTTGGCAACATGGGTTCGGAGTTTCGCATTGCCTACACAGTCATGGGCGACGTCGTAAATCTCGGTTCGCGACTCGAGGGCCTGACCAAGCAATACGGTGTCGACATGATTGTCAGTGCCGCTACGGCGTCCTTGCTACCAGACTTTGCGTTCCGGGAACTCGACCTTGTCAGGGTTAAAGGGAAGACCGAACCCATCGCCATATTCGAGCCGCTTGGTCTTGCCAGTACGGTGTCTGCCAGGAAACTGGCGTCGCTGACGGAATTTTCTGCGGCAATCGTCGCTTTCCGGCAGAAGGACTGGGATACAGCGCACAGTTCTATACAGAAGTTGAGGGAAGACGGTGATGCGCTTCTATATAATGTATACCTTGATCGAATCGAGAGATTCAGGCGGGAGCCACCGCCTGCAGACTGGGACGGAGTCTTCGAACATCTAAGCAAGTGACGACGCCGGGACCAGGCAGGTCGAACCTGGTATATCACGGAAGCGGTAGAACCCGTCCAGAGGGATTTTTGGATGCCAAGCTACATCCTGTATGGAGTGAGGAAGAGCATTGTCTGCAGTGTTGCGCTGGCTTTCGGCGCAATTGCTGTTGTGGCGACTGCAAACGCCCAGGAAACCCTGCAAATCAGTGCCGCTGCAGAAACCAGGGCGCTCCTGGCAGAGGCAGAGACGCTGCTTGCGGGCAGCGACAGCGAGCGCGCCTATACACTCCTTATTCCCCGCGAAGCAGAGCTTGCCGGCAGCCCTTATTATGATTATTTGCTTGGCGTTGCCGCGCTGGATTCCGGGCGCCGCAGCGAAGCGATTTTCAGCCTGCGCCGATCGATCGCCGTTGAGCCACGCTTTTCGGGTGCACGGATGGAACTTGGCCGCGCCTACTTCGAATCAGGTAATCCGGCGCTCGCGCGGCCCATATTTGTAAGTCTGCTGGGCGAAAGCCCGCCGGCAGGTGTGCGCAACGTGCTGCAGCAATATATCAGCGCAATTGACGCGCCACGCCCGACGCCGCACAGCAACTTCAGCGGCTATTTCGAAACCTTTGTTGGTCATGACAGCAACGCGAACGGATCGACGGCCGATCAGCAGTTCCTCGGCTTTACGCTTAGTCCGGAAAACCTGGCAACAGAGTCGCCGGTTGCCGAGATCGCTGCGGGCTTTAACTGGTTCGTGCCGCAGAGCTCGAGATTCAGCTGGATCGTTAACGCGCGCGCAGGCTATCGCAACAACACCGATGCATCATTTGTGAATGCCACTATTCTGAATGGCCTCGCAGGAATGACCTGGCAACGAGGCGAATATTTTGGTCGGGCTGCGATAGATTCTTACTGGGCATCACGCGATGGCAACGCGAATGAAGCCTATGCAGGTCTTGATCTGCTGTTCGGCAGACGTTTAGGCGATAGTTGGGATGTGTCACTCGGACTTCGCGGTGGTGCACAGCGACACGATTCTTCGATCGAAGTACTGGACGTCAACCGTGTTCTGTACACGCTTGATGTTTCGCAGCGCTTCGCGTCACGCGGCAGGCTAAGCCTGCAACTAATCGGTGGCAGCGACAGTGAGCAACAGACTGGTTCACCGTATGGCAACAGCAAAACCGGCGGTCGCATCAGCCTGAGCACGCCTCTCGGCAATACCTCTTTTCTGCATACTTCCCTTGGTAGCCTGACCAGCGATTACGATGGTCTGTTTTTCGGTGTGCCGCGAGAGGACAAACAGCTATTTTTGCTGGTGCAGATCGAATTTCGTGATGTGCTGACCGAGGGGTTGTCGTTTATGCCATTGGTGCGTTACGTAGATAATGAATCAGACGTTTCTCTCTATGATTACGACCGCACGGAAATAGGGCTGTTGTTGAGATGGGTGCCGAAATGATACAAAGGATTGTAACCAGCATATTCCTGATCGTGTTGTTGCTGGCGACAGCGCAATCCGCAGTTGCTGCCGACGCCGGGACCGTACTGTTTGCCACCGGGTCAGTAACCGCCGAACGTGAGCCGGCGGTTGCACTTGGCAAAGGCGATGCTGTACTGGATAACGATACGGTAGCAACAGGCGACGCTTCGCGGGCCCAGCTACGAATGCTCGATGGCGCGAAAATTGCGATACGCCCAAACAGCCGCTTGCGAATTGAGGAGTACCTGTTCCAGGGTGCCGCAACGAATGTAGCCGACAGCCAGGTCATTTCGACAAGCGGCGACCGCAGCGTCACCAGCCTTATCAAAGGCGGATTCAGAACAATTACCGGCGCAATCGGCAAAGAAGATGAATCAGCATACGAGGTCAGGACACCCGTCGGCGTTCTCGGCATTCGTGGTACCGATTACTCTGCAGTCTTTTGTAATCGTGATTGCGACTGGGTGCCGGGCGTCAGCGCAGCGGCACCGATAGAAGACGGGCTGTATCTCGGCGTTACCGAAGGCGCGATCTTTTTCCGCAACGAAGTTGGCGATATTGAGTTGCAGGCAGGGGAGTATGCATTCATACCCTTAGTCGGCCGGGTTCCGACGCCATTGACTGCGCCGCCACCGGTATTGCTGGATGATAATGATCTGCGCTTCGATGCAGATGCCGTGGCGCAGCAACCACGTCCTGACGATGGCTCACAATCACGTACCGGTTTTGACAGCAAGCTTGGCACACGTCGCGAGCCGGATACGAGTGTGCCGGGTGCGGGCGCGGGTGGTTCGGATGACGATCCGGACGCGGATACAAAAACACCGGCACAACCCATTATCGGCATTGATGCGGATGGGACGCCAGTTGATCTGACTCCGGGCGCGCCACCACCGCCAACCGGCAATCGCAGCATAAGCTACTCAACCGGGCCGCTTGGCCAGGTTGATACGATATTCAGCGGTACCCTCGATAACGATCCTTCTCAATACCGTCTTGATGCTGGCAACAACGTGACCGGTTTCGCGGGACTCTATCCTTCTCGCACAGGGGACGATCACTGCAGACTTCGATATTGACAGCGCCGGCAATGTAGAAACCGGATTTGATTCGGTGACGGTAATGCGTTGGGGGCGCTGGGCAGGCGGTGCTGCAACCGCAGACCTTGGTGCCGGACAGATCGATACTATTGATCTGGGCGCACAGAGCATTCATTGGGTGAGTGGCCCTGATTCCGGTGCACCCGTGATGCCGATTACCGGCATGGCTAATTACTCGCTGATAGGAGCAACGTCGCCGACAGATAATCAAGGTAACGTCGGTGTACTCGGCAGCGCAACATTCCTGGCTGACTTCACCAATATGATTGTCGACAGCACGCTGGTGATCGACATCAACCAGATGGCCTGGAGCGCTGCTGGTACCGGCACCATCGGTGGAGCAGTAAACCCGGCTCACGTATTCAACGGAACCTATAATGCCGTCGTAATAGACGGTGCGACTGGCGGAACTGGCGTATTCAGCGGTTTCTTCAGTGGACCAGGTCCTTCCTCCGACCCAGCATTTCCGGGTGGTGCAGGCCTGACTTACAGTCTGCAGGATGCGAACGGCACAACTTCTGTGTCGGGTGCGGCCGTGTTCGGCAATCCGTGAGTTTCGATCTTGTCATCGTCGGTGGCGGGCCGGCGGGACTGAGTGCTGCCGCCCGGGCAGCAGAACTGGGCAAGTCTTACGTATTACTCGAGGCGAGCAATGCCCACGCCAATACGATCCAGGAATACCAGAAGGGCAAGCATGTCATGGCCGAGCCGGCCGTCGTGCCGCTGCGCAGCGACTTTAGCTTTACAGCAGGTACGCGTGAGGCAGTCCTCAGCGCCTGGCAACAGGAGATTGACAAACTTGACGTCAATGTTCGCTACGGTTGCGACGTCAAAAGCATAACCGGAGCAAAACCGGACTTTGAACTGACGCTGGCGGATGGGGAAGTCATTGCGGCTGCGAACGTTGTTCTTGCCATCGGGTTGCAGGGTAATCCGCGCAAACTCGGCGTTGCCGGAGAGGATGCTGCTTTTGTTCAATACACGCTTGCAGATCCCGATGAATTCAAACAGGAAACAATCGTCATCGTTGGCGCCGGTGATGCGGCAATAGAAAATGCCATCGCGCTGGCGAGAGACAATTCGGTCGTAATTGTTAATCGTCGCGACGAGTTTGCCAGGGCAAAAGATGGCAACCTGGCGCTGATATCCCGCGCGATTGAAGACGGCACAATCAGTTGTTTCTACAAAACTTCCGTCGCCTCGGTTGAGCCGGGCAAAGCCATTATTCTGCAAACAGAAACGGGTGAGACGCGTGTTGAATGTCAGCACGTAATCGCCAGGCTTGGCGCAGTTCCACCGCGCGGCTTCGTCGAGTCATGTGCCATCGAGTTTCCGAGCTCCGATCCAACGACATTGCCGGAGCTTACCGGTCAGTATGAATCCAACGTTGCCGGTCTCTATGTAATCGGTGCACTCGGCGGTTACCCGCTGATTAAACAGGCAATGAACCAGGGATACGAGGTCGTTGAATTTATTTCCGGCAACGATATCCTGCCGGCTGACCATGGAATCCTGGAGCAGAAGTTCGCTGGCCTGCCATTCGCAAAAAGTGTGGATGACACGCTGGCGCTCATACGCGAAAGAATCTCGCTGTTCACTGATGTGAACGGCCTGGTCCTGCGTGAACTGGTGCTGGCCAGTGAATTGCTGACACCACAGGCGGGCGATGTAATTTTTCAAAAAAACGACTACACCAACTCCTTTATAACAGTCGTCGAGGGTGCAGTTAAAATAGAAACGGATGACGGCAAGACGATCCGTCTTGAGCAGGGCGAGTTTTTTGGGGAGATGAGTCTTTTGTCCGGTCGCCGGCGTTCTGCGACGGTTCGTGCCGCCGGACCCTGTGTGTTGCTTGAGTCACCGCGCCGCGAAATCGTCAAGTTGATGAATACTTACGAGCAGGTGCGTCGCGTTATCGACCAGTTTTTTATCATTCGCACCCTGAGAGCGGGCCTGGTGCCGGACGCGCCGTTCGATGAGCTGGTTACGGTTGCCCGCACCGCCGAGTTGATGACATACAAGGCAGATGATGTGCTGTTCAACGAGGGCGACGATGCAGACGGATTGCACCTGGTGCGCAGCGGCTCACTTGCCGTATCAAAAAGGATTGGCGGTCGGGACATCGTTACTTCATATGTTGCCGCGGGCAATTATGTCGGCGAAATGGGGCTCCTGGGTCAAACCAGTCGATCTGCAACGGTAAAGGCGACCGTGGCAACGGAATCAATATTTCTCAAGGCGAACGTCTTCCTGGAGTTGCTTGAGCGCAATACGGGCTTGCGCGAGCGTGTGCAGGAAACAGTCCGCGAAAGACTTAGCGAAAATCTGAGAATGGAATCGCAACCGGAGGCCGGTGACCTGATTTCATTCCTGATGCAACAGGGACTCGGCGAGGCCACTGACGTTCTGCTAATAGATGAGTCATTGTGTATCGGCTGCGATAATTGCGAAAAAGCCTGCGCGGAAACGCATGGCGGAACGTCACGACTGGACCGGGCAGCGGGGCCATCTTATGCGCAGGTCCATGTACCGACTTCATGCCGACACTGCGAAGATCCACACTGCATGAAAGACTGCCCGCCTGATGCGATTCGTCGTTCACCGAATGGCGAGGTCTATGTGCAAGATAACTGCATTGGTTGTGGCAACTGCGAACGCAACTGTCCATACGGCGTTATCCAGATGGCCAGCGCGAAAGAGGACGCTCCGGGGCTATTGTCGTGGTTGATGACCGGCAGGGGTCCGGCACCCGGTGAGCGGCAGCCTGCCAGCGAAAACGGCGCAGAGAAAAAAGCAGTCAAATGCGACATGTGCAAGGATCTGTCAGGCGGACCCGCTTGTGTACGTGCATGCCCCACGGGTGCTGCCTTGCGCATCAGCCCGGCAGAATTCGTCAAGCTGACCAGGAAGGCGAGCTGAAATGCACGAGTCGATTCTCGCCTTTCGCAAGAGACGCTATCTGTGGCTTGCGCTGATCATGAGTGCGGTGGCGATCGCCGCTTACTGGATCGATGATCCGCAGGAGCCGGCCAATGGCGGCACTGTGCTGGGCTACACGCTGGGAACCGTTGGTCTGCTACTTATTGTGTGGTTGACCTGGTTTGGTGTGCGTAAAAGACAATACGCCTCGACCCTTGGCACCGCGCAAGGCTGGCTGTCGGCACATGTTTACCTGGGATTCGCTCTGCTCGTGGTTGTGCTGTTACACACCGGCTTCCAGTTCGGCTACAACGTACACACGCTGGCATTTGTCCTGATGACGCTGGTGATCATCAGTGGGCTGTACGGTGTTTATGTGTACATGAAAATACCGCAGCGCCTGAGCGAAAACCGCGGCGATGCCAACCGTGCCGAGTTACTCGATCAGCTCGAGGATATCGACAGGCGCAGCAAGCGAGTTGCGGAGGACTTGGACGAGGATTACAAGGAGCTGGTCACAAGCGGAATTAGTCGAACCCAACTAGGCAGCACGTTATGGGCACGGTTACGCGGCCGCGACGAGTCCCAGGTCATGTTGCGGCAGAGTGGTGAGGTAAAAGTCGCCGACAATGCCGGGCAGGAAGCCGCTTTGGACTGGCTCGCGGAGCGACAATCACGGTGCAGCGATCCCGAGCAGGCCGGAACGATTGGCGAGTTATCTGCCTTGTTACGTAACAAACGGCGTTTACTCAGGCAATTGAACGCAGATTTGCGTATGCAGGCCATGCTCGAGGTCTGGCTTTATGCGCACGTTCCGCTAACCGCCGGATTGCTGCTTGCCCTCGCCGTTCATGTCATCACAGTCTTCATCTACTGGTGATGTCATGAAAACACTAATACGCTTTATCACCACAAACGCCGCCGGCGGTGACGAGCACCACGACAAGTCCATTGAAGCTGATGTCGTTACCATCGGCAGGGCGACTGATCAGATCCTGCATCTGAAAGACCGCCACGCACGCCTGCAGCATGCCGAAATCAAGCGGCAAAATGGCGAATTCCACATTACGACGGGTGCACTTGCAGGCGTAACCGTCAACGGCAGGTCGCAGCGCGCTGCTCGCCTGGTTGCAGGTGATGTCATCGAGGTTGGCGCCAATATATTGCGAGTGATTGATGCACCCGCTGAAGTCGACTTCGCGTTAAGTTTCGAGTTGAGTTCGCAGGCCAGGAGTGAGGACCTGGTGGCCGACTGGAGCGCATCACAAACGACGCTTGGCGGCTTCAGTAAACGCCGGTTGTCCTGGATGATGGTCGCACTGGTGTTCGTATTTGCGTTTGCCCTGCCAGGGTTAAGCCTGTTGCATCCGACCATCGCGTCCGTGATGCGTGGCAGCGCATTGCTACCGGATGATGGCTTGTGGCTGGCAGGACCGGTCCACAGTGCGCACTCGGCAACCAGCAGCGAATGCCAGAACTGTCACACGAATGCGTTTTCCCGGGTGCAGGATTCCGCGTGCATGGCCTGTCATACGGTGGACAAACACGCTTCGCAGCCAGAGTACAGCGTATTAGGTACTGCGCGGTGCGCGAGCTGCCATCTTGAGCACAACGAGCCGGCACAACTGGTCAAGCGCCACCAGGGACTTTGCGCAGACTGCCATCGTGATACTCCGGATGACATCGGGCTTGAGAACGCCAGTGATTTTCTGGACGCCCATCCTGAATTCAGGATCAGTCTGCTTATGCCAACTATCGTGGCCGATGGCAATACTGAGTGGGAGTTGCAACATCTGCTGCTCGCTGCGGCGCAGACCGCGGATCGTTCCAACCTGAAGTTTGACCACCAGGTGCATCTTGATGAGGCAGGAATTGTGACGCCCGATGGCCGCCGCGTGGTGGCATGCATTGATTGCCATCAACCCGAACCAGGCGGGGCCAGAATGCGCGCCATTACGATGGATGAACATTGCAGCGGCTGTCATGCCTTGAATTTCGATGCAGATGACCCGTCGCGAGCAGTCCCACATGGCGATCCAGAGGGCGTGTTGCAAGCACTGATAGAGTATTACAGTGCAAGATTACTGGGCGCCGATGAGGAAACTGTCGAACAACGCGTACGCCGTCCCGGACAATCCCTGTCGCGCGCGGATCGGGACCGTGCCGCAGCGGAGGCCAGGGTGCAGGCATTGGCTGTTGCTGAGGATATGTTCGAGCGTCGTGCTTGTGTGAACTGTCACGAGGTACGCAAGCGTGACAATAACGAAGACATGCCCTGGTATGTTGCGCCGGTACGCCTGACAGGATCCTTTTTTCCACACGCGAGTTTTTCGCACGCGGCACATGACACGGAAGTTACCAGTTGCGACGGTTGCCACAACGCCAGCGCGTCGCAATCGTCAGCTGATGTTTTGATTCCCGGAATCGCAGTTTGCCGGGACTGCCATGGCAGCGGCGTCGCCCGACGTAACAACGCGTCACAGATACCCAGCACCTGTATCATGTGTCACAGCTTCCACTTTCCGGCTAAAGGTCCACATCAGTGAACCGTCGCGCAGTAGGACATCTTCCACTGCGCAGAATTACAACCCTGCTTGGCGCAGCACTTATCTGCATATCCTGCAGCGGCGGTTCGCGCGCACCAACTGCCGGTGTAGATGTAAGCACACCGGCTGCCGGGTGCGACGGTTCCTGCGCAGATGTAGCAACACAACTGACGGTCACGGATGTCGAAAACGTCATAACGCAAGCTGTCGCTGAAGCACAGGCGCGTAATGTCGACGCGACGATCGCGGTGGTTGACCGGGTTGGCAATGTGCTCGGTGTGTTTCGCATGAATGCGGCTGCGACCAGTGTAACGATAGCTTCACCGGGAGCCGCTGTAGACGGCGGACTGGAAGGCATCAACATAATTCCCGATAGCCTCGCAGCGATTGCCAAGGCAATCACTGGCGCCTATTTATCCAGCGAAGGAAATGCATTCAGTAGCCGGACTGCCAGCCAGATCGTGCAGGAGCACTTTAATCCAAACGATAATTTGCAGCCGGCCGGACCATTATTCGGTGTTCAGTTCAGCCAGCTGCCTTGTTCTGATCTGACCTCGCGATTTACCGGCGGTGCGCCGGGTGTCGGCCCACATCGGTCACCGTTGGGACTATCGGCAGACCCGGGCGGTTTCCCGTTGTACAAAGCAGGCACTGCCGTTGGCGGCGTTGGCATCATCAGTGACGCGCTTTACAGTTTCGATGCGGATATCTCGGATACCGATATTGATAACGATGAGATGATCGCACTTGCGGCAACATCGGGACTGTCTGCACCCGGTAACCGGCGTGCAGATAACATCGCAGTTGATGGCCGGTTGTTACGTTTTAGCGACGGTCAGGCGGTTGATCTTTTCGCCGACCCGAATAACCCGCCTTCGTTTGCCAGCATTAACAATGTAGCAGGGGCATTGCTTGCCGTACCCGGATACGTGAGCGCATCAATCAATGCCGGCGTGCCGTTCGGCCACGCTGCCTCGGGTATTCGACCGGATACGCTGGACTACCCAGGCCTCGATGCGTTTGTGTTGGTTGACTCACTGAATGTTGAACGCTATCGCCCGCAGGCTGGTACCGATGGTGCAGTGGCTTTATCCGTTGCTGAAGTGCAGGCTATCCTGAGCCAGGCATTACAGGTCGCGAACCGATCGCGTGCCCAGATAAGACAACCGGCAGGTACGCCCGCACGCGTATCAATCGCCGTCGTCGATTCGAACGGAGTAGTTCTTGGCATCGTGCGCAGTCGCGATGCGCCGGTATTCGGTATCGATGTCTCCCTGCAAAAAGCGCGCACGGCATCTTTCTTTTCTTCCGCGGCTGCTGCCGCATCGTTGGCCGGTGTTCCGCCTGCGACATACCTGGATGGTGGGCTGGTTGTATTGCGCAAGGAACCATTGGTGCAATACGTTATCGCAGTGCGTAGCTTTCTCGGCTTACCTGGCGCGCTTGCTGACGGCGCGATAGCGTTCTCTGATCGCGCCGGCGGTAATCTGTCTCGGCCGACCTTCCCTGATGGCGTGACTGGCAACCCGCAAGGTCCGTTCAGCAAACCGGCAGGCCAGTGGAGTCCGTTTTCAACCGGGCTACAGCTCGATCTTGTTTACAACGCGATCATTCAACATGTCGGCTTTGTCCTGGCGCAAGCGCCGGACGTTCCCGCCAATTGCACCGGTATTGACGGTTTCGACAACGGTTTTGCGCAGGCAGGTGTCATACAGGCGTTAGCCAACGGTACGCAGATTTTTCCGGGCAGCGTACCAATTTATCGTGGCTCGACACTCGTTGGCGGCATCGGTGTGTCGGGTGACGGTGTCGATCAGGATGACATGATTGCCTTTCTCGGCGTTCACGAAGCCGCTCAGGCGATGGGTGGTTTTGGCAACGCGGCGGCGCCGATGCGCGCAGATACACTGACGCCACAAGGTACCAGGCTGCGCTATGTCAACTGCCCGGTGACTCCTTATATAGACAGCGATGAGCAAAATGTTTGCAGCGGCAAATAAAACGCCGTTGCGGACAGTAGCGGCGGCAACCTTGTTGCTGCTGGGCCATCCTGTCAATGCGCAGGAAGTTGCCGTTGAGGAAGTCGCAGAGTGCAAACCGTATGCCGGGCCACAACGCCGTCGGCCAGGACGACCGGCGCCGGCTGTGCAGAATTGCGAAGAGCAGGGGCTGCGACCCGCTGTCTGGGATTCGCTGCCTGATTTCGTGGAAATACCAGATCGCTGGCGCATCGTGTCTGCACTTGGCTATCCGGAACGTTGGTGGGATCCCTATAACGGTAACAACGTGTTGAAGGCCGACCGGCCGGCATTCGGTGATGACTGGTTCTTTTTCCTTTCGTTAATCTCGGACTCGACCTTCGAGAGCCGCAGCATCCCGACACCGGTCGCTGTCACAACTTCTTCGGCGCCGGGCTCGCTGGACGTGTTGGGGAATGCAGCGCAGTCTGCGTTTACGCAAACCCTGGTCATTGAAACGGTTCTCTATAAAGGCGATACAGTCTTTCGCCCACCGGACTACGAGTTTCGCTTCATCCCGGTTTTCAGTTACACGAATGTGAGTGCCGAAGAGTTTGGCGCATTGAGCGCCAGCCCCGGCGCCGGTCTGGACAGATCGGACAGTTTTGTTGGCATCCAGGGACTATTTATCGACAAACACCTGCGCAATGTATCCGAGCGTTACGACTTTGACAGCGTGAGAATTGGCATTCAGCCGATTACTGCCGACTTCCGTGGTTTTCTTTTTCAGGACAGCCCGATAGGTATTCGACTGTTCGGCACACGCGACAATAATCGCTGGCAATACAACATCGGTGCGTTCAAACGCATTGAAAAAGACACCAACAGCGGATTGAACGACATCACTGGCAGTGGATTGTCCGATGCGTTGCGGGATGATGACGTTTACCTGTTCAACCTTTATCGCCAGGATTTTCCGTTCACAGGTTTTACCTCGCAGGTTGCCCTGGTGCATAACAGGAACCGGGAGACGGACGCAGATTTTATCGACAGCAATGGTTTTCTGAACCGGCCAGCCGCACTTGGTGTGCAGAAAAATCGCGAATACGATGTCACCTACCTCGGTTATAACGGTGATGGCCATATTGGCCCGTGGAATTTGTCTGTTTCTGCGTATTACGCGTTTGGTGACGAAACGCCTGCGACTTTTGTCGATGCAAAGAGCGATATCAGCGCGGCATTCGCAGCGATCGAAACCTCGCGTGATTTCGATTGGATACGGGCAAAAGCAACTTTTGTTTATGCAAGCGGTGACGACGATCCATTCGATGACAAATCGACCGGATTCGATGCAATTTTCGAGAACCCGTTGATCGCCGGTGCAGACACGAGTTTCTGGATTCGCCAGGCGGTGCCGTTGATTGGCGGCGGCCGGGTTACGTTATCGGGACAAAACGGATTGCTGAACTCTATGCGCGCGTCAAAGGGCCACGGTCAATCGAACTTCACCAATCCCGGACTGATACTTGCCGGTGTGGGCGCAGACTTTGATATCACGCCGAAGATTCGAGCGTCACTTAATCTCAACCAGTTGTGGTTTGATGATACCGCCGTGTTGGAAGCGGCGCGCAACCAGGGTGGTATTGCGAAAGCCATTGGACAGGACGTGTCGGTTTCCATTACGTATCGCCCGAAGACCTCGCAAAATATCATCCTGAGAGTTGCAGCGTCTGCGCTTATACCGGGAAAGGGTTATGAAGACCTGTACGGTTCTGAAACACCGTATTCTGTTTTGGCAAACCTGATACTTGCTTACTAAATGAATATTGGGAATCTCATAGTAGTACTTATTGAGCTGGGATCGCCCGCTGGGGCAGGCTCCTACATATACGTTCGACCCGCTGTAGGAGCCCGCCCAGCGGGCGATTGTGAAGAGTCGTGAAAAAAACAGGTTTGGCACTTTTATTCATCCTCGCATTCGGCCCCGCATTCGCCGCCGAAGAAGAACACCCACGCCACATCGACTACCCGTTCTATCCGGCTGCTCCCGCAAGCCAGGACAGAAGCGCAGCAGACAACAAAAGCGCTGGCTGCATCAGCTGCCACACAGAAAGCGACGCAGCCAGCATGCATCAAAGTCCGTCCGTCGTCCTCGGTTGTACAGACTGCCACGGCGGCGCCGCAGGAATCTTCAAGCCGGAACAGGCAGACAGTGGTGAGGCCTATGACGCGGCACGCGATCTTGCTCACGTACAACCACTTTATCCAGAGACCTGGCACTATCCCTCGAGCGCGAATCCGAAACGTTCGTACACACTGCTGAATCGCGAAAGCCGTCAATTCACGCGCTTCGTCAATCCGTCAGACTATCGCGTCGCGAGCGAAGCCTGCGGTGCCTGTCATCAACCGGTCATCGATGCCAACGTGCGTAGCATGATGGCAACCGGCGCCATGCTCTGGGGTTGTGCTGCCTACAACAACGGTATCCTGCCATTCAAGAATTACATACTCGGCGAGGGCTATACGGCCGATGGCAAACCCGCCAAAGTCACCGGCTCGGTATTGCCGCCGGCGGTTGCCAGGGCACATGGCGTCCTGCCGGAACTGTATCCGTTACCCGCCTGGGAAACAGTGCAACCGGGCGATGTGTTTCGCGTTTTCGAAAAAGGCGGGCGCAATATCAGCAACCTTTTCCCCGAAGTCGGTTTGCCGAACGTAATCGGACAAAACCAGCGACTGGAGGAGCCGGGCAGACCGGACATTCGCCAGTCAAATCGCGGGCCGGGCACTGGTGCCCGCATATCAGTGCCGCTGATCAATATTCACAAGACCCGGCTGAACGATCCGCTCACGTGGTTCATGGGCACCAACGATCAACCGGGTGACTATCGATCATCAGGGTGTGCGTCGTGCCATGTCGTCTACGCGAATGACCGTGATCCGAAACACTCGGGTCCGTATGCGGAATTCGGCAGAGATGGTGAGTCCGTTTCGGTAGACCCGACAATTCCCAAAGGAGCGTCAGGGCATCCACTCAAACATCAGTTCACGCGAGCGATCCCGACCAGCCAGTGCATGATCTGCCACATGCACCAGCCGAACATGTTTATGAATTCCTACCTCGGTTACACAATGTGGGATTACGAATCCGATGCCCCTTTCATGTGGCCCGAGGAACAACAGGAGCTGAGCCTGGAAGAACAACGTGCTGTGCAGGACCGCAACCCGGAAGGTGCGGTGGTTCGTGGCAAATGGGCCGACATCGATTTTCTCCGCAACGTAACGGACCTCAATCCACAATTGAACGATACACAGTTTGCTGACTACCACGGCCACGGCTGGAATTTTCGCGCCGTCCAAAAGCGCGATCTGGAAGGCAACCTGCTCGATGCTGACGGCAATATCGTGTCCAATGACGATCCGCAGAAATTTGAGAAAGCGGTGCACCTGTCATCCATCCATGCCGACAAGGGAATGCACTGCGTTGATTGTCATTTCGCAAAGGACAGTCACGGTAACGGCCATCTGTATGGCGAGGTGGCCAGCGCTATCGAGGTGGAGTGCAAGGATTGTCACGGAACTGCGCAGGCTTATCCGAATCTGCGAACCTCGGGCCCCGCGGCGCCCCCCGGAGGTTCTGACCTGCGCTTATTGCGTAACGCAGATGGCCGCCGCCGTTTTGAATGGCGCGGCGATGAACTTATTCAACGCTCGATACTGAATCCGGAAGTCGAATGGGCGCTGAGCCTGGTTAAGGATACGGTCAATCCCGAACATGCGAGCTATAACAAAAAGGCCGCACGCGCCAAACTGATGAGCCGGGATGTTACAGCACAAAACTGGGGTGCGGACGTGCCGGGCGATGCGCTGGCGCACAGCAATGAAGAAATCGAGTGCTACACCTGCCACACGTCATGGGTCACGAGTTGTGCGGGCTGTCATTTACCCATTGAGGCTAACTGGAAAACTGAACGGCATCATTACGAAGGCGGCGCGACGCGAAACTTCGCTACTTACAATCCGCAGGTCGCTCGCGACCAGATGTTCATGATTGGTAAACGGGGCCCGGTAAATGACGGCAAGATAGCACCGGTTCGCTCGTCGTCTGCGCTCGTTCTCTCCTCGACCAACGCCAATCGCGAGCGAATTTACGTACAGCAGCCACCGGTTGCCGCCAGTGGCTACAGCTCACAGGCGATGAACCCACATTTCCCGCACACAACACGAAAAACGGAAACCAAAACCTGCAGTAACTGTCACCTCGCGAAGAACGGCAGCAATAACGCGATGATGGCGCAGCTGCTGTTGTTCGGCACCAACTTCGTAAATTTCGTCGGTTTTAATGCTTGGGCCGGACTGGAAGATGGTGTGCTGGCAACCCAGGTTACCGAATGGGATGAGCCGCAGGCGGTGATTGGCAGCTACCTGCATCGTTATGCATACCCGGACAATTTTGCCGGGCATCAGGCGAAAAATCGCCTGCTCGAAACTGGCTACCAGCATCGAGGAGGACCTGCCTCCTGCGTGCAGTTACGCGGCGAGTATCTCTACGCTGCGGAGGGCAAACGCGGTGTCCGTGTTTACGATGTCGCCAACATCGCCAACAAGGGCTTCAGCCAGCGTATCGTCGACGCACCCTTCAGCAAGCTTGGCCACAATCCGGGGCTGGAGACGATGGATGCCAGTTGCATCGCGCTGCCGACCAACCAGCCAGTGAACCCGCCGCGCAATGAAGGCGAGCTGATGCGCGAGGACAATCTCGAACAACCATTTCATCCCATTTACAACTACGCGCTGGTGACAGATCGTGTGGAAGGTCTGATTCTGACTGATATCAACACCTTCGCTGACGGCGATCTGCAGAATAATTTCATTCAGCGAGCAGTCACATGGAATCCGGATGGCGTACTCAACGGCGCCAGGCACATCACTATCGGTGGTCACTATGTCTACATCATGGCGGATCGCGGGTTGGTCATCGTCAATGTGGATGAGCCGCTCAGGCCAGAACTGGTGGCGGTTGTGCAACTAACCGATGGCAGAGCCTCAGCGTTGCAGTTTCGCTATTTGTTCGTAACCGACGCCGATGGACTTCGCGTCATCGATGTAACAGATTCTGAAAAACCGCAACTACTCGCTGGAACATTGATACCGATGAACAACGCGCAACGCATTTACGTGGCGCGAACGTATGCATATGTGGCTGCTGGTGAGCAAGGGCTGGCCATTGTCGATGTCCGGAGTCCGCCCGCGCCAACACTGGTAGAGTTTTTCAATGCGGATGGCAATATTTCAGACACGCGAGACGTCGTTGTGGCTTCCACGAACGCGTCGCTTTTCGCCTATCTGGCTGACGGCAAGGGTGGCATCAAAGTGCTGCAATTGACGTCGCCAGATTCACAACCGAATTTTTATGGCTTCAGCCCGGCGCCAAGACCGGAGTTGATCGCCAGCTATCCGACAAAAAGCGCCGTGTTGTCACTGTCGAAAGGCCTTGACCGGGATCGCGGCGTCGATGAAACCGGTGGGCAGATTGCAGTATTCGGACGCAAGGGCTCACGGCCGCTAAATCGTACGGAGATGCAAAAGTTGTATCTCGATGCAGATGGAAAACCATGGTATGTCGAAGATGAATAGGAAAATTACGCGAAACGCGACATGGTGGTATGCGCGCAAATTCTTGCTCGCTGTCCTGTTTATGACGATATCAATCAACGCTGCGGAGTTGCCCGACAAAGCAGCCGTCAAACACATGGGTGTCGCCACCTGCGCCGCCTCACAGTGCCACGGTTCAGCAGTTCCGCAATACGGCTCGAATGTGCCACAAAATGAATACGTCACCTGGACGCAAAGCGATCCGCATTCGACTGCCTACGAAGTATTGGGCAATGAGTTGTCTCGTGCTATCGCAGCGAGACTTGGTCTTGCGTCTGCAAACAGGGCAGAGATCTGTCTGGATTGCCATACGGATAACGTTTCAGAAAACCAGCGCGGGGAGCGCTTCCAGGTATCTGATGGTGTCGGCTGTGAGAGTTGTCACGGCGGTGCAGAAAACTGGTTAACAACGCATTACAACGCGCCGGAGGTCAATCACACAGACAATGTAGCAGCTGGTCTTTATCCAACCGACCGCGCGACTGATCGCGCCAGCCTATGTCTGTGTGATTGACCTCCGGCGCGTTGTAATGCGTTGTTAACCAGTTTTCTGCACCACCGTGACAACCCTCACAGCCGACACCATCAGATACCTGGAAACGCTCCCCGCGCAGGTT
>PVMK01125038.1_pt1 | contig 51958 bp, 42 predicted proteins | sample 1853481 | NCBI WGS metagenome assembly PVMK01 (sample SAMN08533507, study PRJNA380276) | Marine sediment metagenome, whole genome shotgun sequencing project.
CTCGGCAGACACACGCTGCATGTTCGACTTGCCTGAGTCCTCTTCCTCGAGTACTCAGGCAAGTCGAACATGAAGCGTGTGTCTGCCGAGACAGGTGGCAAGACGCCGAACATCATCTTTGCCGACGCACCCGACCTCGACTTCGCCATTGGTGCCGTCGGCTTCTCGATCTTCTGGAACACGGGAGAGATGTGCATTGCAGGCTCGCGCCTTCTCGTAGAACGATCCATCTATGACAGGGTCGTCGAGCAGGTGAGTGCCTCAGCAGGCGGATGGGCACCAGGCAACCCCCTCGACCCCGCAACCAAGGCCGGTCCGGTAGTCGACAATGCACAACTCGACAGGGTCATGGGATACATCGAGCGCGGAAGCGCAGAGGGCGCCAGACTCGTCGCCGGAGGGAATCGCACGATGACCGACACCGGCGGCTACTACGTCGAACCAACGGTCTTTGCGGACGTTGAGAATACGATGGAGATCGCACGTGACGAAATCTTCGGACCGGTGCTTTCGATCATCCCGTTCGATGACCAGGACGACGCGTTGCGCATCGCGAACGAGACTCGCTTCGGGCTGTCTGCTGCAGTGTGGACGGCGAACCTCGGTCGGGCGCACACGATGGCTGCAGGCCTCAAGGCCGGCACGGTGTGGGTGAACAACTTCGATACGTCAGACATCACCGCGCCGTTTGGCGGCTACAAAGAGTCCGGCTTCGGCGGCAAGGACAAGTCACTCCACGCCCTCGACAAATACACACACATCAAGACGACGTGGATCAACCTCGGCCGCGGCGGGGTGTAGGGGTCCAAGAAACCGCGTTCATCCCTGATACCGGCCAACTAGGCTCGATGTATGAATCGGCTGATTGGTCTCATTGGCGTTCTCGTGATCCTGATCGCGGCATGTGGCGGCTCGAGCGATGTCACAGGAACCGTTGACTCAACACAGCCGACCGCTACTCCGCCACCAAGTGCGACGGCAACAACCGAGCCAACCCCATCCGTTGACGTACCCGAACTGGGCGACACCAGCTGGAAGGTGACGACCTACCGACTGCCGAGCGGATCGATGACCAACACTTGGAAGACTGACGTGACGATTTCGTTCGCAGCGGATGGGGCCCTGACAGGTTCTGCTGGGTGCAACGACTATCAAGGCACCTGGGCGGTGTCGGGTCCGTATGACGAGTTCGAATCCGGGGTGCCTGACGCGAACGACGGACAAGAACTGATCCTCGAATCCCTCGCGTGGACCGAGATTGCATGTGAAGACGAGGCGATCATGGAGCAAGAAACCGAGATTCTTGATCTGCTGCTGCAAGGCGCGAGATGGGCGCTGATTCGGGAGAGTTTCCACTTGCGTGATGCTGACGGGAGCTTCCTCTTCGAAGCCGAGTCCGCGTAACGACAAGCGCAGCTGTCGACGTCGCCGATTAGCCTCGCCACATGGACATTGAGGCCATCAAGGGCGAGATCGCGGCCTTCCACCGGGGCAAGAAGTGGATATTCACGCCCGATGTTGCCGCGGCCGCGAAGCCGATGGTCGAGCAGCTCAATGGGTGGGGCGTCGACGATCTGATGATCGTCGCCGGTGTCGAGGGTGTTGGCGACCTCCCCAACGTGGACCGTATTCACTACACCCGCACGTCCGGCGAGACGATGATGCTGGGTATCAGAGCTTTCATGGAATCGATCGAGTTTCCCAGTCCTGAACTGCTCAGGGCTGTGGACGCATTCGATCCGGCCGGAGAAGCACACGTGCTCGGCCAGATGTTCAGTCGGCGGAGCCATCTCGCCGGCCGTCCCGTGTATGGCGCACGGCCTGTCGAGTGGCGCGATCTGGAGGACAAAACCGTCGTCGACGAACTCTGGGACGCCGCTGGCATCGCTCGGGTACCGGCCGAGGTGGTTGCCGTCGCTGATGCCCCCAGCGCAGCTGAACGGCTCGGTGGCGAACTGGGTAGCGTATGGGTTGCCGACAACCGCGAGGGCTGGCACGGTGGCGGCGAGTACACACGTTGGGTACGAGAGCCAGCGGATGTTGAGCCTGCCGCGGAGTGGTTCCTTCAGCACGCTCATGCTGTCCGAGTGATGCCGTTCCTCGACGGACTCCCCTGCTCAATCCATGGATTCGTGACCGGCAATGGGGTCTCTGTATTCAATCCGGTCGAGTTGCTGATCTACCGACGAATGGACAGGCCTGGCTTCTTCTACGCAGGTGGGGCCAACTCTGGGAGTCATTGGGCATGGTGCGCGCCCAGATGCGCGATGCCGCTCGAAGCGTGGGAGCGCTCCTTGATGAACGGATGGGCTACCGCGGGGGATTCGGGATTGACGGGATCGCCACCGCAGAGGGATTCAGGCCAACGGAACTCAACCCACGGCTCAGCCTCGGACACCTTGCCCACTCGCGGGCAGCCGACTTCCCACTCGGAAGCGTTGAACGAATGGTGATCGAAGGCGATATCGATATCGACGCTGCGGACCTGGAGACCACGCTCCTCGATGCCGCACAGGTGCGACGAGGAGGAGCACTCTTCCAGCTCGACAACGACGTACCCGAAGCCAAGGCGGGTTACAGGATCGATGATGACAGAGTGGCGCACCGCGTCGACCCGGAAGAACCCAACGACGGCATCTTACGAACCGGCCCGGCAGCGTTTGGCTCGGTCATGATCGTGACCTGCGACCCGGACCGTACCCCCATCGGCCCATCGATCGCGCACCGCATGCTCGCGGTCACCGACCTCGCACGCGACATATGGGGTGTTGACCTCCCCCAGCTCGAGGCCGCCCCCGATTTTGGGAACGCCTTCGGCGTTCCTTAGGAGTTGTCGGGAACGCTTCGCGTTCCCGACAACTCCAGCGCGCACGGGCTCCGGGTTGCAGTTCTGTGGGCTGCAGACCGGACTGGGTCCGGTCCAAGGAACGCCGGAGGCGTTCCCGAACCCCTGGGTTTGCATTTAGGTGAGTTTGGCGAAGCCGCGGTCGTGCCAGATGAGGGGGGCGGCGACTTCGCCGGCTGCAGCGGCCTCCACCTGGGCGTAGATGACCCAATGGTCGCCGACTTCGCGGCGGTCGATGGTTGTGCACTCGAGGTGGGCCAGGGCGGAGCCGAGCACGGGTCCTGCCTGAGCCACGGCGGCATCAGACCACTGCGACTCGCCGAACTTGTCCGCGCCGTGGGTAGCGAAAAGCATTGCTTCGTCACCAGCGGACTCAGGCATGACATTCACGGTGAAGCCTTCGGCGTCGAGCATGCCCTGAAGAGATTCGGTCGACTTGTCGATACACACGAGCACGATGGGTGGATCAGCAGACACAGACATGAACGCTGACACGGTCAACCCGACCGGACCGTCGTCGCCTGTGGCCGTCACGATTGTGATCGTCGCAGCGACCCTCGACATCACGTTCTTGAACTCGTCCGCAGTAACCGTCATGGGAACCTCGCCTCTGGTGTCGTCGACCGCCATCATATGGACATGCGGTACATCGCGTGACGCTGGCGTTTACCCTGCAAGGGACGAGGAGAGTCATGACAGAACGAGTACAGATCGTCGAAGTAGGCCCACGCGATGGGCTGCAGAACGAGTCAGCGATCCTGTCGACGGACCAGAAGGTCGACATGATCAGCCGGCTCGCTGATTGCGGACTCACCCGCATCGAAACTGTCTCGTTTGCCCACCCGGACAAGGTTCCTCAAATGGCAGATGCCGAGGCCGTGATGGCCGCGCTCCCCAGTCGCGACGATGTGAGCTACATCGGACTCATTCTCAACTGGCGAGGATGGCAGAGGGCTGCGGATACGCCGGTCGATGAGATCAACATGAACGTGTCAGCGTCAAACACGTTCAATCTCAAGAACCAGGGTGCAGAAACCGGAGAGACCATCAATGTGCTGGCCCAGGTCGTGAACGACGCGTCCACGGCAGGCATTCCGGTGACGGCCACGATCGCAACGTCCTGGGGCTGTCCATTCGAAGGCGAAATCCCGCTCGACCGACTGCTCTTCGTTGCTGAGTCCGTCAAAGAGGCTGGCGTATCTGAGATCGCACTTGCAGACACCATCGGCGTCGCCGATCCGTGGACCGTGACCGAGCGGATCAAGGCCGTGCAAGAAGTTGTCAATGACATTCCTCTGAGAGCGCACTTCCACAACACCCGCAACACGGGCATCGCCAACGCGTACGCTGCCATCCAGTCCGGTATCACGACCATCGACTCCTCCGTCGGAGGGCTCGGTGGTTGCCCATTCGCGCCGAAGGCCACGGGGAACATCCCCACGGACGACCTCGTCTACATGCTGAACAGGGCAGGAGTTGCCACGGGGGTAAACCTCGACAGGGTGATCGCCATTTCGTCATCCATGGAAGAGATCATCGGAAAGCCTCTTGAGGCGATGCTGCCAAAGGCTGGGGACTTTCCAATGCTCACGCCCCGGGGCTGAACCACTTCGCGATCGCCGTTGCCGTCAGGGCAGCCAGCACGGGGCTGATCATCCAGAAACCCGCAACGCCACCCATCACGGCTGCCCACATAAGGAAGGACCCTGCCGCCTTGCGTGCCAATCCAATCCGAGAGACATCGATCTGACCTGTGCGTGCATCTGTATTCGAGATCATCACGGCCGGCTTCATGGCAAGCATCATCACGACACCGCCGAGGGCAGCAAGGAGGTACGCATCCTGAGTGATCTCGACGCTCGCCGGCTCCGCGAACCATGCTCCGGCAAAAAGTCCTACGACGAGCGACCCCAGGGCCAGGTACCGCAACGATCCGACCTCAGGCGCGCTCAATAGCCACATCCCTATGACGAGTCCAACAATCCACAGCACCCGCTCAGAACCGGATCCGAAACCGATGAGCGCAAGAGCGACCACGTCGAGCCATGTGACGCGCGCCCCAATAGTTCCCGCCACGACACGAAGTCCGATCATGGCGATCGCTGCGGCGAGCGCTGATGGCAGGTCGTAAACGGCGGCCGCGAAGGCGAAGGGCATCGCCCACGCTCCGGTGTTCGGCCGGTCGGGGTCGAGTTCCCGACCGATCGCCCATGCAATGAAGACGACCAGACCGGCGATGAAGGCATCAGACATCGGCCGGTCGTTGATTGCTGCGATGCCGGCATAGAGGACCGAAGATGTCAGCGCTCCTGCGAACACGATGCGGTGCGAACGGAGCCTTGGCTCAATCGAGCGCCCCAAACCAGTGATGAAATCGTGCCCTGCCATACCAGGAAGCTACAAGCTCTCAGCGCCCTTCCAACAGAGCCGGCTTTTGGCTTTCACTGAACGGGACCGGACCTCGGGGGTAGGGTATCGACAAGGCCATCAACGGAAGACCGGGGAATCATGGGCATGAGAACGGGCACCGGACAGGCACCTTCACAACCGAAGAAACGTAGGCAACCGAAGTCACCGTTGTGGGTGCTGGTGCGTGTTGTCGGTTGGATCGTCGTGGTTGGCGCGATCCTCTTCGTGGCGGGTGGCTTCTACTACTCCAACGAGATCAGGGACGGCGCATTGATCCCACCAGAGTCATACGACCACGAATTCGACCTATCGGTCACTGCCGTGGCCGGAAATCGAATCACTATCACCGACACCGGATCCGATGACGAGATGACCGAACCCGGCGTGCAGGGAATCGAGTGGGCCAGCGGATACGTGACGACAGATGAGCTGGTCTCGTCCACGGAGACAGAGTCGGGGGACACAACCGACGTCAGAACAATCGCCGAAGGGGGTACTGCTCCTGCCGTTGGGACAGAAGTCCGCCTCGACCCCCACTCCTTCCCCGTCGATCCTGAGCAGGCGTTCGACATCCCGTTCGAGACAGTCCGATACAACTCTGACATCGACAGTTTCCCTGCGTGGTTCATCGAGGGCGGCTCATCGACCTGGGCGATCATCGTACATGGCAAGGGCGCTGACGTCACCGAGGCACTTCGCACCATTCCCATCCTGCACGCATTGGACATTCCGATCCTCGTCATCCACTACCGCAACGATCCTGGCTCAGCCAAAGACCCGAGCGGATACCACCAGTTCGGAGTGACAGAGTGGAAGGACCTCCACGCCGCGGTCCTCTATGCCGAGGCGAACGGTTCAGCCGACCACATCCTTGTCGGCTACTCAATGGGCGGAGCCATCGTCACGAGCTATCTCACACAATCGCCACTGCGCAACCGCACGAGGGCAGTGATCCTGGACTCACCCGCCCTCGACTTCGAGGCAACCATCGACTTTCAGGCGTCCCAAACCGACCTACCGCTCATCGGAACACCGATACCGGACTCGCTCGCGACCTTCGCGAAGTGGATCGTGGGCTGGCGATTCGACATCGACTGGGACGAGACGAACTATCTCGCACAGACTGGCGAACTGCACGCGCCGATGCTGATCTTCCACGGATCCGCCGATGCAACCGTGCCACTCGCAACGAGCCAACGGATGGCACAACTCAGGCCTGATATCACGACCCTGGTGGAGACGGGGGCGAGCCATGTGCGATCGTGGAACGAATCTCCGGAGGAGTACAAGTCCGCCATCGTGGACTTCCTGATCGAGCACTCTGGTTAGAACGGGCCCCTTGCCACCATCCACAGATCGGCAACGTTCGTACCGCTCGGACCCGTAACGACCGTCGCCTCTATTGCGCTGAGAGCCGTGTGCGAATCGTTGTCTTCGAGAGCGCGTCTGATATCAATGCCACGATCACGAGCCTTTGTGGCCGTGCCACCATCGACAACGGCACCAGCGGCCTCAGTCGGGCCATCAATCCCGTCAGTCCCGAGTGCCGCAAACGTGACGTCGATGCCGTCAATATCGACAGCAACTGCAAGCGCAGCGTCCTGGTTTCTGCCGCCCAAGCCGTCGCCTGTCACCTCAATGGTCGTCTCCCCCGCAGCGATACTGATTGTCCCTCGATGGGTCGCCGCGACCATGCGACGGGCCTCAGTCCGTGTGCCGCCTCTCATCGCGTCACATGCCACTGATGCTTGATAGCCCCGCGAACTGAGCGCCTCTGCTGCTGCCTGAGCCGCGATCGCCGGTGAACCCACCACGTCGAACAAAACATCGGTCGGTTGCAGACCTAGACCAAACGTCGGACCGGACGCGACGTTCTCAGGCCCAGCGCCAACCACATCGCTCAAGACGAGCGTGACCTGTCGTTCAGCAGTCGTCGCTGCAGCCAGACGCCCGCCCTTTATCCGTGACATCGCAGCCCGCTCGGCGTTCATGTCCTCAATCGGCATACCGCTTGACACAAGACGCCGGTTCGTGTCGATGATGTCGGAAAGGTTCACACCGTCAGCCGGCAGCACTGCAAGGGCAGAACCACCTCCGGACACGAGGAACACAACCACATCTGACGGCTTCGTATCCTCGACAGTGGCCAGGAGAGCAGTGCCGCACATGAGACTCTTCGCGTCGGGTATTGGATGTGACCCGATGCACGTTGCAAACAGAGTATCGGCTGCCGATGGAGCAACGACCAGACCCCTCGTGGTCCCGATGGCATCAAACGCTCCTTGAGCCATGCCAGCCGCAGCCTTCCCGAGCGCAACAACCACGACATCGGTGCGATCAACACCGCTGAACGTGTGCGACCCGACCGTCAGCGTCGAACCGTCGAGGCGCACCACCCCGGCTACGGCGCCACGCGGATCAACGGCGCGCAGCGCTTGGACGTACCCATCAATAAGAACGTTGCGCATCGACTCCATCTCGCCACGATACGTCACGATATGATTCCCGTGTGAATCCCAGTGAGCCAATCGACACGCAGATCGAGGCTGCCATCGCCTCTGGCGAGCTCAGCGCGACTCGTGGTTTGGGCAGACCTATGGGGAAGCTCGATCCGGATCCGATGTGGTGGGTCAAACAGTTGCTGAGAAGGGAGAGGGCAGCAGATGGCCTTGCTGACATCGTGAGTGGGTATGACCGCGCCACGGAATCGGCCATTGCTGCGAACAATTTGGACGAAGCGAGGTCCATCCTCGCGGTAGCCAACGAGGCAATCGCAGCGTGGAATGCTGAAGTAGCGGAAGAGTTCCGTGTTGACGCTCGCAACGAAATCTGGCTTCTTACAGAACGCGAGAACGCCCGGCGCTGAGACCGGGCGTCCTGCTGGTTGGGTTGGTTGATTCAGCCGGTGACGGAATTCTGCGAAGCACCTCGGCGGGCCTTGTGATGGTCCCCCCGTTCCTCGACGAATGCATCCCACTCGGCCTGGGTGATCTTCCCGTCCTCGAGGGCCTCGGCCAGCGGACCGTCCTCGTGGAGTGGCAACTCGACGTCAAGCTCTGCGAGCTCGTCTGCCGTGATCACGCCATCCTCGAGCCAAGCCTCGAACCGCTCACGCCTCTCCGCACGGTTGGCACGGCGTTCCTCGCGATTCTCCCTGATCTCTTCGTGCTTGGCGACGAGGGCGTCCTTCACGGCATCGGCTTGACTCTGATCCAACGTGCCGTCCGTGACGAGATCGTCAAGGACACCATCAAGGACCGCTCCTCGGTTAGGCCTGGCGTCGTCGATGGCGACCGAAGTCTCGTCGGTTTGCGCCGATGCCTCCGAGCTCGCGATTGTTGATGCGACGAACGCACCTGCGACGAGCACTCCGGCTGCCGCTAGCGAAACGATGATCTTTCTCACTGAGTACCTCCTGTTGCTGAACATGACACCCTCAGGATGGCAAACCACTCTGTGAGCGCATTAAGCGCGCCCTAAGAATCCGCTGAGAAGCCACCGGGCAGCTTGAAACCGACCTCGGCTCCCCCGCTTTGGCCGTTCCTTGCGAATACCTCACCGTCGTGATCGTCGATGATCTGTTTCACGATCGAGAGGCCGAGCCCGGACCCGGGTTCGCTTCGCGCCGAATCCGATCGGAAGAAGCGCTCGAAGACATGGGGAAGATCGCCCTGCTCGAATCCTGGACCGCCATCAGTGACGGTGACCACTCCTTCGGCCACGTCAATTGCGATCGGTGCATCCGACGGCGCGAACTTGTCTGCGTTTCCCACGATGTTCGACAGGGCTCGTGCAAGCGCGAGGGACTTCCCCATCACGACAGAAGCATCGGCCGTGACGGTGATCTCCCTCCCAGTCCGATCGGTGAGGCGGTCGCTGAAGCGTTCGGCGACCGAGGCGGCGACATCCGAAAGCGCGACCGGCCCGACTGGTTCCTCCTCGTATCTGTCGGCAGCAAGGTCGACGACCTCTGCAACGAGTGCGGCAAGCTCCTCGACCTCGGCCTGGGCGGCTGACAGCATCGCTGCACGCTCAGCGGGTTCAACTTCGTGGCGTTGGAGGACTTCGATGTTCGTTCGGAGGGCAGTCAGCGGCGTGCGCAACTCGTGCCCCGCGTCCCTGACCAGCCGGACTTGCTGCTCCCTGGACGATTGCAGCTCGTCGAGTAGCAGGTTGAATTCGCCTGCAAGTTCGGCCACCTCATCGGTTCCAACCACCTCAACGCGCTCCGAAAACGAGCGACTCTCAGCTATCTCACCGACTCTTGCCTTCAAGGCGTCAATCGGTTCAACGGCCTGCTTGGCAATGACGAGTCCAAGACCAGCGGCGAGCGCGACGCCAACGACGCCACCGATCAGGAGCAGCGCAGCGAGCCGGCGAAGAAGGTCGTCAACCTCGCTGAGGGGTCGCGCTATCTGAACAGTCACCCCGCCCTGGGTACTCGTGATCGTGGCGATTCGGAAGTGGACACCATCCACCCACTCGGATCGGAGGGACGGTTCGGATGCGTAGGAGTCCGTTTCCGGCGGTGGGGGGAGAACCAGATCGTCATCCCCGATATTGACGGCGCGTCCGTCCCCGAAGATCAGCTGGTAGTAGGACGAATCGAAGTCATCGGGACGGGGAGGAGCGATGCGATTCCTCGGCGAATCTGCCCGCTCGAGACCAAGGAGCGTGAGGAGCACGCCTGGGCGAACTTCACTGACGAGTTCGGCTCTCGTGATCAGACTGTCGTCGACCTGCCCGAGCACTTGACGATTCACGCCAGCGAAGGTGCCTAGAGCAATGACGATCACGGCGATCGCGACGGCTGCGGCAGATACGAGCGCTATGCGTCCGCGAATGGTCATGGTGTGTCGCGCAACACATAACCGACGCCACGGATCGTCTGGATGATCCGGGGCTCATCCGCGGCCTCGGTCTTCCGCCTGAGGTATCCGATGTACACGTCGAGGGAATTCGATGACGTTGCGAAATCGAAGCCCCAAATCTCGTCGTAGATCCGGTCGCGGCTCAGGACGATTCCTGGCGTCAACGCCAAAAGGTGGAGAAGGTCGAATTCCGTCTTGGTGAGATTCATCTCGCGCCCGGCGCGGTGAGCCGTACGAGCACCTGGGTCGATAACGAGATCACCGGCCTTGATCACGGTTGACACACCGCCGAGTGATCTGCGGAGCAGAGCACGGATGCGGGCGAGAAGTTCATCGAGCGCGAACGGTTTCGGCACGTAGTCATCCGCTCCGGCGTCAAGCCCTTCAACTCGATCGTCGACAGCGGTACGCGCGGTCAACATGAGAACAGGGACGTCATCCCCACCAGCCCTGATCCGCCGACACGTCTCAAGACCATCCAGGTGCGGCATCATCACGTCCAACACGATCAGGTCATACTCGGTATCGCGCATCATGGAGAGAGCAATCGCACCATCTCTGGCGACCGCAACGGCGTAGCCCTCAAAGCCAAGCGCGCGCTCAAGCGCTTCGCGCACACCGTTGTCGTCCTCAACAACGAGAATGGTGGATTCCGGGCCGCTCATGGCCGCCAGCCTATAGCTCGAACATGAAAGAACCGTAAGATCGCCGCCGCGTATTACGTTCCGACTCCATGGCATCGAACTTGACAGGACAGAACGTGCTCATCACCGGAGGGAGTTCAGGCCTCGGGTTGGCAACTGCTGTGGAGCTCACGCAGCGGGGTGCATTGGTCACGATCACATCGCGCGACGTGGGGAGAGCTGAGTACGCGGTTCGCTCGATCGAGGACAGGACCGGCACACGAGTCGCTGCCGACACCATCGATCTCTCTGACTTTGATTCCGTGCGTGCGTTCGCTGAGCGATACACCGGACTTCACGACCACATCAATGTGCTGTTCAACAACGCGGGAAACGTGTTCGGAACACGCCGCACGACGCCTCAGGGCCACGAGATGACGTTCGGCACGAACCACCTCGGTCCCTTTCTCCTCACATCGCTCCTCTCAGAGGTCCTCGGCGGCAACTCACCCACACGCGTGATCAACACGTCATCTGTTGCCCACACGTATGCGAAACAGGGTGTCCTCTTCGATGATCTCGGGTGGGAGGATCGTCGTTACAAGATGATGGATGTATACGGGCACTCGAAGCTCGCGAACATCCTTCATGCCCGCGGAATCAACGATCGCACCGGAGACGAGGTGCAGGCCCTCGCTGTTCATCCAGGCGTCGTTGCCACATCGTTCGGCGGCAGAGGAGGATCGCTCGTCGTGCGAGCGGCGACGAAGTTCGGAAAACGCTGGATGCGCACAGTTGAGGAGGGCGCAGACACGATGGTGTGGTTGGCGACTGAACCGACCATCGACACTTCAGACGGCATCTACTTCACTGACCGCCACGTCGAGAAGTCGACCCGATGGGCTCGCGACAAGGATCAGGCTGATCGACTGTGGGAAGTCAGCACCGAACTCGTGGGACTCTCCTGATTACTCAGACAAGCCTGCAACACTCCAGTGATGCCCGAAACACCGCAACCACCCCTTACGCCCCCAGAATCTGATTCTGCGGTCCCTCAGAAGCCAAAACGGCCGTGGTGGAAACAGGCGATCTCGATCGGCGTCACCGTCGTGGTCCTTGTCGCCGTGTTCGGGTTTGTTCTGCCGAAGCTTGCCGACTACCGCTCGGTTGTTGACTACATCGGGTCCATCAGTCCTGTCGAGTGGGTCATGCTCGGGACCGCGACGCTGGTGTTTCTGTTCGCGTATCCGGTCGTTCTCACGCAGGTCATGCGATCTCTCAGACTCAGAGAGTCCTTCACGAACCATATGACAGGCACCGCAATCACGAACTCAGTGCCTTCCGGTGGTGCGCTCGCGTTGCCGGTCAACTACACGATGTACATGTCGTGGGGGTTCACCCCAGAGAGCGTATCGGCGGCCATGCTTGCTGGCGGCGTCTGGGATTGGTTCGGCCGAATCTCTCTACCGGTTATCGCGGTGTTGGGTGTGGCGCTCCTGGGCGATGCGATCTGGTGGATGTGGGTCGTCTCGATTGTGGGTGTCATCGCAGTGTCCGTGATGGTGCTTGGGCTCGTCAAGATCCTCGGGAAGCCAGAAGGCGCAAGAGGTATCGCCCGCTGGCTTGACCGCATGGGCACCAGGGTGTTCGATCGACTCAAGGGGGACAAGCCAGACATCGAGGCAGCGGTCATGCAGTTTCGCACGGAGCTCAACAGCATCGTGCGCACCAGAATGGCTCGCCTCACGGGCGCAACCATCCTCAACCATGTTGCGATGGCCGCCCTGTTCACGCTCAGTGTCTATGCAGTTGGCATCACAACCGATGAGATTCCGATTCCGTGGGTGGTGCTCGCCTTCGCTCTCGGCAGATTCCTCGTGATGATCCCTGTGAGCCCTGGCGGTCTCGGTCTTGTCGACCTCGGCTGGATAGGTCTTCTCACGCTGGGGTGGCAGGCCACGAACCCTTCAGTCCCCGTAGACCACGACCTCATCGCAGCCGGTGTCCTGCTCTTCAGAGGACTCAGCCTCCTGCCACCCATACCCATCGGAATGGCATCATGGATCTTCTGGCGGGCGAACAGGAGCTGGCGGCTGGAGTGGCAGGTTGCCAGACGAGGCGAAACCGTCTGACGATCGAGTGATAGCTTCAGAACGGTAGGGACGCAAAGAAGTCCCATCCGAGGATTCCGTTCAGCACCACCGCTATGCCGAGCCAGACGGCCCATCCCACGACTGTGGTGGCGAGGGCGCGCTCTGTCGAGAACTGCATCGACTCCCTGATCGCTATCACCGCGGCGAACAGCGCCCAGGCGGCACCGACGAACCCGAGCCAGGGGATGATGCCGATGGCGAGTGGGGCGTATGCGAATCCGATGACACGAAGCATCTCCTGATAGTCGGACTCTCCACCGAGGACCCGTACACCAATCACAAAGGCAACCCAAGACCAAATGAGCCAACCAATCAGGCCTGTGAGGACGCCGAGGGCCGCGCCAGCGAGTAGATCGACATCGGTCGCAAATGCGACACCGACACCGCCAAGCAAGTTGGCGAGGACCACCACGACGGCAGCCTGACCGATCAGCGATTTCTCTTCGGCAACTTCCGTATAGAACGCGGCGTCGAGCAGCAGCGCGCTAGTGATGTTCTTGAACATGAGGTGATTATCGCGTGCTTCAGTTGCTCGTCGTTAACCCGTCACGCCACGAACGGATGGCGGATCCGATCTCGTCGGGTGAGTCTTCCTGAATAAAGTGCGATCCCGAAACCGTAATCTCGGTCTGGTTCTTCCACGTTCGACAGAATCGGCGCGGCGCGCCCCTGAGGATGCTCCCTGGATCTGCGTTGATGAATAGCTTCGGGATGTCGTTCTGCTCCATCCACTGTGCGTAATCCACGACGATGTCGTGGACTTCAGCCGGTTCACCGTCGATTGGAATCTGCCGAGGCCACGTCAGCGTCGGCCTGCGGGATTCACCCGACTCGGCGAATGGCCTGATGTACTCGGCCATCACGGCATCCGTCAGGTCTCTCAGTATTGATGCCGGAAGGATGTTCTCGACGAAGATGTTCTTCTCGAGAATCAGCTGCTCCCCGGCAGGACTCCTCATGGCCCCAAAGATTCCACGAGCTTCTTCTGGCCACTCTGACCAGGGCACCGGTTGAACAATCGCCTCCATGTATGCAATGCCGGCCACCCGGTCCCGATTCCTGTTCGCCCAGTCAAAGCCAAGGCCAGAGCCCCAGTCATGGACCACCAACGTCACGTTGTCACCGAGATCGAGTGCGTCCAACAGCCCGTCGAGATAGGTGCGATGTTCAACGAACCGGTAGGACTTCTCGCCGCTGTTCGACAGTTTGCCAGAGTCGCCCATCCCGACTAGGTCCGGCGCAACACACCGGTATCCATCGGCAAGATGCGGAATGACGTTGCGCCACAGATATGAAGAGGTCGGGTTGCCATGGAGGAATACGATGGGCTCACCCTCGCCGACATCCACATACGCCATGTCAACTCCATTGATCCGGGTCGTGTTCTTGCCCACGTGGTCTCCTTTGTCGAGGTCAGCACGCTAGCGATGTTGCGCCCGCGGTTTCGGGCCTCCGGCATCCAGTTCTGCAACCGACCTCGGACTAGTCATTTCGGTACCACAGCAAACCGTCCTTGTGGGGATCCCAGTTCCGGGTACCTTGGTGACAGGCATAGGGGGCTTTGGAAGCCATATGGACACGGAGATGACATATGCCCGCGAACAAACACGCAGAGACCGTTGTTGATCTGAACCCAGATCTCCCGCTCGCAGACGTGATCCAGATGCCGCAGCCAGAGCAGGCATCTTTCTACACGAGAAACAGCGCGGATCTGCCGCGACTCAACATTGCGAGCGCCAGCAGCTACGGCCGGTCATCGCTACCAACGCCTGTAGAACCCGAGCCGGATACCGTGCTCAACCTCTTCAGAGCGTTCCTATCGAAGAATCGGCCTGGATGGCTGCCACAGCGATAATTCGAGGCCTGCAGGTCCGCTCGGGCCTACGAAGCTTGACGATTACTCAAGGAACGTATGCGCAGCGCCGATAGAGCACCAATGAAGTTGTTCAAGAGAAGCTCCACAACGTCCAAGGCCGAAGACCTCGCTCACGAGGCTGTTGCCAACGATCGCATGCGGAATGTGTTGGCGCGTGAGACGACCTACGACGATCCGGAGACCGTTGAGAGCCGGCTTCGCAACATGGTCTACGGCACCAACAAGGAGTAACCAAAGCTTCAGTTGTCAGCGGACACTGGCCTGAAGAAGGTTGCCAACTGCACTCCAGCGGCGAACACCCCGAACACAACCGCTCCAGCTCCTATCCAGCCATCGAGCAGTGTGTCGATCCCCAGAGCCGCGTCAAGCGATGCGGCGCCCGGCCCCATAACCGCCAGTGAAGCCGCGACAGCGGCAAGCGTCAGGACATACTCCCACCCCTCATCGGGTCTGGCAGTCACCCAGAATCCGGCAGCACGATGTACCGAGACGTAGGCAACCGTCAAGATGCCGATCACTCCTGCGGCGGCAGCCGATGTGATCAACCCGAGGATCAGAAGGACTCCGACTCCGATCTCGGTTGCCGTCGATGCGAACCATTGGAGTTCGGGTGACCTGAACCCGATCGAGCCGAACCACTTCGACGTTCTCGCCCTCCCACGGGCATGTTTGACGCCGTGGGCGATCATGATTCCTCCGAGAACAAGGCGCAGCAGCAACCGTGTGGCGTCGAATGCTTCCATGGCGTTCCTTTCGCTCTGACTCCAACAACGAGAATCGAGCGGTCGCCATTCCCAATGGTGACCATGGAACAGGCTGGAAGGCGTATGATGGAGGCGGGGGCAACGGAGGTGAACTATGGAACTATCGAGCCGCCATATGGAGGACAAACACTTCGCAACGGCGCTGCGCGGGTATGACCGCCACGAGGTCGACACTTTCGTGTCCGACTGTGCCGCGCACACCGGTTCGCTCGAGGAGCGGACGAAAATCGCTGAGGTGCGTGCAGCTGCGAGCGAAAAGGAGCTCGCCGGGCTGAGGGCTGACATCGACGTGCTCCTCCAAGAGGCATCAGATGCTCGACACAAGATCATCAACGAAGCCAAAGCGGAAGCGGCCACGATCACCCGACAGGCTGACAGTGCCGGGGCATCGGTCGACACATCAGAAGCTGCATCGAAGGCTGCCGCCATCATCTCGGAAGCTGAGGTCACCGCGAGACTCCGACTGGAGGGTGTCGACGAGGCTCAACGTGTTACCGATGAGAAGGCCGCCAATATCGTGCGAGTTGCACAAGAGTCGGCAGCGATGACACAGGCAGAGGCCGACCGACTTCTCGACAAGGCACGCCTCGATGCGAACTCGATCCGGGAGGAGACCGAGGCGCTCCGCACATCCATGGAGGCTCAACTTGCTGAGATCCGGCGTCTACTCGAAGCCGCCCGATCAGGTGACGCCGAGATCGATCGGATGATGACTACGCAGGACTCTGAGCTCCTTATTGACCTGCGAGATACCGCAGACAAGCCAGAGAGCCATCAGCCAGCCGGTTAAGCCTTTGGTGCCTCTTTGTGCCGTGGGGATGGGCTGTTCATTGGGTGTTTAGAGGTCGGGAGTATGCTGTGGCCAGTGACAAAAAATCTCGAACTCCCCGCGGGTGACATCCTCAGGCCCGATGACGATGACTTCGACGACGCCCGCGCGATCTGGAACGCCAGATTCGATCGAAGCCCTGACCGGATCGCCCGCTGTGTGACCACAGAGGACGTCGTGGAGGCCGTGGCATACGCCGTCACGAACGACCTGCCGTTGTCTGTCAAGGCTGCTGGACACTCATACGCAGGAACCGGTGTCCGTGATGCCGGACTACTGATCGACCTCTCGGGGATGAATGACATCAGCCTCGACGCGGACGATCGTTCGGTCACGATCGGGCCCGGAGTGACCTGCGCCGAACTCGACCGGGCGACACAGAAGTACGGACTTGCTACGCCGACGCCGACCGTTTCGTCTGTCGGCGTTGTAGGTGCTTCCCTTGGTGGCGGTGGCGGCTACCTCACCCGCAAGTACGGTCTCACGCTCGACAACGTCATCGAAGCCGAAATCGTCACAGCAGACGGAAGACAACTCCACGTCTCAGAGCAGCAGCACCCAGATCTGTTCTGGGCGATCCGCGGCGGGGGCGGGAACTTCGGGATCGTCACCAGCCTGAAGCTTCGGGTCCACCAAGTCGGTCCAGAGGTCCTCGCAGGCCAAGTCATCTACCCGTTCGATGACGCTGGGCGGATGCTGAGAGCATTTCGCGATTTCATGAACGAGGCTCCGGATGAGTTCCAGTGCTACCCATTCTGCTTCCGGGTGCCACCGATAGATCTCTTCCCACCAGAGACGCACGGGCTTCCGGTGCTCGACTTTGTGATGTATCACGAGGACGCTGACGCACTCGACTTCGTGCAGCCCCTCCGTGAGCTCGGAGAGCCAATTCTCGATCTCGTTGGTGGAACTCCGTATGTCGACGTTCAGACGGCCTTCGATGCGAACCTTCCCAAAGGGCAGCGATACCTCTCCAAGGCGCACGACCTCGCCGATCTGTCCGACGGAGCCATCGACGTGATGGTCGAATTCGTCCCCCGAATGGCAGGAGCCTTCACTGCCGCGTACTTCGATCCAGTCGGTGGAGCAGCAGGTCGCGTCGACCCAACTGCAACGGCCTACGCGGGCAGGGAGGCGCGCTACGGCTTCCACATCATTGCAGGCTGGCAGGACGCGGTCGAGGACGACACGGTGATGGTCTGGGCCAACGACTTTCATCGGGCGATGTCCACCCACGCCACGGGCGGGGTGTACGTCAATCTCATCGGCGACGACGAGCTGGACCGGATACCGAGCGCTTACGGACCGAACTATGACCGACTCGTCCGGCTCAAGGCCAAATGGGACCCAGCGAACCTCTTCAGGAGCAACTACAACATCGAGGGTGCAACGTCACCAGGCAATTCCGGTCGAGAAGAAGGAGACGTGGGAAGCTTGCGGCTTTGACTTCAGATGGGCGGCGCCACGTCGGTCAATGTCCTTCTCAGCTGAGCGCTGAGATCGCGAACCGATGGATGTCGTCGACGATTTCTGACCGATCGAGCCTGCCATTCTCGTCATACCATCGATCGAGCGCGTTGAGAATCGAGAGAATGTAGATCGTTGCGAGGCGGGGGTCACAATCCCGGCGGAAGACGCCAGCCTCAGCTCCGGAGACGATCGTAGTACGGAAGGCGTCCTCATACGCATCCCGCATGTCATCGACCCGCTTTCGCTCTGGAGCGTCAAGGAAGTCGACCTCCGTGAGATACGTCCTCGCCTCTGGGCGGTGATCAAGCAGCACGCCGACATGGCCAGAGATAAGTCCCCGCATGGTGTCGATCGGACCAGCCTCTGCACCCACCGCCTCATGTGCCGCCTCTTGAAAGAAGCCTGCCCCTCGCTCCACCACAGCAACTAGGAGCTCCTGTTTCCCACCGATGTGTGAGTAGATGGATGATCCGAGAATCCCCAAGTCATCACCGAGATCTCGCATCGACGTGCCGTGATAGCCGTGAGTCGCGAATCGCCTGCCTGCGCCCGCGACGATGTCGTCCTTGGTGAGTCTGCTCATACGTCGTACGTCAGCTCGACGATGTCACTGACAGGGTGTGACTGGCAGGTCAAGATCTGACCATCGGCAACCTCGGACTCCTCAAGCGCCCAGTTTCTGTCCATACGGACCTCGCCGACGGTGACCTTCGCTCGGCATGATGCACACGCGCCGCTCCGGCAGGAGAATGGAGCCTCGGGACGGACGGCGAGCACGTGGTCGAGTATGGGGACGCCGTCTGGGTCGACAACAAGGGTGGACGTCCTGCCACCGAGCGTCACCTTGATCGTCGACCCGACTTCGTCATCAACGGCGATGCGGGCTGGCGCATCTCCGCCCGCATAGAACAGCTCATGATTCACCCGCTCGGGCGGGACTCCACCGCGCTCAAGAACCGACTCGGCAGCTTCGACAACTCCGGAGGGCCCACAGAGATACCAATCGGTAGCACTGCCCGCGTCAACGATTGTCGTGAGCAGCTGCACAATCTTCTCCTCGTCAAGCCTGCCCTCGAACATCGGAACGGCGTTTGACTCCCTGCTCAGAACGTTGAAGACCACGAATCGGCCGGTGTTGTGGTTCTTCAACCTGTCGAGGTCGTCGAGGAACATGACCGAGCGCCCGTCCCGGTTGCCGTACACAAGGGTGAACCGACTCCGCGGCTCATCGGCGAGCACCGCCTCGATCATCGAAAGGACCGGTGTGATTCCGCTGCCCGCGACGATGGCGATGTAGTGGTTCTCATTGGCCGGATCCGTGTCGATGAGGAACGTCCCCGTCGGCGGGGTGACCTCAAGCACATCACCCTCCCGCAACTCCATGTTGGCGAATGAAGAAAACGCCCCACCGGCGAGATGTTTGATACCCACCGAAAACGACCCCGCTTTCGGCTTCGAACAGATCGAGTAACTCCGCCTCACAGCCTCGCCATCGATCGTCGTTCTAAAGATGACATGCTGGCCGGCGGTGTGCAGATACACGTCCTGAAGATCGGGCGGAACGTCAAAGGTGACCCGAACCGACTCGGCTGTGATCGCTTCGACAGACGCAACAGGGAGTTTGTGGAATTCAACGTGGTCCATCAGATCGCCTTGAAGTAGTCGAACGGTTCCTTGCATGCAGTGCACACCATCAATGACTTGCACGCCGTGGAGCCGAACTCAGACACTGTGTTGACGTCGTGTGACGAACAGAGAGGGCACAACACCTCGGGTACGACTGCCAGCACGGAGTCGGGTGGAGCGATGAGGTTGTCAGCGAGCTTCCGTTTTGCATCGGTTGACATCCACTCCGTCGTCCAGGCGGGCGCGTGGGTTGTGACGACTTCGACGTTGTGGAAGCCACCTTCGGCGAGCACAGAGACGATGTCTTCTGTGATGACACCCAATGCTGGACACCCGGAGTACGTCGGTGTAATCGTGACCGTGACCGATCTATCCGCCGTAACTTCGACGTCCCTGAGAATCGCGATGTCGGCGATCGAGAGGAACGGCAGGTCTGGATCGACCACTTGTTCCAGGAGATCCCGAATGTGGTCGACCCTTGAAGTCTCGGCGACTACCATGACATGCCCGGCTGGGAGCGCTGGAGCCACTGCATCTCAGCAAGGAGATGCCCAAGGTATTCGGTGTGCATTCCGGTGCGGCCACCGGACGTCTGGAACTCATCCTCCGGTCGAGCCAGCGTCGCCTCCTCAAGTACGGTATCAACGGTCACAGCCCAAGTCGTTTGCAGAGTCGACGGATCAACGCCAATGCCTGCTTCGGCCATTTCGCGGTCGAGATCGTCTGCCTCGAACATCTCTGATGTGAACCTCCACAGGTGGTCGATCGAAGACTGAATCCTCGCGTGGCTCTCAGCGGTGCCATCACCGAGACGCACGATCCACATCGAGGAGTGCCTCAGGTGGTACGTGGCCTCCTTCGCTGCACGCTGAGCAATGCCAGCAATCGTCTCGTCTGTCGACGTCGAGAGCGCCTGCCACAACGGGAGCTGGTACGCATCGAAGAGGAACTGCCGAGCCATGAGGTCGCCGAATCCGTCATGACGCTGTTCGACGAGGAGCAGGTTCGTGTACTCACGCTCTGATCGAAACATCACAATGTCATCGCCTGACCGTTCACCGCCGTCAACCGAAGCAGCGTACGTGAACAGATGATCTGCAACGCCTATATGGTCGAGCGTGATGTTGCCAACCGCAAGATCTTCCTCAAGATCGGGCGCCCTCGAGATGTACTGCGAGAGGCGCTGTCCGAGCACGACATTGTCATCCGCATGCCGAACGAGGTAGGTGGCAAGCGCGTTTGTGGTTGTGACCGTATTCACAGTTGGCCGACCTCTTCAGGAATCTCGTAGAACGTCGGGTGCCTGTACGGAACATGCTCGAAGGGACTGAACATCGAATCCGCGTCGTCTGACGCGATGATCTCAGTTGACCGCACAACCCAGACGCTGACACCCTCCGCTCGCCTGGTGTACGAGTCGCGGGCGTTCTGGATCGCCGTCTCTGCATCAGATGCATGGACCGATCCAACGTGTGTGTGGTTCAGACCTCTCTTTGCCCGCACGAATACCTCCCAGAGGGGGAATCCATGGTCGGTTGCTCCACCGAATGAAACATCCTGTGGCTTGTCACCGGGGGCGACTGGTACGTCGTAGCTCATGTGAAGTCTCCTAAGCGTTCTTGATGAGGGCGCTGTCGTCGGCCTCGTGTGCGTGCTTGGCTGCGTATGCCGTGGCAGCGTCGCGCACCCACTGTCCGTCATCCCAAGCCTTGACCTTGTGCGTGATTCGTTCGCGGTTGAGGCGACCGTCGCCCTTGACCGTCGCCCAGAACTCGTCCCAATCGATCTCGCCGATGCTCCAGTGGCCTGTCTCTTCGTCGAACGCCAGATCCGGGTCGGGGATTGTTATCCCGAGGTAGTGGGCCTGGGGCACGGTCTGGTCGATGAACATCTGGCGAAGTTCGTCATTGGTCTTGCGCTTGATCTTCCACGCCATCGACTCTTCGGTGTGTGGCGATTCGGCGTCGTGGGGTCCGAACATCATCAATGCTGGCCACCACCACCGGTCGAGGGCGTCCTGGCACATGGCCTTCTGCTCATCGGATCCTTGAGCAAGAGCCATCATGATGCTGTAGCCCTGCCTGGCGTGGAAGCTCTCCTCCTTGCAAATCTTCACCATTGCACGGCTATATGGGCCGTAGGACGTACCTTGCAGCACGATCTGGTTGACAATCGCTGCACCATCGACGAGCCAACCGATCGCACCCATATCCGCCCAACTCAGAGTTGGGTAATTGAAGATGGACGAGTACTTCTGCTTGCCGGTGTGGAGAAGGTTCTGCAGTTCGTCGCGCGACACACCGAGCGTCTCTGTCGCCGAGTAGAGATACAGGCCATGGCCTGCTTCGTCCTGCACCTTTGCAATGAGGATCATCTTGCGCAGAAGCGTCGGGGCGCGGGTGATCCAGTTGGCCTCAGGTTGCATCCCGATGACCTCGGAGTGGGCATGCTGGGCCATCTGGCGGATGACCGTCTTGCGGTATCCGTCCGGCATCCAATCCCGAGGCTCTATCTTCTCGTCCGCTTCGATGATTGCGTCGAACTGTTCCTGTCCATATTCCATAGGCACGGCCACATATCTCCTTCGGGTTCCCGAGTGCGTTGGGACCATCAGATTAACAAACGAACGTTCGTTTGTACAGAGGGCGTGTTATTGACCAACCAAGAGCTGATGCAGTCTTCGAGTGGCGATCATGGCGCCAGACACGTCTTCTATGCCATCACGAGTCAGCCACGCGTACCAACGATCGATCCTCGGCTCCAGTCGGTCAGACGACAGAATAAACCCGTCAACGGATCCGTTCGCCTCCTCAAGCACTCTCGATACAACATCACGCCGTAGGCCCTGCAGGTCGTCCCTGATGGCTTCGATTGCCAATCGGTCGAACGCTGTGGCGCCTGGGAGTCTGCTGACCTGGCGTTCCAGCCAGCTGATCTTGAACACATGGCTGGCCTCGGAATACAACGTCGCAATGTCCAAGGCGTCCCGATCGAACCGGTGTGCTATGTCCACGATGTCCGGCCCGCGGCGCAGTGCACGCTGGTACGCATGCCTCGCGGCAAGATCGGGTGGCACTCCGGAGGCAACAAGCTCGGCAGCGACTGCCTCGTACGGTTCGCGCCACTCGTCGGAAGGCACCGTCGGGAAACCATCAGACAGTGCGGCAAAGTCGTCAGCGGCACTCTCGATCTCGTCGTCAATCGAGTGTCCGTTCGGGTGGATGACGTACCAGCGCGCCACCCATGTGACGAGATCGTCGACGTCCTGCATCATCCGACTTGAGACCGCTGGGTCGAGCTCTCCCGCAAGAGCCTCTATGTCCGCCCACCGTCGCTGGGCATCCGTGACAGAACGGGCAACCCGATAGGCCCTCACGATCATTGCGGCGGATGCTCCAGTGATCGTTCGCATCCTTGAGTAGAACGTGCTCCCCTGAGAGTTGAGAACCTGGTTCGCGACGATCGTGGACACGAGTTGGCGACGCAGAGGGTGCACGAGGATCTCATCGCGGAAGCGTTCGGCGATCTTCGGCGGGAAGTAGGCAAGCAGATCCGATTCGAAGTGAGGATCATCGGGCAGCGTCGATTCGACCATGTGCTCGGTCAGGCTCCGCTTTGCATATGCGAGCAGTACGGCAATCTCAGGACTCGCCATCGGCTTGCCCTCGCGAGATCGCTGAGCCATCTCCTCTGCCAACGGCAGGAACTCGATCTCCCTGTCGAGAATGCCCTCCCTCTCGAGGCGATCCATGAGATCGATGTATGCCTCAGTCCTGCGATGCGATGTCACTCGCTCCTGGGAGATGATTTGGGCCTGGAGGAAGTTGTCGTAGAGGATGACATCGACAACGTCGTCCGAGACCGATTCGATAAGCTCATTACGTTCGATTCGGTCGAGCTGGCCATTCGCCTCTGCGATACCAAGGAGGATCTTGATGTTCACCTCTCGGTCAGACGCGTGCACGCCTGCGGAATTGTCGATGAAGTCAGCAAATATGCTGCCGCCACGCCGGTTGAATTCGATCCGACCTCGCTGTGTGAAGCCGAGGTTGCCACCCTCGCCGACGACACGGCACCGGAGATCCCGACCATTGATGCGCACCGCATCGTTGGAACGATCCTTGACGACATCGTCTGACTCGCTGCGGGCCTTGACGTAGGTGCCGATGCCGCCGTTCCACAACAGATCAACAGGCGACTTGAGGATCACCTTGATCAGCTCGCTTGGAGTGAGGTCCTGGGCATTGGTATCAAGCGCCTTCTTGACCTCGGACGTAAGCACGATCTTCTTGGATGCCCTGTCGAATACGCCACCGCCCTCTGAGATAAGCGACACGTCGTAGTCGGCCCAGCTCGACCTCCCGAGTTTGGCGACTCGATCGCGCTCCTGCCATGACGCCGCAGGATCGGGATCTGGGTCGAGGAAGATGTGTCGGTGATCGAAGGCAGCGATCAGCTTGAGATGCTTGGAGAGCAACATGCCGTTCCCGAACACGTCTCCGGACATATCCCCGATCCCAACCACGGTGATCTCGTCCACATCAACATTCACGCCGAGATCGAGCAAGTGGCGCCTGACGGACTCCCATGCGCCGCGCGCCGTAATTCCAAGGGCCTTGTGGTCATAACCAGCCGAACCGCCAGAGGCAAAAGCATCATCGAGCCAGAATCCGTAGTCATGGGCAATCCCGTTCGCTGTATCGGAGAACGACGCGGTCCCCTTGTCTGCCGCGACCACGAAATACGGATCGCCATCGTCGTGCCGAACGACATCGGATGGGGCTACAGCGAGGCCGTCGACGAAGTTGTCTGTGACGTCGAGCAGACCGCGAATGAAGATCTCATACCCAGCCTTCACCTCGTCATACGTCGGATTTCCAGATTCGGCCGGACGCTTGACAACAAACCCACCCTTTGCACCTGTCGGAACGATCACCGCGTTCTTCGTCATCTGAGCCTTCATCAACCCGAGGACCTCAGTGCGATAGTCCTCCATCCGGTCAGACCATCGCAGGCCACCGCGTGCGACCATTCCCCCGCGCAGGTGGACTCCCTCGACGTCTCTCGAATAGACGAAGATCTCAAAGAGCGGCCTCGGATCCGGCATCTCTGGGACGCCAGCCGATCGGAACTTGAGGGAGAGGGACTCGCGCCCTGCCACGCCGATGTTCGAACGCTCGGTGGACAGGATCAGTCCGAGGAATCCCCTGAGGATTCGATCCTCGTCGAGCGACGAAACATCTTCCAGAACTTCGACGATTCGATCAACGATCGTGGCCTCGACGGCTTCATCGTGGTTGAGTCCGAACCGCGCCTCGAAGAGGCGAACGAGATCCTCTGCGATTCTTGGATGAGCCGCAAGGGCGTTGTCGACATACCCAATGGAGAATGAAGGCGTCACGAGCCGCCAGTAACTCCGGTAGGCGCGCAGGATCATGATCTCGTCGTGATCGAGTGACGTCGACACCAGAAGGCGATGCAGCGAGTCTGACTCGATCTCACCTGCGAGGGCGGCTTCGATGGCTCTTCCGATTCGCTCCCCTGCCCTATCGATGTCGAGTTCGTCGCCTTCAACGGTGAGTACGCCGAAGTCATGGATGAACGTCCCTGCCTCATCCTTGAGCCTGGTTGGGACCTCCTCGACCACCACAAGACCCAAGTTCTCGATGTGGGGCATCATCTCGGACAGATTGAGCTTCCCTGTCGATCGGTACACGGTGATCCGGGTGAGTGGATCGAGCACGCCGGGAGGATTGACAGCCGCCCTCTCGTTCTGAAGCCTGACTATGACGTCTTTCTCCGACGAAGAGAGCTGCTCGACGTTCTGGATGTCGCCGGCTGCGATCTCAATACCCGTGGCGTCCTTGTAGTACTCAGGGAACGTGTCTGTCCATGTGTCGGCCAACCGATGAGCCTCACTGTCCTTAAGCGTGGCCATGAGCTCTTCGACGATGCGGTCGTGCCAGTTCCTTGACAGCGCAACAACCTGCCGTTCAAGCTCAGGGATATCGACGTCGATACGTGCACCCTCTTCGGTCCACACGGTGAAGTGGATCCGAGCGTCGCCCGACTCGCCGAGGGCGAGTCGATAGTCGAGAGCATTGCCGCCGAAGACCTCGAGAAACATGACCTGGAGTTGCTTGCGCAGACCTGCATTGAATCGATCTCTTGGCATGATCACGAGCACGCTCACTGATCGGTTGAGCGTGTCCCTGCGAACGATCAGCCGTGTCGACTCTGCTTCCTCGGTTTCGAGGAGTTCGCTGATCGTGTCACCGATCGCCTCGATGTCCATCGCGAACAATTCATCTTTGGGGAACGTCTCGAACAACGAAACGATCGACTTGTAGTCATGGGACCCATCGATCACGTCCTGGGCGGTGAGGATCGAGTTGAGCTTCTGGCGGAGCACAGGGGTGCTCGCAGCCGTGGCAAGGTATGCCTTGGATGTGAAAAGACCGAGCAGCCTGAGCTCAGTGGTCATGCGGCCATCCGGCCCGATGCACCGGAGCCCGACGTAATCCATTCGTGCGTCCCTGTGTACCGATGAGTGCCGGTTCGTCTTGGAAATGACCATCTGAACGCCGCCGACGTATCGCTCCCTGAGTTGCTCAGACAGGTCGCTGAGCAGTCTTGTCACGGGTTCCCGATCGGGGTCGCGCAGGATCCCGAGCCCTGAGGGCACGTTCGGGACAATGCGCGGACCGGGCTCCTCGCCATCAAGATCTCCATTCTCGATGTCATAGGTCCGATAGCCGAGGAACACCATGTTGTCATCAAGCAGCCACTCAAGGAACTCAACCGTCTCGGTGATCTCTTCGAACGAGTAGTGGTGGACACCGTCCTTTGCAGCCTTCATCATCTTGGCCACGGCTGATCGCATCGCGTCGAAGTCCGCTACGACCTTGGAGAGATCCTTCAGTGTGGACGCAATCGACTGCTCGAGGCGCTCGGACTCAGCATCGGTCAGTTCCCGGTCGAGTTCGAAGTGCTGCACGGACTCACTGTGACTTGCTCCCCTGGCCTTCACGATCGCGTCGAGATGCCCTGCCTGGTCACGCTCCGCTCCGATGACCGGGTGGAGATGTCTTACGACGTTCGCTTCCGCGGTTGCAACCGCGACAGAGACCGAGTCGACCAGGAATGGCCTGTCGTCCGACACGACCTGAACGACGGAACCCGGCGTGGTGTACCCGCATTTCTCGCCCTGTGGTTTGAACACGCGAATCTTGTCCTCGCCGCCAGGGCGGTCGCTCACGAATGCGAGAAGATCCGAGATTTCAGCAAGGAGCTGTTTGGGCGTGAGGTCAGGGACATCGGCCCCGGGCAGCCTCCGCAGGTACATGCGGACGAATGGCTCCATTACCGCGCGGTGCTGGTCTGATTGGTCAGGTGGGATCTCGGCGACGACTCGCTCGATGACAGATAGTGCAGGCGTTTCTTCGCCGCTTGGGTCAGTCATGTGCGAAATGCTAGACATGTCGATGGCACGATGGGCGACTCTTGGGTCGAAAAACAGGAAGAAGGTATCCTTCATGATTCATCGTCTACGGAGAAGCCATGGCTAACCCAACCCTTTCCAAGCAGTTCGGCGCTCTGCCAGACAACAACACCATGTCGAGCGCATCTGCGGACGCAGTTCTCCAGTCCAACAAGATTCCGTTCACCCCTGGTGACGCAGTACCCATGACCATCAGCGGCACCATTGCCAAGACGGCATTCCTACTCGCGCTCGTCGTGGGTGCCGGCATGTGGGGCTGGGGTCAGGTCGAACCGGAGATCGGCGTTATCGACATCCCCGGGTGGTGGTTCCTGATCTTCATCGTCACGTTGGTGCTTGCGATCGTGACGGCGTTCAAGCCTCAGATCTCCATGTTCACAGGACCGCTGTACGCCCTGTCAATGGGTGCGGCCCTCGGTGTGATCAGCCACATCTACAACGCAGAATTCGATGGCATCGTCCTCCAGGCGATCATGGCGACAGCGGCGGTATTCATTGGAATGCTGGTGCTATTTGTTACCGGAGCGATCAAGGTGACGGCCAAGTTCCGCGGAATCGTCATCGGGGCGACGCTCGGGATTTTCCTGTTTTACCTGGTCACATTTGTTATCAGCCTCTTCGGCGTTTCGATCCCGTTCTTCTCAGGTGGGCTCGGAATCCTGTTCTCTGTCTTCATCGTCAGCATCGCGGCACTCAACCTGATGCTCGACTTCGACCTGATCGTGCGAGCCGAGAGCGCAGGTGCGCCGAGTTACTACGAGTGGTACGGAGCGTTCGGTCTGATGGTCACGATCGTCTGGCTCTACATCGAGATGCTCCGCCTCATCTCCCTCTCCCGCAACTAGGCGCAAACCCAGGGTTCTAGACCGGACCCAGTCCGGCCTACAGCCCATAGAACGGGGGTTGCAAACCAGGGTTCGTCATGGGGTGGAGTGGTTGGGGTTACCTTTGGGACATGCCCAACAGGCTTGCCAATGCAACATCGCCGTATCTCAAGCAACACCAGGACAACCCCGTTGACTGGTACGAGTGGAGTGGAGAGGCCTTCGCAGAGGCTGAACGCAGAGATGTCCCTGTCATACTCTCAGTCGGATACGCGACCTGTCACTGGTGTCACGTCATGGCGCACGAGTCGTTCGAGGACGATGCAACCGCTGCATTCATGAACGAGAAGTTCGTCAGCGTGAAGGTCGACCGTGAAGAGCGACCAGATATCGACCGGATCTACATGGATGTGGTCACGGCAACAACCGGCCGCGGAGGCTGGCCGATGACGGTGTTCCTCACACCGGACCAGAAGCCAATCTTCGCAGGAACGTATTTTCCGAGGGAGTCGATGGGCCATCACGCCTCGTTCATGGACGTTATGACCGCCGTACTTGATGCGTGGGACACCAACCGGTCCGGCGCACTCGAACAGGCTGACACCATCACCGCCTCGATCGCCTCCAAGTCATCCGAAGGTGCCCCGCTCCCTCGGCTGGAGGACATCGACCAGGCCGTGGCGCGCATGTCGAGCACATTCGACAGGGTCAACGGCGGATTCGGAACTGCGCCGAAGTTCCCCCAGGCACCTTCACTCGAGTTGCTCCTGAGAACGGCGGCGCTCCGGCCAGGAACCGACGCTGCAAAACACAGTCTGGACATGCTGGTTCGCCAGCTCTCTGCGATGGCGAAAGGTGGCATCTATGACCATCTCCTTGGTGGGTTTGCTCGTTACTCGGTCGATGCCCAGTGGGTGATCCCTCACTTCGAGAAGATGCTCTATGACAATGCCCAGTTGGCCCGCGTCTACCTCAGAGCATGGCAGCTCACCGACATCGAAATGTTCAAGGATGTGGCCATCGAGGTCCTCGACTACCTCGACGTTGCAATGGCTGACGCCGACGGAGGCCTGCACTCCGCCGAGGATGCTGACTCCGAGGGGGAGGAAGGCAAGTTCGCGGTCTGGTCCTGGAACGAACTCGGTGAAGTACTCGGCGAAGACCGCGATCTTGCGTCTGCGATCTACGGTGCGACACCAGAAGGGAACTTTGAGGGCGCGAACAATCTTCACCGCTTCGTGGCGCTCGACGAGATTTCAGCGGCGACAGGCCTTGACGTTGCAGCGATCGTGGAACGCAAAATGGCAATCGATGAGCGGCTCAGGACCGCACGGGCGCAGCGCACGCCGCCGAGCCGTGATGACAAGATCGTGACCTCGTGGAACGGGCTTGCGATCAGAGCGTTCGCTGAGGCAGGTTCGATTCTCGACGAACCCCGCTTCACCGCAAGGGCTCGCAAGATCGCAGAGTTTCTGCTCACCAAGGGTTCCCCCGGGGGTGACCTCGCACGTTCGTGGCGGGATCGACCGGGGAGCCGTGCATTCGCAGATGACCACGCAGCGCTCGCGATCGGCCTCTACACGCTGTACCAAGTGACGCACGACGAGCAATGGTTCATAGCGGCGGAGCACCACGTCGTTCAACTTCGAGAGCACTTCGCAGATCCAGAGGGCGGGTTCTTCAGCACCTCAGACCTCGCCGATGATCTGATCACTCGACCGAAGGCTACTCAGGACAATCCCACACCGTCGGACAATGCGCTGGCCATGGAAGCCCTCCAGCTGCACGCGTCCCTCACCGGCGACACGACCGCCATCAAGGAGGTCGGTTGGGCAATGCAGAATCTCACGAGAGAAGCCCTCCAGTTTCCGTCGTTCGCTGGCTACGGATTGGCGGTGTGGCTTACACAGCTCGTTGGCGTCAAAGAAGTGGCCATCGTTGGTGGCGATGCAACTCGCGGCGCCATGGAGAAGGTCGCGTGGGACAGTTTCCGGCCCGACGTCGTGATAGCGATGGGAGACGGCTCGGACTCAACGGTCCCGCTTCTCGCGGACAGACCGGCGCAGAACGCCACAGTGGCATACGTCTGCCGAAATCTGGTGTGCGAACTTCCCGTCGACAGCGTCGCTGCCTTGGAGAGTCAACTCGCTATCTAACGATTGATGAGTTCCGCACACTCCCGCACTCCGATAGCGTGGAAGTATGAGTTCGATCATCCTGCTCATCCGAATATGGTTCGCCGCAAACCTCGCAATCGCGAAGGCGACATTCAGGAGGCTGATGCTCGGCCCGACGCTTCCCACGTGGTCGTGGCGAACGGAGTGGGGCGTTGCGTCAGCTCGACGGGTCATTGCGGTTGCCGCTGACCACAAGGAAGACCCTTGGATCAATACGATCGGGCTTCGATTCAAGATGCCGGTACCGATCGACCTCATGGGAGCGGTACGGGTGACTCCTCAGCTCCTAGGCCACAACTTGGGCGACCACTACGAACGCGTTGGAACCCACCAGAACCAAGCGATGATTCTCTACTTCCACGGAGGCGGATACATCTTCGGAAACCCTGGTACACACAGGGAACACCTTGCGCGCCTTGTCGCCCGCACGGGCACAGCGGCAACCGCTCCCACCTATCGGCTTGCCCCTGAGCATCCCTATCCCGCGGCCGTGGACGATGCCACAGACGCGTACCGTGCCCTCCTGACATGCTGTAGCTCGGCAGATGAAATCATTGTTTCTGGAGATTCGGCAGGTGCTGGCCTTGCCATCGCGATGGTCCATCGCGCACGCCGTGAGGGGCTCCCGATGCCAGCTGGACTCATCCTTTTCTCGCCGTACCTCGATCTCGACCACGGTGGTTACACCCTCAGGACCAACGCTCTCACCGACTATCTTCCCGTACGCGAGATGTCCGTTCCAAACAATTGGTACGCCAAGCAGGAACAACATGGTGACCCGGAAGCGTCGCCGATGAATGCGGATCTCAGCGGCTTCCCACGAATGCTCGTGTTCGCCGGCGGCGCCGAGATGCTGTTGGCTGACTCCCTCAGACTGTCTGAGAACGCCAAACGCGACGGCGTCGAGTGCGAACTGGTCATCGAACCCGAGATGCCCCACGTGTGGCCAGTCCTCGCCCCATGGGAAGCAGCGTCGAAACAAACACTCAGGAAGTGCGCTCAATGGATAGCCACGCCTCGCGTTACTTAAGAACTCTGCAGCCAAGGACTTGCGAGGCAAGTCCCAAGGAACGCGAAGCGTTCACCTAGTCCCAGAGGGCTGAGAGGGAATCACCGACGGTGTCGCAGCCATTCGTGGCCCACTGGGCGTCCTGGATCGCTTGGGGTACGCCCGTTGCCGATGCCATGAACTGATCCATGGCGGGGTCGAGGAAACGGCTCGGCAGTGCGTAGGAGTGCTTGCCGTTGGTCGAGTATCGGTGGTGGTAATACCGCTGGGGAACGGTCACGGCGAGGTGGTCCTTCGCTCGTGTGAGAGCGACATACATGAGCCGACGCTCCTCCTCTAGTCCCCCAGGTTCGCTCAGTGCCATGTCCGAAGGGATGTTGCCGTCAGCTGCGTGGATCACGGTTACCGACTTCCACTCGCCTCCCTTCGCCGAGTGAATCGTGGACAGAATCAGATAGTCATCGTCGAGGTGAGGTGTATCGGCGAAGTCCGTCGTGCTGTTCGGAGGGTCAAGGGTGATCTCGGCGAGAAACCGTGAGCGATCCGGATAGTCAGCGGCCAGCGCCGCAAGGTGCTCGATATCACCAAGACGAGCATCCGCATCGTCATACGCCCCATCGAACACAACACGACAGAAGTCTGCAAGGCGATCGATCTGCGTCGCGGGGCCGGGTTGGGATTTTCCATCGCCGCGGCAATCCGTCAGCACATCGCGCAACAGACCAAGCACCTCACGTGTCTCGTTGGTGACCGGAAGGTCATATGTGAGAAAGGCATCAAGCGCATCGGACCCAGCAGCACCTCCGACGTCCTCGACGTGTGCGAGGATTTTCGCCGCAGTCGCAGGGCCGACACCGGGAAGCAACAACAGCACGCGGTTCCATGCCAACGCATCCTTTGGGTTGTCGAGAATCCGCAGCAGAGCCAACAGATCTTTCACATGCGCCGCCTCGAGGAACTTCAGCCCACCGAATTTGACGAACGGGATGTTGCGCCTTGCGAGTTCGATTTCGAGCCCACCTGAATGATGTCCCGTGCGGAACAGCACGGCCTGGTCCCGAAGGTCGATTCCCTGTTCACGCAGCTCCAACACGCTGTCACAGACCCAGTCGGCCTGGGCCGCCTCGTCGTAGCAGGTGACCAGACTCGGGATCGGCCCCGCCGGTCTCTGGGTCCAGAGCTGCTTATCGAATGCGGTGTCCGACGCGGCGATCACCGCATTGGAGGACGCTAGAACCTGCGGCGTTGATCGGTAGTTCTGCTCAAGTGTCACAACGGTGGCACCTGGGTATTCATCAGAAAATCCCAAGATGTTCTCCACCCGAGCGGCACGGAATGAGTAGATCGATTGAGCATCATCGCCCACGACAGTCAGGTTGCCATCGGCCCCGCACAGCGAGCGGAGGATGTCGGCCTGCACGAGATTCGTGTCCTGGTACTCGTCGACGAGGACATGGTCAAAAAGGTCCCGGATCGCATCGCCGGCATCCGACGCAAGGACGGCCTGCCAATAGAGCAGGAGATCGTCGTAGTCGACGATGTTGTGCTCACGCTTGCGTGCCGTGTACCCCACAAACAGAGTTCTGAGTTCGTCAGCGTGATCCTGACACCACGGAAATCGCTCCGTGAGCGTATCGGACAGTGGTGTCTGGGCATTTGCGACCCTCGAGTAGATCGACGCAATGGTCTCCTTGCGCGGGAACCGTGTCTTGGTCTGTCCGAAACCGTGTTCGGTGCGCAGAATCCCGAACAACGACTCGGAGTCAGTGCGGTCCATCACCGTGAAGTTCTCTTCAAGCCCCACAGCTCGGCCGTAGGTTCGCAGCAGGCGATTCGAAATGGAGTGGAACGTTCCGCCCCACACCCGCCCTGAAGAACGATCCTCGATTGAAGCATCCGCACGCTTGAGCATCTCTGCCGATGCACGCCGGGTGAATGTCAGGAGAAGCACACGATCAGCGGGAACGCCCCGGTTTATCAAGTGAGCAACCCGTGATGCAAGCGTGCGCGTCTTCCCCGAACCCGCACCAGCGATGACCAACAGCGGGCCATCCTTGTGAAGGACCGCACGCCTCTGGTCGGCGTTCAGCCCCTCCAGATACGAGGGTGCATCCGTTTGAACATCGAACATGTGTTCGACCCTACCAGAGCGGAGCGCACAGCACCAAACACCGCAGATCGGGGCGCTGAACGTGGGATCGAGCTCAAATCAAGAAACTACGAGGAACCGCCGATACTGTTCCGGTACCGAGCGTGACATCTTGTCATGTCTCACGGAACCCAACAATTGAGGAATGGCATGAAATCTCGCACACGAATCCTGCTTGTCATCGCGATGGTAGGGACTCTGTTGTCCAGCATCGTCGGTGTCGCAGGTGCACAAGAAGCCGATGTCGCGTATCTTGCGGCCATCAACGGCGCAAGCACCGACCCGGTGACGGTCACAGCGGGAGACCTACAGATACCGGATCTCGCCTACGGAGCCGATGTAGAAGGATCGATCCTCGCTGCGGGACTGTACGACGTCACGTTCACAGGCGGTTCAGTCGATTCCACAGTGGCCGTAGACGCCTCTGCCGGGACTGCCCAAACCATCGTCTCGGGCTACGGCGAAGGAACCGACACAGCATTCGCCTACCCAATAGCGACCGATGCAATCGATACCGGAATGGCGAAGGTCACGTTCTGGAACGCCACAGGCGCTCCGGTGCAAGTGACGATTGACGACGGAACACCATCTGAGATCCAGCCCGGCGAGGGACTTGACACGATGGTCGTCGCAGCAGATTCGGTCGTGAAGATTGACGTTGACGATTTGGTGACCGAGGTCACCGCAACCTTGGACTCGTACACCGACGTGTTCGCAGTCAACGACACTCAGGAAGCAAAGACGGCGATCTCCGTTGTCGCCTCGATGACAGACCTCATCGCTGCACTCGCACCTGGTGGCGACGAAGTTGCAGTTCCGGACGTCGTAGGACAAACCGAAGCTGACGCAACTTCGGCAATCACTGGTGCTGGCCTTGCGGCCGGTACATCCGAGGCCGCCGACGAGACGGTTCCTGCCGGAAGCGTCATCTCGCAGGACCCAGCTGCCGACACGACGGTTGCTGTCGGTTCAACGGTGAACATCGTCGTGTCCACGGGACCTGATGCTCCGGCAACCATCCCAATACCGGATGTTGCGGGGCTGCCAGAAGGCGACGCGCAGAAGGCACTTGAAGACGCTGGATTCGTGACCACGTCCACGCAACAGCCGAGCGCGAATATTGAGATCGGGCTTGTCATCTCGACGAACCCTGCTGCTGGTACCGAGGTCGCACCTGGCACCTCCGTCGAGATGCTCGTCTCGAGCGGACCCGACGATGTCGTCGTTCCCGACTTTGTCGGAATGACCATCGATGAAGCAACAGCTGCAGCGGAAGCTGCTGGTCTCACGATCACCTTCCAGGAAGACGATGACAATCCGGATCCGGATGGCGTTGTCATCAGCCAGGACCCAGCTGCCGGAACAACCGTTGAAGGTGGCTCAGAAGTCGTAGCGCAGCTGAGCCCCGACCTCGGAGAGCCGTGGGCGATTGTCACACTTGACACGAACCGTCAGATGACGGTCACGGGAGTCGGCATGTTGCCAGGGTCGACGGTGTCACTCAGTGTTGTCGATACTGACCTGACCGAGTCCGTCGCCGTTCAGGACGATGGTTCCTGGAGCGCCAGTTTCGATCTGTCCGATGTCGACAACGACACTGAGTTCCTGAATGTCAGGGGCACCGCAGCGGACACGAGCGACTACGAAGCCACGTTCAAGATCCCAGCGGCCGGCGAATCAATCGATGAGCCAACCGACCAGGTTGTTGAAGAGAGCGGATTCCCTGTCTGGGCATGGATCGTGATTGCGCTTGCGCTCCTCGCGATCGTCCTGCTGATCATCCGCATGGTGACCGGCAGCAGCGAGGAAGAGGCTCCAACGACGACACCTGAGGGCTGACTCCAGCAAGGACAATGAAGAAGAAGAGGGTGGGGCCTGTGGGCCCCACCCTCTTCTTCTTCGATATCTAGGTCAGCGAACCCATGGTGTTTCAGGCTCGGTGTTCTACGAATCCATGGCTTCGTCGAAGCGCTTCCGGATCTCGGTGAACCTGTCTGCCATCGTGACACCGTCCTCGTCGAAGGACGCCAGGGCTTCCTTCTGGGCGATGTAGTCGATGTTCTCGACTCCAGCCTTGGACTGAAGCATCCGCCATGCCTTGCGACGTTCGACTGCGAACAACACGAGCTGCCGTGAACAAGCGATCGGCTTGACGTTCCCCTCTCCGTCCTCGATCTCGATGAAGACGTTGAAGTCTTCCACGTATGACCGATGGGTCGGATCAAGCACGTTGCGCTTCACCACGTCGTCCTGTGTCATGAGGAGCAACATGTCGTCGAGGTGGATCATGCCTGACGTGTCCCTGATCGGTTTCACGTGACGACGGAACCGAGCCTCGGTCGTTGCAAAGTGAGCCACTGTGTACGCGTACGTTCTATCGGTCAGCTTCGATGTGATCTGGGTCCAGTCCCTGTCACGATTCGAGTTGCCCGAAATATCGAGCGCCTCCTCGTAGGTCTCGCCCCTGGACGGGTCGAATACGAACTGAGGAATCGACCTCGCATCACGCACAAGACCAGCCTGGAGCGTTGAGACATCATCAGCAATGCCGTGCTCTGGCTGACACGACGTGTAGCTCTGGATGAACGACGTCCCTCTGTAGTCGAGAGCGTCGACGATCGTCTTGTAGAACTGCGCCGCATTCGCAAGTGACACCTGCGCAACGAACGGCGAACCATGACCGGAGATGAATGTCTCGGCGACACCCTTCTTCTCCGTGAGCTTTCCTTCGGAGGCGGCGCCGAACTGGTTCATGTCTCCACCACCCGGCATGGGGGTCGAGTCTGAGTTCTGGCCTCCGGTGTTCGAATAGACCTGGGTGTCGAGCATCAGCAGTTTCACGTTCGGCCGGTTCTGGAGAACGACCTTTGACACGTTCTGGTAGCCGATGTCACCCATGCCGCCGTCCCCGCCGATGGCCCACGCCTTCGGCAGTTCCCTGATCTCGCGCGCTGTCATCTGGGAATCGGTCAGGTGCGTCAACTCGAAATAGTCGATATCTGAGATACCAACACCAAGCATCATCATGTCTGCCAGACGCTCCGGTATCACTGAGCGCGCCGCGTGGTCCTGAATGAAGCTCTCACCGAGCAGCCATGTGATGGTGGCACCGTCCTGGAACAACGAGTTCATCCATGGATATGGATGCGGGTTGTTCGGCGGCGTGGATCCGTACACCGTGTTGCACCCAGTGTGGGCCCCCATCGCCATCACGGACATGCCGTTGGGGGCAGTTCCGTCGAGGGCCTGGAGATCTCGATGGTTGAAGGCATCCTGGCGCATCGTCACAGCAAGCGCATCAACAATGTCTTGGTCCGTCACATATCCATAGGCGTCGATTCGAGCCTCGGTGTCCTCGAGAGTCTCTCCCCCGAGGCTCAGCAGGGTATGAGAAACCAACATGCGGAGCCTGTGGTATCCAGCCTCATCGAGCGCCTTGACCTCGCCAAGCATCTTGAGGCCGTGCTCCTCGATGTCGAGAGCCTTCTGGTCGAGGCGGTCAGCCTTCGCGTGATAGAGAGGACGCATGTATGCCTCGGTGAGCGAAGCAACCGCACGCAGCACACTCTTCTCGCCACATCCGGCACACGCACCGTCACCACTGACGAGTGCCTCGTAGTTGGAGCGCACCATGAGATGGTTCTTGAGGTTCGCAGCTGAGGATTCGACCGGGTCATCCGGATCGAAGCGCCCGAGGTACTTCTGCGGCGTGTCCGGTATCAGCTCAAGGAAGTTGGTGCCTGAGACATGGTCTGCGTTGATCGCAGGTGTCTCCACTGCCATCTCGAGGGCCTCGTACGGACATTCGAGTACGCACTCCGCGCAGCCCTTGCACGTGTCAGCAACCATGATCGCGAAGAGGCCACCCGCTCCGGGGTCCTTCCGCTCAAGAGAGCGGAAGAGGTGAGCGGTCTTCGTGTAGGCGAACGGAACCCGCTCGAAGAGTTCCATGAACTCGTCTTTGGATGTCTGGGAAACCGACTCGATCGCGGCGACTTCCTCGCGGATGACGTTGACGAACGGCTCCAGCTGCTTCGCCTTGACCGTTGTGAGCATCCTTCCTCGCAGACGCTCCTCAAGATCAGGAAGTGCTTCAACCATCTTGGCGCGCTCTCCGAGATCGAGGATGTAGCCCTTCGCAGCGCTCTCAAGCACGACGTTCATGTCCTGGGCAACGTTGGGTAACGCGGTATCAGGACAGGCGATGATGCAGTCCATACAACCGGTGCAATTCTCCGCGATCCACACTGGCGTTTCGCGCCGCGAAACATACTTGGACACATTCCGACCCGTTCCAGCGGCCATCATCGAGACCGATGCAAGGGGTGTCGCAGGCTGGTCATAGCCGAGGCCAGCTTTGAATTCGTTGTTGAACGTCGAGATGTTGAGAAGTGGAATCCTGACTTCCTGCTTCGATGAAGGCTCCATGGATGGAACATCCACTGCGCACGTGCCGCAAGCTTCCAGCGCAGGAAGGCGCATGCTGGAACGGTCGGGGGCATCAACCTCTCCGTGGGGTATCTCAACGATCAGGTCGTGTCCCTGCTCCATGACTCGCATGTTCGATGCGACCACAGCTTCGCCGAATCGCCCGAACTTCTTGTTGTACTGGGCCTCAACGATCTCGTGGTAGCGGCTTTCAGTGACACCGTATTCGTCGAGCATGCCTGATACTCCGAAGAAGGCACCGAGGAAGGCGTTGCCCTGCATGCGAAGCTGGAGTTCTGCCCTGTCCGTGGCTTCGGCGGCGATCTTGAATCCGGGCACGGTCACGATGCGGATGCCTTTGTCAATGACCTCCTGCCGATGCTCACGAGGGATGCGTTGCCAGACTGTCTCCGGGTCTTCCTCTGACTCCCACACGAAAGTGCCGCCAGGATTGAGGCCCAACAACGGATTGGTGTGCGTGAAGATCTTGGGGTCAGGACAAAGCACGACGTCGACATGGTGAAGGTCGCAGTTGACGCGGATACGCTCCGGGGCAGCGACAAGGAAGTACTGAGTGGGCGCGCCCTTCTTCTCAGACCCATATTTGGGGTTGGCAGAGACGTGGATGATCTCTTTCTGCCGACCGAATTCGTCGATCTCGTCCTGAGCCTTTGATAGGTCATCGCCGATTGCACCGATCACCTCAGAAAGGTTCTTGCCGGTCGTGATCATTCCCCACCCACCAATGGAGTGGAATCGGACGGCGATCGAACCGTCGGGAAGCAGTGACGGCTCGCGTTCTGCCTCGACCGCGTAGGGATGGTCGATGCCCACGGTGAAGTATGTCGCCCCATCTTCAATGGTCTTGCCATCCTGACGTGCAATCGTGCCCATGGCGTACTCGTAGGCACCAATGATGCCCTCCGGCCGGAAATCGCGGGAGCCGAGGCCGTAGCTGCCCGACAGCACCTCAGGTACCTCCTGAGATGTGATCCCCGGTATGTGCGACGGATAACCAAGCCGATTGACCTCGGCGGCCTTCGACATCGCAGCACGTATCTCTCTCGTGACCTGATTGTCACCGGAGAGGGCGTCGTCTGCGCGCTCCAAGACGACAATCTTCTGTTTCCCTGCAAGCGCCTTTACGATCGCTGCTTCGGGGAACGGGCGGATCACGTTGATGTGGACCGATCCGACCTTCGCTCCGTCCTCCTCACGCAGGAAGTCAACGACAGCCTCGATGTTCTCTGCAGCTGAACCAAACGAAACAAACGTGATTTCAGCGTCGTCGTTGCGATACTGGCTCACAAGCCCGTAGTCGCGTCCTGTGAGCTCGGCGAACTCTTCATACGCCGCCTCAAGCATGGGAAGGATCTCTTCGGAGAAGTTGTTCCTTCGTGCGATCACGCCATTCATGTAGTGCTCTTGGTTCTCCACGGGGCCGAGCAGCATCGGGTTCTTGAGATCCATCATCACAGGGACTCGGCGACGGGTCGGACCGAACAACACACGCTGTGCCTCCGTGGGTGTGTCGATCATCTCATCGTGCGCACCGAGGAACTCGCGCAGGAGTTCTGCCTCGTGCTTGAAGAATGTCCTCTCGAGATGTGAGGTCAGGAATCCGTCCTGGATGTTGATCGCTGGATTCAACGAGAGCTCTGCGACCTTTCGGGCGATGAGCGCCTGGTCGGCCGCCTGCTGACTGTCCTTGCCGAACAGCATGATCCACCCTGAGTCGAGAGCTGCGTACACGTCATCGTGGCCACAATGCACGTTGAGTGCGTGCTTGGTCAACGCCCGGGCCGCAACCTCAAGCACCATCGTTGAGAGCTTGCCCGGAGCGTGGTAATACTGCTCCAGGCCGTAGACGATGCCCTGTCCTGAAGTGAAGTTGACGACGCGGTGGCCGGTCAGAGACAGCGCTATCGCGCCACCCTGGGCAGCGTGCTCGCCCTCGGTTTCGATGGCGATCTTCGAGTTGCCGAAGACGTCGAGCATGCCCTCTGCGTACGACAACTGATAGTTCTCGCCCATCTCTGTCGATGGTGTGATCGGGTAGAAGACACCACCCTGAGTGATGCGAGCCTCCGTGTGATACGACACCAGCTGATTGCCGTTTGTCGTGATCCGGATACCTGGGTACTTGGGGTGCTCCCTCGACACGGTTTCGCCTCCGCGATAAATATTGCGATTCTTGTCAAAGTGTAGTTGGGACGCTGTTCTTGACATCGCGGTGTTGCAGCACAGGCTGTGGCGACCTGCTAGAGATCTACCGGACCACGATTGCCAGGCCTGAGACCTGTCATGTCCTCATAAAAGGTTGCTGCTTGCTCGATCCATGCCTGGGGATCACCGGCAATCCGCACCGCAGGACCGAAGCCGGCAGTCTTGGATTCCCCATCGATGAATGCCATGACAACAGGAACGTCCGCAGCATCGGCGATCCGCCAGAACCCGGACTTCCAAGTGGCTGCCGCCGCCCTCGTGCCCTCAGGCGCGATCACAAGAACGAGCTCATCATGGCTCTCGAATGACGCGATTGCTGTGTCAACGAGCACAGTCCCACTCGCACGATCGACAGGGATACCGCCCCACCGCCTCATCAGCCATCCGAGTGGTCCCACAAAGAGGCCTCGTTTGGCGAGGAACTTCGATCGAACTCCAACATGGTCCATCACCGCGAGGTAGATGAAGAAGTCCCAATTGGACGTGTGCGGAAACCCGACCACAACTGACTTCGGACTCTCAGGTGCCGTCCCTGTGAACGTCCACCCCATGAGCTCAAGGATCGTGCGACTCAACCATTTCACGACGGAGACGCTATCAGGTGTTCACGTCACGTGCGTTCACGGACTCGGGTAGCGTCGATGCCGACTCAACAAAGGAGAGACATGTATCTCGTTCGCAGGATCTACACCGTCAAGCCCGGAGAAGCACGCAAGGCGGCAACACTGATCGACCAGATCGGCAAGGCGTACAACGAAGCTGGCACACGCTCAGAGTCGAGGGTGTACTTCAACAGCGGGACGACTCCCGGTGAGTCGAATACCATCGTGATGGAGTGGACGGATGAAGCACTACTGACTCCCTATCGGGACGATCGAACGGTGGTGGAAGGGGTCAAGGAGTTCGCGTCACAGCTGCGCGAGATCGCGCTCGGATCTGAGATCGAGTTCTGGGAGCTCATGACCGAAGAGAAACACCTCAATTCGTAGAGCGACACCGCTTTTCTGGGTACTGACGTACACTCTGGCTCTTACCGGTGCCAGGGAGGATCATGCGCCGATACATCATCGCGGCGGCAGTGTCTATTCCACTGCTTCTCATCGCGTTCCTCGCAGCTGGGTACGCAAACGATGAGCTCATCGGCGACGAGACAGTATCGCGGGGTGTGACGGCCGCAGGCATGGACCTGTCCCGCCGGACCGCAGACGAAGCAATCGCTCAGATCGCCGCCTACGAGGCTGACCTTGTGGGCAGCACTGTCACGGTGATGGTTGAGGGCGAGGAGCTGACTCTGTCACCCTCCGACGCCGGTCTCGCGGTCGATGAAGACGCTGTGGTGGCGAGCGCTATGACCGTTCGGCGCTCCGACAGCCTGCTGGACAATATCCGACGCTGGTTCGGCACATTCTCTTCGACGGTGGACGTTCCCGTGCCGACGACAATCGACGAGGAAGCGCTTGCAATCGTCCTCGACAACTGGACCGAGACAGTGCTCGATACTCCGGCGTACGAAGGTGCGGTAAAGATCGCCAACGGCGTGGCAGCACCCGAGTATCCCCAGGCTGGCCTCAGGATCGATGTTCCCGCGAGCATCGAACTTCTCAGGGCGCAGCTCGACCGCGTGGACAAAGTACCGGTTGTACTTCCCCTCATCGCGCTCGAGCCTGTGATTACGAGGGCTGATGTGGACGATGCTGTGCATCTCGCAACGCAGCTGATCGGGTCTCCTGTCGTCTTGACCACAGCCGATCAGTCTGGCACGATCGTATTCACACAAGCCGGGTTGGCAACGGCCCTTCGCAGCGAGATTATTCACCGTTCGCCTGCCGCGATCGAAGTCTCGCTTGACCCAGAGACGCTGCGCGAGATTGCATCGCGTTCAGCTGACACATTCATTGTGCCTCCGGTCAATGCAACCGTGACATTCGATGAGGAGACCAGGGAACTGTCGGTGGTTCCTTCGGTGATCGGCCAGAAAGTCGATCTCAGCGCCGTGGCTGAGGTCGTGGTTGCTGCAGCCCTCAAGGGGGACCGTGGAATGATCCCGATGACAAATGGCGCCGAAGCAGAGTTCACAACAGAGGACGTTGAGGCAATGGGGCCCCTTGGGGAGGTGTCGACGTTCACAACCACGCACCCTTGCTGTCAGAGCAGGGTCACGAACATCCAACTTCTCGCCGACGAGATTCGAGGCGCCATCCTATTCCCCGGCGAAGAGTTCTCCGTAAACGACCGAGCAGGTCAACGCACACTTGCAGAAGGCTACGTCAGAGCCGGCGCGATCATCAACGGTCGGGTGCAGTGCTGTGACAGCTCGATCAACATCGGCGGGGGCACGAGTCAGTTCGCCACAACGTTCTACAACGCCGTGTTCTTCGGATGCTACGAGGACGTCTTTCACCAGCCACACAGCCTCTACTTCAGCCGGTACCCGTTCGTTCGCGAAGCAACCCTCGGATTCCCCGCTCCCGACGTGAAGTTTCGAAACGACTCCGATGCAGTCGTCTATATCCACACTGAGTACACGTCCTCGTCCATCACAGTGACGCTGTTCGGCAACAACGGTGGCCGGGAGTGCACATCTGAGCGTTCGGGGAACACGATCACACGAGTCATGACCCATCCGGACGGATCGGTGACAACCCAGGACTGGTCGTGGAACTACAAGAAGCCGAAGCCGGAACCGACAACAACCACCACGACAAAGGCGCCTCCAGCAACGACTTCGACCACGACAACCACAGAAGCGCCACCGGACACAACCTCATCGACCACGACGACCACCGAAGCGCCACCCGATACGACGACATCGACCACCACGGTGCCATGACCGCGCGCTGAATCGCCCGAACTCCGGAATCTGTACGCTGTCCTCCATGGACTACAAGACGATCATCGAACCATTCCGGATCCACACCGTGCAAGCGATCGACCTCCCAGACGTCGAGACACGTGAGACAGCGCTGACGAGATCCGGCTACAACCTCTTCGGACTTCGCGCTGAGGAGGTCATCATTGATCTACTCACCGACTCTGGCACAGGCGCAATGTCATCGGAGCAGTGGGCAGGCATGATGCGCGGCGACGAGACGTACGCCGGGAGCCGGTCCTACTTCCGCTTCGAGGAGACCGTCAAGGGGATCACCGGATTCGACCACGTGATCCCGACGCACCAAGGGCGAGCCGCTGAGAAGATTCTGTTCAGCGTTGCTGTCACTGAAGGCGAGATCGTGCCGAACAACACGCACTTCGACACGACACGAGCAAACGTCGAGTATCAGGGTGCAGAGGCCAGGGACATGGTGATACCAGGCGGTACCGATCCCGCAACGATCCTGCCGTTCAAAGGGAACATCGATATCGACCGGCTACGAGCGACCCTCGAAGAGGATCGCGATCGAGTGCCGCTCGTCATGATCACCGTGACCAACAATTCCGGCGGTGGCCAGCCGGTCTCGATGGCGAACATCCGCGACGCTCGCACGGTATGTGACGAATTCGACGTGCCACTGTTTCTCGACGCCTGCCGATTCGCAGAGAATGCATGGTTCATCAAGATGCGAGAGAAGGGATATGCGGACAAGAGCCCGCGCGAGATCGCGAACGAGATGTTCTCCTACGTTGACGGTGCAACCATGTCCGCAAAGAAGGACGGTCTGGGGAACATCGGTGGGTTCCTGGCGCTCAACAACTCGGACTGGGCGCAGACAGCACGCAATTTGCTCATCCTCACAGAGGGCTTCCCCACCTATGGCGGACTTGCTGGGTACGACCTAGAGGCGTTGGCCGTAGGACTCAATGAGGTACTCGAAGAGAACTACCTGAGATACCGCATCAGGTCGACAGAGTACCTGGCCGAGACGGTACTTGCGGGGGGGATGCCGATCGTGCAGCCACCAGGAGGTCACGCTGTGTATCTCGACGCTGCGGCGCTGCTCCCCCACATTCCCCCGCACCAGTATCCGGCGCAATCCCTCGCCGTTGAGTTGTACCGGGCCGGCGGCGTACGGGGTGTCGAGATCGGTACCGTCATGTTCGGAAAGGTTGACCCGGACGGGGGACCTGACGAACCCGCTGCAATGGAACTTGTCAGGCTCGCGATCCCGAGACGGACCTACACCCAGAGCCACGTCGACTACGTGGCCGAAGTCGTCATCGACGTGGCGAGTCGAGCCGACCAGCTCGGCGGGTACCGCATCGTTGAGCAGGCTTCCTGGCTTCGCCACTTCACGGCAAGGCTTGAACCACTTCAGTAGGTGATCCCGAGCAGACGTCGGACCGTCGTGTCAAATTCGCGTGCCTTGAAGTACTCCGAGTGTCCGAGGGGCTCAGGATACGGATCGCCCTTTTGGGGGTACATCGGTGCGCCGGTCGGACCTGCCTCGGAGAAGAGCCGCAGATCTGGGTCGGCCACCGGGCTTATGAACGAACCCGATGCATCCGGGCAGAGCTTCGACAGTGGCTCTCCTACGCCTGGGTGCCAACACCCGAGCGGTGCTCCGCTGGTCTCGCCTGAGATGGCTCCACCGATCGGATCGGTCAGGCGATAGAGGTTCGCCCATCTGTCCTGGCCGATGGCGCCGTGCACCCGGCCGACCGCGGGAGCGACGTGGGCCGGAAAGTACCTGACGTACAGCCGAGTGATGGGGCTGCCATGAGTGAGAAGGGAGAGCTTGGAGAACCACTCCTGAGCCTTGAGTCCGTCGAGGGCTGCCAACGCAACAACGCTCCCCTGGCTGTGTGCAGTCATCACTACGGACGCAAACCGATCCGACTCGTCAACGTTGCCCACGAGGTAGTCGAGCCGCGTCCTTAGCTCAGGTATCGCCTGGCCTGAGTACGACGGGGGAGCCAACGGATGGAACCACCGTGGCCAGAACGTCACGACATCCCACAAGGTCCCGATGGTCTTTCGTGCCTGTCGTGACCCGTATGCACGCCGCACCGAGTTCATCAACCCGAAGGGGACTCCCACTGCAATAATCCATACGAAACCTGTGACCCACGAACTGTCCATTCTCTGTGCGAGGGAGTCGAGTGTTGCGGGCGCCAAACCATCAAGGATGACCACCGTCACGGCAATGGCGAAGGCAGCGAGCACCATGACTCCGAGGATCGACTCGGCTCGCGGAATGAATGCTCGAACATCACGCATACGACGCACAGTCGTCAGCCACTTCCGCTTTCTCTTGGGCCCCGTAGCGAACGAGCGCCTGTCCTCCGAGAAGCCGTCCGCGATGTCCTCCTCTATGACATCAAGAGGCACCTTCGACCTGATCAACCAAGCAACCAAGAGTGCGCCGAGCAGCACCACAGTCCATACGACGGTTGTGACAGCGAACAGGTCGTACAGGTATGTGTATTCAATCGTTGGCCTGCCGCCGAAGAGCCTCGCGGTTGCCGCGCCGAAACTCGCAAGCATGACCACGGCGACCAGGAATCCGAAGAGCGACGCGACGATCGATCCGATCCCCCAGAAGCCGAGCTCGACCTCTTGGTTCGCTGCCTCACTCGCCACCGGTGAAGGCACTGAGCGTCTGAATGCGGGATGTGACAGAACGACACCGACGAACACCAATAGCACAACGACCGTGACATACCAGACATAGGCCCAGAGGTCCCCGTACGGATTCATCGGTCCGGCCCGGGAGGGGTCCTCATATCCGGGCCAAACAATCCCAGCCGCGAGGATCAGCCCGACAACGACTGTTGTAGCGACCCAGTGCCAACGAACAAGAGCGACGAGCCACGCTGGGTGCTCATCGTCGGCCGTCGGCGATGGATTACGGCCAACAGACACTCCGTAGCCCGCTACCAGAAAGAGCAGGAAGGACGCGATACCGAGGCCGTACTGGATCCATGGTGTTCCGGTCGGCTGAAGCCATCCGAAGGTCCATGCAACAAGCCACGCGACAGCTGCAGCGGCACCCGCCATGTGCAGTGAAGCAAAACTCCGGATTGACTCCCCCCGGCGCCAGAAGGTCGGGTCCGCAAAGGAATCAACCTCACTGGATGCAATCGCGTGGGGTCCGTAGTCGTCGAGAGCATCAGAAGTCACCGTCTCGTAGCGGTCGACGGCACGATACGAGAGCCATCGGAACGCGCCAAGAGCGACGAGCGGGCCAACCATCCCCACAACGAGCCTGCGCCCAGGGGCCCCCCGGAACCACGTCGAATCGAAGACCGACAGCACCCACGTGGATGACCTGCACGAGACGCTCGCGCCACACTGCCAACTGGCGAAGTCGACGGTCATCTGGCCAATCCAGATCACAGAGTGGACCGTGATGAGGAATCCGATCAGCCGAAGGAGCGCAGTCGCGAACGAGTGACGCCTTTCGTGGTCCCTGCCATTGGGCAACATCCAACCAGCGACGTTCACAAAGGCGAAGGGCGCGAGCAGCACCCACCAGGCACGACTGGCCGACCGCGATGTTAGGCCGCCCCACGAATACGCCTCCTGGACGTATGGATCCGTTTCGGAAGCACGCTTCTTGCGAAAGAAGCCTGCGGTGGAGTCTCCTCGCACCTTCTCAATGTCATCCGTGCCGAGCATTGACTCAGGAGGAGTTCCACCGACTCCGTGCACAAGCAGCTCGACATGATCCGCAGCAACCGAGGACGAATCTGTGTAGCCGTGAATCTGCCTCATGCACCCATGTCTACCAGATTGAGTCGGCATCGGGAAGGAAGATCGCGAAGACAGGGTGCGAGCGAGAGGGACCTCCATCGAGGTCCCTCTCATGCAAACCGACCTACCGTGACGGCGTTCTGATCATGGCCATAAACGGCCAAGGTTACAGATGCCGAGGTATCTGTCTTATGTCGATCCTGAGTCGACACGGCGGTCGGTCTCAAATCGGTCTGTCCCCACCACCGTCGCGCCGATGGAGATCAGTGTCAACAAGTATTCAGGTGTGTGCCCTCAGGCAACGTGGTCTTCTCGTCCGAGGACACCTCTCAGGTGCTCGGTCCCACTCCTACCTGCCTGTAGGGCAGATACTCGGCGGTCCACATCTCCGCATCGACCATCTCTTCTAGATCCTCAACAGGCTCAGCCACACCCTCCTCGATGGCCTTCCGTGCAACAGCGATCGCGACAGCACGAGACACCTCACGCACGTCGGTGATGTGTGGGTACAGCTGACCGTTCGCAACCAGGGCAGCACCTGTCTCGTCGGCAAGCGCTCTCGCGGCGGCGAGGAACATCCCGACAGTCACTTCTCGCGCACGAACGGTGATTACTCCTAGTCCCATGCCGGGGAAGATGAATACATTGTTCGCCTGACCAATGGAGTGCGTCCTGCCGTCGTATTCGACGGGACTGAATGGTGACCCGGTGGCGACAAGTGCGCGACCTTCTGTCCACCGGATGGCGTTGGCCGGTGTTACCTCGGTGTGGCTCGTCGGATTCGACAGCGGCATCACGATCGGACGATCACACGTCTTGGCCATGGTGGTGATCACATCCTCGGTGAACAGACCCGACTGTCCGCTCACTCCTATCAGCACCGTCGGCTCCACGTTGGCGACGACGTCGAGCAGGCTCACGGGTCCATCGACCGCACCCCAAGCCTCCACGATCTCGATCGGGGTCGCAAGATCCCGTTTCACCTGCGTGAGCGTCGTTTGGTCAGACGTCACCAGCCCTCGACTGTCCAGGACGAAAATCTGGCTCTCGGCCCTCTCGGCGTCGGCACCACCGGCAACCATGGCCGCGATCAACTGTTCGCGAATACCGTGACCGGCGGACCCGGCTCCAACGATCACGATCTTGTGGTCGCTGAATTGCATCTCGATCGCCCTGGTCGCTGCCACCAAGCCTCCCACGACCATGGCGGCGGTGCCCTGGATATCATCGTTGAACGAAGTTATCCGCTTCCGATGTCGCTCCAGATTGTTGAAGCTCGTCAGGTTTGCAAAGTCCTCCCACTGCAGCAGGGCGCCGGGGAAGACCGAACGAACGGCATCCACGAATTCGTCGATCAGGTCGTCGTACTCCTTGCCGCGGAGACGGGGCTGGCGATACCCGACGTAGAGCGGGTCATCGAGGAGTTCGCTGTTGTTGGTTCCGACATCAATCGAGATCGGGATGCAGCGCGATGGGTGGATGCCTGCCGCTGCCGTATAGAGCGCGAGCTTGCCAATCGGGATACCCATTCCCCCTGCCCCTTGGTCGCCGATGCCGAGAATGCGTTCGTTGTCTGTGACCACGATCACAGGGGGTTGCTCCACGGGTCTTGCCAGAAGCAGCTCAGCGATTCGACCCCGGCTCCGAGGCGTGATGTACAGACCGTGGGCCATGCGGTAGATGCGGCTCCAGTGAGAGCATGTCTTGGCCACGACGGGCGTGTAGATGATCGGGACCACCTCTTCGAGGTTCTCCTGAACGAAGCGATAGAAGAGCGTCTCGTTCCGATCCATCAGCGCATTGAGATAGACGTTTTTGTCGATGTCCCTGATCTTGGAGTCGAACTGCACGCGCACTCGCAGCAACTGTTCCTCGATGGTGGCGACGTGGTCAGGGAGCATCCCGTCGAGGCCAAACATCGTTCGCTCTTGGTGGGAGAACGCGTCTCCCTTGTTCAGAAACTCGTCATTGAGGAGCGCGTCACCTCGTTTGGCGATGGGGAGGTACTTGTCTCCGGTTTCGGAATCGGTGAGAGGCCTGAAGCTCATGGTCGGCTCCTGATTTGACGCACGTTGTGACGTGCGTTCCAATCCCTCAGCCTATCGCAGCCACGGCTGGCAGCAAATCCTGAGCCGTCTTGTCAACAATCCTCGCGCTGGCAGCGGAGCGTCCCGTTCCGGGGCTGTAGTGCACAAAGATGTACAGCTGAACCCTGGGTTCGGAGACTGCTTGCCCGGGAATCTGCGAGAATGGGCCCATGGATAGGATCGCACGGTTCATCGTCACACGCTCGAAGCTCGTGCTCGTCCTGACAGTTCTCGTGAGCCTCCTCGCGTTCGTGATGCTGTTCCGCATGAGCTTCAATGCCGATGTGTCTTCCTTCCTCCTCGAAGGGAACGCCACCGGCGAGGAGTTTGCTGCACTCCAGGAGAAGTACGAGACCGCGGATCCGATCAACGTGATCGCGTCACTCCCCGACGACGAGACCTACTCCACGTCGGCGAACGTCGCTCTGATCGCTGAGCTGCGGGACACGCTCACTGGCATCGGCGGTGTCGTGGCGGTAGCAAGCGTTGTCCCCGACCAGCATCCGCTCACCGGTGAACCGCTTACCGCAGAGGCGATCGCGGCAGCACCAGACGCGGTCATCGCCACAACCCTGGGCCACAACCCCGTCGCTGACCTCCTTCTGTCCGAAGATGGCCAACACACGCTCCTCATCGTCACACCAGGGGATAACGCGACGTCCACGGCGAGTGCCGTGATCGAGGTGACACAGGACGGACTCGATCTGACATTCTCAGGCAACCCTGTCGTGTGGGCATCGGTATTTGACCTCCTGACTTGGTTCCTTCTGATACTGCCCCCGCTCGTGATCGCTCTCCTTGTGCTCGTCTTCTTCTCGACCATCGGAGATTTCCGACTCAGCGCCATGGCGATCATTCCCGCTGGCCTTGGGTCACTGTGGGCGTTCGGGGTCATCTTCGGTGCTGGCGTCAAGATCGGCATCGTGACAGTGATTGTTCCGATCTTTGTCATCGTGATGGGGTCTGCCGACGGGCTTCACTTCGTCACGCATTTCCAGGAGCAATCCGTTGTCACCGATGATCCGGTCGAACGAGTCCGGTCCGCACTCTCTGAAGTCGACGTCCCAATGATCCTCACCACCGTTTCGACCGCAGCGGGCTTCCTCGCGTTGATGGCGACGGATGTCCAGCCGATCCGTCAGCTCGGACTGTTCACCGCGATCGGGATCACGTTCGCCGGAATCGTCTCATTCTTCTTCCTTCCCGCCCTTCTGAGCCGCCTGGCGATCGAACCGAAACATCGCACAGCGCTCATAGGTGGCCACGTCACCAGAGCGTTGAAGGTATCCGTATCGACACGTATCCCTGCAATGGTGATCGCCGGTGTGATCGTTGCGTTCTCGCTCTGGGCGATTCCACAGCTCGCAGTGAACCCTGACCAGTTGTTCTTCTTCAAGGATGACGACCCGGTACGGGTGGCCTTCGAGAAGACAGAGGAACTCTTCGGTGGAGCAACACCGCTGATTGGCGAGTTCGCCTTCGATCCCTCAGATCCGCAGACGTCAATCGCTGCCGCCAACACAGCAACGGGGGGCCTTGAGGCTCTCGGTGGCGTCAGAACCGTGTTCTCCGTTGCGAGCCTCGCCAAGTCCATGAGCTCTGACGAGCTCAAGGCCGTCATGTCAGGCGATGTTGATCTGCCGATGGGCAAGATGGTGTCCGAGGATGGGTTGAGGTTCATCCTGTTGCCATCCGAAGTCACGACCAGCAACCTGAACGAGTGGACAGCGTACGCGGAGGAGTCAGCGACCGTCGTCGTGCTTACGGGCATGCCAGTGGTGTGGGACGAGATCGCTCGACTCGTGCTCAGCGCACAGGCTGTCTCGCTTGTCGTGGCCTACGTGTTGGTTTCGGTGATGCTTCTGCTGGCATACCGCAACATCAAAGAGACCATCGTGTCGCTCGTCCCTATCACCCTCACCCTTGCGGCGATGCTCGGCTTCATCGCAGTGTCTGGCATCCAACTCAACCTGCTCACCGCGGTGATCTCGTCCATTGTCATCGGCGTCGGCATCGACTACGCCATCCACTTTGTGGCCGCCATCAACATCGCAAGACGTGGTGGCGACGGATACGTGTTGCGCGCCATAGACAAGGCGGGTCGACCAATCGTGGCGAACGCGCTCGGGATCGCTGTTGCGTTGAGTGCCCTTTGGATTTCTCCCCTCAAGATTCACACGCAGGTCTCCAGATCATGTGGGTCGCGATGATTACCGCGGCAGCGACCACGCTCATCGTGATACCTGCACTCCTCCCGCGAGCATCCGTCGGAGAACAGCAGTAGTTCCGTCCCGCACGGTGCGCATTTGGTAGTGTGGCTAATGCTGGAAGGCATGGACGGGGGCCCTCACCTCCTCCACCCCAACGAAGGAGAGTTCATGCGGACCCGAATTTGGTTCATCGCCGCCATCCTCGTCACAACGACATTCGCTCTTGCAGGCGTCGCTGCCGCGCAGGAGACAGACGCGCCCGGAATTGGACAGTTGGTTCAATCGTTCCTGAACGCTGACCAAACCGGTGACGTGGTGACCGCGAACGATCCCGATGCCGTATCGCCCCTCGGTGGACCGAGCCAGCTCCCCGGCGACAAGATCGACTTGATAACGATTGAGGCGTTCACGAACTACCAGGTGAACTTCGGCCCGGGTCCCGGATTCGATCGAGACGGGACAGACCTCGCTACAGCGGAGTTTGCAGATGGCGGAGTTGTCGACGTCATGGTCCTCGATCTGCCGCTCGACCAATTCTTCATACCTCCATTGACCAACCCGCCTCCCTTGAATTCAGATCCGACAAGGCCAACCTTTGCGGAGTTGATGAACAACATCATCGGAGAGGAGTTCGACGACCCTGAGGACGGACCACCGATCATCCTCCCGGATGCGGTTCTGCTTCCGCCGCCATCGGGATTCTCAGACGTCATGGGCACCTATGCAGTACGTGGCGCACGCATGGCAGGGACGCTCCCTCTCGACGGCTGTGGTGGCGACATCATCGAGCTTTTCGCTGGTGACGCGATCTCCGGAGCGCCGCCGTGGATACCCGCAGACTTCGCTCCAAACGATTCGTTCGGCGGCGTTTCACAGGCGCACGTCGTACGCTGCACCGGAGGTAGCTGGCAGCCCCCCGAATTCCTCGTCAACCAGGGACCAAGCTTCCAGCCCATGCCGACAGGCGCCTTCTCGGTCATCTTCCCCGACGGCTTCTTCATCTTCATCCCCGTCAATGAGGTCTCAGGGTCCGAGGGATCGCGCACTGGAGCGTTCCTGACACCAGAGAACGGTGGCTTCCAGCCCACCAACACCGGTTTCACGACTGGCCCACCGTATCCCGGGCTCACGCTCCCAGGCAACGGCCCTGTGTTCTTCCAGAATCCGTTCCCAGGACACACCATCCACCCGGTCGGCCTCGAGTTCGGTGAGTCGTCCGACGGAGGCTCAGGTTGGATGGGTAACTACGG
>PVMK01126395.1_pt1 | contig 51947 bp, 54 predicted proteins | sample 1853481 | NCBI WGS metagenome assembly PVMK01 (sample SAMN08533507, study PRJNA380276) | Marine sediment metagenome, whole genome shotgun sequencing project.
TCAAGGGAACTAAGTCCAGATGACGTCGAGTTTTTTTTGGATCTTCTGACGCGTGTCGCCCATGAGGTCTATCGGCCATAGTCCCGGCTTGCACTCAATGGGTAATGGGGCAGATTATTTTCTAGTACAACATGGAGACCCCCCAGCTCTGCTGGGGAGGCATTAACAGTTTGACAGTAACGAGAATCTCATAGTAACTCCCCGGCGTGATGCCAACACATCACGAGCCAGAGAAATTATTTAACTTATTGTTTTTAAATATAAATATGGTATCTACGGGTGGACTTGAACCACCGACCCCAGCATTATGAAAGGACAACAACGGATCCCCGCAAAACTTCCGCATGGAATTTTTCTCTCTGATGGATCAAATGCGGAGAATAAACAGCCTAATCTCCGCATTTACTGCGGATATTCTCTTGCTTTTGCGGAGCATGGAAGCCATTATATCCGCATAATTTGCGGAGTATAAGACCATGTATCTATGGGAAAAGCCGGAATGGCCTGCGCTTACCTGGGATGAAATGAGCCTGGCGCAGCCGCTCGCGCGGGTTTCCCGCGAACAGGGACGGCTGCTGGGCAAGATGGAGGCACTGGGCTTTGATCTGCGCGGCGAGGCCCACCTGCGCACTCTGACCGAGGACGTGGTCAAATCGAGTGAAATCGAGGGTGAACAGCTGGAGCGCGACCAGGTCCGATCGTCCATCGCCCGCCGGCTCGGGATGGATGTCGGCGGACTTGTCCCTGCTGACCGTAATGTCGAAGGCGTGGTTGAGATGATGCTGGATGCGACCGGCAACTATGCACAGCCGCTCACCGAAGACCGGCTGTTCGCCTGGCATGCCGCGCTGTTTCCTACCGGCCGTAGCGGGATGAACAAAATCCGGGCCGGGGCCTGGCGAGATGACATCAACGGCCCGATGCAAGTGGTATCCGGCCCAATCGGCAAAGAGAAGGCGCACTATGAAGCGCCGCCCGCCGCGCACCTCCCCGATGAAATGGCAAAATTCCTGCTCTGGTTTGAAACACCAAAAGATACCGACCCACTGCTCACGGCAGGGCTCGCGCATTTATGGTTTGTCACCATCCACCCGTTCGATGACGGCAACGGACGCATCGCTCGCGCGATTGCAGATATGGTGCTCGCACGTGCTGAAAATACCGGACAACGCTTTTACAGCCTGTCGGCGCAAATCCGCCACGAGCGCAACGAGTATTACCGCACACTGGAAGCAACACAGAAAGGTGGACTCGATGTAACACGCTGGCAGGCATGGTTCCTGGACTGCATGTTGCACGCGATCGACGGCGCGCAGGAAACACTGGGCGCAGTCCTTGCCAAGGCACAGTTCTGGGAACGCTTCGCCAAGGAGCCTCTGAACAAGCGTCAGGTCAAAGTACTCAACCGCCTGCTGGATAGCTTCGAGGGCAAGCTGACCACATCCAAATGGGCCAAACTCGCCAAATGTTCGCAGGATACCGCCTACCGCGACATACTCGATCTGGTCGAACGCGGCGCACTCAAGAAAGATCCCGGCGGCGGGCGCAGCACCAGCTATTCATTGCTGATCGAGTGAACTTGCAAGGTGGTAGGGTCGAGAGCTGGCGCGGTAGCTCACTAGGACCGACCTTGTCTGTCTCCGGGGTTTATCAAACAGCCAGAGGGATGGCCGTTTTCGCCCTGCTAATCTGGTATTCAGACCCTTCGTCTGAGTTCGGGCCAGAACTTGCCGTCCCCCAAATTCATGTGAAGGACAGCAATGCCGCAATAGTTGCCGTTTGTAACGCAAAATTATTTCGTCTAAACAGCATTTGATGCTGAATAAGATGTATTAGGTATTTTCCCTTTGAGAAAATATACCTTCATTTTTCCCTTACCTTTTACTTCGATAGCCTCTCGTTCTTCACAAGCATATTTGTCTTTTAAATATTTATAGGTAGTTTCGGTTAATTGAATACAATTAGCTACCCCGTGTGATTCCATTCGACTTGCAGTATTGACGGCATCTCCCCAAAGATCATAAGTAAACTTTTGCATTCCTATCACACCTGCCACCACAGAACCCGTATTAATTCCTATTCTTATGCTAAGCTCTTCGCCAATTTCTGATCTCAAACGGATCATTTCTTCCTGCATTCCTAGAGCCATTTCTGCAATAGCTTCAGCATGGTCATCTCGAGGAAGGGGTAACACGACCATATAGGCATCACCAATAGTTTTGATCTTTTCCAATCCATAGAGCAAAGCTAGGCGATCAAAGGCCGAGAAAACTTTATTCAACATGGCTACTAATTCTCGAGGTGAGATTCGTGCAGAAAGTTCCGTAAAATTGACAATGTCTGCAAAGAGGATAGTAACTTCTCCAAACCCATCAGCAATAATTTCTTCTTTCTGCTTTAAACGATTCGCTATTGACGACGGTAGAATATTAAGAAGTAACTTTTCTGATTTATTATGCTCTCTTTGAAATGCATTGACGTAATACATCATTGAGGCAAAAATGATCATGGAGGGGCCAATGAGATTCATACCAAAGAATGTCATGGATGTCGTATTTGATAAAGGAGGCGCCCACTGGGAAACATAGCCATCAAAATACAGGGAGATGAATAGAAGTATTAAATAAGCAATGAACCATCCAGTGGCTTTTTTGATATTTTGAAACATCAGAGAACTAAATGGAGCTAAAAGGGACCACAGCATCAAAACTCCAGAAGCGGCAAATCCTCCCAAACTCCATTGCATCGCAATCGGGTTCCAAAATATCATAAAGAAAAAAACATAAAGAAGGGGAGAAAAACGTTCGTTATGAGAAAAATAAAGAGAGCCATCCCAACAACAACGGTAAATCCAAAAGTAATGTAGGTCGTTGTGGTAGCCCCCAATAGAGCATAATAAATCGTACCCCAAATAATACTTGCAAGGGTACATAATCCTGTTATCACGACTAAAGTTACTTTCTCTCGTCGTATTTCATAAGAATCAGAATCTAAAGTACAGAGTTTCTCTAGCTGTTTCCAAAGGTTGCTAAAAACAAGTCTCATCTGTTTACTCCATGGCTGAGGCTATGCAGATTAAAGACAGTTTGGGTCAGTCCTTGCCATCAATTGAAGTGTAAATTACCCAAGCATTTTTTTATTTAGGCGGCAAGTTCAATCCGGATACTTTTACCCAATGCCCTGGCGGCGCGCTCCAAGGTCAAGAGCGTGACGGAAACGTTATCAGGATCGAGCAGTCGCTCCAGGGCGGAACGGCTGGTTTTCATCCGTTTAGCCAATTGCACCTTGGTCAGCTTCTGCTTTTTCATGAGCTCACGGAGCTGAAAAGCGATCACGCGCTTGGCGGCAATAGCCTCCGTTTCCGCCAGCAGTCCTTCCTCATTAAGAAAATCATCAAACTTGCTGCCGATATGTTTGCTCATACTCATTTCTCCAAATTAGCTTTGCGGTCCTTCGCCAGCTGCAGATCCTCCTTCGGGGTCTTCTGTGACTTCTTGATAAAGCCATGCAGCAGAACCATCGTGTCGCCGCGTACCGTGAACAGAATCCGGCTGATACGCTGAGCCAGCCGCGATCGGACCTCCCAAAGCCCAGTACCCAGTTTGCGAACGACGGGCATGCCAATGGGCCAACCGTACTGAACCGTCTTTATATCGCTGCCGATGGTCCGCTTGTCGGCTTGTCGGCTTTACTCAATCCCCGTAACCATTCGCGAACCGGTTCATTGCCCGAGCCCGTTCGGTAGAAAACCACGTCAAGAGATATATCGGTCCGCACGCAGAAAAGTGTACCATTTTTGGTACTATTTGCAACCTAGTAGGTTGGAGAATACGTAATTATTACCTGAAAACGATAATTTGACAGCCTTGTTCCTGAAAGCAACCTTCCCTACTGTCATTCCCGAAAATTCATATCACACCTATCATGCCGCCAACCGTTCGTAATGATGATGTAAACCACCGACTTCTGGAAACTGTACCACCTTTCCAAGGGCTGGTGACTGCACCGATCGCGACTCGGGACTATCCATTCCTAGCGACAGATGCGTGCGCCAGTAATGATAATAGTTAAAATAGCTGGTCAGGATTTGTTTCAAATGACGGTCGCTCAACACGACAACATGATCCAGGCAATCTCGCCAGATGCTGCCAATCACGCGTTCCACAAAAGCGTTCTGCCAGGGACTTCGTGGCGCGGCGAGCACCTCTTCGATGCCCATGCTTTGGACGCGCTTCTGGAATTGGCTCCCATAGATAGCATCTCGATCCCGCAGTAGATACTTCGGTGCCGTATCCCAGGGGAAAGCTTCAATGATCTGCTGACCTGTCCACTGGGCGGTCGGATGCTCCGTGACATTGAAGTGCACAACCCTGCGACGGTGATGCGCGAGGACCACTAAGACGAACAGCACCTTATTCTTCACGGTTGGCACCACGAAGAAATCGATAGACACCAAATCCCTGACATGATTGTTCAGAAAAGCCTTCCACGTCGGAGATGGTGGATTCCTCGGCCGCACCCGGTACTTCTCCACTGTAGATTTAGCTACATCAATGCCGAGCTTGTGTAGTTCCCCGACAATCCGTGGCGAACCCCAGCTGATATTGGCTTCCGACATCTTGCGGATCAATGCCCTGATTTCTTTTGGTACCTGCGGTCTACCGGGTTTGCCATGCTTGCTCAATTTGGCCCAATGATCGCGAAAACGTTTACGCTGCCAGGCAATCACGGTCCCCGTCTGGACAAAAACCAGAGCATCCCGCCATCCCGACCAGCGGCTCGAAAGCCACGACCAGAGAATACGGTCTCCAGACCTAATCTGCGGGCGTTTGATCGTTCTCTCATACACAGCAAGTTGATGCCGCAGTGCCACAATCTCGAGCTGCAGGGAAACCCGCGAACGGATCACTGTGGACACAAGTAGTAACAGCGCGCAGACAATGGGCTTCATGGTTCGTGATCCTAACAATGACCGAGGACACTAGATTGATGTCATTCCTGAAAAAGGTCAAGAATATCAGGCAGTACGTTTTTTCGGGAAGGACAACGCAGTTTCACGCCATTTCGCACCCTTGTGAACACCTGATACCACCCTGGTGAAGTATCTTCATTATTTGTGTTCAATACTGTCCAGAGCCACACGCTGAATCCTGGAACGGTGCCACCGCTGGTGAATTTCAAATACTGACTCGACAAGATCGTCCAGTCTCAAAGTCTTTAGGAAGTGCACAATGCACCGGCCAGTTTCAACAGGCCTCCGGCACAGGATACCCAATACCGATACATAGAACGCGAGATTGTGCCAGCGAAAGTAATTGCGGAAGAAAAAGTAATTCTGGAATCTTCGGCGAGTTGAAGCCAGTTTCTCGGGCGAATGCTCAATCGCCATCACAGGAAAATCGACCTGACGATGGGTGAACTTCTCCGATTGGGCCAGCTTCGGATCCACCCATTTATTCTCTACTGCAGTTTGATAGATTGGTGTGCCTGGATAAGGCGTCAGAAAATAAAATGCCGTGTAATCAGCATTGATCTCTTTTGAAAACCTGAAAGTGTCCTCCATATCCTGCTCGGTTTCCCCTTGAAAACCGATAATAAAAGTGGCACAGCTCCTTACTCCCACTTTCTTTGTCATAGCAAATGCCTGCCGTGCAGCTTGAACAGTGGTAGATTTTTTCATTGTCCCGAGCGTTTTGTCTGAGCCACTTTCTACGCCAAAATCGATTTGGACACATCCCGACTTCTTCATCTCACGCAGCATTTCCTCATCCAGGGTATCCACACGAGATTGACAAGCCCAGATTAGCCCGAGGCCGCTGTCTGAAAGTTTCCGAGAAAACTCCATGATCCAGTCATGGTCACCGGTTACAAGGTCGTCGCAGATGTAAAAGCCATTGATTTGGTAATGGTTGACAAGTTGTGTCAGCTCTTGAACAACATTTTCAGAAGTACGTCGCCGAATTTTTTTCCCTTGAACGTTACTGCTTGCACAGTAAGTGCAAGGATAGGGACATCCGCGACTAGTGAAAATTGTCGTCGCCCGACTTTTCACATAACCACGGATCATACCCGGTGGCACGAGGTAGGGTTCGTAACTGAGCAAGTGACGGGCAGGAAATGGTATGGAATCCAGGTCATCGATCAAATCAGGCGTGCCATTACCCTTAATCTGTCCGTCTTTCCAATAATAAAGGCCTTTTATATCCTCAAGACCTTCCTCAGGTCCTGCTTCAAGCAGACTGACCAGCTGGGCAATAGTCCGCTCACCTTCAGCATAGACGAGATAATCCGGACGCAACTCAGCCATGGTTTCCAATGGCTTGGCTGTCGCATGCACCCCACCGGCTACAAAAACAGCCTCCGAAAATTCCTGCCTGAGCTTTTCACTCAGGCACAGTGCTTTCTTATAGGTATTGGTGTAACAACTCATACCAATCATCTGTGGGCCAAAGGTCTTGATTTGATCAACACATTCGGATACATCCGGGTCGATATCGAACACCTGGACTTCATGTTTCATCAGTTCCAGAACAGAAGCGATATACAGGATACCCAGAGGCGGCACAATATTGTTGCCTTCTGATATCTGGACATTGATCAGGGTAATCTTCATGCGAAATCTCCGAGAAATAACAGACTTTATTATCTACCCGCAAGACAGCCTGATACAGGCTGGAGTGGGCTTATCCCGATCGAGAAAGGTTACGGACATTTTAATACACCACCATTCCAGGTTATGCAAGTAGTGCTCCTCTACCCTGCAGTTACTTACAGAATAATAGTCCATGCCATGGCTTCCAGCAGACAGCCATAAATACTTGCTCCACCGCGACTCATAGAATATCGTGATGTGCATTATGAACCACACCCACCCCGCCACTTACAAATTGCATACAAAGATCTCTGAACATGAAGTACAGGAACGAAGCAGGAATCGGCTTCAGGCTGTATTAGTTTCCCTGCTTATCCTCTCGGCATTACTAACCCTGTTCACTCTCCGGTCATTGGATGACAATCGTCTTGTCAGTTGGCTATGGATTTTCGCCGGTTTCTCACCCATGAAATTTATTCTCATCCTTTCAGCCGGGATGTTTATTGCATACGCACTTTCACGACTTGTCTTGCCTGAAAAGACTTCTGTTATCCTCCTGTTTATTTCATCATTTCTCATTGCGGCATTTTTATGGAGTGCGCCGGTGTACGTCGTCAAACCATTTTGGACACATCGCGGCCTGATTTAAGAGACATATCAGCTCATCTGGGTGTGTGTACTGCTTGATTATCGTAGTGCATTTTCCTGCGCATTGCCAAAGTGGCCCGCTTTATCTTTTCTCGTTGCTCCAGTATTTCCTGGCCGCGACCATAAAACACATCGGCCGGCGTCAGGTTGTTGAGCGATTCGTGGTACCGCTCATGGTTGTAGTAGCTGACAAACTGCTGCAGCGCGATCTTCAGTTCGCCGGGTAAATAATAGTTCTCCAGCAGTATCTGGTTCTTCATTGAGCGGTGCCAACGTTCTATCTTGCCCTGTGTCTGAGGATGGTAGGGGCGGCCTCGAGTATGCGTCATGCCGTTGTCTGCCAGGTAATCAGACAACTCACTGGCGATATAACAGGGTCCATTGTCGCTGAGCAGTCTGGGTTTGTGTTTCACCTTTACCTGATCGACACCGGTAAACGCCCGTGCGTCATCCAGCGTGTTCGACACATCCAGTGCACTCATGGATGTACACAATCGCCATGCCACAATGAACCGTGAGTAATCGTCCAGTACCGTGGACAGGTAATACCAACCCCAGCCAATGATCTTGAAATAAGTGAAGTCCGTTTGCCACAGTTCGTTCACTCGCAGGCTGGGTTGCTGGAACTTGTCTGATGCCTGCATCAGGATATACGCCGGACTGGTGATCAGGTCTTGCGCCTTGAGCAGGCGATAGACGCTGGATTCAGAGACAAAATACGATTTGTCATCTGTGTAGGTGACAGCCAGTTCTCGCGGTGACAACTGCGGCTCAGCCAGCGCCAGGTCGATGATGGCGGTGCAATGCACCGCAGGTATCTTGTTCCAAACCAGATCCACAACTGGCTTCATATCGTCCAGCCCGTCAACGCCATCGTCATGATAGCGCCGCAACCAGTTATAGAAGGTGGATCTGTGAATATCCAGATGCGCCAGCGTTTTCCTGACAGACAAATCAGATCGCTCAACGAGCTGGATAATTTCGTATTTTTCTGAAGCCGAATATCTCATGTATCGTCCTCCCCATCCCCGGTCACGCTTTTTTTAAGCAAGCGATTTTCCATAAGTAGCTCCGCCAGTGTTTCTTTCAGAACCGAGGCTTCGCCGCGTAACTGCTTGACCTCACCCGAGGTGGCCTCACGCTGAGTATCGCCAGACAGGCGTTTTTTGCCGGCTTCCAGGAACTCCTTGGACCAGCGGTAGTAGACATTGGCATTGAGTCCTTCACGACGGCACAGCTCGGCGATACTATCCTCGCCACGCAGACCTTCCAGAACAATACGGATCTTCTCTTCTGCTGAATAACGGCGTCTGGTAGCCCGTCGAATATCACGAACGGCCTTCTCGGCACTGGGTTTAGTTGGTTTTCTTGGCATCATCGTTTCCTCTATGGGTTAACGATGAGCTAAAACTGTCTCTTAGACAATCAGACTATTCTGTCCAACTAGGGCTGACGGGGTACATGTCCAACTAGGGCTGACGGGGTACAGTCATGAAAGATACACTTCTCATCACCTGCCCGAAATGTGGCCACAGAGTAAACGGTCGTTTATGGCGTTGCCCACAATGTGGCGACACTGATACCGACCACAAACGAGTGAAGGTCGGGAACTCTCATCGTGGATTCTGGATCGGGATCATTGACACCTTTCGTGGGCGAAACACGAAGTAGGTATAACCACCGAAGCATACTCAGACCACCCGTATATCGAGATTGCCCCCTCCAACGACAATTCCCGGCTCTCTCATCAATCGGGCCGTTGACAGCCCCATCCTTGCGCCCGGAGAGATTCAAACTCCCGACCACCTAGTTCGTAGTTAGCAAGCCAATCGCAGACGTTTTGTTTCTTAACAGAGATTACTGGAACGCCCGTTGCCTATTTTTCCTAACAATGCAGGACGATGCATAACTGAATGTCGCAAAAGTCCCACACGTCATTTCACGCCATTTGAAACCAGCATCCCGTCTCAGCCCTCGGTGACTTTTCAATCTCTCTTGTCTGCATGATTATTAATTCGCCATATAGATACTTATTCAGACGCCCATTGCCGCATGAATAGTAATTCATACCACCCACAGGGTAAAAACGTTCCAATCCTGACCAGACGCCGCACCCGCGAGCGATCATGCAATTGGTTGATGACGGGCCTGCAGGTAGAATCGCCTGAAGTCCTTAATGGTGAGAAGCAAGTACAGCCCGGGCACACTGCTGAGGAGTAGAATGACCAGGTAGAGGAATGCCAGCGCGCCGGCATGGCCAGAGGACATTCCCGCCGCCACAAACAGGCTGACGGCTGCGGCCTCACGCACGCCGAGCCCGCCGATGGAAACGGGTAATGTTGCGGCCATGAAGACCAGGGGCACTATCACCAGGTAGTCAAGCAGTGCCACTGTGGCGCCAAGGCCGAGACCGAGCAGGTAGTAGACGCTCGCGGTCATCACTTGGAGACCGACGCTGATCGCGAATACCTGCGCCACGAGCCTGGGATGGGCAAGATAAGTATGAACTGCCTCGACGATGCGCAGCAAGGTGGCAACGACCTTGAATCGGTGCAAGCGGGCGAGCGCCGCCTGTACGCACCGGTAGGTTCGGCGGCTGCCGATGAGCGCGAGCACCGCGACCGCGAATGCCAGGAGCCACGGCAGGGTTTCCGCCAGCACGCGCACATAGGCATGTTCGCTGGACAGAAACGGCACGATCACTGCTGCCGTGGCGATCATGGCCACGAAGCCGAGCAGGCGTTCAGTGATGATCGGGGAGGCTGCGACTACCGCACCGTGATTATCCCGGTAGATGTAATACATGCGAAAGAGACTTCCACCGAGCGTGGTCGGCAGGACATTATTTAAAAAGATACCGATGAAATAGGGAGCGAGCAGCGTCGCGGGGCGGTAGCCACACGCGTGGTAATTCAGCAGGATCCACCAGCGAACGTTAGCCAGCGTAAAGAGCAGGAGCTGCAGTGCAACCGCGAGCGGGATCGCCCACCACCTGACCTCCCGGACACTGCCAACGATGCGCGTGATGTCCAGCGCGTAGAGAAGCAGCGCAAGTAATGCCACGCTGACAGCTATTTTGAAAAACCTAGTCATCTACCTGTTGCGTTCGTGCGCATCAAATGGAGTAACAAGACCGGTTCGGGCACCGCTGGACCGGGGCTGCTGACGTGACTACCGTCCCGGCACATTCGTCTCTCGCGTCCGCTTTGCAGCAAATCACAGATGCCCGGCAAGTCCTTCGCCCGGACTTGCGTACCACGACGACACGGCCATCGTTTACACCGCCGCATAGCCCCTGTGCCCGTCCGCCCGGCCTGAAGCAACCTACCTGATCGGGCCGTGTTCGAGCGCTCTTGCGAACAGCAATCATTCATTAAATTTAAATTCTTCGATACTGCGCGCACGTGCAGGAACCCGGAACCTGCAGATGGCACCTTCAGTGGCCCCGTACCTTTCGTTAACTTCAAGAGGCTGACTCTTCCCCATTTCCTCATCCTTGGCGAGTGAGTCGCTTTATTTCATCTATAGCCGAAGATACTCCTTCGTCAGCGCAGGATACATCGCGGGGTTGAACAGGATATTCGTGATGTAGTTGCATTCGTGCGTGCAGGTTCGGCAGTGCGGGTTGCTGGCGGATATTGAACGCAGGACGTCCACGGCCTTCTCGGTGCGGGTCACCTGCATGATGTCGTAGTCATGTTCCCGCACGTTGCCGAGGCTCTGCGGAAGAATCTCGCAGGGATAGACCTCGCCCGATTCGGTTAGCACCAGATTCAGCTTCCCCGCGTAACAGGGCAGCGATCTGTCCTGCCCGATCAGCGTCTGGTGAATAAACCGGCGCTGCAGTACGTCCTGCGCTGCCTTGAGACGCGCCCCCCTGAACCGGTGAATGCCGGAGGCCCGGTCCCTGAGACGGGTTGCCAACATTTCTGCCGCGCGGCGGTAATTCTGCGGATCGACCTGCTTGTAGTCGTTGTCCAGCAGGTGCCCGCGCACCATCGAGATGGTGTGTGTGTCCCGCCTGTCCAGACCACCGACAAAATCGACGATCTCTTCGGCCTTGTCCTGGTTCTGCGCAGTGAGGACTGTATTGAAGCCGAGTTCGAAGTTCGGATAGGCATCGAGAAGGCCCTGCAGGCGCGCATAGGTCTGCATGGTCTTGTCGAAATTGCCGCGGGTGTTGCGTAGCGTGTCATGGTCAGTGCCGACGCCATCGAGCGAGAGCTTGACGACGACGACACTGCTGCGGCAGTGCGCCACGATCCGCTCCGTTTGATCCCGGATCAGGTCGGGCAACAGGCCGTTGCTCGGATACAGCATGACGGCGGGACTGTTTCGGTCGTAGAACAGCTTGCTTATCTCAACCAGGTCTTTCCTCAGATAGACCTCGCCGCCCGAGAAGGCGAGCCACAATAACCTGCCCAGGGACCGGGAGATGCGCTCGATCTCATCGAGCGACAACTCCGCTGCCCCGGTCTGCGGATTATCCGGGCTTTTCAGGTAAAAGCAGAACGGGCAGTGGGCATTGCACTTGCGGGTCAGAAAAAAGGTCAGATGAACGGGCCGCCGTTTCCAGAGGATCGATCCTGCATGTCGCGCCAGCGAGGACATCAGCCGGTAGCCTCCAGCACCCCCGCGTAACGGCGGTAGCTCAGTAATCCGGCGAGGCCGCCCGCGCCGACCACCAGGGGATAGCCCAGGAGGTAGTAGGCCGAGGCCGCGAACGCAAAAGCCATCCCCCGGGCCCGGTAGAACTCCCGCAACAGATTGCGATTGACAGTGATGTTCAACACCATCAGCACCACAATAATAGCGGAGAACCACACATTCCCGGTGCCCAGGACAAGCAGTGCCGCAAGGATGCTGCCAAACAGGGCGGCCGCATTAAACTTCAATGCCCACGAGGCCGAGCCGGAGTCCGCGAGCAAATCCCTGTTATGTATTGAATAGATAGTCCAGTATTTGGATTTTTTGAAACCATTGCAGGCCGACCCCAGAAGGGAAAAGTCGAACAGGTGCCGGACCTGGATCTCGGGATTCATAATGAGTCGATGCCCGGTTCTTCGCAACCGGTGACTGAAGTCGACATCCTCGATTATGGGCAGAAAATTTTCGACAAATCCCCCGCTTTTCTCGAATGTGTCCGCGTACAGCACCATGGCATGTGCCGCAATGTAGTCGGGGTTGTCGCGAACACGGCTTTCATCGTGATTGACGAAGACCGACTGGAACGCACTGAAGAAGCGGTCGTCAGCCGGTTCCATCGTGTAGGTCCCGCCCAGTATCACGTCCCGGCCCGCTGTACTCAGCGTGGCGGCAGCAATCTCGAGGGTATCTTCGTTCAACAGGCAATCCGCATCGGTGAAAAACAGGATATCCCCGTGACTGTGGCAGGCACCGATATTGCGCGCCCTCGACACACCGGAGTGCCTGGGCAGCTGAACGAGCGTGCAGGGGAAGGTCTTTATTATCTCGGCCGAGCGGTCGTCCGAGCCATCATCGACGACGATCACCTCGAAGCGCTCATAGCGCGACGCAAGTGCCGCTTCCAGGCAACGTGCGATTGTGGCTTCTCCGTTTCGAACGGGGATGATGATCGAGACGAGTTCATTCATGCGCGGCTATTGATATACAGTCGGGCATTCGCCCGCGATGCACATCATTTTCCTGTTGCCCGGGTATTCAGGCACAGCGGATCGCTGCCAGTCAGTTCAATCGCTTGTGTCACTTGGCTGTTTTACCACAAGCACGTCGCAGTGCGAACCGCGGACCACACGCTCTGCCACCGAGCCAAGATGGAAGTGTTTCATTCCCGAGTGCCCGTGCGTTGCCATGACGATCAGGTCGTACTCCCCGGAGTGTTCGATAATGGTCTGTGCCGGTGAGCCGCGCTCGATGACAATGCGCCGGTTTCCCTCGGGCGTGATGCACGAACCAGCACATTTTTCCATGATATTTTTCGCCGCCGCCGCTAATAACTCTGTCGTCTCCGCAGGCTCCGGAAAATCATCATCCATGAGATGAACCGTTGCCGGCTCATGAACGAACATCAGGGTCAATTCGCCACCGCTCTGCGAAGCCATCTTGTCTGCCTCGTCGAGAGCGAAATGACATAATTTTGAACCATCAACCGGTGCGAGAATACGTTGTGTCTTCATGCTTCACTCCTGCTTATTCGATTGTTATGACATGGTGGTGCTGTGCCGTGGCCGGTGGGATGGAAACCACAGGGGCTCTCCACGCGCGATTCGTACAAACTGATTCTTTCCCGCGGCGTGCAGGGGCGATCAGCGGATGTGCCCGCGTGGACGCGGCTGTTGTCCGTCAGAGGGTTATGATCCGATCGGCGGACACGATTGCCTGCACGGTGCGGTCCCAGTCGTCATCAGTGAGCTCGCCCCCCGCATTATGCCGGGAAACCTCGTGGTCCGACCCAAGCTGCGCAAGCGCGTCCTCAAGCGCGCCCTTCTCGGGAAACAGGCCTGTGTTCAGGACAAAGATCTTCATGCTGGCGTCCTCCTATTGCTGTTGTGACTAGATGTTGATGACCTCGTCCGCCGCGAGGATGGCGGCTGCAAGGGCATCTGCCCCGATATGCGATAGCGATTGATCGGCCACCGTGGTCTTCGATTCGACATCCGAGAACTCCAGCAACTCAGCCATCTCGGCATTCTCGGGCGTATCCGGTACCGGTACCAGGAACACTATGCTCGGCGTGTGACTGAAGATGGTCAGGCCCGCGGCGACGCGCATGGTCTCTGTCGGGTCCCGACGTCCCAGCATGAGGATTGACTTTTTCTCTACCATTTGAATGGCCTCCTAAAGGCTGACTATTTTGTCGGCATCACCGACCATGGCGCTGTTGTTGGTCTGGCTGCCGATCTCCACGGGACAGGGCTGATCCCCCATGTAGCTTTCCCAGGAGACTTCACAGGCCGCCGCCTTGGCGGCCCCCGCGATTGTCGCGAGGACGTCGTCACGGGCGAGTGTCTTGACACCGTCGCCGGTAAAAAAGCAGCTCCAGGTCACCGCATTACGGTCGCAGGCCCGGGCCAGCGGCACCAGCACACTGGCCGCATCGCCCGATGATATCTCGAACAAAATCTTCATCGTTTCAGGTCTCCTGTTTTCATGGATGAGAAGGGTCAGATTTCCGTGGCGCTCTTTCTCTGCTCGGCGATTTCGCGCGTTCCCGCCTTGCCCTTCCAGCCGTGAAATAAATTACGCGTGACCCAGAGCTGGTACAGGCTTCGCAGACCCTGCAAGTTGACCTGGAGATCATTCCAGGAACGCATCTGCAGTAACCGGCGCAACAGGAACTTCGGCCGGGTGTAGAAACGCCGGAACGCAATCTGGCGCAGCGTGAGGATTTCATCGCGTGTCATCGTATAGGGCACGAACGCAGCTGACTGATAGGTACGATCCGAGAGATTCTCCGAGACGCTCCCGTATTTCTCCAAGTTGTCGTGCAGCGGTGTACCCGGAAACGGCGTAAGCGAATGGAAGTTGGCCAGATCGGCGTCGAGCTCCACGGCGAAGTCGATCGTCTTCAGGCCGTCCTCGAAGGTCTCGCCCGGCGCGCCGAAAATAAACGGGGTACTCACACGGATGCCGGCCTGTTTCGCCCATTTGACATCGCGCCGGATCATCTCGAGCGTGGTCGCCTTGTGCAGCGAATTGAGCGTCTTCTGCACGCCGCTGTCCGCCCCAAACAGCATCGCCCAGCAGCCGGCGTCTTTCATGGCCCGCAGCAGCGGCCGATCAACCTGATTCACGCAGGCCGAGGCAAACCATGTGAAATCGAGCTTGCGCCGCTTTATCTCCCGGCAGATCTCCATGGCGCGATCGTAGTTGGCGGCAAATGTATCGTCGATGAACTTGATCTCCCGATAGCCCTGGTCGAGGCACAGCTCGATTTCCTGCATGACGTTCTCTACGCTGCGAAACCGGATCCCGCGGCTGCCGTACTGGCGCTGTTTGTCGACCTGAAAGCAGAAAATGCAACGCCTGTCGCAGCCCCGCGACGTGATCAGGATCGTGACCGGCTTACGCCGGTACTGTCCCGGCGGCGGGATGTAGTGCGCCTTGTCGCCCAGCAGGTGCCGGGCCGGAAACGGCAGCTTGTCGAGGTCTTCGAGCAGCGCCCGGGGCGGGTTGCGGATGATCTCCGTCCCCTGCCTGTAGTCCACGCCCGCCAGGCCGGAAAGGCTCTTGCCCCCCGCCAGCCGCTCGAGCAGTTCGACGATCGCCTGTTCGGCCTCGCCGGTGACCACCGCATCGAAGTTTGCCCCGTCATTCTCCAGGCACTGACCCTTCATGGCCATGGGATAGGGGCCGCCAACACACACAAACATGTCCCTGTCGATCTGCTTGAGCGCGTTCGCCGTACGAACCGCCTTCGGAAAGCCAAAGGTTGTTGAGTAAAGGCCGGCGAACCCCGGGCGGATCTCAGCGACGCGCGCCATGATCGCCTCGTGGCTCATGAACGCACCATTCAGGAACTCAACCTCATGCCCTGCCTCGAGCATCACGGCACCCACGTAGAGGGTGCCTAACGGCTGCCAGTAATTAATCTGCGATGAGGCCGTCTTGGCCGGGAAGATCTCCGCGGGGGACCAGGCGGGATGTATCAATACACACTTCATGAGTATGCCCAGCCTGGTGCCAGCGCCGGGGTTTGCACGGCGACCGTGCCATCGATCCGGGCAATGATGGCCTCCGCCGCGGCGATACCAGACTCCATGGCGTGATCGGTATTGTAGTATTCGAACTGTCCTCCCCGCCCGACCAGCTCCAGGTTCGAGAACCGGTCGAGATACTCAACGATACATTTCTGTTTTTCAATGTAGTCCACCTCGAATAGCGGATAGGCGTTTGGTATCCTCAGCACCACACTGTCGTACACCTCTTCCGCCTCGATTATCCCCAGCTTACTGAGCTCGCGGACCGTGCGTTGCGCAAGCGCCGTGTCCGTCGCCGTCCAGATGGCATCCTCCTTGAAGCAGAAATACTCGACCACCAGGTGGGTCTTGCCGTCGGGTGCCATCCGGGTGCTCCAGTTCTTCGGTTCGTGGATTCGGCCGAAGGGTACCGTCGAGTCGGGTATGTACATCCAGGTTTGGTCGGTGACACGTTCCCGATTGATCATCACGGTCACCACGATGAGGTCTCTGAATCGAAGGCTGGCCGCCGCCTGGAGGATCTCGACGGGCGGTTGTGGATTAAGCAGCTGGATGACCAGCGTCAATGGAATGCTGGAGATGAATTCGTAGCCCGCATACCCTTGAACACCGTTGGCATCCTTTACGGTAATGCTCTGGACCCGGTTGTCCGCGTGGTTGATGCCGATCACAGCGGTATCCGTCATTACCTGACCGTTCTTGTCTATCCGTGCTTTGAGGCTGTCACAAATCTGCCCGATACCGAGCGGCGGGTACAGGAACTGATTCGCCAGTGTCCGCAGGCGCTGCGATCCGGCGCGCGAGAACGCCGTCTTTATGGCCACACCCAGGGACAGACCCTTTATTCTTCTGGCGACCCACTCCTTGGCGATCCTGTCGCAGGGTACGCCCCAGACCTTCTCGCTGTATTCCTTGAAAAACAGGTCGAACAGGGAACGCCCGAAGTGCCGCACGACCCAGTCCTCGAGCGAGACGATCGGGGTCTTTGTAAAGCGCTTGCGTATCTGTTCCGACAAATAGTCCGCAACTATCCTGATCGACTTGCGCAGACCGATCCGGTAGAGGGCATTGCGGACAGTTATGGGGTAGTCATAGAGCTTGCCATCGAGCAGGATCTTGCTCGAACGCTCGACCTCCAGCAGTTCACCCCCGAGAACCTCCCTGACCAGGTTCTCCAGCTGCTTGTTGCCGGTAATGAACCGGTGACCGCCCAGGTCGAATCTGAATCCATGGTGTTCGATGGTCTTGGCGAGGCCGCCGACGCGCGCCTGGCGCTCGATGACGAGCACATTGCTCCCGGATTCAGACAGCACATACCCTGCCGCCAGGCCCGAGGGCCCGCCCCCGAGGATCACAGCGTAATTGAACTGCGTATTCAGAACATCCACAGCGGTTTGCCTGGTCTGCTACGTTTCAACCATCGCATTACCGGCGCAACGGGCCTTCCCGCAGCGCCGTTGTGCTGGATTCCTGACATGGCGTCGACCAGATAAGCCCCACCGATCCGCACGGCATGCTTTTCTCTTTTGGCCAATTGCATTGGGCTATTCTTCGGTCGTCAGGGACTTGTAGTAGTCCGCATCCTGATCCGACAGTCCTTCGATTTTACTGTCCGCCTCCGGCGCGCCGTACGAGCCGACCTCCACCGCTGCAAAATACCCGGGTTCCACCCCGGTGCGCGCCGAGATGCTATAACCCAGCAGAAAGGCCACAATAAACGCGCCGCCTGTTATCGCTGTTCGAAGATATGTATTCGACAATTTTTTGTCCTCTCGTTTCGCTATACCATCATACAAGCGGGGCCATCATTCACGGCCCAGGGCACACGCTGCCCGGAACCGCTGGCCCACGCAGCATTCATTCAGTGAGCTTCTGCAGTTCCCTGTACTGTTCCATCGCGGCGTCGGTCTCGGCGGCCTTCTCGACCGCCACGTCGCCGTGACCACCGACGGCCGCGATACCGACTTCCTGCATTGGCGGCACGCCATAGCCCATCAGGAACCCCAGAAACGCGGCAGTCACGGCATATATAATCCACATATCACTCTTCATAACGACCCTCTTTTCGTCCGCTTATCCATCGGATGACCCTTATCGTTTGTTCAATCAACGACGATACACACCGCCCGGTAATCACGTCGTCTGCAATAACCCCACAGAACTATGCTTTCTTAATCTGCCATATAAATTGGCCGCTCTCTTTTATCTGTTCCAGCAGCTCGTTGCCGTCATTCTCTACCATTTGCTCAATGGATTCTCCAGATGACGGATTGTCAAAAATCAGCTCCAGAATTTCTCCCGAGGCCAGCTTCTCCAGTGCCTTTTTTGTGTATATCTGCGGATGCGGACACACATACCCGTTGACGTTCAGGCGATAACGTCCCTCGTCGGTCTTCTCGAATTTCATACCCATTTTAGATACCCCGCATTGTCCAGACTAAGTTAAAAACCGCACGATTCCATTTGTTTGGCAAGCTGTTTCTCGGTCCACCAGTTGAAGAACTGGACGCCCAAGTAGGCCCCGCCCGCCATTCCCAGGCCGAACAACCACCCCGAGCAGTCGCCGTTGGCGACCCGTACGAAGAAGGCACCCACGTTGCACCCGAGTCCAAGCCGCGCACCGATGCCCATAAAAAACCCGCCGATAATCGACCACATGGCGGTCTCCCAGGTCGGCTTCTTGAACTTGAATTCGTCGTGGTAGAGCGCCATGATCGCCGCCCCGCCGATCAGCGCAAACGACATCCAGTCGGCAGGATTGACCGCCGGGTTCGGGATGCCGTTGACGAATCCGAAATAGATGTTATCCATATTATTGATGCCCATCTTCTGCAGCGTCCAGCCGACCCATTGCGCCTCCTGGGTTGTCACGTACCAGTATCCCGGGTCAAAGACCGTGCCTTGAACAGACAGTCCGAAGTCCCAGCCGATACGTTCGAGCAACACCCCGGCATTCTTGAAGCCAAACTTTACACGCAGGCCCTGCATGACCAGCATGTGCAGTGCGCAGGCAATGCCAAGGATCAGCCCGGCCATGGCGGTTTTCTTGTTCGCGATAATCATCGACCAGTAGCCGGCCAGTTCGCCACTGAGACCCGTGACCACATTGCCTGCTTTCTTCTGTTTGTTGCGGTATCCCTTGCGCCAGTATAGAGCGTAGACCACCGCACACAGCAGGCTTGCGGGAATGAGGATGCCCACCAGTAAGTTGCCCACGAAGGCGCCTGATACGGAATCATTCGTCATGCCCAGGATCTCCGCATAGGTCACCGCCGGCTGGTTCCAGACATAGCCGGCAAGATACTGGTCGACCCAGCCGTCGGTAACATTAATGGACGCAGGCAGGCCTCTCGCCGCCGCCGATTGGGCCCAGGCATCCGGTACGAAATAGTTGGCCCACCCGCCAACGTCGGCAAACAGTGCCTGGGTGAGGCTGAGGGAAAGGATCACGATGAGCGCGTTCATGTTGCCCTCACCGGTCTTGTACAGGGAGCTCGAGGCACAGCCACCTGCGATGACCATGCCGATGCCAAAGAATATGCCGGCGATGATCGCATGAGTGCTGACCGGCGCCGCATGAAAGGTGCTCAGTCCGATCGCCGTTATCGGAGCCGACACCACCCCGAACAGCACTGTCGCGATGACGATCCCGACCAGCATCCTGGGGACTCTGATGGCAAAGAGATCCCTGAATGCCGACGAGAAGCAGAATTTCCCGTACTGCAGGCACATCCCGTAGATCAGTCCGAACCACAGGTACACCGAGAGATAGATGTAGTACTCGTTGTAAACATAGGTCCCGACACTGATGAAGGCGAAAAACCCCAGCAGCCCTTGAGCCCACAGTCGTTTTTTTCTTCTCCCCTCCTCTTCCAGTGTCATCTTTGCCACTGCTTCATCGGCAGTTGCTACACTTGCGACTTGCTGTTGCATGGACTTTTCCTCCTCACCTTATATTTTCTACACGTAATGTCTACGTATGAAGAAACCCGGGGCTATTAAGCCCGCTGATAAATTCTCACAATTGTTTGATACCTGAATACGCGAGTCGTCTCAGCGAATTCTTTCTTCAGGTGATAACCGTCAATACGCTCCGCCAGTGAATCTGGAACCACCTGTTCCATCTCGCTTTGAATAACCACAACGGTCGACGCCGTGCCGGAAGTGCCGACTGGCGACAGATACTCTGGACTGCCCACCTCCCAGGTCCATCGCCAGGGCAGCTCGGCAATCGTCTGTGCGTCAGGCCCGGTGCCTGCATCCGCATGGTAGACGAGTTGCTGATCAGTGAATAAATCCAGCATGGGCACTGCCACTGCAGGATTCACTGAAGAGTTTGTCTGTGGAAGCACGTAGACTTCAGTCGTGCCCGCCTGGATCGAATCGAGGTACTCACCAGCCTGCTTGATGTTGTCTGCGCTCGTACGCTGGAAGAAGGGGAGGTAACCGACGGCGACTACCAACACAGCAGTGACCACCGTATTGGCCGCAATAAACTTCCTGTACTCGACACGCTTTACGATTTCCAGCCCGTAGGCGGCCATCAGTGCCAGCATGGGCAACAACACCAGCATGTAGCGTATCCGCCGCAACTCCAGAACCATCACGACGAGCAACATCCATCCGATGATCGCGTATCTTGCGTCTTTCTTCTTTACGGCGAGGTACACGGAGAGCACGGCAGAGATAGTTATAAACGGATGAATCTGAAAAAAGAACATGGATAACAGGGATTCCCCCCAACGTCCGAGAGCGGGCACCTGAAAGCTGTGCAGCAGACTGATCTGCCCGGCAACGACGTCGAACTTCGCAAACAGGAAGACACCCATGAGCACCAGCACGCCTGCCGCCACTGCTGCCGCACGCAGGAAAACGACCTTCCAGCCCAGTCGCGCATGGACCAGCACGATAATGGGCAGAACGCTGAGCATCAGCCAGTTCGAGTACTTCGCCAACATTGCCAGGGTTATCGCAACAGCCGCCATCAGGCAGAGCAGCGGGCCGCCGCGGGTGACGGCTAGGATGGTCGCGAACACGGCCAGCGTCAGGAAGAACATCGCCGCCACATCGACCATCACCAGTGGCACCTGAGCCAGGAGATAGGGCATGCCGAGCAGCAGCATGCCGGCATACAGGCCGAGGTCTCTGGACCACAACGTCTTGCCGATAAGGTAGGTCAGTACCACGGTGCCCGAGAACAGCAGGCTCGTGAAGGCCTGCACGCCGACCCGGCTTTCTCCAAAGACCTGGAAGATTACCCCGTGGATAAGCGGGACCAGCGGCAAGTCTGTCCATGCCGGGATGTCATTGCCCCACGCCCCGAGGAAATATCCGATGCCGTGGAGCTCGAGGTACTTGGCCTGCATGAAGTGTCTCGCAGCATCAATGTTGACCTCCGGTTGCTGCCACAGGCCCACTGTGATGAGGAACGACACCACAAAGAGTAACAGCACCGATCCCTGGCCACGCACAGATAACCTGGAAATTCCGTATGCCAGCGCAATACCGGCCACTAACATCAGGAAAAATGCGAAGGGTGCGACACCGTCAAACACCCACCACCAGCTGGTAAGGCGATTGTCATCCAGCGTGCGCAGGTTGTACAGGCCGAGCAACGTCGCCAGCGTGCACAGCGAAATCAACACCATCCAAAGGGGGTCTTCCTTCCGCTTTAACCCAAGCCGCATGTCGCTGATTCCCGGCACAGCAGTAAATGCACTGCACGCAGGACGACACCAGGCCAGCGTGCCTCCACGCGTGACGGGACCGCATGAATGTGGTGCGGCCCGGGCATGTGCGGACACGAAACAGGGTCGCTGACCAGTGCCCGTGTTATTAAAATCTTCACTCACAACCTGTCCCCCAACAGTTGGCAAGCTGGTTCAGACCGGCCAGACGGGCATACTTATCCCGCCCGGCCCCGGACTAATGCTGGTGCACCTGAGTAAATACGCTCTATTTCTTGGCCTTCTCGAGCGCGCTGACCTTTTCCTCCAGCTTCTTGATCTTCTTGTTCACGCCGTCGAAGTTGTACCACTGCTCGTCTTCGACCGGAAATTCCAGCGTGGAGCCGTATATACGCCATGAATCATCCCAGTTCGCCGGGTCCTTGAACCCGAGGGCCCGCAGCTGCAGGTAGGTCAGGGTCGAGCGGGTACCCGTCTGGCAGTGGGCCACTACGCGCTTGTTCTTGTCCAGCGATGCAAACGCCTTCGCGGCGGCATCCGCATCGAGGTAGGCAACGGGCGTCATCTTGCCAGTCTTTTTGTCTTTTTTCTTGAGCAGCGTATCTTTGTGCGAGACGTTAAGCGCCGTGTTCGCCACATGGCCGCCCCGCAGCGCACGGATGTCCTTACCTTTATGCTCTTTCGCTGATCTTGAGTCGAGGAGTTGTGTGTTCGGCTTCTCGCCGTTAGCGATCTCGAGTATCTCATCCGTGCTGGCGTAACGATTATGCATGACACTGGCCTTGAAAGTGGCTGCATTCAACTTGACTGGTTTGTTATCCAGCCGGTTGCCGGCCTTGCGCCAGGCGTCAATGCCGCCATTGAGAACATGCGCCTTGTCATGGCCGAGGTACTCCATGACCCAGAAGCCTATGGCAGCATCGTTCATCGTCTCCAACCCGTCATAGTAGAAGACCACGTGGGTGTCGTTACCGATCCCCACCTTGCCGAACAGCTTTTCGTACTTCGAGCTGTCCCGGAAGAGCCGCGAGGTGGGGTCCCGAAGCGCCTTCTTGCAGCGATTCCCGAAACTGATCGCCCCCGGTATATGGCCTGCGACATAGTCCTTCAGATCACGACAGTCGACTGCTACCCAGTTGTCTTGTTTCATACCCTTCTTGAGCTCATCGCCACTGACGATAAGCTCGGGGTTTGCCCACTGCCCCGCCGCTGCGGTACCACCCCATGCTACCAATGCGAAGACGATCCCACGCGTGATGTACGTTATTGAGCTTTTCATTTTCTATCTCCTCCAAGACTGATTTACATTACTTATGCACATGGTCTGTGCGCTTTTCACACAACATCAAGTAGTTTTAATCCGAATGGTTTACCTATCTGCGAGGCGGCTGCATCAAGCGAATAACCTGTTCGTAATCGTAGCGCCCCAGGAGTATTACAAGCGTCTACTGCTTGGGAACTCTCTCAGTTGATTAACTTCTACACCCCCTACCCTCCAAAAACTACACCCCCTACCCTCTAAAAACAATAGGGGTTTATAGTTAGAAAATCAGGGGTATTCTTTAACCCCATGCAGGCGCAGTGCGTGACACAGAGCTTCTATTCTTACTGTTAGACAGGCCACGATGCAGCTGTCGAAGCGGTCGCTTACAATCCATCAGCCATTGGTTATTTGCTAATGTTCTAATGCCAGCATGTGGCAATACGCGGTGGCATAGCCTGGATGCAACACAGCCTGTATACATGGATGCAGGAGGTAGAGTACCAACAAGCTGGCGCCCTGGGCGGTGCATGGAGTTATTGCCGAGTAAAATCCGGGGTGTTGTTAGTACAAAAAAAGCCCGGCTTAGCCGGGCTATTGTCGTCTTCGCTTGCCCGCTCACGGGCTAGGCATCACATCGGCTGCGTGATGGTGAAGGCTCCGCGAATGTCACCTGCATTGAAGCCGCGAGCACGGTCCTCGGGGTAGAGTTCCTGGATCCGTGCCTCCACGGCGGCATCGATATTTTTGCCGTGACAGGCGAGGCAGACAGGGCCGGTCGGAATGGCTTTCATGAAACGATATATTTTTGTCCCGCCGTCTTCCACCACCTCGGCATAGACCATCTGTTTCGGGTCCTCGCCGTTGGCCTTGCGCTCCTCAAACTGCTCCAGGACCTTGCGCTCCCATGCGTCCGGTGCGTTGTCCGGATTGCGGTATTTGAGGCTGGTGCGTGCGACCGTCCAGCCCTTCTTCTCGGAGAAGTCGGCTGCGATATCCGGTGCACGCGTGTTGCAGACCTGAATGGCATTTACCGGTCCGCCTGCCTTCATGGCGGACTGGAGTTCACCTTTCAGCGTCGTCATGAATTCCATGGTGACGGCACGGCTCTCGGCAGTGCGCTGGTCGAGATCTTCGGTTGACACAGACTGGCAGGCTACGAGGCCCAGGCCAATGATTGACAGGATAATCTTTCTCATCACGCTCTCCTGATTAATATAGATCGTTCATCCTCAAGGCTCCTGAGGTATGTTTGCGTCCACGACCCGAACCATCAGGGATATGGCTGCGATAATGCCAGATAGAAAACACCAACCTTCCAGCTCGGGTTCCTCACCAGGCTAGGTTTGCAAGGACAACATCATCCGCATCAGAGCGGACAGCGACTCGGCATGCATCTTTTCCATGACTTTTCCCCTGTGTGCTTCCACCGTGGACTGGCTGATGCCCAACTCGCCGGCAATTATCTTGTTACATTTGCCGGCAACCACCATGTCGAGAATTTCGCGTTCCCGCCGCGTCAGACATTCCAAACGGGCGCTGATATCCGCCAGTTGCAGTGCCCGGCCCCGATGTTCGCCATCCAATTCGATGGCACGATGGACACTGTCCAACAACACCTGATCATTGAAGGGTTTCTCGATGAAGTCCACCGCCCCCGCTTTGACTGCCCGTACTGCCATCGGAACGTCGCCGTGGCCGGTGATAATAATAATCGGCGGCTGAACTTCCTCCAGGGCAAGCTGCTCCTGCATGTCAAGACCACTCATGCCTTTCATGCGGACATCCAGCAGCAGGCAGCCAGGCCGTGCAGGATCGAACTGGACGAGATATTCCTTTGCGGAAGCGAAAGTTTCCACCTCGAGACCGACTGAATTCATCAACCGTTTCATGGCATCACGAACCTCTTCGTCGTCATCCACTACAAAGACCGTCAGCTCTGTATTCATAACTCCCTATCCTCTCTGTACAACGGCAAAGTGAAACTGAATGTCGCGCCCTTGCCCGGCCTGGATTCCACCCTCAGCGTGCTGTCGTGGGCGTCGATGATTCCGCTGCTGATTGAAAGGCCCAGCCCGAGACCCTGGGGCTTGGTGGTGACAAATGGCGTGAACAGGCGCTGGGTCACCTCTTCACTCAGCCCGGGACCGGTGTCGCTGACGATGATTTCCACCATATCCGGACTTTTCAATCCACTGCCGATGACAAGCCGCCGGACACCCGGTGCCATCTCGGCCATGGCCTCGATCGCATTGAGCACCAGATTGAGCATAACCTGTTCGATCTGGATGTCCTGAGCCAACACCCGGTCCGCAATCGGGTCCAGCTCCAACTTCACCTGAACCTCTGCCTGTCGGACGTCAGCCCGTATCAGCAGCAGCACTTCACGCACCATGTTGCTGACGCGGACCGGCTGGCGTTCCGGTTGATCCTTGCGAATGAAGTGGCGGATCTGCCGGATGACCTCCCCCGCACGCTGCGCCTCGGCAGCGATCTTCTCCATCACATCGGGACAGGCTTCGACCGCCGTCTGGCTGGAATCGAGCATGTGTACGCAGGCGCGGGCGTTCATCGTAATGGAGGTGAGCGGTTGATTTAACTCGTGGGCAATACCCGAGGCCATTTCACCCAAGGTGCTGAGGCGCGCAACATGAGCCAGTTGCAGCTGGTGTTGCAGGGTCCTTTCCTCCGTTTCCTTGCGTTCCGTAATATCCCGAAATACAACCACACTGCCGAGGACGGACCCACCTTCGGCGCGGATGGGTGTGCAGGTGTACTCTACCGGAAAGCTGGTTCCGTCCTTTTTCCAGAACAGGTCATCCTCGACATAACGCGGCGCATTGTCCCGGAAGGTGGTGTACACCGGGCACTCCTCCGCGGGATGGCTGCTCCCGTCCGCGCGCGTGTGGTGCAGGATTTCATGTTGGTTGTGACCGATGATTTCTTCTCCCTTCCAGCCGGTGATCTCCTCCATGGCCCGGTTGACGAAAGTGGAATTTCCGGACCGATCCACGCCGTAGATTCCGTCGGCTACCGAATTCAGAATCAGTTCATGCTGCAGTTCCAATCGCAGCTTGGCCATCTTCAGGCGTTTGTTGAGCCGCGTTTCCCACAAGGTCGCGATCCCCAGGAAGAGCAGGACGGTTGCCCCGAACACCAACCAGTACCAGTAACGGTTGACTGCATCCCGCAGGGTGAACCTGGTGGAGAGCCGATAGGGTGGCAGATTCAGTTCGCGAAACAACACGTGTACGGGCTCGTAATCCAGCGGGATGGTCCAGCCCGCATAGTTACCCGTCAGCGCCGCCGGGTGATTGCCCGGCATCTGCAGCAGGGCGATCGCCACCTGCTGGGCGAGATCATTCGAAGTATGCCGGACCTTGCTGAACGGCCATTCGGGATAGAGTCGCGTGCTGTGGGCAAAGGGAAATCAAGTGAGTCGCTACCTCGTGAAAGATTTTGGGACATCCATGTCCCCAAAATCGACTCGCAAACGCGACGCCTATTGTGCCCCAGACGCCCTGCGTCCGTGCCACTTCGCCACACCATCGCAAGCTCGGCGCTGGCTTCGCAGCACTCCCTCAAATGGCTGGACGGCGTGTTAGATGCCTACGCTGCATCCCCTCTGGCGCTAGCGCACGACGGGTATGCTGCGAGCGGCGCACGCCTACTGGGGACTACCAGCCTTCGCTTCGCTCTCCATGGCTGGCAGCGTCGGCGTTGGTTTGCGGGTTGATAATGTGAAAATCGTCCAGCCGCACGGTTCCGGCTGCGGCCATACGCTCCAGGATATCGGTCCGGACCGTACCGACATCAACATCCCTGTTCAACACGGCGAGGACTACTTCATCGTGGATGCCACCGAATATCAATGCGGAGAAATCCTCATATGGATTGATGCCGTTGGCGTTGAGTTCGCGCCAGGCCATCTGAAATCCACCCAGCGATGTTTCGTCGACTGCCATGAACCGCTGGTCGCGAAGATCCTCCAGGCGCTTCAGGTCGAGCCGGTCCCGGCGCGAAAATATCACCCCGCCGAAGATGTTGTAGGGGACATTGTTCCCGCGTCGATTGTTCATGGTGGCAATGCGCGAGACCCGGTACTGTACTTCGAGGTTGACGTAGATCCCGGGGTTCACCAGGATAAAATCGACGGCGCCGGAATCCACAGCTCCATTCACCCGGTCAAAGGCAAGCGGTACGATCGTGAATCGATAGCCGTCCAGTGTGGCAGAAAGGTAATCCGCCGTAGGGGTCCAGACGGACAAGGTGGAAGTCTCCCCGCGGTGGCTGAGGACGCCGATCCGAATTTCTTCTTCAGGGGCACCACAAACAGCGAAGGGCTGCAACAATGTTGCCAATAACAGAATGCAATGCCCGCGCATCGGTCCGATAATCGTTTCCCATAGACTGGATTGCAGTAACCGGCCGATAGTAAAGCCAGCTTAAAGCTTCCTTAGTCTTTCAGAGGTTTGTGCCTGCGTCCAGTCAATAATCGGGTTGCCTGCCCGATTTCAGTTGACGGGGCCAGGCGGCCGCACTCTTGACACAGGACACCTGCATGTTGTTGAGTGCGGGTGTAGCAGTCTCCTATCACTGACCGGATTACAGATGAAGCACATCGTACCCCTTATCATTGCCAGCTTCATGCTTGCAATAGCAACGGCCATGCTGGAAGACGGTCCGCTCACACTACCCTTCCTGGCCGGGTATCTGTTGGGAATCGTAGTCCCGGTGGTGGTCTTCACTGGTGTCCTTACGCTGGTGGTGGCGGGAATCCACCGCGTGTACACGGGCAAAGACATGCCGAATCTGTTTTTAGCCATGTGGGGCATCTGGATGCTCGTGGCCGCCGTGAATTTTTTCGGGAACTATCAAAATCAGAAGGAGGTGCGGACTGACCAGGTGCTGCAGACGGAAGACGAACCGGGCAGATCCTCTGCGGCCCTGACACTGCAGTCCCGGTTCGCAAAGGACTCCCGGCAACTGGATGCGGAGCTGGCCAGCAAGGTGGCCACAGTTCGAATTCCACTCCTGTTCGATCCTGAATTCCTCGAGGACAAGTCACATTTCCCTGAGGCCATTGGACAACTCGAGGACTACGGTCAACTGTTTCGGGAGCACAAGAAGAAGCGAACGGAGATGCTCGCGCAAATGAAGTCCGAGATTGAGCAACTCGATCTGCCGCAGAATGAAAAAATTCAAGCCGTTCACGAATTCAATAACACCTATGAAATCGACGGAGCCTTGTCTCGAGAATATTTCGACATCGTGATCGAGGTATCGCAGCAGGGCATCGCATACCTCGACTTTCTGGACCGGGCGCGCTACGAGGTATCAAACGGGCGAGTAATGTTCGAGACGGACACCGACTCCGATAAATACCAGGCGTTCTTGCGTATCTTCAATCGATTATCAGAACAAGAAGTCGCCACTCAGCGCGAACTGGCGGACAGTCGCGAAGAAAGAATGGCGCGCTTACAGTCGCTGCCACGTTAAACAAACGCGTTGTGTGATTTCTTCCATGCCGATCAGCCAGCTACGGACCTTATCCTCACAGCCACCCTGACCATTGCAAGGGCGCTATCGACCCGGACTGCCAATCAGCACGAGCAACAGAAGGCCGATCTCGAGGCTATTGAGAAGGCCATACACGCTATAGAGAAGCAGGTAGGCGGGTTGGATGAAATTACCCGCCTCGGCACAACAATCAAAGGTAATAGCGAAAAGATTCTTGATCGCGCCCGCATCATGAACGACGCGCTGACAAGGGAAATCCGCTCGCTTGACGAGCATATGGAGGATATAAAGCTGCTTGTATCAGAGACGGAATGAAGCCGCCCACTGCCTGGATGCACTCAGGCCACCCCCCCCGACACCCGCTCAGCGCCCACCCTTGACCACCCCTGACTGAGCCCCCTCGGCTCCCCCCTCGCGCCCGCCCTTCCACCCGGATCGGCGGGCTTTTTTGTGCCCATAGAAACGCGCCTTTTTAGGCACTCAGAAATATTCCCCCCCCGGAAAATGCCAGCCACAAAAGGTTACCAAGAGAACCGGAAATATTCTGAATTTCATCCAGCGACAGCTCCGGTGCTGCAGATTCATGATTATCTGCACTCTTGAGATAAAAACAGTACGGGCAGTTTGCGTTACATTTTCGTGTCAGAAAATAAGTAAGGTGAACAGGCCTTTTCTTATAAAAGATCGATCCCGCATGTTGCAGGGGGGTATACATTAATCAGCCTGCTTCAGCCTTTTAGCATACCGGTAATAGCTGACTACACCGGCAAGACCACCTGCGCCAACGGCCAACGGGTATAACAAAAAGTAATAGGCTGAAGCGGCAAGCGAAAATCGCGCCCTGCCAGAATCATGGAATGCTCGTAGCATGCCATAATTGGCCGCAATATTAATGGCAGTCAACAGCAGGATAATAACTGACAGGTTCTTTTCTCCGGTTATCATAATCAGCAAAACTACAAGGGCAATAAAAAACAGGATTGTCACATTGAGTTTCAATGCCCTGGAGGCTGTACCGGAATCGGCGAGGAGGTCCCTGTTATGGAGTGAGTAGATGGTCCAGTACATGGCTTTTCTGAATCCATTATGAAGCGATGCCAATAAAGAATAGTTAAAAACATGCCGGACCTGTATCTCTGGATTAATCACAAGCCTGTACCCGTTTCTGCGTAACCGGTGACTGAATTCCACGTCCTCCAGTATCGGGAGATAATCTTCGGGAAAGCCTCCGTTTAGCTTGAACGTCCTTGTATACATGGCCATCGCATGCGCAGCAATGTAATCCGGGTTCTCACTGCTTATTGTTTCAAAATAATTTATAAAGACTGACTGGAAACGACCAAAGAAACCATCATCAACCGGCTTCACCGTATAGGTCCCGCCAAGCACACTGTCCTTGGCTGCTGCAGCAAGTGCGTCGATAGCAATGGAAAGGGTATCCTCCTGCAGCAGGCAATCGGCATCCGTAAAGAACAGGATAGTGCCATTGCAGTTATTCACACCTCTATTGCGTGCGCGTGATGTGCCACACTGATTCTCCAGTTGTATGAGGGTGCAAGGGAACTTTTTGATGATTTCAACCGAATGATCAATAGAGCCATCATCCACCACGATAACTTCAAAATTTTCGTATCGGGATGCAAAAGCTGCCCCCAGGCACTGCCCGATTGTAGCCTCACCATTCCGGTTAGGAATGATGATCGAGACAAATTCTGCCATTTTTCCTAATAGCTCCAGGTAATATGCAGGCAAAAGAAGCGATTAAGCAGGCGGTATATCATTGCTTTCTCTCATCATGTCTTCAGCTCTCATAAATTTATGTATACTATTACCGGTTCTACAGAACAACAGAAAGACTGCTGTAAAACAGCATTAATATCAATCCATCAGGGTAATGCCGTTTTGTCATGGGGTATGGCTATGGCATCAACCGAGAGGAGGCAGGATATGAACAAGATTTCCGTAATATGGGTTATTGGCCTGCTGATTGCTGCCAGTTGCGGGGGCACCTCTGCAGCAGAATGGGCTAATCCACAGATTCTGGCAACCCCGGAGATCGTAAAGAAAAATATCGATAATCCTGATTGGATCATTGTCGACTGCAGGCCTTTACCCCAATACATCAATGGTCACATCCCAGGTGCCATCAGCCTTGGGAGGAAATGCGACAAGGCGCTCAGAGATTCAACTGATCGGGCCTTCAGGGATATTTCCAAATATGAGCGGTTGCTTGGAAAGGTAGGGATCAGCAACGATACCCATGTTGTTTTCTACCACGGCGATCAGTGGACCCTGCTCGATGCGTCTGTTGGTTTCTGGATTCTTGAATACCTTGGACATGACAAGGCTTATCTCCTTGATGGCGGTATCAATGCGTGGCGGAAGGCCGGCTACCGGCTGGATAAAAAACCGGCCCGGAAAGAATCAAAGATATTCAAAGCTCACGTAGTGGCCAGCCGATATGGGTCAACAGACGAAGTCCTTCAGGTCGCACAGGCGACCACCCCGGGAGTACAGCTGCTTGACTCAAGAACCATGGCAGAACACAACGGTTCAGAAGTTCATTCGCTCAGAGGTGGTCATATACCCAACACCACTATAAACGTTTCGCACGAAACAACGCTTGCCACGCAGAAAAATCGCAAGTCGGGAAAGCTTGAAACAATCGAATACCTCGACCCGGATGCAACCTCAAAAGCCTTCGCAACACTCGACAAGAACAAACGTACGATTGCCTATTGCCATACGGGAACCCGCGCTGCCATGACCTATCTGCAGCTCCGGTTGCTTGGTTTCAAAGACCCGGCTAATTATGATGAGTCATGGAGAGTCTATGGTTCCAATGTGTCCTATCCCGTGGAGAGCGAGCAGTGGTTCGATTTCTGGAATGCGCAGTGGAAAGTTGAAGATCTCGAACGCAGGATGAAGGAGCTCGAAAAACAGCTGGCAAAAAAGAAATAGGATTGTAGTGCGTATTATCTGATTTTCTTCAGGAAACCACCGGGATAGAAAGTAAAGTAATACTTTTCCCAACGTCTGTCGCGCTGGAACCCGGGGTTCTCTTCAAGAAACTCACGAACGGCTTGCGCAGGTCCGGCCACCGAACCCTTTGCCCATGGACGGACAAACCAGTCGAAATATTTTTTCTTTTTGTCGATTATCGTATCTTGAACCAAGATATAACTCCCGGGGCTTACAAATTGTGAATACAATTCCAGCTCTTTGAGTACGTGTTTTGCGCTGTGGAGTGAATCCAGCGTGACAAGAACCACAAGCTCCTGATTATCTACAGCCCCATTCCTGCCATTTTTTTCCTTCTTCACTTCATCAACCAGAGATTGTATCTGCCTTATTGTGTCTGCTGATACTGAATCTCCTTTTATCACCCTTACCATTTGTGAAAAAACGGGATAACTACGGGCCTTTATAATATTTTTTTCTACATCGGGATCGAGTTCGATTGTAATAATACGGCCGCCTGGATTGATCTTTTCCAGGATTGTTGCAAAAAACAGGGTTGATCCTGCATGGGCTGTTCCGGTTTCCACGATCACATCGGGCTTGAGTTCGGTGATCATTTGCTGGAAGACCCACATATCAAATGGGTTCTGCCAGATTTCCACTCCAAGATAATGATTGTTAAACATCAGGTTATGATCAATGTAGGCGGAGGTAAACCTTGATGCGATCTCTTGAATAGTCCTTTCACCATTTATTTGCCCCGGATAGTGATGTTCAATGTATTCAAGGTAACGGGGAAAGCTGGCGCAGCTAAAGTAGAGGCTACCCTGATGAGATCCCGTGTCGCCAGTACGCTTCCCCGTTTTCAAATTGAGATCTTCCGGACTTGTCGCTTGATGATCGAAAAAGAAAGCGGTATCCATTGATACTGGTGAACGGTCACTCTCTCTTACTGAATACATCTCAAACCGATTATCAGGAACCAGGGTTAAATTATAATTACCTGCATCTACAGGATTTGTAATCATGACTCCAAATAGGGCCATCTCATCACCAACAGGAATTTTTTTAGCGCCCTCGATAAAGTACTCGCGCCTGGTTTCATCCGGGCCGGTGAGCACAATTTTCTCGTAGCCGCCAGACAAAGATACCGTTTTGAGCTTATAATGCGGGTTCTTATTGCTACTCTTGCAGTCCAGGATCAGTGTTGCCTGAGCAACGCCTGAGACTGAAAGAAAAATAAATGGCAACAGATAATATTTCATCATTTTTTTCAAACCATTATTCCTTTCTGGTTTAACCGCGTGCATGATAACTTTTATGCGGTCAAGATTAAGGACAAAAATAACACGGAGGAGATAAAAAAGTGACTAGTATCGGCATAGTAATCCCCGTCAGGAATGAGGAAGACTCCATTGCCCTGGTACTGCAGGATATTCCGACAGGTCTTAATGCACTTGTTGTTGTCGTTGATAATGGCAGTACTGATGAAACATCACGGGTTGCCCGGGCAAACGGGGCTGTTGTACTTAATGAAGAAATTCCGGGCTATGGACGCGCCATGCTAAGGGGGATTGACTACTTACGGAATCATCCAGTGGACATTGTTGTATTCCTCGATGGTGACTACAGTGACTACCCACAGGCAATGGAGAAATTGATTGAACCGATAACCAATGATGAATATGACCTGGTTGTAAGCACGCGCCTTGATCCTCTCTACGACAGGAAATCACTGTCCCCTCACGTCATCTACGGTAACAAGCTGGTGGTATTTATTATGAACCTGCTGTTTGATACCAACTATACTGATCTTGGTCCGTTTCGCGCAATTCGGTATGAAAGCCTGGTTCAACTGCAGATGGAAGACCTTGACTATGGCTGGACCGTCGAAATGCAAGTCAAGGCAAGGCTCCGGGGGCTCAAGGCCAGGGAATTCCCGGTACGCTATCGGATACGTGTGGGGCAGTCCAAGATTTCAGGAACAATCAAAGGGACTGTACTTGCTGGCTCAAAGATGCTTTACACACTACTGAAACTGTATTCCACCCGCAGAAAGTACCTGTCGTAAGTGATTACTTGGCAAGATGAATCAAGGCGGACACGAATTAATAAGACCTACGTTGGCCAGGTACCATGAACATTGATAAGAGGCAACTCACGAGGATGGGACTCAGGCTTGTTACAGGCCTTTTCTATCAGGATATCAAATGCAGGAAATGCGGGGCCCTGTGGCGGCTGCGGGAGCCTATAGCTGAGCAACAATGGCAATGTCCCAACGGGTGCAATAAAGACAGGCTGTTACCATCCAGGCAGGAATAAAATCGATAGCTGCTGTTTTCAAAGCGTCAGGACATGATCAGCGGCCACAATCTCTTGTACTGCCTTGTCCCAGTCCTCCTCCGTCAAATCAGAGCGCTCTGTGTCAAAATGAGAAATCTCGTGGCTTGATTCCAGACGTGTGATCGCCTCCTCGATTGCGACTTTCTCGGGAAACAAGCTTGTCTTCAGGATAAATATTTTCATTTCGCCCCCGACTAGATATTTATGACTTCATCCGCCATAAGGATAGCCGACGCAAGTGCATCGGGGCCGATATGTGGATAGGCCTCTTCAGCCACTGTGGTTTTTGATTCAACATCGGAAAACTCCAGTAACTCAGCCATTTCCGCAATCTCCGGTGTATCCGGCACAGGCAAGAGAAAAATAACACTCGGCTGGTGGCCAAAAATAGTCAAACCTGCTGCAACCCGCATGGCCTCGTTAGGGTCATTGCGGCCCAGGATGAGAATTGATTTTGTCCGCTCCATTAAATTATCCGGTCAGATACTGACAACTTTATCTGTTTCACCAACAAGGGCACTATTATTTGTCTGGCTGCCTATTTCGACAGGGCATGTATCATCCCCCATGAAATGCTCCCAGGAGACCTCGCAAGCGACCGCCTTGACGGCCCCCGTAATTATCTCTTTGACGTCCTCACCAGCGAGGTTCCTGACACCGTTTCCAGTAAAAAACAGGCCCAGGGAATGGAATTGCGATTACATGCCCTTGCGAGTGGCGCCAGCACTTCCGCTGCTTTGCCTGAAGCCACTTCAAACAGGATCTTTATCCCGTTATTACTGTCTGTTGCCATGGTCCCCTCCTTCCACCAACCATCCCTGACTTTACCGTATCCTTCACAAATGCCCGATCACGGCATTTCATTCAAAGCCCAGTCATAATACAGATACACGATTTGGAGAGTGTTATTTTCCAGGAACTCGCGATCCTCTTTACTGGCGTACCGGTAGACCCAACTCAGGATACCCGCTTCCTTTGACGGGTGATCCTTGAACAGCTGCTTATACTGTGTGCCCTCCACGAAATCCTCATCAAACCACTTGAAGATCTGTGGTAACTGTACAACCTTTTTTTTCCTGTCGATTCGCAGCTTGCGGGAATCATAAATATAGTTGATACCTGCCTGGTCCAGCCTTGCATCCAGGTCCGGGGCCTCAAATGCCTGATTTTCGAGATAGGGGCAACCCCTGGACGCACACACCAGGACAAAGTGAATCCGCGGGTCGGCCAGTTCACGCCTCATGATCTCATGCTCCATATGATTCAGGGTGTATTCCTTACCCATTACCGTCCAGGTAATGTCATCCCAAACCCCGTTGATCTGACGTATGCTGTTATCCGGATAATGCCCAATGGGATCAGCCCTCCAGGAATGCTCAATTGGATAATGATCAAGGATGACCTTGATGGTAAACGCGTTATAGGCATTGATCCAGAGTGCCAGCTTTTGTTCCCGCGTCCAGTTACGGTAGGCTGCAGGATCTATCCTGGCGAGCTCCTGCAAATATTCGTTCAAGGTATCCTGGTCAGCCTTTAGCAATTTGTAATTAACCAGGCCATTGCTTACATATTCACCAAGAACTTCGGTTAACAGGAAATGTTCGTGGTCGAAAGCATCTTGCGATTCCGTTGCCTGGATCGGGAAGACAACCAGCATAAGGATCAATACAGGCAGGACAGCAAGTAAAGACAATCTGGATCTGCAGGCAGGCACAATAGTTTGCACTACCTGTTCCATCAAGGACAAAAGGGCACACTGGACTTTCTGTTCATACCACACGAATCGGGAATATCCCTGCTTCATTAGCAGATATCATAATGCCCTATCAGAGGGATAATTAACACAGCAGGTATCTTGCCTGACAAGAGCCTGAGCACCAGTTAACGGCCATTCGATCTGCAAACCGACTACAGCGTGATGACCTGGTCAACCCCTCCGGCTTCCATGATGGCGCCGTACAGGTTCGGGAAGCATCCGATCGAAAATCCTTCGTGGATCCGGTCGTCGATGCGCCGCTGTTCGCAGCATTGATCACAGCCCATGACCAGCATGCCTGTCTTCTTCGCCACAGCAGAAAGGTATTCCGCGGTCGGGTTGCCCTGCGTAATCATGTAATTGTTGTCGACAAAGAAAAACATGCCGACCACATCCACCGGATGAGTTCCGGCTTCCATTTGGGGCAGAATCATTTTCTCCAGGATGTAACTGGCATTGGCAGTACTGAATATGTATGCGACTCTCATCGTCAATGTTCCTCCATTTTTGAAATTGCCGAAAAAATAACCGTACTTATAGTACGGTTCTATACGCCAGGCGAGACAGGATTGCAATCTGTAACCAGTCTGCGCGTAACACCTGCACATCCAGGTTTGAGATGGAGCAGACACGCAGTAAGCAGGGCGTGTCTGCCAGGCACAAGTAAGCCGTGGCTTATTACGGGCCCTGGATCAACTTCTGGTGATTTTGAGCCTTCACGGGAGGAAGAAAGGAAGGGGTTTGCCAAAAAACCCGCATACAAGGGCTGACAGCGCCTGCAGGGACGTAAGCGAGGGGCGTGAGCAGGAGCGGAAGCTTCGCCTGAAGCGCCTGCTTTTCATGGAGTCGCGCCTCCCGCGTGGTACGTCCATTCATGGTCGAAAAACAAGAGGCGCCAGAATATGGCGCCTCTTGTTTCGTATAGCCGTCTGCAAGACTGGCTGACAGCTTTATTCAGTGAATTGAGAAATGACCGGGCCACCCCTGAAAGTCCCGCCAGCAGGAGCCGGGATAGTTTTGACCAGGGTGCATGAGGCCATATCGATCACCTGCAGACTACCAGCCACGTTCTGGACGATTTCGTTTTCCGGCGTGGCGATGATTCCGAAGGCGCTGGTCTCGTTGCAAACGCGGTTGATAGGCCAGGGGGCAGCGGTACTCAGATCGATGACCTGGAAGATATCCTGCGGTCCGAGGAAGGTCGGCAGCCAGATCTCGTCGCTGTACACCACGGTTTCCGGGCCCTCACCGACGGTGCTGGCGAAGTTGCCCTCACTGGTGCTGGCCCGGCCGTTGAGGCCGTTGAGGATGAAGTTCGGGCCCGGATTGGCCAGGTCGACCTTCTGCAGATAAGCGGTGGTCACCGACTGACTGCGGCCTGTCAGGTCATCACCGCCCAGACTGCGGTAAACGTAGTCAACCAGGTTGGAACCCCCGCCCGTGCTGGTGAAATCAACATCCACTGTATAGGTGTCCCCGTCTACGAAGGGACCGCCGAGTGTGCCAATGCCAGGCGCCTTGACGTCGGCCAGATCAGGGATAATCCGTTCAACCTCGAACGGGTTACCCGCATTCGTCACGTCAAAGATGCTTTCGCTGTTCTCACCCTCGTTCTCGACGCTCAGCAGCATCTCCTTGCCGCCCTCGCGGTTGTGCATGGAGCCCATCCAGGGACCGACAAATTGCAGACCGGAGGCAGTGCCAGTTGTGGCACCGTCATCAATCAGCGGTACGGTAAACTGGACGACGGTCGGGTTCAGGGAGGTGATGGTATCCACACGCGCCAGCGTGATGGTATCGCCATCGACGTCGACGGAACCGAACCACTCCTCGCCTGCCTCGTTGCGGATGATGTTGCTGTCACACGGCTCCACGTAAGTCTCACCATCGGTCTCGCCGCCAGTCGCTCCAGCATCACGGTCCCGATGCAAATCGCCCGGAGCGGTACCGCCGAAGCCGGCATATTGTGAAGTGAACGTCGCAACCACCGCATTGCCCTTGTCCTTGATCTCCCCGGTGCGCTGGATCACGAAACGGACTGGCGTGGCAAAGGTGGGCGATGCCGGGTCTGTGTCAATAAACAGCAGGTGATCACCCTGGCGCACGCCGTGTATTACCATCTTGCCATCCGAACTGAATTCAACGCCTACTGGCGAATAGCCCATATTATGCATAATGGTGTCAGCGGGGGCCTTGGTGATACCACTGCTGGTGCTGACGAGGCTTATTACGTCACACATGTCGACGTCCAGTGCTTCCTCGTATGTCATCTGGGTCCTGCCGATGAAATCCCTCAGGTTTTTTCCGCCCGGAGATACGGCTGCCGGACCGGTGGCCTTGAGGTTGACCTGGCCCTGACCGACAGTGCCTTCGCGGTTAGCCTGAAAGGACGGGTTATCCACGCGCGCCACCAGCGCACCGGTATCCTCATCGAATCCCCAAACGTTGCCACCGCTGGCGTAAAACAGATTGCCGTCGAAGAAATATGATTTATTGGTCGCCTGCAGTGTACCGCCACCGCCTGCATCAAACGCTGTCGTGCCTAATACACCATCAGCTGTCGTGACCAGTGCGACTGCATCTGTCACGCCATCGGTGGGTGCAGAATCGACTTGCATATAAATGCCCGTCTTGGTAACCGGGGCCGGGCCCGGGCCGCCGCCACCGCCACCACCGCCACCACCACCACCGTCATTGTTACTGCTGCTGCTGCAAGCCCCAAGAGCAATGCAGGCGCCGGCGACCCCTATTGCCTTAACTCCGTGGCGTAATATCTGATAAGCGCTCATTAGTAGCCTCCTGTTGCGTTTTTTCGGTACGCCCGATGCTTGAAAACACAAGACGCTATTCATTAGAAAAGCACACCCTTACAAATTGATAACTGACTAAATAAATGTTGCCAGACTACCTGGCGCTCATCCGGGAATCAGTCCCGGGAATCACACACCGCAAATTTCCCTTCAACACTTTCTAGCAACAGCTGGTTATTGCTATTTTTTTTGGGGCTCTCTCTCGGGTACGGAAACACATTTGTAATTATTAATTTTACTTATAGTATTACCAATCTCAGGGGTGTCAAGTGCCCGACAAGATTAGTTACAGGCTATTAATTCCGTACCATAGTACGTAATTAATAGCCTTTGCGAGATTTGAATGCGGTTTATTAAATTGCAGCATTACACTCCGCTGCAACACCATACCCGTACTGCGGAACAATTCGCGGTTATGGCTTTTTACAGCACTCCCCGGATCCGTTCTTAAGGAGTAATTTAAACAAACCGCACACCCTTTCATCGTCCTTCGTACCGCATGCCTTGATCAACGCTTCCAGTCGATGTTGAATTTTCATCAGGTCAGTGATTTGCCCCTCAATCTTATGCAGTTTCTCCTCTGCCAGGGTTTTTGTCACAGAACAGTGATTATTTCCCAACGAAAGTAAAGTCTCGATTTCCCGAAGCGTGAACCCGGCAGCCTTGGCATGGCTGATAAAACCAAGCCGGGCCAGATCCTGTTCTGAATAGGTGCGGTGGTGACCGGCTGGCTTAACGGGTTCTTCGAGTAACCCGCGCCGCTGATAGTAACGGACGGTTTCAACCCCCACGCCTGCCGCATGGGCCAGTTTGCCGATGGTTAGCTTTGTCCCGGTTGTCCTGGTGGTTGTCATTGGTACTCGCGGTTATGAGTAATTAAGTCGCCTGGATTACGACAGTTGTTAACGGGTAACCGTCTCATGCCACCAGTCCGGGAATGCAGCGTTGACCCCGTCAGTTTCATGCAACGTGTTGGCCAGTTCAAGTGCCTCCAGACCCGGCCCGGTTTTGAGCACATAGGCTGGGGAGCCGCTTGCCAGCTGGTGTACTACCAGGAGCTCATGCGCCGCAACCCATTGGCTGATGGTTTTCTTGTCCCATTCCGGGTTGAAGTAAACGATGATGTTACCCGGCAAGGCCCGCATGCGTGATGCCGGACTAGGGGCATCATGAAATACCGGTGAGTATTTCACGGCCTGTTCTGCCCCGCTATTCAGGCTCTCGAGAACAGACCCGGAATCGATTCCGCCAGGCAGACGCCATATCCGGATATGTGCTCCAGGATGATCCAGCAATAGTGCATCTGGATACAGCGCGGAGATCGGGCTTTCCTGAGCCGCCCCTGCATGAAACTCCGCAATAAGGCCCGGGTTCAACCACACTGTGTTGCGGCGCTCGCCCTCATACCAGTCATAGCTTTGCGTGAAACGTCCGGTCTTGCCCAGACCTGCGCCGGTTACTGGTGTCTCCCCGGCCCACGATAGCATGGCGATGCTACATAACCAGAAAACAGCAGCACTGACCAGCAAGCAGCGACCTGTCAAACTGAAGTATGTCATGTGATGCCTCCGTTACCGGCCATAGAATTTCAGGCCCCATGACTGGAAGGTCCCCGCATCCTGCGGCACCTTGTCGGCTACTGTGAGGGTCCAGTTACCATCGGCCGCTTCGCCAAGGTGTCGCGCACTCCCGAATACCCAGCCATTATGCGGAGTACATGCCAGTCCCGGACACGAGTGAACTTCGGCAAGCCGGCTGACGGTCCCCGTGGTAGCGTTGGTCAGGGTAATTTCCAGGTCTCCTGCAAAGGTATGATCTGCAGCGCTGAAAGTGATCTCAATATACTCGATATTTGAAAGCCCGCTGCCAGCTATTGTAAGGGTATCACTCACACCGGCGGCATCATCGTCCGGGATGGCAAGGGACGGTGATGCCGTGGTCTGATGGGTCGCCTCTGCCCCTACATTGCTCCATCCCAATGCCGCCGTCACCGCGGCACTGGCATCGACCATGCCAAACCCGTAAACGTGATTGATTTCATGCCCGGCACCATTTGTGACCCAGCCAGGGTGCGCGGGATCATTTTTACGCGCCGTCTGTGCCAGGAGCAGGCGAACGTCGCGCCAGCCAAGGGCCGGGTTAGCCTGTAGCAACAAGGCAATAACACCCGACACAGCGGGTGCCGCTGCCGAGGTGCCCGTGAACAGTTTTGAGTAGTCGAGGTTAGTGTAATTGGGGATACCAGAGACGTTGAATCCCTCCGAACCTGCATTATCCGTGGTACTGATACCATGGCCGGTATTTACCCCGGAACGGGATGGCGCACACACCCAGAGGTTGGCGCCCGCTTCCGAATACACGGCATGATTGCCGTCATCATCAACGGCACACACAGCCACGACGCCGCGGTGGTTCGCATAGCCATCATAGTTTGAATTATCATCAATCTGGCCACCATTGCCGGCGGCCCAGACATACAGGACACCCAATCCGTTCCTGCCCTGATTCAGTCCGGTGGTAATGGCATTACGCCACGGGAGACTCGCAGCGTGTAAATCAGCATCATCGGGTGCACCCCAGCTGTTGTTGGAGACGTGCACATCAACCATGTCCCGGGTCATGGCATCGGCCTCATTGCTGACTGTGAGGGCCTGTACCAGGTTATAGCCCACCAGATTTGCCCGCGGTGCAACCCCGCGCAGACCGAGATCATTGAAATCGCGTGCCGCGATAACCCCTGCTACCGCGGTACCGTGTTTGCCGGTTGCGGGGTCGGTGCTACCATCCAGGTAATTGTGACTGAGTCCGGTGGCGATATTCGTGGCAAGGTCCTCGTGACTGATCTCGAGCCCGTCGTCAATCACAGCAATCCGTATACCCTCCCCTCTGAGGGCCATACTCCAGACCGGAGTGACATTCAGGTCCTCGCCTGCCGTGCCACCCTCCTGCCCGGTATTCAGGATATGCCACTGGTCACTGAAAAACGGATCAAAGCTACCCGGACCATCCTGCGGTGTTGCCGGCACTTCCGTGGACTCCACGCTTTCACCGCTCGCATTTACAGCAGTAACAACATAGAAGTATGTGGTTCCGTTGACCAGACCGGTATGCGATTGAGGAGATGTAACGCCGGTAATCTTGCCGCCGTCACTCCCGTTGCTTTTGGTGACGCCGGCAGTTGTTGACCAGATCAGGTTGAATGATGCAGCGCCCGGAACGGGATCCCAGCTGAGGGTATTGCGACCGTCACCCGGGGTGGCAACCACATTCTTCGGTGCAGCCGGCACGTTAGCCGCACCCGCTGCTCCGCCACCGCCGCCACCGCCACCGCCACTGCAGGCGACAAGGTAGAGACATAACAGGCTCAGCAGTGCCCGGCTACACTGTATCATCCGATAACCTTGTTTCTGGTATTACCATTTTAAAATCACACCGGTCATTAGCCACCTGAGGCACGAATTTAATTATAGAACACGCCGTTTCCTGATGTGCTGTCTACTCAGGTCTTTCCAGGCGCCCCCCGACTTGCATGAATTGCTGCCCGAACCAGCGGATAATCCCCCAGCCGATGAGAATTGTAACGATAAGGGCACTTGTCACGCTTACCGGTTCCGGTATCACAGGAATAAGTCTGTCTGCAATATCAAACCATTCGGTGGTACGCAGCGGGTCAGAAACCGGTTCAAAGCCCGGCAGCAACCACAGGTTTACCAGCCACCCTGCAAGCAGTGACACACCGATCAGACTCGAAACATAAACCAGTACAGTCCGTGTTCCCAGCACCTTCTGAAGGGCAATGAATTCCGGAAGGTTGGTAGCTGCACCAGTCACAAGAAATACAATAGCTGTACCGGGCGCCGCACCCACTGCCAGCAGTGCAGCTACCAGGGGAATATGGGCGACAGCGCAGACATAGATACTGGCACCGAAGACGGCCACCAGCAGCAATGACAGCATCGGGGCGGAAGCCCCCAAATACGCAGATATCAAGTCCTGCGGTACCAGGGACATAACAACGGCTGCCAGTATAACACCGACCCCGATATACAATCCCAGGGTTGGGCCCAGCACCCCAAAACCCCAACGCATTGCTTCCCACAAGCGTTTGTTGTTTGGCACCGGCACCGGTTTCGTCTCTGCGCCCCCATTTGCAGAACAGCATGTGGTACTGCAGCATACGTCCAGTTTTTCGGCTACCGGTGTCATGCCCGTACTGCGCCAACGCTCCGTCAGCAACCCAACGAGCAATGGTGCAGTCAGTCCAAAAGCAACGTACACCACGGTGAGTTCCGGTCCCAGCAGCGCATAGGAGAGTAATACGGCCGCCGGATTTATAACCGGCGTCGCGGCCGCGAAGGTCATCACTGCTGCCAGACGCGCACCACCCAGATAGAAACTCACCGCGAGTGGAATAACGCCACAGCTACAGGTTGGTAATACCGCACCCAGTCCAAGCGCACCAAACAGACTGGCGCGCCCCGGATGCTGGATAACCCGACGAAAGCCCGTGTCTTCCAGAAACTCATGCACCAACCCGGCTATCAGTAAACTTAAGACAATCCAGAAGCCGGACTCCAGGATAATTGCGACCATGGATGTGCCGATACGGATCAGTGATTCAGTCACTGTGTTGTTCCCTGTGGTTCAGCAGCCATGTGCTGCCCCTCATATGCATCCAGATTAATATAGGTGTTTTTCAATACGGTACCCAACTGGCTCAACAGACCGGGTGGACATACCACATGCCCCCCTGACTGGCATCCGGATGCTGTCTTCAACAGTACGCCCAGCAAAACCATGGACATATGCAGTTGCCGGCGTGCCTCCGGGATATCTGTTCCTGAACGCTGCATCAGTTCCCGCAGATCCGCACGCCGTGCTCTCACATCATTGGTAAACCTTTTACCCTCTGCTCGACCCGTAGCGGCCCTTTCCACCAGTGTCGCTGCATGGTCAATCCAGAGCCGTTCCCCGGTCACCTCCTCCGGGTAAGCACCGGCATCCGACAACAGAGACACCGCACTGAAAAGTATCGCGTGGATCATTATCAGTATGGAGTAAATCAGGTCTCTGAACTTCGTCTTCAACATAATCCAATTCTGTGTCCAATAGCTATCTTTGCCTTGCCTCTTCGCTTTCAGCCGTCCTGGCTCCCATGTTCAATAGCGCCGGGGCTATAGTAAGGCGGCTACCGGGGAACGCCGTTAATGCCTGGACCTTGTGTGTTCGAGAGTTAAACGCCTGATCACTTCTATTCGATGCACTATACAACCCGTACTATAGTACGGAATAAAATATTACCGCCCATGCGCAAGAGTCCTGTATAAAAAGCATGCGAATGAATATTTTGGCTGCGTGTATTGTGCTATTGTCAAGTGGTTATTCTTATGTATGCTAAACCGAAATGGTATCAGACTAGCGCTGCAGAAACGGATCATTAGAACATTTGCTCTGATTTACAGTAACAGAAAATATACATCAGCCGGCATCAAAAGACTTGGATATAACCTGAGCCAGCCAGTACATGGATACATCACATGGGAGGATGACAATGATTTCCACCACTGTTCCACAGTCTCGTTCGGGATTTAATTTCTACACAAGCCTGATTTTTATTCTGTGCCTGTCACTATCCGGTGAAGTCATTGCGGGTGCCTGGACCGCCAAGCAAGGGGCCAGCTATCAAAAGCTTGGGGTGAATTATTTCTTTTCAGATGAAAACTTCGATGATGACGGTGACAGGAAGGATTCCGATGCTGATTTTAGAGATGTGAATCTGACTTATTACATGGAATATGGCATTACCGACAAGGTTACCGGCTTTGCCTCCATCCCTTACAAGTGGATCAAGAATGACCCGGATGACGGTGGTAGTGCCGAGACCTGGGGTATTGGTGATCAGGAGTACGGGTTACGCTATAACTTATTTAACGAAGACTGGGGTGTCTTCTCCATCCAGGGTCTGGTCAAGGTTCCCGACCTGAATGACGATGACAACGGTGAAAATGATCTGCCTTTAGGTAATGACCAGGTAGACTATGAGCTGCGCCTCCTCTATGGCCGGTCACTTTATCCGAAGCCGGTCTATTTTGGACTGGAAGCCGGATATCGCTGGCGCAGAGAAGCGCCTTCCGATGAAATCAGATATCTGGTAGAAATCGGCTATAACATAAACGAGAAGACTTATGTACGCACTAAACTTGATGGAACTCTCAGCGCAGATAACGCCGATGATGTGCCTCCCACCACAACTGAAGCAAACCCGACTTTGGCACCGGCATTTGACCTGGGTAAACTGGAACTGACCGCAGGCTACAAAATCGACAAGAAATTCTCGACGGAATTTACCTGGACTCCGTATATCTATGGCCAGAATACAGCAGCCGGTAACAACTTCCAGTTCGCAGTTATTATGCAGCTGCCATAAACGCCGCTGTCTGTCCTGTAGTAAAGTGCTGCACGAATGGCCCACCGGATCCGGCGGGCCGTTTTTTATGTCTCGTATATTAGAGTGCCATAATACTCTTGCACGATTTATCCCGCCTGCGCAAACCAGCACCATCTGCCTCTTTGCTGACAACATGGTTTAGCCTGACCGCCTTGTTATGAGACGCATCGCCCTGCTCATGGTCGCTGGCGCCTGCCTTGCACTGCTCGCTCAAATTACCCTGAAATGGAACACCATCCAGGGAATTATCTTCTTCTCGCTCGGTGAGCATGCGGAGGCGATCAGCAGGTTTCAGATGGCCATCCAGCACAATCCCGATAGCCTTTATGCGCAATTCTATCTTGGGCAGTCTTATTTCGAGATCAAGGATTTCTCGCAAGCCATCGATCATTTGCGCACCGTTACCGTTCTGGTACCGGGCCACCATAAAGCACAGTATCTGCTGGGCATTTCACTGGCTGGAGAGCACCGGATGGAGCCTGCAATTGCGGCACTCAAACGCGCGACTGAACTGAGCCCCGGTATTCCACAATACCATTACCAGCTTGGCTTGCTGTTTAAGGATACCGGGGCTTACCGGGAGGCCCTGAATGCCTTCCAGTCAGCAGCTGACAATGGCATGGAAGACGATGATCTCTATTTCAACAGGGGTTATGTGTATTTGCGCCTAAAGCAACCAGCCGGGGCCCGGCAGCAGTTTCGGTCCGCACTGGAGAAAAATCCGGAGCACTTTTTCGCTCGCCTGGAAATGGCCCGGATGCTTGCAGAGGAACATGAATATGAACGGGCAATAGACGAATACCGGCTAGCCATCAAGAGCCTGTCAGGTGATTTTCTGGCCCATTATGAATTGAGCAAGACCCTGCAAGTCACCGGTCAGCTGGAAGACGCATACTGGGAACTCGAAACGGCCAGGCAGCTGGACCCCGAATATCCGGAACTCCACAAGAGATACTTCTCACTAGGCATTGCGCTCAAGGAGCAGCACAGGCCCGTTACTGCCATCAAGTCCCTGTCCAGCGCCGTCGACCGCGCGCCGGAGATTGCTGAATACCACTATCAACTTGGACTGCTCTACCAGGATGCAGACATGCCACAGGATGCTGTTACAGCGTTGCTGCAGGCGGCCTCCCTCGGCATGGATTCTGAACACCTGCATTTCAGCCTGGGTTATGGTTACCGGGATTCAGGCAATCCGGTCAAGGCACTGGAAGAGTTCGGCAAGGTCGTTGCACTCAATCCACGCCACCCGTATGCTCACGGAGAAATGGCAAGAATCCATGCCGCACAAGACCGGATTGATGATGCGATTCACGAATTCCAGATCGATATTGAAATATCACCCAACCGGTTCTTTTCACACTATGATCTTGGCCTGTTATACAAAAAGAAACAACAGTTAATGGCAGCAAGAGAATCTCTCGAGAAGGCTGCCATGCTTGATCCGGAATATCCCCATACCTGCGAGAAGTTACGGGAAGTTTATGACTTGCTCGATATGGCTGAAAATCTCATCCCGAATCATATAAAGTCGACCTGCGTCTTTGGAACACAGCCCCCCATGATCCCGGATCAGGATACCGCTAGCACAAGGAGTAGCATTGACAGGACACTAGAGACCCGTGGCAGTATGAGAGGCGTGCGGAGTAAGATTCATCATGAAAACGGCATAATCAAGGAAACTGTAAATAAATATTAACGGGAGCCATGTACAGTGACACAGCTAAAGGGCAAATTATTATCTCTTGTGGAAAAGGCCGCCTCCAGAGAGCTGGATTTGATTACATTTGCAAAAGAATACGGAAAATTCACCTATAGGGATCTGGAACAAATCAAGGAAGACAAGGATTATGAGGCCTTGAGAGGCTTAAAAAGTCACGCGGGATTTTTCCACCGAAAATGGGGCAATGGGGCTGATTCCAGCAGCCAGTGCACCGCCTCTTGTTGCCCGACTGAAGATGAGTCAATCGCTGACTTCTACGAAGTTATAACAAAAACCTGCAAGGGTATTAGTTCATAAGTCATTATGCTCTTCTCGCCGATCTTCAGAGTCTTCCATCAGGCCCCTGAGATTTAATGTTCCGCATAGAACTATTGTTTTCCCCTTTTTGCACAGATCTCGCAACAGCAGGTGTTACCCTCTGCGTCGGTAAAGGTGTGCCCCAGAATGACGCATCCGCAACAGTTACATCGATCTGCCAGATCATGCACCAGGCAGCTAATGTTACAGTAGCTTCCTTCCTTTCCCTTATATCCCGCCGTGAACATATCCGGGCCTTCACAACCACAAACCACACATTTTTCAGACATTTTTACCTCCGCAGACCCATTCTTGAAGCTGCATTACGCAAAGACCAAATTGATCGGCGCCCAGATCCGCGCCTTCACGAAAACCCATTCGCACAATACCTCAGCATGAGTATAGTCACAACTGGTGTGTACGCCACGATTGCATCCAAATGCAAGACAGATTGATGTTTCAACCAGCACGTATCATTCGCCCCCTTCCAGAACGATAATTTCTGAACCAATCACTCCACAGCAACAGGTAAAAGGGAATATATATCACCAACTTGACCCATAAACTTTCGGCCCATATCCCTTCTGCCTGGTAGCGGATCAACACATGATAAGCAAGCATTGTCAGCGCGGTTAGCAGCAGCCATGCCCTGTTAGGTGAAAAACACAGGAACGGCACTATCCACAGCAGGTACCATGGCTGTAGCGTAGTTGTGAGCATTAAGGCACCGCCGATCATGATCATCGCGCTTTCAAGAACTGATCTTCCTGAGTACCAAACTATAACGGCCAGCGCCAGTATAGCGATGATAACCAGTGCCTTGGAAAGATAGAGCGACCCCGTCAGAAATAATAACAGGGAAAAAAGACTGTCATTGAATCGCCATGCGGAACCAACCTGCATCAGATTCAGGACATGTGGCTCAAGATGTTCCCCAAAATAGAAATACCCTGAAAACAAGACCAGAGGGATAACAACCCACTCACCTTTCCGAAAGTGCTTCAGAATTGCCGGCAAGAAAAGTAGCGTAAAATATTTCGCCATAAACGCGAATGCGAACCCTACTGCCGCACTCAGGTATTTACCGCGTTGAATCAAGTAAAGTGTACCCAATAACAGAAACACCCCAAGGGAATCATTATGGCCGCTTCCAGCCACCTCCACCACCACAAGGGGATTCCATGCATAAAAGATAATATTACATCTAGACACGCCGGAAAAAGCCAGCATCCTGAGGATCAGGACAATCGTCAGGCAATCAAACAGAATAAATGGAACTTTCATAAAATAGACTGAACTTGTGATTCTCTCGGCCACAGAAAAAACCATGATTACCAAAGGCCCATAAGGAGTTCCAATCTCCTTGTGATTTATCATCTCGTACCGGAAGTCCCTCAGACTGACAAGTTCACTAGAGCCCGGGACGAACCTGTAAGGGTTGATACCTTCATTAACCAGTTTGCCATCCCACTGGTATCGATAGATATCCTCAGAGAGACTCGGTTCTGAACAAAAGAGTGTCAATCTGAAAAGCAAGGCAAATAAAATGATAATCAGGAGGAGAAGCGGATTGCCATCCACCTGGTTGCCAGGCTGTTGGCATAGCCGTGCAGCGCCCAGAAAAGCAAGGAAGGCAAGAAAATAAAACAGCAGAAATAACGGTATTGCTTCCCGCAAGTTTCCAAGCAACAGAAAACTCGCCAGAAATATTTCCTGTATAACCCCGTAAAGCAAAACCTGTCTAACGGGATTTTTCATTGCTCTCTGCGCACTGACTGGTTTTTATTTTTGTTTAATACAGAAGACGATTATATTTTTGATCTTAATGTTACAGCTTTGATTACAGGTTCACTCTGCCTGCTTGATGCTTATTTCACGCTTTGCCAGAGTTGTACGATTCCATGCACCACGCAAGAGGCTGCAAGTTCGTTGATAAGTTGATGCCAGAAATACGTAACCGAAACCAAACTGGAAAAGCACTAAAAATGGAATAGCAACATAGATATGATTGGCAACGGCCATATAGATTGCATAGGAGAAGTAAACGGCCATAAACAGTTCGATTACCGTGGTCAGATTCAATGTCCCCAAGTATTTCTTGTCACTCCATGAACCACTGGTTCCTTCTATTCCATGTTTTGGTGTGCGTTTAAATCCCGACTGGATACCGAATAGCGCCTCAAGAACTGCTCTTCCGTTATTCAGGGCGATGCCGATTCCCAATGACATTAAAAATGGGATATACAGGGCTCGTTTATACCAGTTTTTGTATAAAGCCTTTTCAGCGGTCAAGTAGAAGGCAGTGACAGGTGTTGTTGCCGCCAAAAGCATTACCAGGTCAATCCAGATTGTTTCTTCCCACCCCATATTAAATCGGATAATCATTGACGGGAGCATCGCCAAAGCCAGATACACCATCAGCAGATAGGAAACATTATTTGTCAGATGAAAAACTGCCTCCACTTTTACTTTCCAGGGATAATCACTTTTCAGAATCGGAATGAGTAGTTTCATTGCCGTCTGGATCGAGCCTTTCGCCCAACGGTGCTGCTGAAGCTTGAAAGAGTTCATTTCGACGGGAAGTTCAGACGGCGCAACAACATCCGGAAGAAATACAAATCGCCAGCCGGCTAACTGGGCACGGTAACTGATATCAAGGTCTTCTGTTAGAGTTTCAAACTCCCATCCGCCTGCAGATACCAGACATTTCTTTCGCCAGACCCCGGCTGTACCATTGAAATTAAAGAATCTACCTGACCGGTTTCTGGCAAAATGCTCAACCATAAAGTGCGCATCAAGATAGATAGCCTGCAACCGTGTCAGCAGTGAAAAGCAGCGATTCAGGTAACCCCAGCGCGCCTGCACCATCCCGATATTTTTATCACTAAAATACGGAAGTGTATTGACCAGGAACTGTGGATCGGGTGCAAAATCGGCGTCGAAAATCGCTATAAATTCCCCACAGGCAACATTCAATCCCGCGTTGAGTGCCCCCGCCTTGTAACCTTGCCGGTCTGTGCGATGCAGGTAATGTACGTTGAACTGCTCGGCCCGCATTTCCTCGACAAACTGCTGTGCGATATACCTTGTTTCATCTGTCGAGTCATCCAGCACCTGCACCTCGAGTCGGTCTCGGGGATACTCCAGTTGACACAATGAGCGGAGCAACCGTTCCAGTACATATTTCTCGTTGTAGACAGGAACCTGGATCGTAACTCTAGGGAGTTCAGAAGCATTTAGAGGTGTTAGTACAGGATGCTTTGATTTGTACTTATGGTACAAGTAAACGAGCTGATAACGGTGTAAACCATAGATGCAAAGAAGCAAAAGAACGAGCAAATAAAACAGCAGCAAGATATTCTGAAGCAGGTTCCCGATTGTACGCATCATTGTAAGCCCTAAACGATAAACCAGTTTGTCCTGCAAGGTCCCGCACGCCGCTTTGCAAGTCAAGCGCTTAAAACGAGATAACGGGTAGCACAGCAGTCAACTAACGATTATTTAGACATTACTGCACCCGAACCCTATTAGTCACCATGTCGATCAAGGAATCAGCAGGATAGCAAGGATCTGCATGTCGTGAACCACCCGCTCCCTACAGTTTACTATGCCGAGTGGCGGGCATTATCCTTACCTTTCCCCCAGCCAAAATATTTTCCGGTTGTTGTGCCAGCTCAGTGTATAACAAGCGAACCTGTTCGAGTGGGTTCTCAGCCAAACAATTGTTGTCGCATTGACTCACAACTCCGCATTGACTCACAATTCTATTAGGCAATTGCCTTATCAAACCGGCTTGATCGCTTCAATGTGCGCGGAGACCACGTAATCTTCTACGCCGCTACCCGGCACCCAATCCCTGATGAACTCACGGGACTCATCTTTGGGGCTAATAAGAATCTCACTGAAGCCCGCACCCTCAAGTATTGCCTGCAAATCATCAACGAGGGCGGCTCCTGCTACGCAGCAAGCATGAAGGTGAGGGTCTTCTTGTACCTCGTTGGGCAATTCGGCGGTGGCCACCACGTCAGATATGGCCAGCCGGCCGCCCCGCTTGAGCACCCTGAATGCCTCGCTAAAAACGCGGGACTTGTCAGGGGAGAGGTTAATCACACAGTTGGAGATGATCACGTCCACGCAGCCATCGGCGACTGGCAGGTACTCGATTTCTCCAAGGCGGAATTCCACGTTTTTTAGACCTGCCTTTTCGGCATTGTGCCTTGCCTTACTCACCATGGCGGGTGTCATATCCACGCCAATAACCCGGCCACGTTCTCCCACTTCTCGCACGGCCAGAAAGGCGTCGAAGCCGCCACCGCTGCCCAGGTCCAGCACTACCTCATCTGCTCGCAAACCGGCTATCGCGCGTGGATTGCCGCATCCAAGACCCATATCAGCGCCATCAGGAATATTGTTGATATCATCCTCAGAATAGCCAAGGCGTGTGGAGTGGACCGAATTGATGTCGCTTGATACCCCGCAGCAACTGGACTCTACACCGCAGCACTCGCCGGCATTGCTGGCTTCGGCAACCTTGGCGTAGCTGTCGCGTACCAATTGTCGGATATCATCTGCCTGTTTTTGACTCATTTTTCCTCCTCACCGATACGATGCTGCCCCGCCTTGACAAGACTATTGTACGAATGCCCGACTCTGAATAGCATTTAGCGTAGCATAACAACCACCTCCAAACTTCCCTAACCCTCCTGCCTCCCACGTACCGTCTCCTCCACCCAATTTCCACATACCATCGCACTTACACTGCACTTACAACAAAAAACCGGCACATGGCCGGTTTAATAAGTCATTGAATTGAATGGTAGCTACGGGTGGACTTGAACCACCGACCCCAGCATTATGAATGCGATTTTCTGGCTTTTCACTTCAACCACTTACCACATTACCCTACTGTTTTTATTGCCTATTCTGTAAATTGTTGTAAATAGCTATAAGCCGTTATAACCTATTCCTGCACTACATTTGCACTACAGCGCAAAAGGGGCAGGCCATGCAAGCTAAAGTCAACAAGACGAATTTACCGAAATTCAAAGCACGGGAACGACGCTACGACGTGCGCGACAGTGAATTAAAGGGCTTCATTCTGACGGTACACCCCAGCGGCCGGCGGGTTTACTACTGTGAATACGCGCGCGGCAAGCGGGAAAAACTGGGGCTAGTGCCAGCCGTTACACCCGACCAGGCACGCAAGAAAGCCGAAAATCT
>PVMK01114275.1_pt1 | contig 51933 bp, 51 predicted proteins | sample 1853481 | NCBI WGS metagenome assembly PVMK01 (sample SAMN08533507, study PRJNA380276) | Marine sediment metagenome, whole genome shotgun sequencing project.
AGGGTGTAGCCAGCAACAGATCTACAGATTTTCGAGTCAAGTTGAATTCCTGATGGTCGAGTTCAGTTCGAGGCTAGTGACCGAACAGCGGCGTGCGGCAATTCGGCAATATCTTGCACGCCGTCAATTGTACCCGTTTCAGGTTGCCACGGAACCGGCGGACGATCTCCGCTTATTGGTGGTTATTCCGTGCTTCGATGAACCGAATATAGGTCGGACAATTCGCTCGCTGGCACAGTGTCAGGCCCCGGGTCCTGACGTCGAAATTCTGGTTGTGATCAATGGCCCTGTGGGCATGAATGAGAGGGCACGAGAAAACAATGCCAGCGCGTTGCACGAGATAGCGACCTGGGAAAGCGGTTCCGCGGGAAGCTTGCCTGCCTGGTTGCGGGTTTTCGGATTACAGCACGATCAATTGGCAGTTGACCAGGCCGGTGTCGGGCTGGCGAGAAAAATCGGAATGGATGAAGCGGTTGATCGCATCGGGCGAACGCAGCGCGCCGATGGTGTGATCGTCTCCCTGGATGCCGATTGCGAGGTCGCGAGAAATTATCTGTGGCAGATCAACCAAGAATTCTCGCGGTACCCGGATTGCCCTGGCGTGTCGATTTACTATGAACACCTGTTGTCTGGCGGTGAATCCGACGCTCCGTATGAGGCGATTGTTGATTACGAATTACATCTGCGTTGTTACATTGCCGGCCAACGCGTCGCTCGATTTCCATACGCCTTTCATACGGTCGGGTCGGCCATGGCTTGCCGCGCGTCAAGCTATGCGAAACAAGGTGGTATGAATCGTCGTCAGGGAGGTGAAGATTTTTATTTCATTCAGAAGCTCGTTGCTCTCGGTGGTTATAGAGCTCTAAATGACACGACGGTATATCCATCTGCACGTCTGTCTGATCGCGTGCCATTCGGTACCGGACGGGCGATGCAAAACTCTTTAAACGCTGGCGGCTCGCTTGAAACATTTTCGCCGGTGATTTTTCGAGAGCTTCGGGAGTTTTGCACTTTGGTGTTGGACGTACCACCCGGTAAAATGGCCAGGCAGGCAGAGCAGCTACCGGCAGCATTGAAAGAGTTTCTGCAGCAACAAAAGTTTTCGGACCGCCTGGCGGAGATTCAGCGCAATGTCGCAGGGGCCGTTAATTTCAGAAAGCGCGTATTTCGTTGGTTCAACGCGTTTCGTTTTTTGAAGTTTGCTCAATTCGCGAGTCGCGAGTACCACCCGAAGATACCGGTAGGGGATGCAGCAATAGAAATTGCGAAATTGGCCGGGCTCTCCGATTTAACGAGTTCAGCAGACAAGAAAGCGTGGCTTTCGATCTATCGGGAATTGGACAGGCATTCAGGCTAGCGTGGGAAGACACCGAAGACGCTTTCACCAACGGTTTTTCCATCGGCCCGGGCCTTGTCAATAAGTTTTTTCGCATAAGTCCAGTGATTTTCCTGGTAGCCTTCGCCCCATTCAGTTGGCGCGTAGGGGTATTCGAGAAACTGCGGGTGGTGTTTCTCGGTATAGGCACGAATCTTGGGATCGATATCATCGATTCCGTTTTGCGTCGTGAATGCCTGACTGTGGTAAATGGTAACACCGGGGCGATTCCCCATTTCAAAAAATGGTTCCCACATCGATATTCGTCCCCAGGCGGTGTGTGCCGGTACGCGTGTGTTCTCCGGATCGTTCAAAGCCTTCAGACTGCCGTGGATGGCCCAGAGTTCGCCAGTCTGATAAAGGTCCTGTTGCGAATGTAACGGGTAGTCCTTCCGGGTGATCGGGTTATCTCCGGGAACCGGCGGTCGAAATACGTCCAGCTGAAATACCAGATTATCTCCGTTAACGAGATAGGGGTAAGGTGGCGCGAACGGACCCTTGGACAATGGATAAAAACGCTGAACCGGATCGTTCAGGACATGCACGACGCGAACTTCCATGCCAGTCACCGGGTTTTTCCACGTTTTCAGTACTTCCCCTGATTTCGGGTCGGTGTAGAACAGCGCTTCGCGATGATAAAAACGCCAGCCTTGTTCTTCTTCATTGTATTCGAGACGGCTCGCACCAATTCCATAGGTATGGAATGCCTCATAGTTATTTTCGCCCGGTATCCAGAGCCAGGCTTTGCCCGGAAAAATTCCGATCACTGGTTCTCCGGAAAGGTCTGCCTGCAGTTTCAGCAACGCCACCTGGTTATCCAACGGCTTTTCGAGATCCAAGGGCCCCGGGTTGAAACCCGGTGGTAACGGGTTAAGGAATTTCGCCATTTCTTTTCTCCTGCTATCTTTTTTCGTGTGCGTGTCGGCGATTGCTTTACCGGGAAAAAATGCCGTTGCGTAGGACAGCAATGCCCCAACCGAAGTTATCGCCTGTGCAAAAAATCTTCTCGTGATCCCCATTTTTTTGTTTTTCGGCCTTTCCAGTGGGGCGAGACCTCGTGTGTGGAAAGCCTCTTGCGGTAATTCTAGCTCTTGAGCAGATTGCCGTCCGGACCTTTGGTCTGCCTGACCATTTCATCATCGCTAGAGCCTGACGATTTTGCAATGACCCTGATTCGACCGTATCGTTTCCACAAGCGCAGGCCAAGCAATAGCGTCAGGATGCCGATATAGATCATCGGTTCGCTGATATCTTTTTTGACCTGCCAGTAAAAATGCCAGCAAGCAAAAATACCAATGACGTATACGAGCCGGTGCAGTATCCGCCAACGGAGGCCTAATTTACGACGCCAGCCGTTCGTGGATGTGATGGCCAGAGGGATCAACATCAGCAATGCGGAAAAGCCGATCGTAATAAAAGGTCGTTCGACAATATCCTCGATTATTCCGGCAATATCAAATGTTTGATCCAGCACCAGGTAATTTAGAAAATGTAATGTGACGTATGCGAACGCAAATAGCCCCAGCATGCGTCGGAACCTGAGCAGCCAGACTTTTCCTGTGAGGTGTCGTAGCGGCGTGATTGCCAGTGTTGCCATGATGAACCGCAGGGCCCAGATCCCCATCGTATCTTGGATTTCCTCGATCGGATTCGGCCCGAGGCGCAAAGAGCCAATAGCAAAAACATGCAGCAGGAGCCAGACCAGGGGGGCCAGGCACGCCAGGAAAACAATCGGTTTCCAGATGAGTCGAATTTGCTGGAGGGTTGGTGGCACCTAGAAATTTTTTGCCAGGTCGAGTCCCGCGTAAAGGCTGGCAACCTGCTCGGCGTAGCCGTTGAACATCAACGTTGGTTGCTTGCCCGCAAACAGGCCGCTACCGATCAGCCGCTCTTTCGCCTGACTCCAGCGCGGATGATCTACGTCGGGATTAACATTGGCATAAAAACCATATTCAGACGGCGCTGCATCTGACCAGGTCGTCGGGGATTCACTCTCGGTGAAGCTGATGCGTACGATCGATTTAATGCTTTTGAATCCGTATTTCCACGGCACTACCAGGCGTAGTGGTGCGCCATTCTGATTGGGAAGGTCGATGCCGTACAATCCGGTCGCGAGAATCGTAAGCGGATGCATTGCCTCGGCGATCGTCAGCCCCTCCCGATACGGAAAGTCCAGTACGCGTTTTCGCTGTCCCGGCATTTCCGACGGGCGGACGATGGTTTCAAAGGCAACATATTTCGCCTTTGACGTCGGTTTGAAGCGCTTCAACAGAGCCGCCAGGGAGATCCCGTTCCACGGCACAACCATCGACCAGGCTTCTACGCAGCGCAGCCGGTAAACGCGCTCCTCTACGGTAAGGGGCCCAACGATGTCTTCGTAATTGAAAGTCCCGGTAATCTCCGCCTCGCCGTCGATCGTCACACTCCACGGCCGCGGCTTGAAACCAGCCGAATATCGAGCCGGATCGCCCTTATCCAGGCCGAATTCATAAAAGTTATTGTAGGTCATGATGTCTTCGAGCGAGTTCGGCTCGAGCTCATCGCCATAGGCAGTGCCGTGGATTCGTTTGCCGGCCGGCATCGAGTCACCCGCGGACGCCGAGAGAAGATCCTGATCTTCTGCTTTGGAACAGCCGGCGCTCAGGAGCAGGCCAGATCCGGCCAGGGCGGTGTCGCGAATGAACCGTCGGCGATTGATGTAGTTTTTTTCCGAGGTAATTTCCGAGGGATGAATGTCCGCAGGACGTTTGATCAGCATTTCTTAATCCTTACCGCCGAAGCGGCCGTTAAGGTTCCAGTCATAATCCAGATACCGGAGCTCAAATTCATCGCGCCGCAGCGCGTCCTGGACCTGAGCGTCATTGACAAACCGGGCCAGGTATCGTTGAGTCGATCCGCCTGCTGTCTCAAAATCATCGGCATACCATTCGAATATTTTCGATAAAAAGGCAATGCGTCGATCGAGGTCGAAGCGGTTTCGCGTAGCATCATTAATAAATCGCTTGGCGGCATCGTGCAATTGAACGTTGATCGTTTCCGGCTGGTACGCGTTACTCGATAAACGTGGGCAGGATAATGATGCACAAACGATCGAAAAATGTATGCGCGGGTCACCGATTGGAATAATCCTGTCGTGTTCCAGCGCTTCAAGACTAATTTCTTCACCATTGAGTAAATATTTTTGGCGCTTGAAAAACGTTCTGCGACTCCACCAGCTTTCCGGAGAATATCCATTGACGATGCCCTGAATAGCAAAAGCGTTATAGGCATTTATATACAGGGCAAGGCGCTCGTCATCCGTATTCCGCGATGCAACGTCTGCGGAACCCAGTTGCTCGATAAATGAGTCGAAACGCGCATCCGTGGCGAGTCGGTCGTAATCTACAAATCCATTACGGACATTCTGCAGGAGAATCTCATCATACAATTCGAAGTCGGGTATATCGCCCGCAGATGCTGTGCTGTCGGCTGCCGAAAGTGTTGCCATCACTATCAGGCAGGCGATTGTTAAAAACGTACTGATTATCCGCGCCGCAGGCATTATTTTATTCCGTATGTTCGTTCTCGACTTAGAGCGATAAATTCCGTCATTGTTCCGGCGCGTTCTTTATTAATCGGCGTCAGCCTGATGCACGCTGGTTGGACTATACTTGCCATCAACTCAAGCCACTGATCGAAAAATTACCGTGATGAATTTTACTACGCCTGGATTCCATCGCCTGGTTTGCGGAATCATCTTCGCACTATTAGCCGCTGGATGTGAATCTGAAGATACCCGGATAAAGGTCAACATAGGCGGCACAACCTTCCCGAATACGCCTGGTGAGACTATTTGGCTGGAATTCGAGCGAAAGGCCGAGGCCGCCGGCCGCGGGCGGCTCGACCTGGTGCCGTTGATTTATGGGCAAATTGGCTCTGAAGAGCAGTTATTGTCGGGTCTGCGACATGGGCGGATACAATTTGCGAATCTTTCCGCGCAGGTCACGTCGACTGTTGTCCCGGAACTGGCCCTGTTGTATGTGCCGTATCTTTTTGCAGATGAGGATGAGGCTGACTACATTTATGATACATACCTGACGGATATTTTTTTCGAGTTACTGGCCGCAGAAAACCTGCACCTGGTGACCTGGTACGAGATCGGATTTCAGTCTGTCTACGGCAAAGAGCCAATAATATTGCCCGCTGATGCCAGTGGCCGTCGTTTTCGTGTATCGAGCAGTCTGAATGCACGCTTGTTTGCTGAGGCCATCGGCGCGGACGTTATCCCGTTGGGTTATGGCGAGATCGTATCGGGGTTGCAGACCGGGCTTATTGAGGCCGGCGAAAATTCCATCAGCCTGTATGCAAGAACGGGAATCCCCGATGAGGCACCGCACTTTACGCAAACGCGGCATGTCTTCGGCATGTCGGTTATCGTCAGCGATAAAGCGTGGTGGGATGAATTACCTGCCGAGGACCGAAAGATTCTGACAGATTCATTCCCGTCTATTCAGGAATCACGGCGCCTGACTCGTACGCAAGACACGATTGATCTGAAAGATTCGACCCTCGGTATTCAGGTGCACCCTCTGACCTCGGAGCAGCGCGATGAATGGCGGCAGGTTACCGCGGGAGTGACCGAGTTATTACTGGAAACAATAGGCGGGCGGTCCAGGGAAATTTACGCACTGATTATGCGGGGCCGAGCTGAGTATGCTGCTATGAACTAGCCTGGCGCCTTTTTCACATCGTTAACACAGCTGTCCCATTAATTCGGCCGTGACGCAGATCGTCGAGTGCCTGGTTCGCGGCTTCCAGTGCATAGGTCTTTATCTGTGGTCGAATATTCATCTCGCCGGCCAGTGACATGAATTCTTTCCCGTCCTGACGGGTCAGGTTGGCCACTGATTGAATTCGTCGTTCGCCCCACAGATCGGCATATGGAAAAGATGGAATGTCGGTCATATGAATGCCCCCGCATACCACCCGGCCGCCCTTATTCAGATCCTTCAATGCCTTAGGAACCAGTTGACCATCGGCGGCAAAAATCAGGGCTGCATCCAGTTGCTCAGGGGGTGATGCATCGGACCCGCCCGCCCATGCGGCACCTAGTTCACGGGCAAATTCCTGGGTTGCGGTATCGCCGGGCCGCGTAAATGCGTAGATTTCGCGACTCTGCCTGACTGCCACCTGCGTAACAATATGAGCGGCCGATCCAAACCCGTAAATCCCAACGCGCCGGGCATCGCCCGCCATACTTAGACTGCGAAAGCCGATCAGGCCGGCGCATAACAGGGGCGCAATTTCAGCTGCGGGTTGAGTCTGGTCAAGCTCAAAGCAATAGCGCGAATCTACGAGCATATAGTCTGCGAACCCGCCGTCGATCTGATATCCGTGGAAGCGAGCCCGGTCGCAGAGATTCTCTCTTTCGGTCCGGCAGTATTTACATTCACCGCATGTCCACCCGAGCCAGGTAATGCCGACTCGCGAACCTTCAGAGACTGATGAATGTCTTCCTGCCTCGACGACCTTTCCGACTGCCTGATGGCCGGGAATGATCGGATAGTTCAATCCTGGAAGTTCATCATCCTGAATATGTAAGTCTGTGCGACATACCCCGCAAGCCTCGACTTTGATCAGTAATTCCCAGTCGGCCGGTGAAGGGTTAGGGCGCGATTCCGGAATCAGATTTCCGCGGGCTTCGTGGAATACCATCGCTTGCATAGTGTTCATCCATGAAAGGGTGTCTGGCCCGAATATTGTTACTCGCCTTTATCCGGATACTCAAGCCGTTCGCTATTTGCGCTCGATTTAGCTGAACTTTTTCTGGGTTTATCGTCCTTTTTCTCCTCCAATGATTTGAAGTATTTGAACTCGTGTCGGGCCGCCCGGCTGTTGCTGGGCACGGCGACCCCTTCGACCCAACGAGGACGGTAAAGGGATCGCTTATAAGTAGAAACGATCGATCGGTCCATCAGCCCAGGGGGCTCACTTTCGATAACCTTAATGTCTCTGGTACGTCCTTTCCCAGTGACCGTGTAGCTGATAAGCACAAATCCGTCCTTCAGGCTACTGTCCGGTTTGCCTCGCGAATTAAATTCAATTCCTGAAAATGTTCCGCCCGACACTCGCACTGGCTCTGCAAAGTACTCATCACGTTGGTCGAGATACTTGTCGTCTCGCGATAAATCCTGCCAGGCTTCCAGGTAATGGATTTCCGAGGTTTCGCTTTTACCCTGCCGTGTGTATAGATCACCTAGCGCAACCTGTATCCTGGCGCGCTGGAGGAGGTCCGGCTCTGGTTGTAATTCGATTATTTCCAGCGCCTTTTTCAATGTGCTGGCCGTTGAAGATGGTTGGGCCTGTCGTTCATAGACATGTGCCATACCCTCCAGGGCTTCGACGCGAGCGGCGTTTGTATCCCCGCCAGCATTTCGCAGGAGGCGGTCAGCTTTTCGATAGGTCAGCATCGCTTCTTCGGTGTTACCGATGAGTTCGTACCATTTCGCGAGTTTGTACAGAGAATTCGCGACATCCGGGTGATCGATGCCGAGTTTTCGCTGATGGATTTCCACCTGTGCTTTCTGATAGAAGGTAGCGTCTTCCAGGGCATTCATGCCTGTATAGCTATCGGTCAGGCCATCCTGGATTTTGAATTGTTCGAAGTTGTACAAGCCTTCATTCACATGGTTAATGAGCAATGCCCGCTCCAGAGCCTCTATTCCCTGTTCATATAACCCGGCACGATTGTAAGTGCTTCCCAACCCGCTGAGCGGGTTGATCAGTCGGGGTGATAATACGCCCTCTTGTTTTTCGATTATCAGGATGCTCTCTTTGTAGTTAGCCTCGGCCTCCGGCAAGTCACCATTTTTTGCCTGCGTAATTGCCAGATTAACCAGTGGCGTGACCATTTTTATGTGATCGGCGCCGAACTCTTCCCGGGTTAATTCCACGACCTCCAGGCCGGCGGCACTCGCTTCCTGATAACGCTCTTCATCATGCAGGAACAGGAAGCGTTCGTGCGCTTTGATGCGCCGAGAAGCATTCTGCTCGGCACTTGTCTCATCTTCTTCCCCGTTTTCCAATACGTCGGCTTCGACTTCGGCAGCTTCGTCAACAGAAGTGTTCGGCAACTGCTCCATGCGTTGCTCTACCTCCGGCGTCCCTGCCGTCGTCGGCACCTTCTCCGTTTTGGACGAATCCTCAATTTCCTGCTCAGCAGCTGAGATGCTGGCCGTCATCGACAACAAGAGATGTGCGCCAATCACGGTACAGAACAAACATCGTGCTGTCGGAAGTGCTTTCATTTTGTCGAAGAATAAGACCAGTTTCTTTAGCTGTAGTTCATTGCGACGAGTTCTCGTTACCAGCCACTCGCCCAGAATTAATCAGAGGTTCCTTAACTCTAGCATCGGTGCTGCGGTTTGTCTGGGGCTGGTCGCGGCGCATCATGGGGTTGATGCTACACTGTAAATAAGTGGAACAGGCAAGCAAGGCGAGAGAATGTTGTGGCAGGGGAAAAATTTGGAGGCGCCCGCGACCGGGGATGCATTGCCGGGCCGGGCTGAGCAGATGCAGATAACGGACAAACATTTTGTAACCGGAAATCCGCTTAAACCGCCGTTTCCGGAGAAACTGGAATGTGCAATATTCGCGATGGGTTGTTTCTGGGGGGCTGAACGGCTGGTTTGGGAAACGCCCGGTGTGTTTAGTACGGCTGTTGGATATGCAAGCGGGTATACGTCAAATCCTACCTACGAGGAAGTTTGTTCCGGACGTACCGGGCATGCCGAGGTGGTTTTAGTGGTCTTTAATCCCACTGAAGTGACCTATGCGGAATTATTGAAGATTTTCTGGGAGTCCCACGATCCAACCCAGGGCATGCGTCAGGGCAACGATGTCGGTACGCAATATCGGTCCGGCATTTATTTCTATAATGATGTGCAGCGTGAAGCGGCGGAGCAATCTAAAGTCGAATACGAGTCTCGATTAAGCGAAGCGGGCCTGGAGCCGATAACAACGGAAATTCTTAGAGCTACCGATTTTTACTATGCAGAGGATTATCACCAACAGTATTTGGCCAAGAATCCTTCGGGTTACTGCAGTATCGGCGGTGTAGGTATTAACTTGTGAAAACTCAGATCGTATCGGACAGACAGTGTCCGATCACGCGAAAACCGCACTTCGCAAATCCACCGTTGGAGGCAGTTCGCCGGAGACTCTTTCCGAGGGAATAAAGCGGACCGCAGGGAGCCATCCCAAGGAAAGAGTCTCCGGCGAACTGCCGCGAGCTCTGGTGTATTTCTGGAAAATCAAATGTTCACCAGCCGACGCCGTTTGCCAGGCATTCGGCCTTGTCTGTGGCATACGCTGCTCCGGGAAGGCTCCCTGCGGTCCGCTTTATTCCCTGCGCAGCGTATGCCACAGACAAGACCTGGACGCGTCACGGCCATTTAAAATCGGCGAACCTATGCGCTACCTGCCTTATAGCGCCTGTAAGATTAAGTCTGAGTTATTACGATTAACTTATAAAGATCTGCAAATACAGACACAGGAGTGCTAGTTAAGAACTTTATAGCCTCTGCCACGAAGACAGTTCTTGACCACCTGTTGCTTTTCACGTTCACTCAACTGCGCTGATCTTGCTGCGCCTGCGATAGCGCCAACACCCGCACCTTCTACAGCGTTCCCGGTAACGGCCCCGGTTGCACCGCCGACGGCTGCACCGGCCACGGCCCCTTTGGCTGCGCCGACCTCCGTTTTAATCGGATCCTGAAAAGCCTGGCATTCCTCAAAATCCTGCTGGTACTGCTCCATATCGACGCCCTTGGTGTCGATGATCGGGTCAGGATGAGCTGCACACGCGGCAACTAGCGCAGCAGATATAATTTGTATGCGTCTTAACATTTTCAATTCCTTCGGCTGCGGGCCTCTTCGCCCATGAGTCCGTTCGTTTGAAGTATAGGCTGCCTGAGGCCAAACAGGCCCGAAAACGTGGGATACAACCCATTTGAAAGCATTGTCGGCGAAGCGACGGGGGAAAGTGTGAGGCTTGCCACATTCCGTCTGGAATCGGTCGCTATTATGGCGATGGCGCCTTGGCTGCGGTGTCGTATATAGGATCGTTGCGTTGCTGCGGAAACCAATCAAAGTTCATACCGCTAACATCATGTTGGGCATGTTCGTTGCTCAACTTGATCGGTCGTGGCTGGAAACGCCGTTCATTGTGCGTGGATTTGAGATCTCCAAGGACAATGAGATCGAACTGCTGCGAAAATTTTGCAAGCATGTCTACGTCGATCTGAGCCGCAGTTCATTGCCGGAAACCGAAATTACGGAAGTGTCCATGAGCGCCAATGAGTTTAAGGATCCTTTCGTACCCTCAGCCATTCGCCATCGCAATAAGCCGTCCGTCAGTCCGATAAGCCGGTTACTTCGTATATTTAGCAAGCTGGACCCAACCGGAAAATCAGGGCGACTAATGTTACCGGAACATCTGCGCACCAGCGTGTCGATTCGCGAGGAAATTCCGAATGCAATCGAAGCTTTCGACACCGCAACGGAGAAAATGCGCGAGTTACTCGGAGAGGTTAAGAAAGGACGCGCAATACGTCTGGACGAGTTGAAAACTACGGTCATTCCATTGGTCGAAAGCGTATTGCGGAATCCAGATGCAATGGCATGGCTTGGTAGTTTGCGAAAGCGTGAAGAGAGGCATTTCAGTTTCACGATAACCGCATCTATCTGGGCCGTAATCGTGGGCCGTCATGTGGGATTGGATCGCCATAATCTGATCACTCTGGCAATGGGTGGAGTGTTGGTTGACATTGGGAACACTCAAATCCCCAGGTCCATCGGTATGAAGGAGGGAGCGCTGACCGAAGAAGAAATCGGCATCATGCAAACGCACGTCGAGTATGGAGTCGAAATCGTGGAAAAGATTGGGGGAATCAGCGATGACGTCCTTGCAATGGTTCGTTGTCACCACGAACGCCATGATGGTTCGGGGTATCCGGCTCAGCTTGCTGGTGCGGACATTCCGGTTTACGGGCGGATCTCGGGTGTGACGGACTGCTATGACGCAATGATCTCGCATCGGCCCTATGCTCCGGCAAAATCTTCTTATGACGCTATTCGAGAGCTTAACAGCCTGGCCGGAACCAAGTTTCAACGTGAACTTGTGGAGCAATTCGTACAGGCTCTGGGCATGTTTCCCACGGGAAGTCTCGTGGAATTGAACACGGGTGAGGTGGCGATCGTCGTCGAGCAGCATCCAGTACATCGGCTGCGGCCGACCTTGATTGTCGTACTCGACAAGAATAAGCAACCGCTAAAGGCTAATAAGTCACTGTCTCTGGCCAAACTGCCAAGTAGTGCAGGCGAGCGAAAGGCATGCTGGATCATTCAGGGCTATGAACCCGGTGCGTTCGATATCGATCCGAAGGATTTCTTTTTCGGAACCGAAGGTTTCGATTAATGGATAACCAGAACAATTCGCATTTTCGTTATTCCCTGCTGCTCAAGGAAATCGATAATCTTGTGTCTGCTGAAGATATTTCAGCAGTCGCTATGGCATTGATCCAGCTAGACGGGATGGAGGAAATCAACGAGCGATTCGGATATCTCGGTGGGGATAAGGTTCTGAAGGAATTTGCGGTTCGACTTGCAGCTGTAGTCGGCCATAAAGGATTTACGTTTGAAATCACCGGCACATTATTTGCATTATTGATCCAGAACCCGCTACATGAGGGCGATGCTGTGTCCGGCGCAGAGAAGATTGCGCGAGTGGCCTCCGAACCCGTCACGATAGGTACTGGGAAAGCCCGTCTCCAGGCGCGGATGGGAATCTCATTGTTACCCGATCCAGCAGCGACTGCTGAGGAATTGTTGCGTCAATGTGAGCTAGCATTGGCCGAGGCCCGGGAACATGGCGAAACGTATCGGGTTTTTACACCAAGTCTCGTTCAAGCGCAGAGATCCGGCGGGTATTCATGGTTTGATGTCGATGAGGCAATTGCGCAGGGCGAATTCGAGCTGCATTATCAGCCCAGGATCAGTCTTAGATCCGGCCGGTTGATTGGGGGGGAAGCTTTGATTCGCTGGCAAAGTCCGCGCGCCGGGACGATACCGCCGAGTTATTTCATGCCGGACATTACGAGCACTGATGGTGTACGTAAGATGCTCAAATTCGTTTTGAATACATCCCTTGAGCGGGCAGTCAAATGGCATGAGGCGATTGACGATTTTTGTCTCGCGGTGAACATGGCACCTGAAAATGCTACGGACCCCGAGCTCTTTTCGCTCGTAGAGGGAGTTCTCGAGGCCCATGATTTTCCGCCTGAGCGACTAATTCTCGAAATGTCCGAGAATATCTTTTGGGGCAATGAAGAGGTTATCGGTGTTCAGTGTGCCAGGCTGCGGAAGCTTGGGATTCGTATCGCCATTGATGATTTTGGTACCGGCTACTTCAGCCTTTCAGCGCTGAAGAGTCTTCCGGTTGATCAGTTGAAGATACATCAGTCGCTGGTCGTTCCGATTCCATCCAATGAAACAGATCGGCGGGTGGTTGGCGCGGTCATACAACTGGCCCACGCGGTGAATCTCGAGGTTGTCGCGGAGGGCATTGAAGATGCCGATATCATGCAGGTATTGCTCGCAATCGGTTGTGAAATCGGAGAGGGGTTCCATTTCAGCCGGCCGATCCCGGCGGATGACTTCGAGTCCGAGTGGATTGCCAAATTCTCAAATGGTCGTGTTGAAACCGGCTGAACCCATCAATATCACCTTGACGGAGTATTAGCCTGAAGTTCCTGTCATAGCGGGCTAATAATCAGGCTCAGAGCTATTCCGGCTCTGAGCCTATTTTTTTGATCCGAAAATACCGTTTTTGGGGTGACCGATCGGATTTTCTGGGCCACAAAAGTATGGACTGATGGTAGGGAGGCGGGCATAGATCGGCAGAGGCGGATCCGGAGCCTGTTACGGAATGTCCGGATACGGTGCGCACACCTATATACTTAAACTTCAATAAGCTTGACATCGGAAACCCGCCAACTTGAATAAGAAACGTATATTGATCATCGGAGTTGTCATAGCGGCACTGGGGATTGCCGCTTGGTGGTGGTTGCGGTCGGAGCCATTACAAGTCTCCGTTGTTTCGGTAGACAGAGGGGAGGTTGTTGCCACGGTTGCGAATACCCGGGCTGGAACGGTTGAAGCATGTCGTCGTTCGGGCCTTTCGCCGGCCGTGGGTGGGCAATTAGCCAATCTGGCGATTCAGGAAGGCGAGTCGGTTACTACCGGCCAGATACTCCTGGAGCTCTGGAATGAAGACCGTAAGGCTGAATTACTACTCGCTCGACGTGACGCTGTCGCATCTCAGGGCCGGGCTGATGAAATTTGCGTGCGTGCGGATATCGCTGGCCGGGAAGCGGAGCGTTTTATACGTCTGCGCGAGCGCGGGCTGGCTGCAGAGGAAGAAACGGAGCAAGCCGTTGGCGATTCGCAGGCAAAAGCGGCAGCCTGCAAAGCTGCGACGGATTCGGTAAAGGTCAGTGACGCGCAGGTCGAGATCGCGAAGGCGCGCCTTGAGCTGACAATACTCCGGGCGCCTTTTGATGGTGTGGTCGCCGAAATAAATGGCGAACTCGGCGAGTTTGTCACGCCTTCACCGATAGGCGTGGCTACACGACCCGCCGTGGATCTTATCGACAGTAGTTGCCTTTATATAAGTGCGCCGATCGATGAGGTCGATGCGCCGGCTGTTCGAGCCGGTCAGGAAGCCATCATTACCCTCGATGCATTTCCGACAGAAAAGTTTCCCGGGACCGTGCGGCGTGTTGCGCCTTACGTACTGGATATCGAAAAACAGGCCCGGACGGTTGAAATTGAGGCTGAAATTAATCAGCCGCCGGAAAATTCTGCTATGGGTGATCTGTTGCCCGGTTACAGCGCGGATATCGAGGTAATTCTGGCCACCAGGCAGGACGTCCTCAGGATTCCGACACAAGTTATTTTGGACGGCGATCGGGTGTTCATCTTCGAGGATGGTGTTCTTCACGAGAGACTTATTCAGACCGGTATATCCAACTGGGAACAAACAGAGGTTATAGATGGGCTTACGGACGGTGAGTTTGTCGTACTGTCTGTAGATCGTGAAGGCGTAGAAGACGGTGCCGTGGTCACGCCTGACTACCAATGATTAAACTCGCCGACCTGTGTCGTAATTTTCAGGTTGGCAACCAGGTTGTGCATGCGCTGGATCATATCGACCTGCAGATTTCTGCAGGGGAATACCTGTCTATCATGGGTCCCTCCGGGTCCGGTAAATCAACTCTCCTGAATATTCTGGGGCTGCTGGATACACCCACCAGCGGCACTTATTCGCTGGGTGAGGTCAACACCTCAACGATGAATGATGACCAACTGGCAACAACCCGCCAGCACAAAATTGGTTTCGTTTTTCAAGCGTTTCACCTGATATCGAGGATGAGCGCTTTCGAGAATGTTGAATTGCCGATGGTGCTATCCGGATTACCCGTAGCTGAGCGACGGAAGAGAGGCCGTGCTGCACTGGAAAATGTCGGCTTATCGGATCGCGTCAGTCATCGACCCGACCAATTATCCGGCGGTGAGAGACAGCGTGTTGCCATGGCTCGTGCGATTGTCATGCAGCCACTGTTGCTATTGGCCGACGAACCAACGGGAAACCTGGACAGCGTATCGGGTAAAGAGGTCATCGAAATTATGGAAGATCTGAATAAGAAAGGATTGACGCTAATACTGGTGACTCATGATCTGGCCATTGGCGAACGGGCGGCACGGCACCTGGTCATGGAAGACGGTCGGATTGTGAGGGATAGTGGTAAATGAAATTTGCTGATTGCAATCGAATTGCTTTCGGAGCCCTGGCTCGTTATCCACTGCGGACCTTCATGATGTTGCTGGCAACGGCGATCGGTGTTGCGGCAGTTCTGGTTCTCTCGTCATTGGGTGAGGCAGCACGGCGATTTGTGACTGCTGAGTTTCAGTCGCTTGGTACGCACCTGGTTATCGTTTTACCGGGTAAATCGGAAACCACTGGTGGTGGACTCGGCCTGATGATTGGCGAAACACCTCGCGACCTGACTTTGGATGATGCACGAGCGTTGCGGCGGAGTTCTGCGGTCGACATAGTTGCACCGGTTATTGTCGGCTCGGCGTCTGTTTCAGCCGGCGGTCTGGAGCGCGACGTAACCGTAATCGGTACGACGGCCGCGTTTGCCGAAATTCGCCAATGGAAGATGATGCGTGGCGAATTCTTGCCGAATGTAGGCATGGAGCGCGCCGCACCTGTTTGTGTTATTGGGGCGCTTATCAGTCAGGAGTTCTTTGGCCGTGAGCCGCCCATCGGGCAGTGGTTAAGAGTTGGTGATCGTCGTTGCCGCGTGGCCGGCGTGCTGGCACCGCAGGGAACTTCCGTGATGATCAACACGGATGAAGCGGTCATGGTTCCTGTCGTGTTTGCCCAGGCGCTGTTCGATTCGCCGGGTTTGTTTCGCATTATCATTCAGGCCACCAGTCGTGACAGTATGCCGAAGGCCCAACAGGACGTGCGCCGCATTATTACCGACAGACATTACGGTGAAGAAGATGTGACCGTGATTACCCAGGACGCGGTTCTGAATACGTTCGATGGAATTTTTGGTGCGCTGACCGCGGCCTTAGCCGGAATTGCGTCGGTAAGTCTTGTCGTAGCGGGTGTCCTGATTATGAACGTGATGCTGGTGGCGGTCAGTCAACGCACCCGTGAGATCGGGTTGCTCAAGGCGCTCGGTGCTAAAAAGAGGCAAATTATTGCGCTGTTTATTACCGAGGCGATTTTTCTAGCAGTGATGGGTGCGGTAGTTGGTGTGGCCGCCGGTTACGTAACGGTCGGATTGATGACGCGCATTTATCCGATTTTGGATTTCAGCCCACCGATCTGGGCCGTGGTCGGTGCTGTGCTGGTTGCAATTGCCAGTGGTGTGTTTTTCGGCATACTGCCGGCGCGTCGGGCGGCGGAGTTGGACCCCATTGCCGCCTTGTCGGGGCACTAACCGAGTCAGCCGATGCAATTTAAGGATCTTCTGTCGTTTATCTCACATTCGGTGTTGTCGCATAGATTACGCAGCAGCCTTACGTCGCTTGGAATCGGCATTGGTGTGGCGGCGGTCGTGCTGTTGACGTCTATCGGCGAAGGCTTGCATGAATACATGCTTACCCAGTTCACTCAGTTTGGCACTCACATCGTGGCCATTAATCCGGGTAAGTCGACGACCTTTGGTACACCCACCGGTGTGTTTAACACGCAGCGTCCCTTGACCATAGACGATGCGGAAGCCCTGAAGCGCGTGCCGTTTGTCGAGAACACCGTACCTGCGGTTCAGGGTAATGCCTCCGTGAAGGGTAATGGCCGCGAGCGGCGCACCACGGTCACTGGCGTCGGCCCGGAATGGCCGGCGGTTGTTTCATTTACTACGGCGCTCGGCGAGTTTTTGCCTTTCGATGATCCTCGTGCGCCCCGTGCACTGGCTGTTCTTGGGAGTAAGCTGCGCGACGAACTTTACGCTGACAAAAATCCGCTCGGCGAGTTGATACGCATTGGCGGTGATCGATACCGGGTGATCGGCGTCATGGAGTCCAAGGGCACGATACTTGGGTTTGATCTGGACGATGCAGTTTATATCCCCGCAGCTCGGAGTCTGGAGTTGTTCAACCGGGAAAGCCTTCTCGAAATTGATGTGCTGTATTCCAGTAGCGCATCCGCCGACGAAGTCGTGGCCGGGATCGAGAGAATGTTGATTGCCAGGCATGGCGGTGAAGATTTCACGGTTACGACGCAACAGCAGATGCTCGATGTTCTTGGATCGGTGCTGGGAGTCGTAACCTTCGCTGTTGGTGCGTTGGGCAGTATTTCATTACTAGTTGGTGGTGTTGGGATTTTTACCATCATGACCATTGCGGTGCGCGAGAGAACCACCGAGATTGGATTGTTGCGAGCGGTAGGTGCGATGCGACGTCAGATTCGGGATGTGTTTATGGGGGAGTCAGTTTTACTGGCGGCCTTTGGAGGTCTGGGAGGTCTGTTGCTGGGCGGCGGGCTGGTGCAGTTTTTACGCATTGCGTTTCCGGCATTGCCGCTAAGTTTATCCTTGCCTTACATTATTGCAGCCGAAGCGGTGGCTGTTTTCATTGGCCTCGCCGCTGGTGTCTTGCCGGCACGCAGGGCTGCGGCCATGGATCCGGTGGAAGCCCTGCGGACTGAATAAGCACGGCGAAAAATCGTATTTCCGCTCGCGGCCCTTCTCATATTCTCGTCGTGCTCTCCCGACGATTCGCGTTCGCATCAGGACAAGCTAAAGGGCTGCTTCTCAGGTTGCACCAGGCAGAAATGCCGTGCCTTATTGCCTGCGTCCCATTCATCGGGTGATGAGCGGCTGGCTGCGTGGTAGACACATCACGGTCTGCCTTGGTTTGTGGCCAGCCTTGCTCGAGAGTAAGAATATAATATTCTTTTTTATCAATTACTTGTGAAAACACTGCCAAACTAACGGTGTTCTGTATCGGGCCAGACGCAGGCAGCCGAGGTCGACGGCTCTGGCAGCAGAATGACGGCCGAACACGGGCCACAATATGTACAACTTGTGATCAAGGTCTCAACACAGGTTATTCGGCGGGTTTAACCTAATCCAAATATTACGGCGGTCCCGATGTATACAGAAGTTGTATCGAAGGGGCAAATTCAAAGGAGTTTTAGCAACAGAATCGATACGAGAAAGATAACAACAATAAACGTTAGTCGAGAAAACGCCATTAGCACCAGGAGAGGGATTATGATGATAGTGCCGGACTCGAAGCTCGAAATCCGCAAGCAGCAAAATGCCAGCTTTGTTGATGATTTGGCAGGTTTTGCATCGACTCACCAGACTTCCAGATGGTGCGGCACATTCGCTGAATATTTCCAGGAAATTTTCCCGGTTAACCCATACCGACTCACTCGCAGCAGTCATCAGTATGTTTATGACATGCTTTGTTGGTACCGTAATGTTCGCTGTACCGAAGGCGAGGAATCAGGCAGTCCGAAGGAATTATTTACCGAAGATTTATACGGCATTGATGATGCCCTGGAGCGTGTGGTCGAATATTTTAAAGCGGCCAGTGCGGGATCTGATGTTGGCCGTCGTCTGTTGTTGTTGCTTGGACCTCCGTCCGGTGGAAAGTCGTCAATTGTTATTCTTCTGAAGCGCGCACTGGAAGAGTACAGTCACACAGAAGAAGGTGCGATCTACGCTCTGCAGGGATCGCCGTTGCATGAGTCTCCGATGAACCTCATCCCGACCAGTATGCGGGCCAAATTTCGTGAAACCTATGGTGTCGAGATCAACGGTCATGTGAGCCCGTATGCTCAGGCTATCCTCGATGACAAATATCAAGGCGATTTCATGCAATATCCCGTCGAGAGAATTTTCCTGACGGAAGCGGCGCGAGTTGGCATCGGTACTTATGCGCCACATGATCCGACGACAGCTGATATAGCTGACCTGGTCGGTTCCGTAGATCTTTCCAAAGTCGCGGAAATAGGCGACGAGGGCGATCCTCGCGCCTGGTCCTGGTCCGGCGCAGTTTATGCCGCCAGTCGCGGCGTGCTGGAAATGATCGAAATATTGAAGGTCAAACGAGAGTTTCTGTATTTGCTCCTGACACTGACGCAGGAACGTAATGTCAAGGTTTCCCGGTTTCCGCTTATTCACATAGACGAGACAATCCTCGCTCACACCAATCTGGCTGAGTTCAATAAGTTCGTACAGGAAAAGGAGAACGAGGCCTTATTAGACCGCATGGTCATCGTTAAAGTGCCATACACATTGAATTACCAGAACGAATCACAAATTTATGGAAAGCTGGTATCGAATGCTCCGGCATTCAGGGAAGTGCATCTGGATCCCCACGTGCTGAAGTTGGCAGCCGTGTTTTCTATTCTGACGCGAGTTGAGAAGTCAGAGCGCGAAGGCCTGGATGGAACAAAGAAGCTTCGACTGTATTCTGGCGAGGATGCAGATGGATTTTCTCAATCTGACGTGGGGAAAATCAGGGCGGAAAATCCGGACGAAGGTTTGTATGGTGTCAGCCCACGTTTTGTAATAAATGCAATCTCAAATGCGATCACCCGTAGTGACGCAGCGAGCCTGACGAGCATGGAAATGCTGCTGGCGCTCAAGGACTCGATAGAGAACGATGCGCGCATGGATGCATCGAAAAAGAAGCAGTGGGTTGATTTTCTGGTCATAGCACGTAAAGACTTTTACAACCGCTGGGTCAAGGATGATGTTCACAGGGCATTGTTTGCGTCATTCGAGGACGAAGCACAGCAGCTGCTCGAGAAATATCTTGACGAGGTGGAAGCTTCACTTGATAAGCGTGAAGTCGTTGATCCGATTACTGACGAGAGTCGCGCACCTGACGAGCGTTTTCTGCGATCTGTCGAGGAGAAAATCAAGGTATCCGAATCCGGAAAGCAATCGTTTCGGCAGGAAGTCGTACGGAAAGCGATGGTGTCTTTCAAGGCAGGTGAGAAATTCACCTTGGATAGCCACGCCAGGCTACAAGAGGCCATAGGTCAGTACTTGTTCGAAGAGCGTCGAGACGTGCTACGACTGGTAACGTCGGCCACCCGGCCCGACGAAGATGTCGAGCAGAAAATTTCCGCCGTTCAGGAACGCCTGGTGCAGGAGTATGGCTATGACGTATATAGCGCTCGCGAAGCTCTGAGCTATGTCACCACCCTGTTGTCCCAGGAATGACGTTCGATCATGACTAGGCACCAGCCATCGACTTTCACGTGTTACGAGGATCGGGGCCAGCATTGGTACGAGCTGTTTTCTCGTGGAGCACGGGATTGGCTGCGGCATAACGAGAAGATTGGCCGGGCAGTTCGGGAGAAATTGCCTGAATTGATCGCAAATGCCGATGTGCTCGGTAGTGGGGAAAGCACGGTCAAGGTTCCGGTGCGATTTATGGAGCACTTCCGCTTTCGGTTGCGCCGGCCGGAAGAGCAAAGTGGGGTTGGGCAGGGTGAGGCGAAATCAGGGGATAAGCTTGCCAGGCCAGGCGAGGAAAAGAAGCAGGGCAAGAAAGGTGCCGGTGGTGACGGAGAAGGCGGCTTTGACCTGGTTCTGGAACTTAAAATCGATGACATCGTCGATTGGCTTTGGGAAGAACTGAAGCTTCCTAATCTTCAGCCGAAGACCGGGGGTACTCGTGATGACGATTTGATAAGGGAAGGTTGGAATCGTCGCGGTGCCCGTTCGCGTCTGGATCGCCGGCGCTCGATGAAAGAAGCATTGAAACGCCGCATTGTCGATCGTGATGGTCCGGCGTTTGTTAATGATGACCTCCGGTTTCGGCAATTGGTCATGCGTAAGCAACCAGCGACCAAGGCAGCCGTGTTTTTTGCCATGGACGTATCGTCGAGCATGCGCGATCGTGATCGAAAACTCGCCAAGATGTTTTTTTTCTGGGTTATGCAGGGGCTTCGTCGGCAATATCACCAGATTGAGACGGCATTCGTCGCGCATACCGTCAAGGCTTGGGAGTTCAATGAAAGTGAGTTTTTTGAGGTCCGCGGTTCCGGTGGCACCGTCGCATCCTCGGCGTTCGGTATGGTGAATGACATCATTCGTGAACGCTATGATCCGTCGGAATACAATATTTATCTTTTTTATGCGTCCGATGGTGAAAACTTTCGGGACGATCACGATGCGGCGTCCAGCAGTCTGGCGGAAATCTCATCCGCCGCGAATTATCTTGGGTATGTCGAAACACCTGCGTCAGAGGACCGCGCGCTGGAAACCGAAACCGCTGATATCTTTAAGGCTCTTTCGGAAACCGGCGGGCTGACGGGTAGCTTCGCGTTAACCGATACCAACGCGGTTTGGGAAGCCATTCGCGGATTTTTTCAGGGCCAGGTGAGCGAGGAATCAAGCCACTAGTCATACTGGATTCACGGGGGAGCTTAAAAATGGCAAGGACACTCAAAGAAAATGGCTTGAGCATGGAAGCACTCGGACAGGATCTTGGCCTTGATTACTATCCGTTGTATTTTGAAGAAGTCCCGGAAAGCTTCATGATGGAGATCGCAGTATACGGTCTTCCAGTGCGCATGCCTCACTGGTCCTTCGGCGTTCGGTATATCTACCAACTCGTCCAGCATCGCATGGGAAATTCGCGTTTATATGAAGTCGTTTATCCGGGGAACCCGGGTAGAGCATACCTTACTAAAGGCAATAGTCTGGCGGAAAACACCCTGGTGGTTGCCCACGTACTAGGGCATGCGGACTTTTCTAAGAACAATGCCTTATTTAGACGCAGCCAGGAGGAAGTCGGCTACCGGATAGTCGAGCAGGCAGCGGCCCACGCGCAACGAATTACCTCGGCGATCGAAGAATATGGCGAAGAAAAAGTAGAAGGCGTACTCGACGCGGCGTTGGCATTGGAGGCTCATGTGGACACCTTCAAAGGCATGCGACGCAATCTGCAGGAGAAGCCGGCTAACACATCGGTCAAATTGAATGATGCGTTTCGGGACCGGTACCGTGACTTGCCGGGTGAACAACTGGCCGAATCAGATGCTGAAAGCCAGCAATCAGGCGCGGATACTTCTTTTAGCCAGGAACAGGACCTTCTTTGGTTCATCGCGAACCATGCACCGGAACTGGAAGGCTGGGAGCGCGATATTTTTCTCGCGGTACGCGAGGAATCCTTTTATTTCTATCCGGTTTTTGCCTGTCAGATTATGAATGAGGGGTGGGCATGCCACTGGCATGCGAAATTATTGCGCGAGGCGGATTTCCTGTCGGATGGAGATTACCTCGATGCGATCAAGACGCATTCTGATGTGGTGCGTCCGCATGCAGCCGGGGGTAATGTTTCCCTGGCAGCAAATCCTTATCACCTGGGTTTTTGTATCTGGGAGAAAATTATTGAGGAACAGGGTATGGACCGGGCATTCGAAATCCGCGCCGAGGACGACGATTGTAGCTTCATCCGGAATTATCTTACGGAAGAGATAGCCGCAGAACTTGATTTGTTCCAATATGTGGCGAGAAGTGACGGCACGGTGGAAGTAGTTGATAATGGCATCGAAGAACTTCGGGAATCCATCCTTGCGACAAAATTCAATTTTGGTGTGCCGGTAGTTATGATTGACCGGATCGATGTCGATGGCACGCTTCACCTCGTTCACGATCACAAGACGGACGGCCGAGGGCTCGATTTACGGCGTACAGAAAAGGTGCTCGAGTACGTACAGCGCGTGTGGCGTCGCAAGGTGACAATGGATACCGTGGACGCCAAAGGTGCGCCACGGAGCTTGTGTATTGCTACCTGATAAAATAATCCAACGTAAATCAACTACTTGTATTGCAAGATTGTATCCAAAGCCGTGGCGTCTGAGCGTGCAGACGGCGTCCTTGCAGCTTTGCTATATTAGGGACCGAACGGAGATTCGAAGGATCTTTCTCAAGGTAATCAACAAGAATAAGAGGTGGCCGTGGCAGCATCTATCAAGCTTCATAATACGGAAGCGGTTCGTAATATCGCATTGGTTGGACACGCAGGCTCGGGTAAAACCACATTGCTCGAAGCTCTGCTGGCGAAAACAGGAACAATACATTCAGCAGGCAGTGTAGAGAAAGGCTCCACTGTTTCCGATTTCACAGCCCAGGAAAAACAACACAAGCATTCACTCGAGACGACTGCCTGTCACTTTGATTATGACGGTGTTTTTGTGAATATCCTTGATACTCCGGGCTATCCTGATTTTGTCGGTCGTTCAATGAGCGTGCTCGCCGCCGTTGAGACAGCCGCGGTCGTTGTGAACGCGCAGATGGGTGTTGAAATGATCACCCAGCGCATGATGGAGTTCACTGCGGAAAGGCACATGTGTCGCATGATCATCGTCAACCAGATCGATGCGGATGATGTGAATCTTGAGGCAGTCCTCAATCAGATCAGGGATGAGTTCGGTAATGAATGTCTGCCTGTCAACCTTCCGGCAGATGGTGCAAAGACAGTGGCAGATTGCTTTTTTACTCTATCGGACGCCGCGCCGGATTTTTCGAGTGTCGCATCGGCTCATACGGAAATGATTGACCAGGTCGTTGAACTGGACGACGACCTGATGGAGTTGTACCTGGAACAAGGTGAAGACATTAATCCGGAGCAGTTGCACGATCCGTTCGAGAAAGCCTTGAGGCGAGGGCATCTCATTCCGGTATGTTTTGTTTCCGCCGAGACTGGCTCCGGACTCAATCAGCTGTTGAATGTATTTGCAAAACTGATGCCGAGTCCGCTTGAGGGAAATCCACCAGAGTTCATGCGTGGTGAGGGCGATCAGATCGAAAGCGTCAATTTAACCCGCGACCCAAAGGACCATTTTATCGGACATGCATTCAAGGTGAACGTGGATCCGTATATCGGTCGGATGGGAATGTTTCGCGTTCACCAGGGGACGATCAAGCCGGGTGACCAGGTATTTGTCGGTGAACGACGCAAGGGATTCAAAGTTGCTCACCTGTATCGGATGCAGGGTCGGGAAACAGTCGAAATCGCGTCCGGCGTTCCAGGAGATATCTGCGCGGTTTCAAAGGTAGAGGACTTGCATTTCGATGCGGTTCTGCATTCCAGTCATGACGAGGATCAGTTTCACCTGACTTCAGTCGCGTTGCCTGCCCCAATGTATGGAGTTGCCCTGGAACTCGTACGTCGCGGTGATGAGAAAAAACTTTCAGATGCCCTGCATAAACTCACCACCGAGGATCCAAGCCTGCAACTGGAATTCAACGCGCAGGCCAATGAGACCGTATTGCGCGGTATCGGTGAATTGCATTTGCGACTTGTTCTGGAGCGGATGAAGTCAGACTACGATGTCGAGGTCCACACACGTACGCCCAAAGTCACCTATCGGGAAACAGTGACCAGGAAGGCTGAAGGGCATCACCGACACAAAAAGCAAACCGGCGGTGCGGGGCAGTTTGGCGAAGTTTATCTGCGTATTGAGCCACTGGAACGTGATTCCGGTTTCGAATTTGTCAACAAGGTAGTGGGAGGCTCCATTCCCTATCAGTTTATTCCCGCCATTGAGAAAGGTGTCAGGCAGGTGTTGGAAGAAGGTGCGATCGCCGGACATCCACTGCAGGACGTTCGGGTGATCGTTTACGATGGCAAGCATCACCCCGTGGACTCAAAGGAAGTGGCGTTCGTTGCGGCGGGCAAAAAAGCATTTGTGGATGCGGTCAGTAAAGCGGCACCGATTGTTCTGGAGCCAATTGCACATGTTGAAGTGACCGCCCCGGGGAACTATGTAGGTGATATTACCGGGCACCTTGCCGGGGTTCGGGGTCGAATTAGCGGAAACGATACGCTACCCGGAAATAAGACCAGAATTATGGCGGAAGTACCAGTCAGTGAATTGGGTGATTATCAGACCACGTTGAAATCTCTTACCGGTGGCGAGGGAGTATTCACCATGTCATTTGATCATTATGCGAATGTTCCCCCTGATATTCAGAAGCGACTTGAGCGGGAGCACAAGTCGCTATCCGAATAATCGGTAGCCTGAAAACATCGCGGTCACCGATTTTACCTTATCGTTTAAAATTGGCGACCGGTTTTTTTACCCGGGTTGCATGTGACACACGTCACAGTATTTCTATTTTCATCGACATATGTTAAATGCTTGGTAGCGCGCTTGCTCATAGCCTGTAAACCGAGTTATATGGACTTGTCATGCTGTTGAACGTACCCAGCCACCCGGATCTGATGAAGATCGTTGTACTGAATCCTAAAGGTGGGTCTGGAAAATCCACGCTTGCTACCAATCTTAGTAGCTATCTGGCCTCAAGTGGTCATCCGGTTGCCTTAATGGACTTTGACCCGCAGGGTTCCGCCACGCGCTGGTTGAAGAACCGCGACAAGGGGCGACCGGCGATATATGGAATAGCGGCGTATGAGCACGACGATACAATTACGCGCAGCTGGCAGCTCAAGATTCCTCGACATATTCGGCATGTTGTCATCGATACGCCCGCCGCGTTACAGGTGCAGGATTTAATAGAGTTCACTCGCGGTGTGCACGCCATACTTGTGCCGGTACTGCCGTCGGATATCGACATCCATGCCGCGTCACGGTTGGTTGCGAATATGCTGATCGTGGCCAAAGTCAGTCGGCGGATGGGGCGTTTGGGTGTGGTAGCGAACCGGGTACGTGAAAACACCGTGGGTTATCGGAAGCTTATGCGTTTTCTCGATCGTTTATCGATCTCGGTGATTGGCGAGATACGCGACAGTCAGAACTATGTCCACGCAGCCAAACTGGGGGTGGGCATCCATGAAATGCAACCTTCGCGAGTACAAAAAGACCTGGAAAGCTGGAATCCGGTCGTGGAATGGTTGTTGCAGCGTTTGCGGACGGAACTGACGCCGCGTGATCTTTATCGTCCGCCGGATTTGCCGGGTGCGCCGGACCCTGAAGTTAATCCGGTCGGCGGCTCAATAGCAGGCTACGCGCTTAATCAGACGGAATAGGCTGAAATAATTCCTGAAGGGCGCCGCTTCCCGGGTTGTGGACGAGCGTGCTCCTGCACATGCCGCGCCCGGGCAAATCCAGTTCGATGGCTGGGCAGAAAATCTCGACGTCGAGTTTATCGCAGGCCCGCATCGCAGTTTCGAGGTTAGGAACCTGGAAAGCTTGTGCGAGGTAGCCAATGTTAGGCGGCACCTGGTTTTGCACGAGACTATCGGTCTCGTAATTCAACGGGCTGGACAAAGCAATTTTGCCATACTCGTGATCGCCTCGAACAAATACACTGCGAGTTTTTGCGTCTTCGGGGAGACCGAGTGTGCGATTCATTTCGGCGCCTTCCAGGGTTGATTCCATGAATAATTTCATGTTGAGCACCTCATAGTAAAACGCGACGGCTTTTTCCATGTCGACAACGCCATGCGAGGTAGTTGCGACCGCGGTGAACCCGGTCGATGTGCGGCCGTTTTCCGTGATGTATACGCGGATCTGCCCGATTAAGGTTTTTGGATCCTCGGTGACGAGTTGAATCAAATTGATAACTACACCGTCGGGGGCATCGAATGCGACTTCGATTATTTTACCGACATATGGGCCAAAGTCATTCTCGGTGGGGTCACTCCAGAAATGAAAACCTTGTGTGACCAGCTTGGCGTAATCTGCAGCGATATCCCTGGTGTAGATGTTCAGATTAAATAAACCCGTCGCTCGGTGTATTTCCGCGGGTCGTGCCAGCTTGCGCTCAGAAGAATCGAATTCCATGAGCAGTATTCGCCCGACTGGATCTGGCCCGTGCTGAACAAACGCACATTGTGCAGAGCTGCCCGGCGGCAGATTCCAGTATTTTTCGAATTCCGGACCCTGCCAAGTGCGTTTTTCCTTGACCTCAAGTCCGAGCGTGTCCGCGTAGAAACCTAGAGAGACATCGAGATTCTCGGCGCCAATTATGACGACACTGACCGGCGATCCGGCGGTTTCTTCTATATCAGGCATGGCAGGGGTTCCTCGGTATTATCGGTATTTTTCTAAGATCCGGCATGATACCGAACCAAGATCAAAAATGGGGCGGAAATGACGGCGTAATCCAATAATGGTTGGATTACCGACTCCATTTTGTTAGGGAAAATCTAGGGAGCCTCTGATTAATTCTGGGCGAGCGGCTATGAGATTCGAAACGGTCTCCAGCAAGGCGCGGATCGCAGCTAATAGCTGGACTATTGGCAAGATTCGCAACGCCGCAGGGGGCCGTTTCGGGCTCATAGACGCCGTTCATGAATTAATCAGAGGTTCCCTAGTCCGTTAACAATGTTCATGTTGTGCTCCATGCAGTTGGTCCATTCTTTCAAGAATGGTTCGATAACACTCACACGCCACTTTGTATCGGTTTCTTTGTCCAACTCTGGAAGCATTCCTGCTTCTTCCCTTTCCTGGTGATGCTCACATAAGCCTTTAATGGATTTCTCTTTATCAAGAAAAGCAATAATGTTTCTCCTTAAATCCTTATTGGATAGTTGGCCTTTACTGATTGATAGCAGATAATCTTCGGTCTTTCCCATTAGTTCTTGAAGCTTGGCGTGCTCATCTGAATAGAGTGATGCAGGCCAACGCCCCCGGTCACCAAGCTCTTCAAGTTTGGGGATTAACTTTTCATCTTCAAAACTCATGTGCAGATGATGTAGTTCCATGTAACAGTTCAATAATTGTATAGCTTCATCGAACCTTCCCAGAAGAACAGCCTCCTGGTGCAGGAGAAAGAATTCAACAAGTCCTTGATGACACTGGGTAATCACTTCTGTCAACTTGGTATTGTCAGACATAATTATAGTGTTCCTGGCGAACCAGTAACCGAGCCGCTATTGACGTTTGAGATACATGGTTCAGATCTCCTCAAATGGCTTGTCGCCACTTTGGATCTGGACCCTTTAATGCGGGCTAGTGTCCTGTCCCGGAAATAGTAAACTTAATCTACGGAACAGGGCACTGGTTGCCCTGATGATGGGCGTAGCAGAGACAGAGTACCAGGAGCATTCTACTCCACGGCTGTCGGCGGTGAGGTCTGTTCCATCAGTTCGTTGTTCCACTCACCATCGACATGGATGTACGCTTTGGCGTCTTTGCCAAACGCCATGATGAGGTTGTGATTCAGATAAACGTACAGGCCCGGTTGTCTAAACGTGTACACTGCAGCGGCCGAGCCACCCGGCACAACGTCCCACGACTCGAGGCCTTCATCAGGCCGGTTGTTGAACTTCCCGTACGGCCAGACCCAGTCACCGTGTCCGCCGATCAAGTGCGGCCATGATGGGTAGTTCGCCTGGGAATGCAGCATCAGCACGGTCTCGCCGACTTTCGCCTCCAGGCGAATGTCCCGGGTAAGGGCTCCGGTCTTGCCATTGAAAACCACGTGGGTCGGAACGAGACCGTCCATGACCTCGAGCATGGCTTCCATCTGATCGGCGTAATCCGCTGAACGCTTCCAGGTGCCATCCGGATTTTTCGGTACATAATAATCCTGCTCACCAAAGTAGAAGGCCCGGTCGTAGCGGATCGGGTTGCCGTAGCCATCGCGCAGTCCTTCACGTGGCAGTACAAGCAGTGCCCCGTTGCCGCCGGTGACCACGTGATAGGGGATCACGGCCCCGCCGACGGCTGCGCAGTGATAAACGAACAAACCGGGTTTCACGGCCCGCCACGTCAGCACCACCTCCTGCCCCGGCATGATCTTGGTCAATCCGCCTCCACCGAGGGCCCCGGTAGAGGCGTGGAAATCCACGTTGTGCTCCATCAGGTTCGGACCAGAACCGTCGTTAAGCGTGTAGCCCGCGTCCTGGGAGGCGCCGTTGTGCAGGGTAAGTTCCACCCAGTCATACTGATGCACCACGGGTACCGGACCCGGTACCGAGTTATCGAAGGCCATCTGCCACACGAAGACGCCAGGAGCGATTTCCACCTCGCGTTCCACGATGTCCATGCGGATCTTGACGAGTCTCGGCGGCCCATTCGCCGTTTGCTCATGTTCCGGGAGAAAGGGCGGTGCGACCAGGGTTTGTGTAACGACCTCGGCATCTGCCCGTTTGAAATTGACCATTTCAGGATCGGGGGGAATCTTCCATCCCGATGCACCTGTGGGGGCGGTCGTCGCGCAGCCGATTATTCCGAGTACTCCCAGAATGATTCCCAGCACGCGCCCCACCGTCGTAAACCAGTTCGATTGCAAAGCCATTGCCCGTACTCCCTTCGTTTTGACGATTGCCCCCATGCTGCGATCGGGCTCAACATAGGCACGCCTACGCCTGAAAAATCCAGGCTCAAAAAAGAATGTATCTATTTACCGTATTTATTCTAAGCGGAACCTGATGGATTCCATATCGGCTATATGACGGACACCAGCCGCTTTATTTTACAAAACGGATAAAATAAAGTGTCATGAAGCTGTGGCGTGCGTGAGCAACTTTAGCGGTTCGCCCAATTCGTCGTAAGCTAACTCTAAACTCAGACTAGTTATTGCGAGCGCGTCAATGCCCTTTGTCGTCACCGAAAACTGTATTAACTGCAAGCACACCAATTGCGCGGATGTCTGTCCGGTGGACTGCTTCTACGAAGGCCAGAATTTTTTGGTCATCAACCCGGACGAGTGTATCGACTGCGCACTCTGTCCGTCGGAATGCCCGGTGGGCGCCATCATGGAGGGCAGGGACGTTCCCGGAGATCAGCGGGCATTCATCCGGCTGAATGCGGAACTGGCGGCCATCTGGCCCAACATATCGGAAAAAAAGGCACCGCCGCCGGACGCCGAGGAATGGGACGGGGTGCCGGGCAAGCTGAAACTGCTAGAGCGTTAGCGCTGCAGAATCCTCAATAAATATAGTGAGATTCGTAAATGTTGAAATATTATATTTTGCTATTTCTAATTTTTGGAATAATTCTCTTCTACGTATTCCTTGAGGATCCTTGTAATCAGATAGTACGAGCGGATTTTTCTAACCAGTATCCAAGCTATGAAATCCTGGGTTCTGGTGCTGGAGAAGGGGCTCCAGACAATGTTCATTGCCATATTTACTATAAGAAACCTGATAGTGAACAGGTTTACGAAGATATTTGGTTATATCAAGACTTAGGTAGTGGTTGGAAATTTTCTAGCGTCATCGAGACACATAAGAGAGAACAAACACCTTAAATGCAGCATTAAGAACCCACTTCGGTGGGGCTTTTTATTGGCGCTTCGCCATTCCTTCGGAATCCACGTATTTTCTTGATGACGTTATTTCTGTAAACCGTCATTAGATTCCTTAACTTCAAAACTGTGATCGTGTTGATTTGCTGTCTATCCTCAAAGTCTGAACAATAGAAAGTAAGTTTATGTCCGGGTCAAAGAAAAAATTCTACTATACTGTTGCAAAAACCTTGCACTGGGTGGCAGCTTTCATTATTGCTTTCAATTTGCTGTCCGGATGGCAGCTTGGAGATTTCCCACTGGCTCAAAAACAAGTGCTCATTATGATTCACTCAGGAATTGGTACTACGATATTTGCCCTGATGCTGTTTCGTTTGTGGTGGAGGAAATCCCATAAACTCTATTCACCACCAGGATGGTGGCGAAGGCCTTCTATGCTTCTGCAATGTATTTTCTATCCGTTGCTATTGATGCAACCAGTTATTGGAGTGTTGCAGGCAGCTTTTATTGACTATGAAGTTCTCGCCTTTGGTTTCATAAACTATTCGGCTCTTGCTCCGGACAACGAGGGCTTGCATGGCCTGTTCCTCGAATTGCATGGACTGACAGCTATTTTGCTTATTCTGCTGATTTTCATCCATGGCTTGGAAAGATCGAGAAAAGCCTTTATCTGATGACGGTAACTGACAAACTCAAGATAAGTGGTCCGATGAGGGTTACCTATTTGTGAAAACTCAGATCTCATCGGACAAACAGTGTCCGATCACGCGAAAAACGCACTTCGCAAATCCACCGTTGGAGGCAGTTCGCCGGAATCGAGGGACAGTGACCGTAATTCACGCAGGGCAAAGCACAAATTCTGCTTGCAGTGTGAATTACGGTCACTGTCCCTTCAATTCCGGCGAACTGCCGCGAGCTCTGGCACATTCCCGAAATAGCCAATGTCCGCCAGCCGAAATCCTCTGCCAGCATTCGGCCTTGTCTGCGGCATACCCTTTGCTGGGATGGCTCCCTGCGGTCCGCTTTATTCCCTGCAAAGGGTATGCCGCAGACAAGGCCTGGGCCGGTCACGAGCGTTTAGAATCGGCGAGCCTATGCGTTACCCTCCGTACGGCGCCGGTAAAATCAAGTCTGAGTTTTTACAACTTATTCGTGTATATCAGATCGTCTTTAGTAGTGCTTTTCTTCCTTCAATTGACCGTCTTCATCGAAGTATTGCCAGAGGCCGTCCAATAGACCTTCTTTGTAGTTTTCTCTTTTCCCCAATTGACCGCTGTCGTAGTAGAACTCCCAGACACCCTCTTTCCCCCCGTCTTTGTAGTGCCCTCTCTTTTTCAATTGACCATTGCTGTAATAAGCCTCCAGGAGACCATCCAGTTCACAGAGGCCATGCAATTTACCGTGTATGTAGGTGCCTTTTTCTTTTAACTGGCCGTTCGGGTGGAATTTCTCGAAAACGCCACTTTTTTCACCGCCCTGATAGGTCGATCTGTCCTCTAACCGGCCGCTTTCGTGGTACCGCTCGAAAGTACCATCCGGTCTACCGTATTTGGAGTTCCCCTTGACTTTTAATTGGCCACTGTCATAGAACATCTTCCAGGGGCCATGTCGTCTCCCGTTTTTGTAGACCCCCTTGAATTCCACCTGGCCATTTTCGTAGAGCATCTCCCAGGGACCATCTCGCTGCCCGTCTTTGTAGTTTCCTTTGGATTCCAGTTGACCGGCTTTAACGTCCCACATCCAGGGACCATCAGGGAGCAAACTTATCAGTCTTAACCAGAAGCGAGATTTAGTCTTCATGACCCGTTATTTATAATCCTAGAGATGAGTCTAATCAAGTCTTCTTCTTTCGCTATTGAAGAATTCCATCTTTATACAACTCGTAGGGGCCATCCAGTGCACCGTTCTTGAAGGTCCCTCTGGTTTTCAATTGGCCATTTTCGTCGTATGACTCATACAGGCCATCTTGTTTACCGTCTTTGTAGTTCTCTTTGACTTTTAATTGACCGTTTTCAGAGAATTCCTCGAAGGGGCCATCTCGTTTACCGTTCTTGTAATCCCCTTTGAATCGCAATTGACCGTTTTCGTGGAACATCTCCCAGGGGCCATCCCGCTGACCGTCGATGCAATTTCCTTTGGATTCCAACTGACCGTTTTCGTGGAATCCCTCCCATTGACCATCCTTTTTCCCGTCTTTGTAGTTTCCTTTGGATTCCAGCTGACCGTTTTCGTGGCACGACTCGTATGGGCCATCTCGTTTATCATTTTTATGATTCCCTTTGGACCTCAACTCACCGTTATTGTAGAAGATCTGAAAGGGACCATCCCTTCCACCGTCTTTGTAGTTTCCTTTGGATTTCAATTGGCCGTTTTCGTGGAAGAATTCCCAAAGACCCACTTTTTTTCCGGCTTTATACGACTGTCTTTCTCGCAATTGACCGTTCTTGTGAAACCATTCCTGAAGACCATCCCGTTGCCCGTCCTCGTATTGTCCCTTGAATTGCAATTGACCGTTTTCGTAGTACGACTCGCAGGGGCCATCTTGTTGGCCGTCTTTGTAGCTCCCTTTGGATTTCAATTGACTGTTTTCGTAATGCGACTCATAGGGACCATCCGGGTGAAGGTCTTTTGAGGAAGATTTGAACCACGATAGGATTTTGCTCTTCATCTGGCCTTCTTTACCTTCATCTTCCTCTTCAGTCACTAAGTATATTCCGGTTTTGCCAATAGTGACCCGGCGTCACGCGGTCGGTCGCAATCGCTGTGATGACGTCATAGCCACCAGGACCATCATGGAATGTGGGCTTATCCGCTATGTGGTCTCTTGCATAACGCCGAAAATTGGCCGGAATGCGGAACGGTTATACGTATTAGTACGTATTAGCAGAATGCTGATACGCGCTAATACTTATATACGCAGATTGAAGCGCTCTGTACCTTTTGTATACCTGTAAAAGAGCCATATGTAGATATTTACCATGTTAAAACCCGGTTCTTACATGTTTGATAATACCCGTCCGGTAGTCTTCGCTGGAGGGGATGGCACCGTTATTGCCCAGAACAAGCCGGCCCGACGCATGCTGGGGCCTGGCACGGGTAAATATTGCTGGGACGTTGTGGGCAAGCTGGAGGGCGCTGAACAGTTGCCATGCCGCAAAGGATGCGTACTCGAGCTGTTAGCCTTCGGCATGGATTGTTCCCAGCACACCGAATTCAAGCTGGCGGGTAAACGCCATCAGCTCAGTTGTGTCCCAGCAAACGGGATGGTGGTCTGCATGCTTACGCCGCTGGGCTGCGAGTCACCGAAATTCCTGGAATCCCTGAGTCCCCGGGAACAAGAGATTCTGGCGTTGCTTGCCGACGGCGAGACCACCGCTTCTGCGGCAGAGCGCCTGGGCGTGTGTGAATCCACGGTCCGCACACACGTCGAGAGAATGCGCAGCAAACTTTCCGTCAACACGCGCGCGGCCGTAGTTGCAGAAGGTTTTCGGCTTGGGTACCTGGACTAAAGATCGGTATCCGTCATATGACCGACGCGGAACCCATCTTGTTCCGATTAAAATGTCAGGGGTAGTAAGCGAACCTTAACGGCACATTACAGAGCCGCTAACCTAAGGAGCTGAATATGAGCACTTCAAGCAACCAGAATCTGGCTTTATGGCTAGTCAACAAGAAAAACTGGTTGACGCATTTCCTGATTGTTGCCGGGATAAGCATCGCTGGTTTGATTTATCTTGGTGGGGCGACTTATATGGGAGTTCCGCCGCTCGAAACTTATGTCTCGTCCTCCACGGGGGAAACAGTATTTACCCGTGAACAAATCAAACGTGGACAGGAAATTTTCCACCTCAGGGGGCTGATGGGTTATGGCTCCTTCTGGGGCGATGGAGCGGAACGCGGCCCGGATTTCACGGCCGATGCTCTGCACCGAACCGTTATGGGCATGCGGTCCTTCTATGAAGATGAATTGCGGGTTCGTGCCGGCGCTCTATCCGAATACGATGTGGATGGGATCGCCGCGAGGGTGAAAAAAGAGGTTCATGTAAACACCTATGACGAGGAAGCCGGGGTTATTCGCATTAACGACGCCCAGATTTCGGCGTTCCGGGATTTAGTCGATCATTACACACGGATGTTTAACGATCCCACCTATTCGGAAGCATTTGAGCCAACCGGCTTTATCTCCGATCCGGATGACCTCGAGGCATTGACATCATTTTTCTTCTGGGGAGGCTGGGTTTCCGCGGCAAATCGACCGGGTGAGACCTATAGTTATACACACAACTGGCCGGGTGATAAGGATGCCGGTAATACTCCCACCGCAGCGACGTTTTTCTGGAGTGTTTTTTCGATTTTCGCACTATTCGTTGGCGTCATGGTGGTGCTGTACGCATACGGTCAAATGAAAGAGCAGCCTGTTGATGTGTTCGAAGCGAGCAATGGAAACGGCGGGCAGTCGCTTACGACGTACGATCTTGAAAACGAGTACGTTCGTCCCACCCAGAGGTCTACGTATAAATTCTTTGCCCTGGCGATTATCGTGTTCGGGGTTCAGATTGTAGGCGGCGTCATCGCCGCAACCGATTTTGTCCGTCCTGGCGGGGTTTCTCTAAATGAAATCATCCCGTTCCAGGTTGCCCGGAGCTACCATACCCTGCTGCAGATATTCTGGTTCTTTATGTGCTGGGTTGGTTACACGATCTTCTTCCTGCCCAGGATTTCGAAGGTTCCACCCGGGCAGAAATTTCTGATCAATGCGCTTTTCGTTCTGTGTGTCGTCACGGGTGTCGGCGCGCTGGTGGGAATTTATATGGGACAGACGGGCATGTTGAGCGACAGCATGGCGTACTGGTTTGGGAGTCAGGGCTGGGAGTTCATGGAACTCGGTCGATTCTTCCAGTATACGCTGTTAGCCGCGTTTGCCCTGTGGATATTTATCATATACCGCGCCGTGAAGCCGTGGCTGACGAGAAGGAATTTGTGGTCCGTTCCGTCGTGGCTTCTTTACGGTAGCGGCATCATGGTGGCGTTCCTGTTCTTCGGGCTGTTGGTCCAACCAGAGATGAATTTTGCCATCTCGGATTACTGGCGTTGGATGGTCGTGCATATGTGGGTTGAGGTCACTTTCGAGGTGTTCACAACCGTCATAGTCGGGTACATGCTCGTGCAGATGGGTCTGATCACCCGGATGATGGCGGAGCGGGTTATTTTCCTTGCCGTGATGCTCTTCCTGATCACTGCAACGATCGGCATTTCCCATAACTTCTACTGGATTGCCAAACCGACGGGCATCATCGCGCTTGGAAGCGTGTTCTCCACCCTGCAGGTGTTGCCGCTTCTCTTGCTTACCCTGGATGCATGGCAGATGCGCCAGTCTGGCGGCCAGGCCAATAAAAACCTGGTCGAGGGCAAACAGACGATGGTCATGGAAGGTGTCTGGTTGTTTATCCTCGCCGTCAATTTCTGGAATATTTTTGGCGCCGGAGTATTTGGCTCGGTGATCAACTTGCCGATCGTCAACTACTATGAGCATGCAACCTACCTGACTGGCAATCACGCTCACGCAGCCATGTTTGGAGTAAAGGGGAATATCGCGCTGGGTGGAATGCTGTTCTGCTGTCAGCATTTATTCCACAAGTCCGCCTGGAATCCGAAACTGGTTCGGACATCTTTCTGGTGCCTGAATATCGGCTTAGCGCTGATGATGTTCCTGGATCTGTTCCCGGTCGGACTGTACCAGACCTGGTTGGCCTACACGGAGGGGACCTGGTATGCCCGCTCAGCAGAAGTCGTGACAGGTCCGGTGTTTTCGTTCTTGACCTACTGCCGCACAATCGGCGGGATGGTATTTATCTGGGGCGGCCTGTTGCCTCTGATGTGGTTCGTTTTGTCGAGAGGCACCAAGCTTCGCAGCAAGGAAGAAGACGTGGCTGAGGGCGAATGGACTGTCTACGAGAACGATTGGGCCGAGCAAGACGACCCAGCGCTGGGAGGATAGAAGTTCAGATACTCCCGGGGCCCTTTGTTAGGGGCTATTGAGACCGTGGGCCCTGTTGGGGATTATTCGACGAAGTTGAATATTCCTCGCCAGGGCCCGCTTCTTTCTACGAGCGACCTCGCCATGAACGGCGTTGACCTGGCCTGGAATTTCCGGTCAAGCGGGAAAGTGGCAAAAAGTGATATTCGAAAATATCATTTTGGGAGATGAGCAATGAATGTTTTTAGCCATTGCGGCATACCTCGACACTTGATTTTGGTGGTCATGGCAGTCGGCGTATTGACGTTATGCCCGATGACGATGGCGGCCGAAGCCATGACGCCGGAAAATAGTCGTCCGGGCCCGGTCGGCCTGAGCGTAAGCGGCGCATCTGCCGGGATTACGACAGATTATTTCGAACAGGCCGTCACTGATGCGCTTGCCGCCAGTAATATTTTTTCGGGCATCGACAATTCCAGGACAGCCGACGTCGTAATGCCCATGATTGGTGCCAAAGGTGTTTTCCCTGGTACGGCAACTAGCAGCGATGCACCATATTTGCTGAATATCCGAATCATCAAAGTCGATACGCCGTCATTCAGTTCACGGATGACCGTCAGCATGAATGCGGTCTGGAGCCTTTATCGCAACGCCGGGGAAGCTGAAACTGAGTTGCTACACGAAAAAATCCACTCGACTTATACCGGGGGTGTCTTTGAAGGCGGGATCCACGGCGCCAACCGCGTGCGCGTCGCGATGGAGGGTGCCACGCGGGAAAATATCCGTATCGGCGTAGGGATGCTCGAGTCTCTGGATCTTGAGCAAGAGTCTCTGGAATCAGAGCAAGAATAAGAAAAAAGGCGACGAGCCGGAAACAGGCCATTTGTCTCTGGTGGAATAGCCGCTCCCTGTCGGCATCAGACACATTATTCTTCAAGGTAGAGTATTTTTATGACAACAATATTCGAGTTTATGAGCACGGATCATGACAGGTTGGACAATATATTCGAGGAGTTTGAAAATCTGAAAAAGAATGACATAAGCGCGGCCAGGAGGTTGTTTCTGGATTTCAAAGCCGGACTTCAGGCGCATATTGTCTGGGAAGAAGATATCCTTTTCCCGATCTTTGAGCGGGGAACCGGCATGCACGACACCGGGCCGACGGCGGTCATGCGAATGGAACACCGCCACATCAAGAAATTCCTCGAGGAGATCGGTGAAAAAGTCCTTGCGGGGGAGGTGGAAGGAATCGAGGAAGCGGAAATCGGATTATTGGAAGTTTTGGGAGCACACAATCAGAAAGAAGAAAACATCCTATATCCAGCGATAGATAATCTGACCAGTGAGCAGGAAAAAGAACAGGCGATTACAAGAATGACGGAGATGACTTCCGGAAACCTTGCCTAGTGTTATACGCAGGAAATAGATGAAGTACCGTCCAATACGGTTAGCCCCCCGGCGGCAACTCTGCGTAATAAGCAGCGAGATCCTCGATTTCCTGATCGCTTAACGTCTGTGCAAAAGCCGCCATGTTCGGGTCCGACCTGGTGCCGTCCCGATAATCCCGCATCGCTTTGATTAAATATAGTTCCTTCTGCCCGGCGACATTCGGCCAGAGCGGATTCGTGCTGATACCATCCGGTCCGTGACAACCCGCGCAAAGTGTTTCAGCTTTGCTTGTGGCTGCTTTTGGATTGCCGGCTAGTGTGACCGTCATGTTTGTAATAGCAATCGCTACCGCGACCACGCAAATACTAATTCTCACTTTCGCACCTCCAGTGCTTGTCAAGCCGACTGCCGTGGGAGCTACGGACTAAGCCGCCGCTTCAGCATGGTCTGCCGGCACAACCATCGAACGCGTTTCATGCCGCCCGATGGTGACCATATCCCAGATCAGGACAACTAATCCGACTGCGGTTACGACGCCAAATATCTGGCGCCAGATCATGCTCTGTACGAACCAGACGCCACGCTGCGCTTCGAAATAGGCAGCCCAGGTGGATCCGCCCAGGGCGCGTTCGACGAACGATTGCTCGTAACCGGCGATCAGTAAGGCCATGGTCATGCCCAGGACGCCGATACAAAGCAGCCCCAGAGACCATTTCCATTTCCTGCCGTTGTTCGGCATGTCCCCGGACATATAGACATTACCCCGCCATTTCTGCAAAGCCATATAGAACATCGCGATATTGATGGTGGCATAGGCGCCGAAGAATGCCAGGTGGGCATGGGAAGAGGTCCATTGGGTGCCGTGGGTGTACAGGTTAATCTGGGGTAACGTATGCATGAAACCCCAGACTCCGGCACCGAAAAAGTTGCCGAACGCATGGGTAATCAACCACGCCAGGGCCGGGTGATTCGAATTCTTGAATCGATGAGCGCCGGAGTCGTAGATCGCGTGCACCACCATCGCCACCAGCGGAATCGGCTCCAATGCCGAGAAGAATCCGCCGATCGCAAACCAGTACTCCGGGGTCCCGATCCAGAAATAGTGGTGCCCCAGGCCCAGGATGCCCGAGCCGAACATCAGGGCGACTTCAATATAGAGCCACGTGGTGACAATTTTGCGCCGGGCGCCCAGGGTATTCATGAGGCCCCAGGCCATGATGCAGCCGACCAGGACCTCCCAGGTCGCTTCGACCCACAGGTGAATGACCCACCACCACCAGTATTGATCCACCGAGATATTAGGAGTGTAAAACATGCCGGCCAGGTACAACCCGGCGAGGGCGACCATGTCCAGAACCAGAACGCCGGAAATACCACTCCACCTGCCTTTCATGAAGGTTGCGGTGACGTTCCACAAGACCACCAGCAGGCAGGCGACGATACCGATATCGGCCCATCTCGGCGCCTCGATATACTCACGTCCTTCGTTGATCAACCAGATTGTCGACATTTCTCCGGGACCGATCTGCACGAACAGGTATACCAGCACGACCACGGTGACGGCGGCGGTCAGCACCCAGAAGGCCAGGTTGCCCAGCTTCAGGCCCACGAGTTCGATTCCCGCTTCTTCTTCCACCAGCCAGTAGATGGCGCCGATGAAGCCGTAGAGCATCCAGAGGATCATGGCGTTGATGTGCACCATTCGGTTCACGCTGAAGTCCAGCACGTTGTAGCCGAATTCCGGAGCAAGGTACTGCCAGCCTGCCAGCAGTCCGAAGAGGATCTGTGCGGCGAAAAGCACGACGGCCACGGTGTAGTACTTGACGGCAAGTTTCTGGCCGCCGGTCAGGTGCGAAGAATCCTGAGTGCCGACGTTCATCGATCACCCTCCTGGGAAATTGGTGTGAAATTGCGGGGGAATCCGTTGGTATCGATGGAGGACATCCATTTGAGGAATGCTATGACCCCTCGTGCCTCCTCTTCTGTGATGTCCAGATCAGGCATCTTGCGTCCGGTGCCGTAACCACGGGCATTCGTTGTCGGGTCCATTAAAAAGTTCATCATCAACTGCTCGCGCACGGCCTCGGCGGCCCAGGCGGGGTCCAGCCAGGCTTTCGTCAGGTCCGGGGCATAGTAAGCGCCGTTGCCGAGCAGCGTGTGGCAGTTCATGCAGTTCTTCGCCTGAACGGTGAGCTTGCCCTTGCTGACAAGGGCTTCAGCATCGTCTTCGGACAGGCTGGCACCGAACAGTGGAGCCGGATCACCGATAACGGGGACCTGCATGTTCCTGCTCTTGTCGTAACGGTAGTAAATCCGGCGGTTGATGACGCTGAACGCGGGAACCCGATCGGACCCGGCGGTGATCTTTGCCACGGAGTCGAAGGTCAAAAAGATCAGCACAACCGCCATCAGGGCGGTTACCCAGATGGCTATTTTGCGCCAGGCGTCCTCGCTAACCCACCAAGGCGTCGTCGTCATTCTCTATCCTCCCACTTTCTTCCCGTCAACTCATCTTCGATCTGAGGCTTCGTGAGTTCCGACGGATAACTTCCAGATCGCCTGGGGCGCCAACAGATATCCGATCAACATCGTGGCGGTCACAACGTGCCAGTAACCGTTCAGGTTAAGAGCCTGCGCCAGTACAAATACGCTTACACCGAGCCCTGCAAAGACGCCGTAAGCAACCCCGATGAGCCAGCGTTTCTTATTCAGCTTGCCTAACGCGAAGGTGAGCGCATACAGGGCACCGAACAAGACCACCATAGCCCCCGCTATGACTGCGACCATGAGGTCTTTCAATTCAACTGGTTCGAACACGGCGCCTCTCAGATCTGGCCCAAATAGCGGTGCTTGCCTTCCAGAAAGCGCCGATAATTCTCACCCTGATTTGACCGAAAAACCTACGCATTCGATCCTCGCCCGAAAGGACCCACGCAAACAATAAGGGATATCCGAAGGCTGTTAGCATCAGCCGCCGCCCATACTATACGGGCCACTTCGTAGATGCGAGTGACCCAGGGATCACTAGCCCGAATCGACAGATATCGGTTTACCCGCCAGGCTTTATGAGTCGAATATTTTGACCCGCAAAATGAGTCGGCCTGCTTTCGAGCATCGGCCTCGCATCATTCAGGGCTTGTTTAAAAGCGTCCGATCGAACGAATTCGGCAAATTCCGCTTTAGTTTTCCAATTTGAGTAAATCATCATTGAATTAGGTTGCGCTACATCCGAAAAAAGCCTTGTTTCAACGTGACCATCAAAACTCCGCATCGTGTCGATTAGTTGCATTAGAGTCTTTTTAAATTCCTCGGTGCGGTCAGGCTTTACATCATAGTTGAGGCCAAACGTTTGCATATTCACTCCTCCCTCAGTGCCGTCCCCGAAATAGTAAACTTATCTCCGGGACAGGACACTAGCACCTCTCACGCAGTGAGAAACCGCTATTCTACCGTCTTCAGAACATCCTCACCTCAATGCGGAATTCAAGTGGGAGAGCGGTGAATGTGCCCCGCTTTTGTTTATTTTCCTAGGGAACCTCTGATTAATTCATGAACGGCGTCTATGAGCCCGAAACGGCCCCCTGCGGCGTTGCGAATCTTGCCAATAGTCCAGCTATTAGCTGCGATCCGCGCCTTGCCGGAGACCGTTTCGAATCTCATAGCCGCTCGCCCAGAATTAATCAGAGGTTCCCTAGGTCGAGCGGTCCAGACTGCGCTGTAAATCGCGCGCTTGTTGAATCCAGCCCTGGCGTTGGGCGAGGCTCGGAGCGATAGACAGTCGCGTCGCGATAGCCTCGAACTCCTGCTCGGACATTGCCGCGATCTGTTCGAATCGCTCGATTCCGTGGCTACGCAATCGGCGCTCGAGCGCCGGACCGATACCCCGGATCTCCTTCAGATCATCCGATTGTTTTTTAATCACGGACTCCCCGGGTTCTGCAGAAGCCGAAATCTGGCGCAATTGGCGAAGTAATTGACGCTGCTGCCGCAGTTTCTGTGTGAGCGGTGCAACCCGTCGTTTCAAGGTCTCCAGTCTTTCCTGCACATGTTGTTTCTGTGCGTCACTGTCTCGGAGTTGAATATTCAGTTCATGAATACGTCGATCGCGAATGGCTAGCGTTTCTCGTAATTCACCCATCCCCGCCCGCATCTCTGCGGCCGGTTCGTCCGCAGCAGGCGCTGAGTTGGATCCCGTTTCACCGGTCGCCGGATGTTCTTGTTCGAGGCGCCGGGCCCTGGAGGTCAGCTCCTCGCGCTCGATACGCAGCAGGCCCAGCTCGTTAGCGGCATTCATGGATTTGGCATGTTCGGTCTCCAGCGCAGCGTCCAGGGACGCGATCCGAGCATTGAGTTCAGCCATTGACCGATCTTTATCCGCAACCGTTTTTTGCAGGGTAGCCAGCTCCGTCTGGAGTTTCACTGCCTCAGACTCAGCAACACGGCAGGACTTGGCCCTGGTCTCCATTGCCTGATGATATTCAGTGAGTTTTTCTTTTATTTTTCCCCTGGGTCTCTTCATGACGACGGACTACGTTGTACAAAGCGTGAACCCGCTTTCGGTATCTACTTCTCTGTGCCTTTAATAAGGCGTGATGCTGTTCACGAGCTATCACATCCCTCGGCGGTGATTGTGTCGCAAAGAATGCCTTACTTAGCAACGCTCCGCTGACGAAGGCGATGGCAAAGGACAGCAGGGCTACGATCAGCGGAGACATTATATTAAATAAATCAATTACTTAACAAAAAAATAACAGCCTTTCGGCACCCACCTTACGGGCTTCTGGACGGCTGGGCCATGCGCTGCATCACGAAATCCGCATCAGGTCTGACCGGTGGCAGCGTGGGTCTTAGCGGGGTCGAGGCCTGCTTATCGGTTCAGGAATCTCGGATCGGATGCCAGGGACGTGGCTGGTAAAGCCCGACTGATACGGATATTTTGCCCGGGTTCGAGAATTTGCATGGTCTTTAAGGCTTGACCGGAGGAATCGGTCGTCAGCAGGATATTGGGGGTTTTCGGCAGGCCGGTGTTCTGGCCACAGACCAGTCCAACAGAACCATCGATAAGCTCGACGCAGGTACCCGTGGGATACACGCCGACTGCGCGTATAAATTCATCGACCAGTGCGGAATCGAATTTGATGTCGCGTAATGCATCGAGAAATCTCAGCGCTGAATGGCCGGAACGGGCAGATGCGTAATTCCGATTCAGGGTAAGTGCGTCGAATGTATCCACGATCCCGGCCATTCGTGCGTATATCGGAATTTCGGTGCCGGCAATTTTATGTGGATAACCGCTGCCATCTATGCGTTCATGATGCGCGCTCACCATATCAATTACGCGTTCCATTACGTCACTGTTAAACCGAATCATGGATAAGCCATCCGTGACGTGGCGATTCACAAAAGTTCGTTCCGCCGAATTCAGATGTCCGGGTTTAGCCAGGATAGGCACCGGCACGGAGGTCTTGCCTATATCCAGCAACAAGCCGCCAAGGGCCAGGTTATGCAGCTCCTGTTGGTCAAACCCCATATGCCGGCCAAATACAATGCAGAGTATCGACGTCCCCAATGCACGCCGGTTTAACAGCCCGCGTGTTGTTTCTGTCGCCAGCAACCATTGAATAGCATCCGGGTTGGTCAGTACATGCTCCAGCAGAACATCGACTTGCTGATTGATCGGGCCGACGTCGATCCGGCCGGTTTTTCGCGCTGCCCGAATGGTCGTGGCGACGAGAGCCACAACATCGCCGAGGGCTTCACGCGCCCCGTTCAGCTGGTGAGGGATACCGATCGAATGAAGCTCATTTCCTGGCGGAGTCTTCACCGATTCGTCCTCGGGGAACAGGCCTGCTTTGCTTTTGCCGGGGTCAACATAAACGTGCTCGCAGCAACTTTGCAGAATTTCAAGCTGCGTTGTCTCTTCGATGATAAATCCGCGATGATGAAATGGTGTATGCCGCCACGATCTATCCAGTTCAGCTACAAACATGCCCGGCTGGAGTTGCTCGGATGGCACCAGGACCAAATGATTGTCCCCGACGGACATATTTTGTATACCATTATTTAATAGCGCACTTTAACAACCCGGGAATGCTCGCGCTGTGAATCGTCGCACGCTGGTGCTCCCGGTGTTCGAGACATATTATGTCAAATTGTTGAGTTTTGTGACGGTGAGCTGGCCTGCTGATGGATTTGCTGTACAAGATTATGTTAAATCAATAACGGGAGTAGCATATTTGATGAAAAACGAGCAGCTGCAAAGTCTGATCGCAACGCTGCATAAGGAGCTTGGCGCGGCCGAAAGTGTGGACGCCGACTCCCGGGCATTATTGCAACAGCTAATCAAGGACATCGAGGATCTCGCCGACGGAGACGAAACGCCCGCCAAACGCGTTGAATCGGCGACCGGTCAACTGCAGAGCGCGACGCTGAAGTTCGAGTCCGAACATCCGAAATTATCCATGACGCTCGGAGAGATTATGGACGCACTTGGCAAGCTTGGAATTTGATTAGCCCGATATTTTGCGTGGGAGTCAGCTATCAGCGAACTCCAGCAGTCGTTCCGCCAATTCCGCGAATTTATCCTCGACGATATAAAAACCGGCATCCTTCAGGAGTGCATGTTTCTGTCCCCTGAATTCCGGGAATGTGATTTAAAATTTTCTCAGGACCCATCGAGCTGCCGGCGAAATCAGCGCTGAAAAGCGTTAACACGGGTTTGTCCCAGGACGCCAGCTCGCCAGGCAACCTGGTTGGCCGGCGCCGCCGGGTCATCGGGAGATATCGGCAGAATCATCGGGAACCGCCGGGGGCCGTTTTAAAACTCTCGTCGATGTACGGCGCGTCGAATGCTGCAATCGTTTCCGGGTTGAGTGGAGCATTTCACGCCAGAGTTGACCATTTCCCCCTGTGGAAATTCCGGCAATGCAAATTGCTCGGTGCGCCAATTGATGAACCACTTCCCTGCCGGGGGAATCGCCGGTCGGGAGTTGTGTGTTGCTGAGCGCAATACGGTCGAAAAATTCCGCGTGTTCGGCCGCAATTCTGAGCCCGAAAAAGCCGCCCCAGTCGAACAGGTAAGCCGTTACACCGTTGAACTCGATGCCATGAAAAAATGCAGTCAGCCAGTCAATATGTTTCTGAAATGAATAGTCCTCCGTGCTCGGCAGTTTGTCGGAGCGACCAAAGCCGATGTAGTCCGGTGCGATCACTCGGTAACCACCGTCGATGAGGATAGGTATCATTTTTCGAAACATGTATGTCCAGCATCCCTGGCCATGCATTAGCAAGATGACCTTGCCGGTGGCCGGGCCTTCATCCAGATAGTGCATGCGCAAGCTGCCAAACTTTTCGTCGGGCAGCTCCATATAATGTGGCCTGAACGAAAAGTCCGGAAGATTCTCGAATCGCTCGTCGGGCGTACGGATTACGGTCATATTGTTTTGTCCTTCTTCTCGATTAACTCTTGCGGAGTTTATGCGGGCTACTTTTGCTGCGCGTTTTTCGAGGCGGGTACGGACTTGAGATAGACAGCAATTGCATGCCGGTCTGCTTCCGTGAGATTGCCGGTATTATCATCGATTACTTCGGACATTAGACTGCCGACGAAATCACCATCCGGTAGCATGCCGAGCTGTAGAAAAAAATCTATTTCATCCACAGACCAGCGACCGATCCCGGTATCACGATTCGGGGTGATGTCAGGCATTTTCTCACCCCCGGGACCTTCAGGGTTGCCGGTCAATTCGCGGCCCGACAGTAGTTTGCCGAGCTGATTGCGTGGTGTGTGGCACTCTCCGCAATGTGCCAGATGTCTCACCAGGTAAGCGCCCCGGTTCCAGTCATCGCCACGGCCCGGATCCGGCTCAAACCTCTTGCTCTCGAAATTCAGGAGTTTCCAGGCGCCCGGGGCAAGGCGGGTGAACATGTACCATGGTAAGTCATTTTCTCGGTTAACCCGGGAGACAGGTTGTCGGCTAAACAAATACGCTTTGATCGCAAGAGCATCGACTTTTGTCATCCCGGTGTATGACGTATACGGAAATGCCGGGTAATAGTGTTTTCCATTCGGGCTGATGCCGTCCCAGAGTGCATTCAGAAAATCTTCATCCGTCCAGTCACCAATGCCGGTTTGTCGGTCGGGTGTAATGTTCGGCGGGTAGAATGTACCGAACGGAGTTTCCAGCGCCCGTCCACCTGCCAGTGGCACGGCATCATCTTCATCCGCTGTATGACAAGAGATGCAACCAGCTGCGTGAAGCAGGTATTCGCCCTTTTCTATGCGGGTTTCCTGGGCGGAAATGTTGGCCCCGAGTAAAACGCAACTGGCGATAACAACCCTCGCCGACATCGTCGAAATCAGTCGTCGTGTTCCTCCCGATATTTTTCATGACAGCCTTTACAGGTCTTGCCCGCTGCCGCGAATGCGCTCCGGATGGCTTTATTGTTGCCACCGGCCACGGCCTCGCGTAATGCCGCGAAAGCCTCCTCGGCTTTCAACCGGGTAGCACTAAAATCCTCGGGATTTTCCCAAATCTCGGGAAGCGCGTGAGTGTCACCCTGTCCCGAGCCCTCAGGAAATAGGAATTTCAATTCGGCGGTCCCATTTGCAAGCGCATCCGCATGGCTTTGGTAGAACTCATTCTGCTCTACCTTGTTGAACGCCATCAAGGAGAGGGTCTCGGCGTGCGCCGCCAGGGATCCCATTACGGCCTGTCGATACTTAATTGCATTCTCGGTTGAGGTCTCCGCACCGGCGACATTCACCGCGAGAAGTACTGTCAGTAACACTGTAAGAGCAGTCAGGAATGAACGTTGCATCTGGAATCTCCATTGTTCTTATTGAAGGGCGAAGGATAGCAGTACAGGGCCGCGTTTAGCGACCCTGCCAGCCGGTGGTCTCGTGCAATAGTCGCGTCGCGCTAGCGTGCCGCGACCTGGTAATTGCGTAACGCCATAAACGGTACAAGAATCACCCCGAGGAACAGGATGAACATGCCGAGCAGCGATGGCACAAGCCGGCTTATCATTGCACCGGCAGGCTCTTCCTGAAAGTTGAACTCGGGGAACGTATCGTAGTCAGCCGGACGCAGTGGCTCCTGTGCCAGGAATTTATAGCTGAAGTAGTCCTTATATTCCTGATGATAATCGTAGACTTGTTCCAGGAAGTGTTCGTAACGGTCCGCGCCGGTTCCGGAGATTTCATTCAACGCCAATTGCATCATGATTGCTGGCGAGATGTACTGGAAGCGTGTTACCAGGCTTTCCTGCTTGTTTAGCTGCACCTGAAAATCGTCATACAGCGGCCGGACTGCCTTTTCGATCGAGTTGGCATTTGCCTGCGCCAGGGTCAGAAAGTCCATGGCCTTTTTATCGCCTTCCGGAATGATTTCCAGGTGGTCGTAGTAATATTCGTCCAGCTTCGACATGAAGTTTTTCTCGGCTTCTGTCTGGGCTTCGCGGGAAGCAATAGTCAATTCCATTCGCGATGGCGCCGGGTAAACCGTTGTAGCCAGCATGCTGACCATAGTGGGCATGATGATCACCAGAATCAGCCATGCGCCGGCGAGGATCGTACCGTTGGTCGCGGAACTGGTGCCGTACACATTAACCAGGACTGACAAGGCGAACCAGAACATTGAGTATAGGGTCGTGGCTATGATCCAGAAGAAAAACCGAATCCAGGTATCGCCCGAATCCAGTCCGGTACCGACCGCCATCAATGAGATCAGTCCGAGCGCAAGGACGACAGCGAGCATCACGGCCGAACGTGAGATTATCTTCGAGGCCATGAGTTCTCGCATCGAGACCGGGTGGGCCATGATCATGGCCAGTGTGCCGCGCTCTTTTTCGCTGGATAACAGATCATAGGTCATCGCGAGAATAAAGATCGGTAACAGAAAGATGACGACAAATGCGATGTCCAGTGAGCCGGTCATGAGATTCACGGGATTCTCGAGTTCCAGGTTTTTGGTCATGTCGAGCGTGGTGCCCATCGTCACCGGCAGATAATTGAGCAGAATGTCGCTTTGCCCGATCGACATGGCGGCCAGACCGGTCGGCGGTAACATCACGTATTGGGCGGTCTCCGCGCCGACTGCGCCCGCGTTAGTGCCCTGCGGTGGTCCTGCACCCGGAGCATGCCTGACCGTGGCGAATTGGTATTCGCCACCCTCGGCAATGACCTGGGCTTCATATTTTTCAGTATCGGCACGCATCTTGCCGCGCAGGCCGGATTCCAGGGCATCTGCGGACGCGGCGCCCTCAAGCTGACGAGAAATTGATCGACCGCCCGACCAGGCTGCAAAAACGATGGCCAACACCAGCAATGCAAGTATCGACCAGAGCGCGCCGGTTCGAATCAACTGACGTGATTCATGAGTCACGATTAGTTTTAGCATCAGCTTCTCTCCGGGCTGAGTCGATTAACTGAATAAATGGCAAATCCGATAGAAGCAATCAGCCAGAGCAGCAGCAGGCCAAAATTACTCCAATGCTCGTTCAGGGTATCGGCAAGCGCCGGTGGCTCGTAATTGAACGGTGGAACGATCGCAAATACTTCCTCATCGGCCCGCATATAATTGCTCGCACTAAATGTTGCATTCAGATTCACGGCGGCCTTGGAGAGGTAGTCGTTCATCTTCACGACCATGTTCCGGCGATGAGCTTCAGCGTCGCCCATGAATTTCGTATGGTGAATCAAATCAGTTCCCGCAAATCCCATTGAGATCGATCGCAGCGGCATGGTCGGCGCGACGATACCGATCTTATCCTGCAGCCTGCGTTGATCTGTATACGAGTCGCGAATTTTACTGTAGTGCAGATCAAACACCGGATAGTCGTACTCCTCGAGTTTCTGCAATCGCAGCGCCACGAAATAGACGGGGAGGTCTTTGACGTTGTCGACGCCATATTGTTTGAAAACCTCCTTGGTGTATTGCGCGAATTTCACGAATGGAGGCACGCCATCGATGCCCCTGCGCTGGTGCTCCCGCATGGCCTTCATCCAGGTCCCGAAAGCCGGAGTCGGGTGTACAGCCTTCGATATTTCGGCGGCGGCTTTCGGTGCGATGAAACCGACGAAAGCCCAGATTCCGACCATCACCATCAAAGCGGTCCGCGCATTCTTCGCCCATGCAGAAACGGCCAGTGTCAGGAACAGGAATATGGTGCCGTAGAGCAAATAAGCGAATGACACCATGCCGACGCGCGTGCCCAGTCCTTCTGCTGCCTCGATGTCGGCCATTGACAATGCAATCGTCCCTACCAGGATGCAGGGCACGACAACAATCAACACGGCGATCGCGACACCAATCGCCTTCCCCCACAATAACTGCCGGTTCGCTACGCCCATACTCATCAGTTGTCTTAAGGGTACCCGTCTCCCTTTCACCCGAAAAAGCAGTAAAAGCGAGAAAAATAATCAGCAGAGGGTAACAGCAGTTGCAAAATCATTGCCCCGCTCAAATCTCCAAAACGCGCAATCGCGCTTTGATCCGATGCAGGGCGGCCAATAGAAAAATTCTGTTTGTGCGCCTCCATGAATACCGCCGTACCGGCGTAGTTATTGATGCCGTTATCAAAAAACCCCAGCGGCCCGACGGGCTTGAACGCGTAGTTGCCGTAGTGAGCGGCTGAATGTGGGTTCTTGTCGCCCTGCTGGAGCCATTGCTGATTGGCGGAACCCTGGGTGGCCATCTGGATTCGCTTCTGGGAGCTGTACTTTTGATATCCGGCGAGTAACGCGGTCAGTAATAGCAATACCATGATAGCGGCAGTCCACTTGAAACGACCATCGCGAACGATTTCCGTGAACTCCTTGCGTGCGATTGTGGCAATCATTCTGGTAACTCCGGGGTTTCAGCGGTAGCGTTCAGGCAGCTTTTTCAGAAACGGGATCCCCATGCATATGTTCGAGGTAAATCCGCTCGACATCTGCATGGGATACTTCATCGGTCGTGAGTTCGCGCACCAGCCGACCCTCGCGCATGATTCCAATGCGATTACCTGTTTCCTTGGCGCGAAACAGATCGTGGGTCGCCATCAGGATCGATGCGCCTTCATCCTTCAGCGACAACAAGAGTTCGGAAAACTCGTTACTGGCTTTGGGGTCAAGACCGGAGGTCGGCTCATCGAGTAACAAAGTCCTGGCTTGTTTCGCCAGCGCAATGGCCACCCCCACTTTTTGTCGCATGCCCTTGGAATGGGTTTTGACGCGCTGGTCTATAGCGCCGCCCTGCAAGCCGACACGATTGAGAAAGGTTGTGTATTCGCCGTCGTTGTATTTATGCCCACCGAGCTGCGCAAAATATTTCAGGTTTTCGAGGCTGGTCAGGTTTCCGTAAAGCATGACCTGTTCGGGAATGTAGGCAAGAAATCGTTTTGTTTCCAGTGGCTGTTCGGTGACATCGACACCGCATACTTTGGCTGTGCCGCTTGTCGGGGTGATGAAATTAAGAAACAAATTGATGGTCGTCGTTTTTCCGGCCCCATTGGCGCCCAGCAGGCAATAAATATCGCCCGGGTTTACGGTGAGGTTCAGATTCTGCAACGCATCGTAGTCACCATAGGTTTTTGTCAGATTAATAGCTTCCAGCACTGCGATTACTCCCGGTTCCGATTGTGTGATCCCGCAGCTCGCAGTGCGGGCGATTCATTGTAATTTTAAGTGATCATCGTCGACCGACTGTCTGATCGCGTAATGCTAAAAGTTGACCGACTGGTCACAAAATATATACTAGCGCCTTACGGCGAGTCAACAAATATTCAGCAGGAGTAAGCAGGGTGGCAAGTACTGCCGGTGCAGAGGTCATCAAAGGCAAGGGACGTCTCAAGCGGGAGGCTACCGAAGACGCCATTATCGCGGCTTTCGGCCGGGTCGTGCAGCGCGTCGGTCTGCGTAACGTCGGTGTCAATGCGGTCATCAAGGAAGCCGGGATCGGCAAAGCGCTGATTTATCGCTATTTCGAAGGCTTGCCCGGACTGGTTCACGCCTGGGGAGAGAGAAATCAGATCTGGCCGGATCTGTCCGAGTTTCACGAAATGCCTGATCAGGTAGACGCGGCCGGCACCGCCGAACTGCTGAAACGCATGCTGGCGCACCACGCCCAATCGCTACGCGAAGATCCGTTACGAGTGGAAATTCTCGCCGATCAGTTCATGACGCCGACGCCCATCTCAGGGGCTTTGCAGGAAATTCGGCAACAGCTGGGTCGGGAACATCAGGAAATATTTAGCAAGCACAGCCAGCTTCAGGATCACCGCCATTTGATGATGGTGCTGATGGGTGCGGCGAGCTTTATTGCGATGCGGGCCGTAAAGTCACCGGGGTACATGGGGGCTGATTTAAGTACCGATGCCGACTGGAACACGGCGATGGGGCAGATCGAAAAGATTATCGATGCGATGGTGGCGGACACCGAGGAATGCATTGAACCCGCGGTCGAACCGACTTCGCTCTAAAAGCCTTCTGCGAGTCCGACGCAGTTTACTGGGTGCCTACACACCGAAAGGTGCTGTAAAGATAAGTCAAACTGTCTCGGAATTCCCCGCCATTGCAAACGCTTCGACAGTGAAGGTTTCGTAATAGTCCTGCGATCTTCACTGACACATTTTTATGTTAAGTTAGGGTAGATCGCTAATGGGAAAAAGCTTAAGCTGCGCGTGTCAACAGAAGTTTAATAAGAATAGAGGACAGTCAAATGAATAAGGGGAAATCGCTGGCTTGGAGCGGGACGATCGCTTGTTCTAAGCGCTTTGGTATTTAGCCAGGTATATCTGTCTTCGGCGTTAGCCAGGAGCAATGGCAGTATCACGTCTGAGAACAATTGTTCTGACTGCCATAGTGGGCTAGGTGCCACCACTGTTATGATCCTCGGACCCACCGAAGTTGCAGCTCATTCCACAAACACATACACCCTTGAGATCTCGCAGGTAACAGACACAGTCCAGGGAGGCCTTGACGTTGCGGCGGAATTTGGAGTTTTGGGCCTTATCAATGCAGGAACCGAGGGTACCCAGCTTACTACTGATGGCACTTCCCTTCTTGACGAGGTTACGCACGATGGCCCCAAGGCATTTTCGAGCGGCGTGGTTAGCTGGCTTTTTTCATGGACGGCACCTGCTGATCTCGGCAGCTATGACCTTTTTGGTCAGGGTATCGCCGGGAGCGGGTCCGGTACCGGTGGCGATGCTACAGGCTTCACGACATTCACCGTTCAGGTTGTGCCGATTCCAGCCGCAGCGATCTTGTTTGGATCTGCGCTCGGAGTATTAGGCTGGGTGAGGCGGCGAGTGACCTGATCTGCGCAGCAAAGACTGATCAGAGAAGCCCGGCCCCATCGTGCCGGGTTTTTCTTTGCCCGCATCAGGGCGTCGTCAATTTCGGACTCTCGTGAAATATGCGGGCTAAGGTGCTTATTCTTCTGTAGCGTCAAGTTTGC
>PVMK01143754.1_pt1 | contig 51892 bp, 67 predicted proteins | sample 1853481 | NCBI WGS metagenome assembly PVMK01 (sample SAMN08533507, study PRJNA380276) | Marine sediment metagenome, whole genome shotgun sequencing project.
CGCGCGGTCGAGAAATTCAAATACCGGCCGCGTATCGTCAACGGGCAGCCCGTTGCGGTGACCGGCGTCATGCACAAGGTAACTTACGAAATCGTGGAGTAACGCTGGAAAAAGGCACCTTTTTAGCCACCTTTTCTTCTCTATAATCACATCTCGGAGGTGGCTGATCATGTACAGTAAGAAGCTGTGGACGGTGATCTGGGCGATCCTGCTCGGGTTGGTATTTTTCGGTGTCGTCATGAGCGCAAGCATGGGCCTGATCACGCTCAACGCGAACATGTCACCGGAAATCGTCTGGTTCCCGTTACCTGTCACGGTGATCCTGGTCGGCGCGATTCTCTGGGCGCAACGCCGTTGGAACATCGGCTTGACGCATCCGGCGGATGTGCCATGGGCGCGAGTCTATGCGATCGGCGCTGCATTGACTGTTCTCGGCATCGCCGTCGCGATCGTGCAGGGCAAATTCACCGGACACGTCCGGGCTACTGAATTTCTGGAAGCCGAGGTCAGCCCGCTGTTCACACTGACCTACGCAATCTTCATGTCGGTACTGGCTGCCATTCTTGCCGAGGCAACCTTCCGTGGGGTGGTGCAGTCACGCATGCAAACCGTGCTCAGCGTCTGGCCGACGGTGATTATTATCGGCGTGGTGAATGTGCTCGCCCATCGCTGGGGGCCCGAAATTACCCTGAACTGGCTCGGCCTGTTCGTCACCCTCGCGGGCTGGACTTACCTGCGCTGGCTAAGTCAATCGCTCTGGCCGCCGCTCATATTACACACGTTGACCAATTTGCTCGTCGCCGTGGGACTCTGGTTCCGTGGCCCGCTCGTGCCTGCAGAACTGGCGAATGGCGCGGTGATGCTGATTGCCATTGTCGGCCTGGTCGGGCTAGGAGCCGCGATCTTGCTGGCGAAAGACATGAAGAAACCAGGATTGGACCCGATTGCGGCGGCATAATAACTTATTGGTGACGGGGGTCGAAAAAATGACCACGATGTTTGAACAATTCCCGAATCGATGGACGCCGGTCCTGCCACTGAATGAATTGACGTCAAACCCGCTCGCCACGGAACTGGCCGGCGAGCGAATCGTCCTGTTTCAGGACAATGAGCAGCAGTGGCATGCGCTGATCGACCGCTGCCCGCATCGCGGCGCCGCCTTGTCGCTGGGCCAGGTGACCGAGGAAGGCCACCTGCGCTGCCGATACCATGGCTGGCGTTACGACGGCACGGGGCAGTGCATGTCGGTACCGCTCAACAATCTCAAAGATACCGCGCTGGCGAAGATTCGCGCCACAGTGGTGCCGACGAAAATCATAGGTGGCGCTCTCTGGGTATATACGACCACCGAACCATTGACCGATATGCCGCCCGATCCAATCCTGCCGGATTCCCTGGATGGCGATCCGGACATGTTCATCGCCCATCATCAGGAGTGGCAAGCGCACTGGACCCGGGCGCAGGAAAATTTCCTCGATTTCGCCCACCCGCCATACACACACGAACAAACCATTGGCACATATCTGTATGATTTCGCCGAGACAGGCGGCACCGTGCGCGTCGAGACGGAGCCGACGGAATTTGGCATGACGATGAAAAGTTTTCGCGACGCGAGCGATTCGTATTTTCGGCTCGACTGGTACCGGCCGAACTTGTCGATTCTGAATTTCGGCACTTCGACAAAAAACTGGATGCACGTATTTTGCATCCCCATCAACGAAAAAAACACCCGAGTCATGACCGTGCGCCGTTCCAGCACCTCGAGACATGTCGAAGGCTTTGAGCGACACACCACCGACACCGATCATCCGATCCTCGATGAGGACCGCATTGTTGTCGAATCACAAAGCGGTGACATATTGAGCAATCCACAAGAAATATCGGTGGCCTCCGATGGTCCCGCACTCGCGTTTCGGCGCTGGTACGAAGCTCTGCTGGATTCTTAAACGGTTAATCGGTGTCTGACACCAATGTATATTTGCTCCAGGAGGGCCAGTTTTCCGGAGCTGGTTTGGCGCCAAAACCAAGAAAACGGCTCACAGGGCCTTAGAAAATCGGTGTCTGACACCAATTGGCTATAATTCCAGGTTATGAGCAGTTTTTTCGATGAACTCAAACGCCGTAACGTGGTTCGCGTTGGTGCAGCTTATCTCATCGTGGCGTGGGTACTCGCGCAGATCGCCGATCTCGGGCTCGAGAACTTCGGCGCGCCCGAAGGGGTTATCAAGACGATTCTACTTTTGCTGGCGCTCGGCTTTCCGCTGGCATTGTTTTTTGCCTGGGCGTTTGAACTCACACCCGAGGGACTGAAACGCGAAAAAGATGTCGATCGATCAAAGTCGGTTACCCCGCTCACCGGCCGTAAACTCGATTTCGTAATCATCGGCGCGCTCGTTGTGGCACTTGGTTATTTTGTCTGGGAGCGACAAAGTCTAGTCGACGGGGTCGATTCTTCAACGACACCAGTGGCCGCTGAAGCCGAAGAAACCTCGACCGTCACCCGCGACAAACGCTCGATCGCCGTGTTGCCATTCGTCAACATGTCTTCGGATCCTGAGCAAGAGTGGTTTGCCGACGGCCTGACCGAGGAACTGCTGAACGCGCTCGCGCGGGCACCCGATTTGCTCGTTGCGGCGCGCACATCATCATTCAAGTTCAAAGGCACCACAGAAGACATCCCGACGATCGCCAAAGCGCTCGGCGTGGCACATGTGCTCGAGGGTTCGGTACGACGTGGCCGTGAACGCCTTCGTGTCACGGCTCAGTTGATTCGTGCAAGTGATGGCTTTCATCTCTGGTCACAAAGCTATGATCGCAATCCCGATGACGTCATCGCCATTCAGGAAGAGGTCGCCATAGAAATTGCGCGCGCACTCGATACGGCGATGGATCCTGAGGCACTCGCAAAGATGGTATCCGTAGGTACGGCCTCGGTACCCGCATATGAAGCTTACCTGGAGGCGTTGGCATATGCCGCCCGGACACTTGAGTCTGGAGATCAGCAACTATTACTAAAAGAGAGGACTGTACTCGAGCGAGCTCAGGCGCTGGATCCAAAATTTGCGGCCGCTCACTGGAGAATGGCGCAATTCTGGCAGAATCAAATGCAGGTCACGTCCATTGGTTCTGAATTGACGAGCGATACGGCTGAGGAGCGGAAAGCAAAATATAAAATCGCAATCGGGAAGGCCATAGCGACTGAAAAAGATCCTGTGAGTGAGACGAAGTATCGTGCCGATGAGGCGTTTGTCGATCTGCGCTTTGTCGAGAGTCTCAGTCTTATCACGGAGTATCTGTCGGCTCGGCCCAATGACTACGAGGCTGTGCAGTCACAACTCTCACTGCTGCTGGTGCTAGGCAGGCGGGAAGAAGCGCGCCCAGTCGCACATCACCTCGCGGATATTGGCGGTGAAGACTCACAGTCCGTGCAGTCCGCGATTTCAAACCTGGTGTTCGCCAACGATACGGCCGGCGCAGCCGCAGTTGCGCGACGGGCGCTGGAACGTCATGCAGGCAATGCCCTGATTCAATACCAGGCGCACCGAGCGTTCTTGTGGGACGGGGCAATTGATGAAGCGCGGGAGGTATTAAGATCTATCAAGGCCAGTCAACTGGATTGGTTCAACAAGGAACTCGCAGCGCTGCGTCAGGCCTGCGCCGATGGCGCTACGACCGAGGCATTACGCATCAACGAAAAGTTTGTAAACGAATATCAAGAAGGCCAGGCGGCCTTGTGGATTTCATATCACACGATTGGCCAGCGGGGCCAGGCAAGCGCAACGTTGATACCCTACGATGAAGCAAAGCAGCTCTATTCGCTGTCGAGCTATCTTGGTTACCCGTATTTCGACCCGCGGCCCTTCCCGAACCTGATGGAAGTGCTGGAGCAACAAGGCATAGACCGCCGGCCGCCGATCGATATTCCCTTCCGGTGCAACATTCCTGCTGAATCAACCTCGTAGAAACAAATTAAACGGTGTCAGACACCAACTTTTATTTGCCCTGTACGGGCCGTTTGACCGACCCTAGGGTTATCACCAATTCAGAAAACGCCGCTTAGAGGGTCTTAGCAATTCGGTGTCTGACACCAATATGCCAATATGCGAGAAACCACCACAAAACCTGCCCGCTGGATCGCCCACGTCGATCTCGATGCTTTTTTTACGAGCTGTGAACAGCGCGATCATCCCGAGTACCGGCAGCGGCCGGTGGTCGTCGGCGCGCAGCCGGGGAACCGCGGTGTCGTGGCGGCCGCTTCCTATGAAGCCCGACAGTTTGGCATCCACTCGGCGATGCCGATTGCCGAGGCGCACCGGCGATGCCCGGATGCGGTGTACCTCAGGCCGGACATGGAGAAATACCAGCAAGCCTCGCGGCAGGTATTTAAGATCCTCGATGACATCACGCCGGTCGTCGAAAAAGCGTCGATCGACGAGGCTTATCTCGACATCAGCGGGCTGGAGAAAATCATCGGCCCGCCGAACACCATCGGCCGCGAGATCCGCAGGCGTATTCAGGACGCCACTGAACTGACGGCCTCGGTCGGCATCGGGCCCAACCGGCTGATCGCGAAACTCGCTTCCGAAGCGGGCAAGCCCGATGGTCTGACGGTGATCCCGCCTGACGATGTGCTGGCGTTCCTGGCACCGATGCCGGTGGCTAACTTACGCGGACTCGGGCGGCAGACGCAGAAAATATTCGACCGACTCAACATCCGCACCATCGCCGAACTGCGCACCACACCGCTGGCGACACTGCAAAAACACCTCGGCGAAAAGGCCGCGCAAAGCTTCCACCGCCAGGCACTGGGTCGCGCCTCGGATGAAATCGTCACGGATCGCCGGCGCAAGAGCATTTCAAAAGAACAAACCTTCGGCACGGACATTCGCGACCACGATCGCCTGCATGACGTCCTGCGCGAGCTCGCCGGCGGCGTCGCCCGCACGGCCCGCCGGGAAACGCTCGCGGGCACGATCGTGACACTCAAAATCCGCTTTCGAGGGATTTGAGACCTACACGCGGCAAACCACTCTGCCCGCCCCGACCAACGACGAACGGCTCATGCTGACCACCGCCTGGTCACTCTTTATGACGGCGACCTGCCGAACAAGCCCGTGCGGCTCATCGGTGTGGGCATCAGCGGCTGGGCAGAACAAGAAACGCCGCAGCCGACCTGTTCGAACCGGCCGAACAAAAGGCGCACGATCAGAAAATTCTTGAGACGATTGATACCGTGACCGAGAAATTCGGCAAGCCGATATTGCAGGTCGGAATGTCGCGAAAAAAGTAAGGCGAAAAAGGTGCTTTTTCTCACTTAGCCCGTCTGGAATTTCGCGATCATCAGTAAAGGCTCCTAATAACAAAATCATGGATGAAGCGGGCTGAGTTATATACCTATCAGATAGGTAGATATAAGCCATTAAATAGGTATACCACGACTCGCCCACGAGCTATCCACCTCCATCGTCGGCAAACGCACCAACTCCTTGCGTTCCTCGTCGCTCAGCGCCAGCGCTTCCTTGTAGAGTTCTTCCGGTTTTCTGACCATGGTGCGATTGTAGCAACCGGACCCGCTGGAGAATCGGTGTGAATCGCGTATAAACACGCGGATATCGGAAACAAGTGAGCACCGGCACCGGATGAAAATCATACGCATAATTTTGATCATAATCGCTGTCCTGATAGCAGGGGTCGTGGGGCTCGCCGCATTCAACCACTACGATGTGCAGGCGCGCGGCAATGGGCCCAACTACGATCCGGACGTCCCGATTCTGCGCACGCCCGACGCGCGGTTCGAAGCCCTGACCGATTTTCCGTTCGAGCCGCACTACGTCGAGATCGAAGATCCTGAGTTTGGTGCGCTGCGCGTGCATTACCTCGACGAAGGCCCAGCAGACGGTCACGTCGTTCTACTGTTGCACGGGCAGGCAACCTGGAGTTATTCATACCGAAACATGATCCCGCCGCTGACGGCCGCCGGGTACCGTGTCATCGTCCCGGATCTAATCGGCTTCGGCCGCTCCGACAAGCCCGCCGACTGGGAGGCCCACACTTTCCAGCGGCACGTCGACTGGCTGGCGGCGACGCTCGAGGCACTGAATATCAACGGCGCCACTGGCTTTCTATTCGACTGGGGCGGCTACTTCGGTCTGCCCGTGGCGGTTGCCGAACCCGACCGCTTCTCGCGGCTCGTGCTGGTCACAACGACTGTGCCACGCGGCAATAGCCTGCCCGGCGCAATCTGGGTCGCGGGCTGGCGGCGGTATATCCTGAAGCCCGAGGTATTTCCGATCAGCGGCATGGTCTCCGACATGACCGACAAAGAGCTCGATGCACAAACGCTAAAAGGCCTGGACGCGCCGTACCAGGACGAATCCTACAAGGGCGGCCCGCGCCGCATGCCGATGATGATCCCGGCAACATTTCTGCACCCGGCGACCGCGCCAAACCAGAAAGTCTGGGAAGAACTGCGCAACTGGGACAAGCCGACACTCACCCTGATCAGCGAACAACTCGCCACGCGGGGTTTTGATCCTAAAGTGTTTCATGACCAGATCCCCGGCACGCAAGGCCAGCCACATGAGATTTATAAAGACACAGGTTTCTTTCTGATCGAGGAAAATCCGCAAGAGCTGGCACAGAAGACGATCGAGTTTATCGAGGGGTCTTAAATCAAATGGTGTCTGACACCGAACGACCCCAAACGACCGTTACCGATTAACGCGCGACCAGCTTGTCCGGCGGGACACCCATCAATCGCGCCACCCACATCAGCGCAAAGACGATCACCGCCACCACCAGTGTGCCGGCATACATGATCGTCGTCAGCTGCAGTGGACCGAGGATATTTTCCAGTGCGTTGGCATAGAACACGACCATGATTGCCAGCGGTGGCACGGCGATTGCGAGTTTCGCTTTGGTACTTAAGCCGAGCCCATGCATCTGGATGATGAGGAATGTGCAAACGCCGCCGAACAGGAAATACGACCACGGCGTGCGCCCCGGCTGGTTCATGATCGCGTACGCGACCATCGAACCGTGCACCACGAACAAGAACTCCAGGAACACCGTCCACCGGCGGTTGGTGTGAAAGCGCGTAAAGAACAGGCTGCTCTGCAGGATCAGTAGCATCATGTAGGCGAACCCGGCCAGGTGCCCGGAGGTCATCTCAACCGGGTGATACCAGAACGTGTAAACGATCGCCCACGAAAAATAATAACCGTGGTAGCGACGTACCGCGTCGCCAACACCGTACAGTGCCTTGACGGGTTTGCCGAGAAACAACCCGCGCCGGCGATTCTCCATCAAAATGATCAAAAACAGCATCAGCGTGACAGACCCCATCGAGGTCGCCTCGTGCACGTCCTGGGCCAGGCCGTCATAAGTGAGCTTGGTCTGGGCGATGTGCAGCAGCACAAAAAACGTGTTGACGCCGAGCGCCCAGAGATTGAACTGATGCAGCCCGAAAAAATAGCGCGGCCGGGCGCGCTGCGCGTAGGCGATCAGGAACCAGATCGAAACCTGATGCAGGCTGTAGGGTACCCAGGCGGCAAGCCGTGTCCAGACAGTCGCGTCCGGCAACTGCCAGTAATACCACCAGTCGCCGTGATCGGGACGAACTCGATATCGGCGCTGTACGGCGCCATCAGCACAATCACCGCCCATGACGAAAGCGCAGCCGATCAGACCCCACCAGTGTTTGTAAGGGATAACCGGTTCGGTGATCTCGGGCGTTAATTGTTGTTCTGGCGTGCTCATTTTGGGGACGTCCGTGTTGGACTATATCTTAACGGAAATTAATTAGGAGGCGAACCATATAGATCCCACTTAATACATGCCGCCTCGGCTGAAACGCAGAAATTACCAATGCTACGTACAGACTGTAGCCGGGCCGCCATGGTTTACGACCTCTTTCCTAGACACGCCGTGAATACGGCCCGTAGGAGCAGCATCTTGCCGCGATCGGTGATCCGTACCGCACCAATCGCGGCAAGATGCCGCTCCGACAGGACGTTCTCGCCCTTTCGCGAGAAGGTGAGACAGCAATGAGGTCGAACCGAAATTTCCCTGACGACCAAAAAATCGGTTCGCCCCAATTTTAAACCGAGCGTTACTTCGCGTGCGGGACTTCAGTCGTGCCCAGCTTGGCGTTTAGCGTCGCCGTGTCGTAATGCACGATCTCGTCCGTAATCTTGCCGTCGGCGAAGCGCAGCATCGAGATCCCGGAGACTTCGACGGTGTCCTTTTGTTCGTCGGTCTTCAGACCGTTACTGACTGTCGTCCACAGCAGAAAGCCGACATCATCGGCGTAGGCGCTCGCATCGAGCGTGATGTTGAAATTAGCGTAGGTGTCGTGGACGTTGGCTATGAAAGCCTTCATCTCGGCCGGTCCGTCGGCGTTCTGATCCGGCGCCCGGCGCTTGAAATCGGCGCTCAAGAGCTCATCGACCCTATCCAATTTCTGGGAATTCCAGGTTTCAATGTACGCTTCCCCCAGCTGCTGACCTGGATTCGCGGACGGGTCCGAATTCCACATGTCGCGAATGATCTGCCACTCGCCGTTGATGCGCTCGTAAACGGTCAGGTATTTGCCCGTACCGACCGTAGCACCTGATGAATCGGTGACGGCAAATGTTCCCACGGTCCAGCCCGTGTTGCCATCAATGGCACCGTCGCTCGACTCATCGCCCGTGAATACGAATCCCTGCGCCTTCGAATTGGCAATATCCGCCGCGATGAAATCACGAATCGCAGCGCGACCCACAACTGTCACGGCACCCGGCGCCATGACAACCCCGTCTTCCGCATGCATCGCGGCCACGCCGTCCGCATCTCCGGCGTTATACGCCGCCATCCAGTCCAGTACTTTCGCCTTGATGTTGGCCAGATCGGCTGATGTGTCCGCTGCAGGTGGTGCGCAACCGGTCAATGCGCCGAGTGTGATTGTAAGGAATGCTAAGTATTTGAACATGTTGACTCCCCCGCGTTAGTGATTATTGTTCCTCCGGGCTGACCTTAGCACGGTGGAGAAAACGGATCGAACCGCAGTTTTTTGCATCGGGAATTAAGGGGACAGGCGAATTAAGGGGACAGTGACCGTAATTCAATTGCGCCCTCAACGAAACCCCTGCTTCTGCGGTGAATTACGGTCACTGTCCCCTTAATTCAGAGCAGCAAGTTCTTCTCTATCGCAATGAATTTGCCAGCCGCCGTGATCAGTGGCCTGGCCGTGAGTTGCGGCACCCCGTAGACTTCTGAGCGTGTGTTGAAGCGTTGTTTAATTCGTTCTAACAGTATGGTGAAGTCGCCATCGCCTGACGCCAGCACAATGATGTCGCAGTTTGGTGCCGCTTCATAGATATCCAACGCAATACCCACATCCCAATCCGCTTTGGTTGACCCGTCCGATCGCTTGAGCATCGGCTTGAGAAAAACGGTAAAGCCGATGGCACGAAGAATATTCTGGAACTGCTCCTGCTTTGCATCACCACGCTCCGTAGCGTAGGCAAATGCACTAACGATCTCGCGGTTCTTAGTAACCCTGGCCCAGAACTTGTTGTAGTCAAAGTTCGCCTGGTACGCCTGACGACAGGTGTAATAAATATTCTGGACGTCTACAAATATGCTGACTCTTGCCACGGTAGGATCCGTCATGGATTTTACCTTGTGAACTTCGCTGGATTAGCCTTGCTGTAAGTAACAAGGTGCCCTTCTACTCCATCATTCGCGCTGCCATAGCACTGGCTGAAACCGAACAGAGCGTCGCCACCGTTACCGAGGTCACACAAAGGTTTCGAATAAATGAGATCGGACTCAGTGCTGTCCCTTAAACTCATGACTGGCGTAAAACGATGCAATTTCTGATCACGAAGTTCGACATTCGCGGCTGGCCAAGCAAAACCCCGACCTGACAAGCACCGCCCCACAAAAAAACCTCAGTTCGACCCTTTTTTTCATTCGCGGGTCTTGTCCGGAAAACCTTCTCTTCGCCCTTGCGGCGTGCGCAACAGCCGAATGGTCTTACGTACCAGACGCTTGACCTCGAGGATTTCGGCTTTGGTCTCGGCGACATCCGCAGAGACTTGCTGGAGGCATTCACGCGTCAAATCGATAGTTCGGGTAGTAACGTCGTCATTCTTATTATCGATTGCAGCAAGAACCTGCTCGACTGTGTAGAGAATTCCCTCGAACACAGCACACGCACTGGCGCCATTAAATCCGGCCACATCCTGATTACAAAATTTGTCAGAAATATTCGCAACACCGCGAGCCGCGACCACCGAATAACGAAGACCATCCGGCAGGGGGGTTCGAGTCCCAGGCAGCATAGAACAGGGATCCGTCGATGTAGATTCAGCTCGCAGCAACTCCATCGTGCGCATTACGGCGGCGACTTCTGCCATGCGAGCATTAGCAGCTTCGGTCGCCTCGGTTGCTTCGATAATAGTATTCTCTATATCGTCGCTGCGCTCGGCGTCAAAATTTTCGTCGTTATCCGCCACGGCGTCAGTATCGCAGAGCTGTACGCACTCTTCTTTCTTTTTTCCGTTAGTCGGAAAACACAGGCCGTCATCGTTACCGAGCTGGTCGCCAATAATTTCCTCGCAGGTTTCGTTTTTTTCGCAGACGCCGTCTTCATCGCCCTGCCTCCATTTCGGGTCGCCCGTAACGCCAAAGTCCATCGCGTCGGCCAGTGAAAGCTCCTTGATTGCACAACTCACGGTATTCTTGCGCGCGAGCCCTTTGTATCCGTTCGGGCCTGTTCGCGCGGAATGCTTGCGACCACGTTCCAGGGAGTTATTCAGATTTTGCTTCTGCTTTTCGGACAGAACGCCCATGCTGATCGCCTGATCGACTGAGTCTTGGGTGGCTTCGAGCAACCCTTCCGTCTGACATTTTATCCGCTCGCCCTTATCGGTCTTACCGCTGCAATCAGGTGCCGCCTGAGCGACACCGCCGATCAAACCTGCGATAACTATGGAGCACGCAAGCCACACACTGCGCTGGCCCAGTGCCTGCACATATTCCCTTAATTTATGAATCCGCAGCGGAATTACGTTTCGATTGACGGTAAAGATAGCCATGGCTCACTCCAATTGTTATGGGCCCTGATGGCCAGCGGCCCATTTTTTATTCATCTATTTCGTTGCTATGCCGTTGATAAAACGCTACATCTTTGCTTGCAGCAATGAAATACGGAATAACACTTAATATAGACGGGGGGCAAACCGAAGTTTTTTCTTGGTTCGACCCGTGTTTCTTCGGACAACGATTTTCTAAGCTGCTAAACAGGGAGTAGCACTAATGAACATAGACATCATGCTGGAACCGGACCAAAGCCCGGACCAGGTCGCGGAACTCGCCCTGCTGGCCGAGAGTTACGGAATGCGTGCGCTATGGGCGCAGAATTACGTGGCCGCGCGCGACCCTTTCATGTGCCTCGTGCCGGCCGCTCAGGCAACGACAAAAATAAAGCTCGGGCGTCGTGGTCGTCAGCCCGTATGAAATGCACCCGATGAAAATCGGCAATGCGCTGCTGACCCTGAACGAGTTCTGCCAGGGCCGCGCCGAGGCGGTCATTGGCGGCGGCGGTTACTGGTGCAGTCGCATGGGCACCCAGGCGCAGCGCATGGTCCGCGCAATCCGCGAAGCTATCGAGATCATCAAGGGTGGCTTGCTGGACGAACCATTGCAGTATGAGGGCCAGCTATACAAGGCTTACGGTTATAACTCCGACTGGTCGACCGACGCCGTGCCACGGGTCTACGCCGGAGCAAGCCGCGAACAAATGTTGCGCATGGGGGCAAAGGTGGCCGACGGCATCATGACAAGTGATGTCATCCGACCACTGATCGAGGGTGCCGTTAAGACGGTCAGGTCTGCGTTAGAAGAATATGGGCGGTCCGAAGCCGATTTTCACATCAACAGTGCGATTGCATTTCATATGAAAGACGATCGTGAGACCTCGATGCGTGAAGCACGGCGCGAATTGATCACCCGTGCGGTACTCGGGGAGTGGTATTTGCATTCATTCATGAACGAGGCGGAGGTCGCAGTTGTCAGAAACAATATTGCTGCCTTTTACCAAGCCTACAGGGCCAAGACCCACGTCATCGACGGTGTACCGGATTCGATACTCGATAAACTCGTCGATAATCTTACGATTGCCGGTGGTCCGGATGATCTGGATGCGAGGATCGCGGAATTGCAGGACTATGTTACAACCGGTATCACGGAACTTTGCTTTCGCGTGCACGACGATCCCACGTTCGCGATCCGGCTCATCGGCGAAAAAATTGCGCCGGCACTGAAATAGAAAGGCCAGATCACTGATGCCCGATCAACTTCAGTGACTCGTGGGCAGGAGAACACCAAGGTCCGATTCATGCACCAATACCGCTGTTACCTATCTCCCGGGTCAATCAGCCCGCTGTTCTACGCTTTGCAATGAGTTCGCGAACCGTAGGAACAAGATGAACCGGTACCTCCATGACAGTACCCCGAGCTGGATCAAGAGCAGCCTCGTCTTCTGCCACCGCTTCTTCTTCTGTTTGCGCTTCGTAATGAGCGAGAACTCTCCGAACGCGCTCTTCGTCCCAACCTTCTGGAAATTTCGACTGCTTCATATTTTCTTCCGGCGATTACGCCGGCGATAGGCCAACAGTGGCTTACCCCGGAGCGCATAAGCGGTTATGAGAAATACACTTTTTGGCTCCGGATCTAGGACATAGATTACTCTTCAATAGCGTCCGTAGGGAGCGAACTGCATCACCTGGTTATGTGCCCGTTCTTGATTGCCAGCTCATCGGATCCTGCATGTCCGCAATGATGGCGATAACGAATACCGTATTTTCTTCGAACGCATAGAAAACCCCATAAGGAAACACGCGGGTTAGCGCGCGCCGAACACCTGGAAAAACCTCCTGATACATTTCAGGATGTTCGGCGATCAGCGCAAGCACACGGTCTAGCTCACCTAGAAATCTAGTGCCCAGCCCCGAGATCAAAGACTCATAATATTCGTATGCTGCTGTTGCATCCTGTTCCGCCAGTGGCCTGACGACAACGTTGCAGCTCATTTCTTAGCCAGAATTCGAGCTCTTACCTCTTTCCACGGGGAACCAGTCTTGGGGTTGTCGCGATGATCAGTCAAGCGTCTCTCAAGCAGTTCCCGTAGTTCGGGGCTGACCTGAACTTGCTCCGGAACCGCAGCGATTGAATCCCAAATTTCGCCCACCAGATTGATGCGCTCTTCAATACTTAGCTCCAGTATGTCTGCTGCCGAAATGACCATAGGTGTAATTTAACACGGATAGCTTTGATCGACTACGAAGGGCATATAACAGCTGATTCATGCGCAAAGGTGGCATTCCCCCGCGTCTACATTTTCATATTCGGCCTGCGGCCTGAATCTGAGTATACGCGTTGTGGCACAAGCGGAGACTTTGAATAAATTCCTTTTTGCGCCAGTTTCCCGTGTTCCTGCTGATCAGTGTTAGGAGCACTTAAGTAATAAATTAGGAGTCGACCCGTGGTTTCCAAAAACAAACAGCAAAAATATCACAAACTGGAGTCGCACCACGGAAACCTCGGCTCGACCCCTGTTTATTTCGGCACCACGTCACGGCAGGCGTCGATTCTCTCAATCCAGCTGTCTTTACTGCGCTGGTCGAGGAAACTGGCCGTAAAACTATTCTTGGCCAGTTCAATGATTTGCTTGCGCGATGGCGCCAGTGCAGCGATCACGGCGCGGAAGTTGTTATTGACGTAGCCGCCGAAGTAAGCCGGGTCGTCCGAATTTACCGTCACCCGTACGCCTTGGTCGAGCAATGACAGTATCGGGTGATCCTGCATCGCATCGTACACGCACAAGCGCGTGTTGGATAACGGGCATATCGTCAGCGGAATCTGCCGCTCGACAACTTCGGCCAGCAGCTCCGGATCTTCAGTGATACGAACGCCATGGTCTATGCGGGACACCTGCAGCAAATCCAGCGCTTCGCGAATATAGGCAGGCGGGCCCTCCTCCCCGGCATGCGCCACGGTTTTGAGGCCGGCGTCGCGGGCCAGGGCGAATACTTCGTTGAACAAGCGTGGCGGAAAGTCACGCTCGGACGAATCGAGGCCGACGCCATGAATCCGGTCGAGATACGGCTCTGCTGCCCTCCAGGTTTCCAGTGCATCCTGCGCCGGCAAATGGCGCAAGAAACACATGATCAGGCGGCTGCTGATAGACAGCTCGGCTTCTGCCTGCGCCAGTGCACGATGAATGCCCGCCACGACCGCGGAAAACGGAATACCGCGACTCGTATGACTTTGCGGGTCGAAGAAAATCTCTGCATGCACGATATTCTCGGCCTGGCACTGCGTAAGGTAAGCCCAGGTCAGATCAAAAAAATCCTGCTCCGTTTGCAGGACCGCGGTCGCCTGGTAGTAAAGATCCAGGAAAGACTGCAGATCCTTGAAGTCATACAACCGGGCCAACTCATCAACCGTGGCATAGGGAAGATCGATGCCGTTTTTCTCGGCCAGCCCAAGCACCATTTCCGGCTCGAGGGTGCCTTCGATGTGCAGATGCAGCTCCGCTTTCGGCAAGTTTTCCGCTAATTGCTGGAGCTTATTTGAATTAGTCATCGCACAAAAAAACGCGTCAGGGTTCTGGCCCGAATCACACTGGGCAGAGTACCTTAGCAATTCTTCCACATTTCTGGAAAGACCAGCGGCCGGGATTAGCGGAACGAAACCCGTTTTCTCGACTCATAGAGACCAGCAGAGGTTAAAATACCTCGTTCGACACAGGAGGCCCGTCTTGGCATCAAAGCTCTTATTAATCACGCTGTTGTGCATTAGCTGCACGGCCGCCGGGTGGGCGGTCGAAGCCGGAGATCCGGCCCCGGCCTGGACCGGCAACGACATTCAGGGCCGATCGGTCTCGTTTCCGGAGGTCACCGGCGGCAAGCCCGCGGTGGTGGTGTTCTGGGCAACCTGGTGCCCGTACTGCAAGGCCTTTATGCCCTATCTCGAAGCGATTCAGCGAGATTATGCCGCCGACGGGGTGCAGATTATCACGATCAACGCCCTGGAAAGAGGCAGAGGCGACCCCAAAGCCTATCTTGAGAGCCTCGATGTGCCGCTGCTGGGTATCCTCGAGGGCGACGATATTGCGACGGCCTATGATGTTGAATTCATCCCGGGACTCATGGTTATCGACGGCGCCGGGATGGTGACTTACCGTCGAGCGCCGACCGAGCGCCCGGCCGGCCGAACGCTGGCGGAGATCTGGGACACGGAGATCCGTGAGGCGCTCGATCTCACGCTACACTGAGGTTAAGGGGTCGAACCGAGTTTTCTGAGAGTACGATTCGACCCTGTTTCTCAGTTAGAGGGCTCGATTGACACTCTTACGATCACCGATCTTCACAACATAGACGACCTGTTGATCATCCTCAACCGCATAGACAATGCGATATGGCCCTTGACGTATTCGATAGCGCTCAGATCCCGATAGCTTTGCGCATCCTGCGGGTCGCGGATTATCCGCCAATGCATCAATGCGTGCGACGATTCGCCGGCGATCGGTTTTTCGAGAAATAGCCTCTAGTTCTTTGGCAGCTGACTTTTTGATCCGTAGCTTATATCTTGCCACGTCTCTTCAAGTCTCTTACGACATCCTCAAACTTCAGCGCCGGCTCTTTGTCGCGGGCCGCAAACGCCGCCAGGTCATCAGCATCTTCTGCCAGCGCTTCTCTCACGGCTTCGTTCACTAACTCGGAAACGCTGCGGTCGGTTTCCGCAGCTTTCAGGCGGAGGGCACGATGGAGGTAAGGTTCAAAATAGACAGTCGCCCGTTTTTGCGTCGATTCAGTCATTCTTGCTCCATAGCGCTATAACGTTATAACGTCAACCTACTCCGTGCTGAATAAACCATCCGCCAGCTGACCCATGCACCAACACGACATTTCCACGCGTCTCTATTCTTGTATTCGGCCTTAATCTGACTATACGCGTTGTACCGCCAGCGGAAACTTTGAATAAATGCATATTTGCGCCAGTTTCCCGGAGAGGAGCCGATACAAACACAAGAACCTGTTTTCTGACGATATGCATCAAGGGGACAGTGACCCCAACCGGACCTCTATTTCAACGTTGTCTCCGACCCATCGTGCCGGTAAGACCCGCCGTTCTGCTCGATTGTAAAGTCCTCGAAAACCGTGATCATGCCGGCGATGCTATCTTCGATTTCCACCATGCCCTTCTGCAACGGACCGCCGTGGGTAGGGACCCGGCCCGGGCTGATCGTGATGACGCGCACGCCATCTTTCTTACCCTTGCGAGCGACGTCGAGAAACAAATTATCGACGGCCGCTTTGCTGCTCTTGTAATACGCGAAGCCCAGGATCGGTATGCCGCGCTGCCCCTGGCCGGTGGTCAGGGAGGCGACCAGGCCTTTGTCGCTGGCCATGACGTGCGGCCAGAAGGCCTCCGCGACCTTCAACGGGCCGCGCGTGTTGGTGTGATACCACTCGTCGAACCACGCATAGTCGATCGAACCGAAGGTCTGCCCCTTGTCGGGCCCGCGCATTAATGCTGCGTTATTGATCAACACGTCGATCGGCTGGCCGGCATATTTCTCGGCCAGCGCATCGATGCCTTCGAGGTCGACCAGATCCAGGCGCTCGACGGTTACGTTGTCTTGCGCGTCGGCGAACGCGTTGAGTGCATCGGCCTGGTCCGGGTTGCGACAGGTTGCGATAACCCGGACGCCCCTGGCGGCATATTGTTTGACGAACTCAAAGCCGATGCCGCGGTTTGCGCCGGTAATCAGCACGGTTTGTTGGTCCGATTGCGGGTAAGCAGTGCCGCTGACAAGTAGCAGGCCGATAAACAGCGTGGCGAACAGTGAGATGATTCGATTCATTATTTTTTGCTCCAGCATTGGTAATACAGGTAACGGTGCCGGTGGTAACTCTATAACTTATTGGAAGTTCCGGCGAGCGTGCCAACGCTTGCGCTTTGCGAATAAGTTACAAAGTTACCGCTGGCACCCGTTTCTCGTCCAGACCCCTATTCCCAAGGTTTATCCCCATCCTGAGCCGCGAAGGCTTCCGGATCGAGACACTGGATGCGGCTCTCCAGCCGGAAAATCTTAAGCAGCACCGCCACCCGCATCCACATGCCGTTGCGTTCCTGGCGCCAGTACATTGCTCGCGGGTCCATATCCACCGCCGGATCGAGCTCGGGACCACGCGGCAACGGGTGCATGATGATCCCGTCGGGCTTTAACATGCCGAGTTCCCGGGTGCCGACGCTAAATCGTCTGAGATCCACTGTCCGACACTCGTCGGCCGTATCCCACTCCGACTGCATACGGGTCACATAAAGCGCATCCAGCTCAGGCAACACGGTATGCAGCCGCTCAGTCTCGCTGAATGAAATACCATGTTCCTCGAGGTGGCCCTTGACGTCGTTCTGCATCGCGAACTGTCCCGGTGCGATGAAGACCAGCCGCACATCGGCGTAATTCTTCATCAAGTAGCAGAGCGAGCGGACGGTACGCCCGCGTTTGAGATCTCCCATCATGCCAATGACCTTGCCATCGATGCCGCCGCGCTCGGAGAAGCTGCGGTCCAGGGTGTAAATGTCGAGCAGCGCCTGCGTGGGATGCTGGTCGCTACCGCTACCTGCGTTGATGACTGGCACCGGACGGTCAATGGTGTCCATGAGCCGTGCCGCTTGGGCTGCGCGCCCGGGCTCCCGCGCCCGCATGACGATGACGTCAACGTAAGAGCTGAAGGTACGAATGCTGTCGTCGAAACTCTCTCCCTTCACTTCCGACGAAGTGGATCGGTCGCGGATCTCGCTGGTGCGAATGCCCAGGATATGGCAGGCATTGTTGAACGACAGGAAGGTCCGGGTCGAGGGCTGGGTAAAGTAAAACATCGCTCTGCGATTGGGCAACAGCTCCTGCAAAAACCGTGCCCCTGCATAGGACTTGGCGAGGGTTCGCACTCGTGTTGTCAGGTCGCAGAGCTCGTCCAGTAGGCGACGCTCGAATACCTGCGGATCGATGACATGAAACAGCTCCGTATCTTCATCAGCCGGCACTGGTTGCTGGCGTGCCCCTTCCTGACTCATGACGTGGGTTCCTTATTCATAAGAGTTGATGGATACAGCCGCGGCACGATTTACACGTGCTGACCAAAACGTCCACGCCGCGCTTCAGCCATTAGCGCCCGGAAATCCTGACCGGACATGTGCACGAGCTGCGTATGGTCGCCAGACTCGAAATAGATCTCGTCGAGGTCGAGCAGGGTCTCGTCGACTGCGACTTTCATGCCGTAAGCCTGAACCAAAGCCGGGATAGATCCGAGTTCGCAATCCTTGAACAGCCGGGGAATGTCTTTCTCGGTGACCAGGTCGAACGGATGACCGAACGCTGCGCGCAGTGTCTCCAGGCGCAAGTGATGTGTGGATGGAAGCACGACCACGACGTACTCGTCTTTGGCTTCCAACACAACGGACTTGGCGAGCTTGTCGCCGGCTACATGCGCGGCAGCGGCGGTTTTCATACTGCTCAACGTGCGTGGGTGATACACGAGGTCGTACGGGGTGCCTTGGATGTCAAGGTATTCGCGGAGGGTGTTGGACATGTTCATATCCTCGCTCCTTCGGGTGTTCTGATGATGGATGAGAACGCCCCTTGTTCTTTAGCCCTGAATTGTACACCTCGACGAGGCAGCCATCGCCCTGGATTTGGAAAATAGGGGTCCAACTGGTCGACAAGGACAGTAATGTAAGGGGGCAGTGACCGAATTAAGGGGACAGTCACCGTAATTCACAGCAAAAGCAGGATTTCGTTGAGTACGCCGTTGAATTACGGTGACTGTCCCCTTAATCCCGCTCTTAATCCTATTTCACTCGGTTAAGCGCGCTTCGCCTCCCTTATCTCCGGAGCTGCTGCCGGCAACAGCGGCACAGAATCCAGAACCCAGTTTTTCTCCGTGCGTCGTGCCGGACACGGGATCGCGTAGGCGACGTCACCGCGCTTGTTCCGCAGTGTTTCCATGTCGATGCGCCAGCCCTTGTTCTCCCATTCCTCGAGGTGTTTACGATAGCGCACGATGGCCGCATCCGACGGTACCAACACTTCCTTGGAGGTACTCTCCGGTGTACGCACCGGATCCAGTTCTTCGAGGATAGCGATGTCTTCCTTCGCAACAACCAGGTTGACTTTGCGCAGACGCTCATCATTTTCCGGTTCCATCAGGAAGGTACGCATGTTATGGAAGAAGATCCGCGTGTGATTTTCGTCGATCGGTTGCTCGATAAAATACTGGTGGAACTTGTTTTCCTCGGCGAACTGGATCCACGTGATCATCTGGTTAGGGCCGATATGACCGGAACCGGCATGGACCTCAGTGACTTTGGTTGTCGCATCTACTTGCAGCGCTTCGGTCCCCGTGTGCTTGTTGTCGAATTTCACGATGAACTTGCTGCCCCACGGCAGATCCCCCATCTCCAGCGGTTTGCGCTTGAGGTTGAGGTTGATCTCGGGCGATCCCTGGGCCGGGTGCACGAATTGATTGTGTGAAGGATCGAGACCATTCTCAATCGAGCGCTCGTAGAAGGCGCCGACTTCGAACACGAACAGCCGGTTGGCTCGCCAGCCTTCCGCGTCCCATTCCACGATGTCGACCAGCGGCGGTCGCTCTTCCTCGGGCAGGTCGCCGAGAAACGCGAACACGATGCCGTATTTTTCCTGCACCGGGTAGCTGTCGACTTTGGCCCTGGCGGGGATGCTTTCCTTTGCCACGGTCGGAATCTCGACGCACTTGCCGTTACCGTCAAATTCCCAGCCGTGGTAAGGACAGACGGCGCAGCCGTCTTTGACCCAGCCTTTGCCCAGCGTTCCGCCGCGGTGGATACAGGTGTCGCTCAAGACGTGTGCCTGGCCGTCGTTGTCGCGGAACGCGACGAATTTAAGGCCCAGCACCATGGTGCGGAACGGCTCGTATGACATGACCTCTTCAGAGGTCCCAATCGGATACCAGAAATTGATGTACATATCTCCCCCTCCCCCTGTTTGAGCACTAAATAGGACCGGCCCGCTCGCATGGCCAGACGCATGAATATGACGAGACCACAGTCAGGCGCCGCGCGGCATCGGGGAAACTACGTATGCTTGAGATTTGGAAATGGGGTCGAACCGAGATTAATTAAGGGCACAGTGACCGTAATTAGTCCCCTTAATTACTATAAATTTATAGCTTATTTGCACAAATTAGGTTCTTAAGGTATCACGGGCAACGTCACTCGTGCGTATCAATGAGCCTTGCAACTCAGCAGCAAGAACGAGGTCTATAAGCCAATGACTAACCCCACCCGTCGGCAGGTGTTCCGACTCGGCCTGACGGCTGGCATCACCGCTTTGCTGACGCCAATTGGTCCGACTGACGCTGCCCCCACAGTCGAGAATGGCACACACACTGACCGCATGGCCGGCAACGATGGCCTGCGCTACCGGATACTGCCGGGTTACCGCCCGGAACTGTCAGTTAGGGCACAACAACGGCTGACGCGCGCGATCCTGGATTTCTTGCTTGACGCACATCCATTGAACACGACACTGTCATTGTGGGACAAGAATCCACGCGACATACCGCACCTTGAAAAGCATATCGCGGCGATGGTGGGTGCTGTGTTTTCCGGCGTAAAAACGCACCTGCCGAAGCAGCCTGTCGATCCGGTATTGGTCGTTGCGATTCTCTATAACGAGTCACGCTTTTCGCCGGTCGCCGTCTCGCCGAACGGTGCGCTGGGCATCGCGCAGTTCATGCCGAATACTGCGCTCGAGTATGATCTGCAGCCGATCGCACAACCGGACCTGTGGCAACGCTATCGCGATATTCGATCGGCTGAGCGCGCGCGTCGCGCCGAGCGCCAGCGTGAATTTCTTAAGCGTTTTGGCATCGAGACCTTTTCGACGACGGCCGTCATCGAACACGCGCTGAAGACCGATAAACTCGTTGCGCTCGCCGAATACCAGGCACTGGTGAATACCGAAAAGCCGGAACTCGAAGCCCTGAAAGACTACGTCGTCGCTGTTCGTGAAGAACTCGCGCAGTCCGATTTTTTCGTCGCCGGCGAAGCAGTGCTCGGGCGAATCGATGCTCGAACACGCTACGCGGCGGCAACGGCAGCCGTTGACTACATTGCCCGACGCCTGGCGGAAAACTCCGGCATGACCAGCAGCGCCGTCGCCGCCTATAACGCGGGGCCCGGCCGCTGTGCGGGACGGCAACCCCCGCTCAGTGCTGTACGGCTATGGTGAGCTGCCCGCCTATCCGGAAACCGTGCTCTATCTGCAGCGCGTGCTGGTCGTGTACTCCAAGCTTCGCGACCAGCTGGCCTGATCGAGCCCGAGGTGTATGCGGCGGATGGCGTGTTGAAATAGAGGTCGGACGCTAATTTCGGCTGCGGTACTGGTTCGTATCGGTAACGTCGTGAGAAATTACGGTTCCACCCCTATTTCACAGTGGCTTGTTATAGTCGAGGATGCCGTGAGCCATCGTCTCCTTATTATACTGGCGCTCCTTTGCGCGACACAGGTCCGGGCCTATGACGGGCCGGTCATCGATATGCATTTCCATGCGTGGCCCAGTGGCGAGGACGGCGGGCCGAATCAGCCTAAAAACCAGGTGACCATGGCCGAGGCGCTGGCGGAACTCGAGCAGTACAACATCGTGCTGGCTGCAGCCAGCGGGCCGCAGGATTTTCTGACCGCCTGGGAGTGCTGCCGAACCCGATCGGTTGCTGTTATCGCCGATCTTCCCCTGCATTGACGGTAAGAATCCAACCCATTTTCGGCATGATTGTTTCGCTGACGGTGGCGACTTTCCGGACATCGACTGGCTCGAAGCGCAGTACCAGGCCGGCACGTATCAGCTCATGGGCGAGATGTACAACCAGTACGCCGGTGTCGCCTTCGATGACCCGCGCATGCAGCCCTATTACGCACTGGCCGAACGGCTCGGCATTCCGGTGGCTTTTCATACTCACTCGGGGCCGCCGCTGACAGCAAGGCAATGCTGCCCGGCATTTCGCATCGCCAACGGCAATCCGCTGCTGCTGGAAAACGTGTTGCTCAAGTATCCGAAACTCAAAGTGCAGATCATGCACGCTAACCCGCTCGTATATCCCGAGGTAATCGATCTACTGGTGATGTTTCCGAAGGTGTATGTCGATATCGCCGGATTGCAGATGGCCTACACGCGCACAAAGTTTCACCGGCTGTTGCGTGAATACGCGGATGCGGGGTTGACCGGCCGCATCATGTTCGGCGCGGACGGACATGACTATGCCAAGGCGTTCGCGGCCTACGAATCAGCCGAGTTCCTGTCCGACAAACAGCTGGAAGGCATTTTCTGCAAAAACGCCGAGCGCTTTCTGCGCAAGCGTGGCATCTGTTTGAAATAGGAACCAAGCCTCAGATCAGGCAGCGACCAGCGCCGGCATGATATTGGTGTCTGACACCAATTCTCCCCCGCTGATCACGAGCCCAATCGAATGTTGAATATACTCACCGGCGGATGACGGCATGAGGGATATGACCCAGATCGTCGCGCGGCCCGGGCGGGCGGCACGAATCGCCGTTCCGTACGTGATGAAGTCTCGCACTTCCAGCATGTCGGCCGGGCCTTCGAAATCCAGTGTCAGTGGCGCACGTTCCTGCACACGACCGTCCGGTCCGAAAGCAGTCAGCCTGAGGTCCCCGAGTGACCACATGCCGCCAACATGCAGGTGAATCTCTTGCGGCAATACCTCGAGGCGCTCGACTCGCATGCCGGTGGCGGCAATGTCCGAGAGCATCGGCGCCGTGTATACGCGATAACTCACTTCAGGTGCTTGCTGAACGCCGCCTGAAAAGGCCTCAGCCAGGCTGAAATAGGATGTCTCGGCGGCCAGAGTGCTGCCGGTCGCGATGAAAAGCAAAATGCAAAGAACCCGGGTCATTTCCAGGTTAGGTGCCAGGTTGCGGGAAAAAGTTCAATCGGTATCGGATCGGAATTGCTGAATCAGTCGCTGTCTATGCGTCACGAGGTCACCGCATTCGCCCGCGAACCGTCCAGCATAGCGGTTGAACACCCTGCCCTGTCCGTCGTTCAGGGCGACGTGATAGACCCCGCCTCGGTCGACCGGGCCATGCACGGACAGGATGCGGTCCTGATCGCACTAGGTGCAGGGGCCAAAGGCAAAATACGGGCCCAGGGAACGCGAGTCGTTATCGAAGCGATGCGCCGGCATGGCATCCGCCGATTGATATGCCTTTCCAACCTCGGGGTGGGTGATAGTCGCGCCAGCATGGATTCTCACCGGGACGAAAAAAACTCAAGCTGAAAATCAGTCGCGCCGATGTTGCGCACTTTATGCTGCGGCAGTTATGTGACGACGAATATGTGTTCCCGTCCCCGGGGCTCTCGTATTGATAGAATCGAGTCTGACCCCGTTTCTTGCTTCCGTGGGATTGATCCGCACATGCACCACGAACAACCCGCCGATGCATTCACGTTACTGACGACGGATCCGCCCGAGCTATCCGCAGCAGATGCCGCGGAACTGCTGCGTGAACACTACGGCCTCGAAGGTACGCTGACATTGCAGTACAGCGAGCGCGACCAGAATTTCCTGGTGCGTACGAATTCGGGGGCAGAGCACGTACTGAAGATCGCCAACTCGGCGGAGGTGGCAGCGATCACTGACTTTCAGATCGCCGCCTTGCTGCATCTCGAAAAATCACATCCAGAGGTTCGGGTGCCGCATGTCATTCGTACCCTCGATGGCGACACCCGCATTCGGATAGTGGCGCAAGACGGCCGGAGCCATACCGCGCGGGTGTTGAGCTGGCTCCCGGGGACTCTATTACGATTCGCGGACATGGGAGCCGATGCCGCGACAAAAATGGGCGCCGCGCTCGCATCGCTGGGAAGCGCGCTGCGGGACTTCGAACATCCCGCGAGCGACTACCCGCTGCTATGGGACATCAAACAGGCCGGCAAGTTATTCACCTTACTCGACACTGTTGCCGATACGGCGCTTCGCGCGGTTCTGCGGCAGCACCTCGAGGTGTTCGTGACGGAGATCAAGCCGCGATTGCCAGATCTCCGCTGCCAGGTGATTCACAACGATCTGAACCCGGGCAACGTCCTCTTCAATCCGGACAACACCAGTGAAGTCGCCGGCATTATCGACTTCGGTGACATGATCCACTCACCGCTGGTCGTCGACGTGGCCGTGGCTTCAGCTTATCTTTGCAAAAGCGGCGATGCTCCTTTCGCCAACGTGTTCGAGTTTGTGCGTGGCTATAATGATGTTACGCCGTTGCTGGCGAACGAAATCGAGCTTCTGCCGTATATGATCAACCTGCGCAACCTGACTTCTTTGATCATTTCGTACTGGCGGGCGTCGAGACATCCAGAAGACCGCGATGACATACTGGGCACCGAGGATTATTCGTTGCAGATGATCACGACAATGGGACAACACCAGCCATCCGACATCAGCCGCGACTTGCAGGACTATTGTGATCACAAAAAATGACGACATGCTCACGCGTCGCGAGAAACTCCTGGGCTCGGCGTACGAGCTGTTCTACGACAATCCCGTGCACCTGGTGCGCGGCGAAGGCGTGTGGTTGTATGACGCACAGAGTCGCAAGTATCTCGATATGTACAACAACGTGCCGCACGTGGGCCATTGCCATCCGCATGTTGTCGAGGCGATCTGCAGGCAAGTCAAAACGCTCAATACGCATACGCGGTATTTGCATGACCATATTCTCGATTACGCCGAACGCCTGACCCGCAAGTTGCCGCAACAACTCGACACGGCCATGTTCTGCTGCACGGGCAGCGAGGCCAACGAACTCGCGTTACGCATTGCCCGGTCGGTCACCGGCGGCACGGGTATCATCGTCACCGAGTTCGCCTATCACGGCAACACCAAGGCAATCTTTGAGATATCGACCGCGGACATGCCGGCCGCAGAGTTGCCGGATTACGTTGTCACCGTGCCCGAACCAGATACCTACCGCGGCCGCTATCGCGGCGACGACGCCGGCAGCCAGTACGCGCATCATGTTCACGAGGCGCTCGAGCTGTTAACAAGCCGCGGCATAAAACCGGCCGCCTTCGTCATCGATACCATCATCTCGAGCAGCGGTGTAGTTGCGCCGCCGCCCGATTACCTCGGCGAGATAGCGGGTATCGTGCGCAAAGCCGGCGCCCTGTTCGTGGCGGACGAAGTGCAACCCGGGTTCGGCCGTACCGGCAGAAGTTTCTGGGGCTTTGAGGCTGATGACTTTGTGCCCGATATCGTCACGATGGGCAAGCCCATGGGCAACGGTCACCCAATTGCAGCGGTCGTTTCGCGCCGTGATCTGGTCGAGGCGTTCGGTCACAAGGGCGATTACTTCAACACCTTCGGCGGCAACCCGGTCTCCTGCGCGGCGGCGCTCGCCGTGCTCGACGTCATCGAGAACGAGAACCTGCAGCAAAACGCACTCGACGTTGGCCAGCACATGATCGATGGCCTGTGGAAACTGGCAGACGAACATACCTGCATCGGCGACGTGCGTGGCACCGGCTTGTTCCTGGCACTGGAACTGGTGTCCGACCAAGATCAGCGAACCCCCGCGACCGAATTGACCCTGGCCGTCGTCAACGACCTGTGCGATCGCGGCGTCCTTACGGGCTCGATCGGCCCCGACAGCAATATCATCAAGCTGCGCCCGCCGATGGTTTTGAGCGAAGCTGACGCAGACTTCATGCTCTCCACGCTGGACGACTCGTTGCGCGGCCTGGCCGCGGCCGCAGTTACCTAGAGAAGAAAATGGGGGTCAGACCCTGATTGCTCTAAGCAGTAGACGGCGGATTTGGCGAAGCGAACGGGCCAGCTCCTGCACGAGGAAGGAACTGGCCCGCTTGTCTTACTTATCAGCGGAAATCTTGACCATGATGTGCGCATACGGTGTACCTTTCCACATCACGTACACCGGATCACTTGGGTTCGTGGACATTCCTTCAGGAATCCCGGTATCGGGCACAACAATCATCAGGTGGGGCCCTTCCTTCACCCAATCGTTACTTTTTTCAGGTTCGGCCGCATAAGGATCGGAATTACTGACGCCGAGGGCGTTTCCTTCGCCGGCCAGCATGTAGGACACGCTGAATTAATCGGAACTGAAACTTTTCTTGTTCAACATTGCATCAATAAGCGCGTCCCAAACAGGCTCGTTGCACATCGGACCAATGATGTCCTGTTGAGGGTAACAGTTCATTCTGCTCGACCTGTGGCAGTCGACTTTTTGGCAGCAATAGCGAACGGCCCGACCTGCTAGCCGTTAACATCGGTTGCCTTGAGAACACTGACTGGTTTAAACCGCAGGCGATTCTCTATACAAGTCGGCGCCACGACTAGGATATAACCTCTGATGATATTCCGCATTTCGACAAAATGCCGGATATCGAAAGATAAAAGGGGTCGAACCCTTTTATCACGCGTTCCGCAATTCCTCTCTCAGTACGCGACGCAATATGACCTCGATCGGTTCTTTTGACTCATTCATAAACTGCCGTAAAGCGGAGTTGATCAGTGTTTGATAGTTTCCGCCACCCGCTTCGTCCACCTGCTGCTTGAACCAAGCGACGATGTCTTCATCCAGGCGAATCGTAATTCGGGTCTTTCCCTTAGCAGCATCGGCGAAAGGCGAAGTTTTGGATTGACTAAAATCATATTCGTCTCTCATAGATATTCCTCGTAATGTGCGCGCTCGTTCCTGGATGCTCTCCGTGCGGAGATGATGCGAATGTTCTCGTCACTATAGGCGTACACCACAAGCAGGACGCGCCTCAAGCCATCCATACCCAGTACGATAAAGCGCACCTCGCCTTCCGCGTCCGGATCGGGCCTGTGCCGCGAGTAGGGATCCTCAATAGCAATTACCGCCTCGGCGAAATCGACCCCGTGTTTCAGCAAGTTGGCGCGCGCCTTGGCCGGATCTCATTGAAAATCCTTGAGAATCATCGTATGTACAAATGTACACCGATGTCAAGGGAGTATGGCAAGGTTTGTGCAGCCAACTAATGGCTGGTTCATACGCATTGGCGACATATCCAGGCGTCTCAATTTTTATATTCGGACTGAATATGAGTGTATCGAGTACACCGCCAGCGGAAACTGCGAATAACTTTACATTTGCGCTAGTTTCGCGAGTCAATGGGGAAATTAAGAAAAAGGGGGAAAAAGGTTCAATCAGAATATAACGCGAATATGGTTCGAACCGAGTTTTCATGGAAATCTATCTAACGGAATCCGACGATAATGTTTGTCGACCTGCTGCCCGAGCCAAGGGTTTTCCCGGATCAGAGCGACAGCGCTATCGACCGCTGCGAAAAACCGGGCAGCCAGTTCACGGCGCTCGGCAGCATAGAACTCTGCTGCATTCTCGTGCCGCCAATAGCCGCAGTAGCTTCCCACGTTCTTCGTCGCTGCGCGCAAGTGCTTCCCGGTAAATTTCTTCTGCTTTACTCACCATGGGTGGATTTTAAACCTCGGCCACGGCAAGCGTTGCTCTGAATCCGGCCTATACATGCGGTTTAGAAATTGGTGTCTGACACCAATTCCCCCCGTATATGAGCGGCAGTCAACCTCTTGACTTTTATGCCCTTCTTATCCTTCCTCGTAACCCACAAATCATATTGCGACTGCTGTGCCAGCCAACTTTCCGGCGTCGTATCAAAAGCCATAGATAGCCTCAAGGCCATTTCGGCGCTAATACCGGCTCGGCCATTTAAAATCGCTGACAGAGTCTTTCTGCTCACACCTAAACCTTTCGCTGCGTCGGTGATACTTAAGCCGAGCGGCTCAATACATAATTCACGAATGATCTCACCAGGGTGAGGCGGGTTGTGCATTTGCATAGACATGTCAATGGTAGTCCTCGTAATCAACGTCAATCACATCTGGCCCATTAAATTTGAATGTAACCCTCCAGTTTCCACTCACTCGAACGGACCAGCGACCGCGATATTTACCCCGCCATTGATGCAGATACAGGCCTGGCAAATCCATATCCCGCGGCACCGTCGCCGCACTGAGTCGACCGAGTATCAGCCTTAGACGCTGGGTATGTGCTGCTTGGATTCCAGATTTTGTTCCTCGGAGAAAAAAGCGCTCCAGACCCTGGTGTTTAAAGCTGAGGATCACTGTAGATAATGTAACCTATAACGTTACGCGTTACAACAGACGGGCCACATAACGCTCACATTAACGGTCGGAGCAAGCGCAGCTTGCGAAGATCCGACGGCATGTGCTTGTTATGCACGATGGCCACGTATCCAAGCCTCTATATTCTTATATTCGGCCTGAATCTGAGTATACGCTTTGTGCTACAAGCGGCGACTTTGAATAAAGGCATATTTGCGCCAGTTACCCCTATTCTCATTTTCCACCATCACACAAGGAAAATACTGATGCGGATCCGCTCCCATGGGTCACTTTCATCCAGAACTTTGCTGATTGTCGCCTCCAGGCTCTCACCGCGATCGAGCATCTGAGCAATAGTTCTGTTTTCCCTTCGCGGAACAAATCCCAGCTTGTCATTGCGAAGATATACGGCAACAGCATCCCGGTCATGGCCGTTGAACGCTTCACGTACCAACGACAACTTTTCTCCGACACGTAAAAGGGGCCAGATTGCATTGCCACGATAGTATTGAAATCCGGCTACGGGCGACTCCTGAAGCAGGATGGTTCTATCCTCGGCAGGAACGCGACTACTCATGATGGCGGCTCCCATGCCGCCGAAAAGGGATTGAAAAAATACTCTGCGCTGCATCACTTGCTCCTCTTCTGCTCCGTGAACTCTATTATCCGCGAAGTGGTGGCTCCATTGGTGAGCCACTCCGTAAAAAAAGGAGAAAATTCAATCCTTGGTGATCCGTCTGCTCAGCGCGACAGAAGACGTTTAACTAAATAGGGGTCAAACGCCTCGATCAGCGGCGGCCAGCTCGCTGAATTAAGGGGACAGTGACCTTAATTCAACGGGTTACTCGACGAAATCCTGCTTCTGCTGTGAATCAGGTTCACTGTCGCCCTGATTCCGGTAACTATTGAGTAAACCATCTGGCAATATTGCTGATTGCTTTTTGTAACCCACTCATTGGCGCCACTATAAATTTGTCAAACACCAACTCTTTTTCTTCGTCAGATTCCTGGAGTTCTGCATTCAACTTGAGCAGATCTTCCAGCTTTAAATCGAGCGCCGCTTCATTGGGTTGGAATGTGGTACCTATAGGGTAATATTCGCCAGGCTCGCGAGTCATCTCAATGTGTGCTCCCAATATCGCACTTACATCATGAGAAGCGGAAAATGACACTAAACGAGCAATACTTCTTTTGTAGTCCTCCCAATCTTTTATATAGATATATCCGGGATATACGGTGTCACCGGTAAGTAACCATTTTGTCTGGGGGTCATAAATAGTAATAGCGTCTTCTTGATGCCCCGGCGTAGGAATAACGGTCAACTTCCGCCCGCCGAGTTCAATACGCACGTTTCCTGAAGGCCACTCTCTGAATCCAAAAAAGTTCTTAACATCGTCACCGCTGGGATTCACTAAAGTGGCCCCTGGCTTTCCTTTAAACTGTAAGTCGCCTTTATAGTGGTCGCTATGGCTGTGGGAATGCACTATCAAAACTTCCTTTGTCGCCATAGTCTCCTCACCTACGACAGATTGAACCGTCTGATAAAGAGGAAAATCCGAAGGACTTTCCGTAGCACCTGTATCTAGAACAAGAATCTTGCTCGCTCCAACCAGTACATAAATAAACGGTGCTTCAAAGCTCAAACATTTATTTTGGCGAAGTATGAAAGTTGTTTCATCATGGCTATACACGTCGATTGCTGCATCTTCGTTGACTGCACAATCAATGGAGCCGTGATTCCAGCCATTTTTAGCCAATACAGATTCTCTCTGAAGAGCAGGCTCCGGTGAGTTCGCAGTTGCGTAAGCTTCTGCAGCAAGGCGACCGCTTGCAAAAGACAAAAGAATTGCTGTTATTAACCCGAAGCGCATATGAGCTCCCCAGTAATACCAGAATTAAGGGGACAGTGACCGTAATTCATTGAAGAAGTCACGTTTCGTTGAGCACGACAGTGAATTACGGTCACTGTCCCCTGAATTCAACCCGGTCCACGAACGCGAGCAACGCGTCCAATACCCTTTCCGGCGCTTCCACTTGTGGATAGTGCCCGACGCCGTCGAGCGTCACGACATCGGGATCGGCGACGAGTTCACGGTAACGCGCCGCGATCCCTGCGCCCGACACCGGGTCTTGAAGCCCGATAATCAGCCGCAGGGGCACGCCGGCGCTCTGCAGTGCGCGGGTCCAGCGGGCGCGATGCGCGCGTCGCTCATCCTGGTAGCGGCTAACCCGGTGCATCACCCGCGCGCCGTCGTGATGTTGTATCAATGACCAGAAAGCGCTCAATTCAGCACCGGTCGGGCGGCTGCCCGGCGCGAAAACCCGGCTGAAGCTGCGCCGGAAAGTCCTTTCGGACAACAGGCGGGCCAGCACCGGACCGGCCAGCCGGTTCTTCAGAACTTTCTGTATGAAAAGCGGCCGAGTGGCCTCGGGAAACAGCCCACCATTGAGCAGGGTGACCGAGCGGATCTCGATCTCAGCCCCATCCCGCTGCTGCTCGAGCTGTCGGAACAGCAATTCCTGGGCAACGGTCACGCCGTAGTCATGCGCCAGGACATGCACGGCCCGAATATCCAGGGTCTGCAAAAGTTCCTCAAGCAGCGTCGCCTGCTCAAACAAACTGTAAGCGTGGCCAGTGGGCTTGTCAGAAAAGCCGAAGCCCAGCAGGTCGGGCGCAATGACACGAAAGCGTCGGATCAGACCCGGCCACACGCGGTGCCAATCCCAGGATGCCGTGGGAAAACCGTGGATGCAGAGCAACACGTCGCCGGTGCCAGCGTCCTGGTAGAAAATGCGGTGGCCCAGGCAGAGGTGATATTGGCCACTGCGTTTCCAGTCCTTGACGTTCATGCACACCGTCTAAATTGTTGGTATTGATAATTAGTTTGTTGGTCTGCGCAATTGCTCTGTTCTCTGCTTGCGGAACAAATCCCAGCTTCTCATTACCTTTGACGCTTAGCACCGATCACACGAATATAGGATCGCGAAAATGAAAATCTAATTTTTTTGCTTGACAGAGGAGTCCATAGGCAACTGGTTAGAGGCCGACTGCTCTAATTTTTCGGCAAGCCATATCTTAATGATCGATTGTCGCGTCACACCCAATCGCCCCGCTTCTTTATCAAGCATTTCGATCATCCAGGTTGGAAAATCGACGTTCACCCGCTTCTGCGCCTGTTTCGGGCGCCGCGCTTTAGAAAGATCCAAGGTGCCAGAAATGTCTTTACCTTGATCAAAATCGCTATCCAGCTTTTTAGCTTTCATACATCGCTACCTCTTCGACTCGGGACCACCGCACTGAAATGATCCGAATGTCCTCGCCCCGATACGTGATTACGGCAGACCAATGCTTGCCACCAATCCGGCCGGATCTCGGTTCATCCTCCGTCCTGGCCGGGATCGCTAGCAAATTCGAGTCGTTCCACAGTTGCTGAGCATCGACGAAGTCGATGCCGTGCTTGGCGAGGTTTTGGCCGCTTTTCTGCGGGTCGAACTCGAATCCCATAATGGCATAGAAAATATACCTTTTTTGGAAGGACGCAAGAGCTCGATCAACAGATAATTCCAAGAAATACGGATGAAAAAGGGGACAGGTTAATCGGGGTCAGACCCCGTCTCTTTTCTCGACCAACAGATCCAGGTCGCAGGCGCTAAGCACTTTGACCATACTCGAGAAAGACGGTTTGTTCGCTGGATTCAACATGCGATGTAACGTCGTGCGATGAATGCCGGCCGCCTCGGCGACGCGCGTCACGCTGCGCGCTCGCACGACATCAGCCAGGGCCAGACGAAAATCGATCTCGTCGCCGTGACTGAGCGCATGCATCAAATACTCGGCGGCACGCTCCGGATCGCGTAACAGATTATCCTGCTGCTGCTCAAACTCGTCCGTGTACGTGCGCGAAGGCGCCGCACGACGTTTACGCTTTCTTGCCATGAATTCTTGCCTCGAAATCCGCCAACCGTTGTTGCGCCGTCGCGATGTCTTTAGCTTGCCGGCGCTTGGTACCTCCACCTAACAGCAGGACGGTGTTCGCAGCGGTTCTTGCGCAATAGATTCGATATCCGGGACCGACATGCAGCCGCAGCTCAATCACTCGCTGCGCTTTTCGACCAACACGCTTGCAATCACCGAAATTTCCCGCTCGCAGCCGACTCAACCGCTGGGTCACCGCATAAAAGGCGCGACGATCACCCGTCAGACTGTTGTACCAGGTCTTGAACGGCTCCTTACCGTTGCGCGCCCTATACAGCGCCATTTCCAGTTGCATGCACTATAACCCAGATGTAGCGTAGTCGCTACACTAGGCGATCTGAAGCTGAGACGCACGGCGCGAAAATATAGCGTTCGTAGGGAATTGCGAATCAGTCGATCAGTTCCAGCCATTCGCCGGCCGGGCCTTCGATGACGGCGACCTTGCGGCCATTGTAGGGCGGTAGATCAATGCTGCGAGGCTCAGTGCGGTAGTCAAGGTTCAGCTCACTCAGCGGTGCCGATGTGAAACTGACCATCGCGAGACCCTCGGGGAGCTGGCCTTCCGGGACCGTGCGGCGCGCTATATAAGGTGGCAATTCTTCCAGTTCGATCAGGAAACTGCGCCCCGGGATGCGCGCTAGCGACACCGGGTACGAAGTCGCAGGCGCTAATCCCAGCACGCGCGACATCTGACCGATGCGAAACGGATCGGGTTCCGAGACCCACAGTCCCAGCACGCCGCCATAAAACTCATGGATGTCCGCCATCGACGTGCCACCGACCACCATGATGAACGGCCGGTCGACGAAGCTCTTCGCGCCGTGCAAGCCGAAGCGACTGCCGCCCGGCAGGATGCGCGTGAAATACATCAGCTCACCTGCAGGTCCCGCCATTTGCAGTGCGCGTGCGGATTTTGGCGACGGGTACAGGTCCGCGGGTCCGCCGATGTGCGTGAAAGCCGTGCCGTGGAATTTTTCCAGCAACACATCCGGGTCCGTAGTCAGAATCTCAGTAGCGATCCAGCCCTGTGTAACGGGGGGCCAGTAACCACCGACGTTGCCGGTTTCGATGAAGCGCAAATAAACCTCGGCGCCACTGGCGGGTTGCAGCAACACATAGGCTAATCCGGTCATGTTGGGGGTAACCCAGGTGGTCGTCAGAGATTCGGGGAGGCCGCCCTCGTCAATGAGTTGGTAGTCGAGCAGGTCGCGATAGACCGGGATGCAAGCGTTTAAGTCAGGCACGCAGTGCGTGGCAATCTCGATGCTGCGGAGTGCTCGCAACTTCTTTTCACTCATCTATTGATTGCTGTCCTGCGTAATTAAAGGGACAGTGACCCTGATTCACAGGAGAATCAGGGTTTCGTTGATTACCCGATTGAATTAGGGTCACTGTCCCCCTAATTACGATGAACTAACACCGGCGATGGTTTACTGGTTCCGGTTGCTCAGGCCGCAACCTCAACGTAGTCGACGCGACTCGATGCACCAGGAACTGGAAGGTTGTCAGCCCGCAACCCTTCAAGATGAAACTCGATGGCCTCACGAATCATTCTTTCCGTTTCTTCCACCGTACGTCCGGTGGCGACCGGCACCAATATTTTGCTTTTGCTCAGGTTGCCTTACCAGGCGAAGCTTTCTTATCGCGAAGGTATCTGCGGAGAGCATCGTTGACTGCCGCAGCGTCCGGGAACTCTTTGGCAATGTCGGGATCAAGCGGCACAATATTAGTGCCTTCTTTATATCGCTCGGCGTACTTGCCTTTTACACCCTTACTGAAATCGTAGTGATCGCGCATATTTACTGAGTCTGTGAATACTTGGTGGTTTCCCGTCGATCTGCGGTTCTGGCACTAATTAGACTTATATTATCACCCCGCTCGGTGTGAATAAGCACCAAAAGCCTGCCTTGGGCGGACATTCCCAATAGAACATAACGTTCCTCAGTATCCGAATGCTCGAGATCATGGATCGTACGTGACTCGGGATCCTGGAAGCATGTTGATGCTTTTTCGAAAGATACGCCATGCTTACTCCCATTCTCGGCAGCTTTCTCCGGATCCCACTCAAACGTCAACAGCACGCCGTTGGTTCCTCTGGCAACCTGGCGGCTGATTTATGCGCGATGGCGACATATCCAAGTATCTATATTCAACCTGAATCTGAGTATACGCATTACGCCGCGAGCGGAGAGCTTGAATAACGGCATATTTGCGCCGGTTTCCGCAGAGTTAGTCGGCCGACGTCCCCGCATCAATCACTTCAAGATAAGCACGCTGTGCGCCCATGCCTTCCTGCACCTCTTCCAGCGCTTTGTAATCCGACTCCGGCGACACCGTTGGAATGACGGCCTTGATCGACCACGAGCCGAGCATGTCGGGGTGGTAATAATTGTCCGTAATTAAGGTGGCGGTGACCTTAATTCGCAGCGGCCGCCGATTTGCCGCAGCAAATTGGCTGATGGGTCAAACGTCCCTTGCTTGTGCTGATTAGCTGTCAGCTCGCGACTTGAGCGGATACCTTTCCGGATGACGAATTGAATCGAGGCTGAGATCAATATCCAGACTCCGCCAATATAGATGGCGGCCATGCAGCAGCTCTACATCGCGGATCTCAGCCACCGGCGCATCCTTGAACCAAGGGAATTCAGAGTACGGTAGAAATAGTTCTTCTTCCCCAGCGAGCAGAACCCAGAATCCGTGCTCGGAGATGTTCGTGACTTCAATCGGGGAAATGTTTCCGCCACGCTGCACGGATTTCATCGGAATGTTCCTCAATAAGCGCCTGAGTCGCTTTCAAGTCCTTCTTCGAGAGGCCATAATTCTTTGCCAATTCTAACACGGGCTCCATCCAGAATTTTGCCTCACCATCCGGGCTGTACACGTGAATGTGCATCCGACGTTCCTCGCGAGAAAAAAAGTAAAATCGGTATCTGCCGGAGCGGAAAATGGTAGGGCTCATCTACAATGGTTCCGTTGACACCTACAGCTGATTCATGCGCAAAGGTGGCATTCCCACGTGTTTGCATTCTCATAGTCAGCCTGAATCGGAGTATACGCGTTGTGCCGCAAGCGGAGACTTTAACTAAATGTATATTTGCGCCAGTTTCTCGCGTTCCTGCTGATCGGTGGAATTAAGGTGACAGTGACTGTAATTCACAGCAGGAACAGGGTTTCGTTGAACGACATATCAGTGTCTTTATAACTTGACGTCGGAGGGCATGTAGCCGAAAAACTGACCGGGCGGCCGAATAAGTTATAAAGTTACCACCGGCACCGATATTGCAGTATCAATTTGAGAAAACCAGGCCTTTTTTTTGCTCTTTATGGGACAGCAGTGAGTCTGACCCCTTTTTCAACCCTGTTTACTCGCGCACCGACACCGTATCACCGCGCAACCATGTCACCAGGTTGCCGAAGCGAAGCAACAACCAGACGACGATTAACACGAGGATCGTGCCGATGTAATTGATCATCGGGACCCGCGGCAACATCGACTGGTACTCCGGGTTGACGAGATACCATGTCGCCATGATCGCAACGAGCGGTATTGCGACCAGCCACTTGCTGCGCCGGCTGAGCCCGAGGCCGTGCATCTGGGTAATCAGGAACAGGGTGACGCCGCCGAACAGGAACATTGACCACGGTCCGTCCTGCCCCTTCTGCAGGATGAAGTAAGCCACCAGGGCACCGTGCACGACGAACAACAGCTCCAGTGACATCGTCCACCAGCGGTTGATGTGAAACCGGGTGAAGAACAGGCTGCCCTGCAAAAATAGCAGAAACATGTAGGCGAAGCCGGCCAGATGGCCGTTCGTCAGCTCGACCGGGTGATACCAGAACGTGTAGATAATGGCCCAGGAAAAATAATAGCCGTGATAGCGGCGCACCGCTTCGCCTGCCTCGAACATGAACTCGAACTTCTTGCCGAATACGAGCCCGCGACGTTTGTTCTCCATGAGCATGATCGCGAACAACATGATGACGACCGAGCCCAGTGACGTCGCCTCGTGCGTATCCTGAGCCAGGCCATCGTAGAAAACTTTCGTTTGCACGATATGCAGCAAAATGAAAAATGCGTTGACGCCGATGGCCCAGAGATTGAATGAATGCAAGCCGAAGACATACTTCGGCCGCGCGCTGCGGCCACGGGAAATCAGGTACCACATCGCGATCCAGTGCAGGCTGAACGGCAACCAGGCCGCCAGCCGCGTGATCGCCGTGGGTTCGTGCAACTGCCAGAAGTACCACATGTCGCCGCGATCCGGCTCCAGGACCAGGCCTTCACTATACGGACCCAACGCGAGGATCACCCCCATCAGCGCGGCACAGCCCAATAAACCCCACCAGTGTTTGAACGGGAGGATCGGATCGGCAGGAGCATTCGAGGGCTGAGTCATGGGCCTTATTATAGATAAAAGGCGTCAAACCGCATTTGTATAGAAAATCGGTTCGACCCTTGTTCTTATTTATTTATACAATCTATTCTCATCATATAAAGGAATCCAAATACCATGGCCATTCTCGTGATCGGCGCCACCGGCAATGTCGGGCGCCCAACGGTTGCCGGCTTACTCGCAAAAGGCGAGTCGGTGCGTGCCTTAAGTCGCTCAGAAGAAAATCTAGCCAAGCTGCCCGACGACGTTGACGGCGTCATCGGCGATCTGGAGACCGGGAGCGGCCTGGATGCGGCCTGTGCCGGCGTCGATAAACTGTTTTTGATCACGTCCAATGGCGAGACGGAAACTGCCCGGGGCCTTGCTGCCGTGGAAGCGGCCATCGCCGCCGGCGTGCAACACATCGTTTTTCTTTCGGTCGGCAATCCCGCCAAGGAACCCGCCATTCCGCACTATCGCGCCAAGCTGCCCATCGAGGAGGCGATCCGTAACAGCGGTGCCGCGTACACCTTTCTGCGGCCCAACTTCTTTATGCAAACGGATCTGTCCGTCGTCCCGGTCATCAAGGAACACGGTGTCTATGCCATGCCGATCGGATCGATTGGCAATAATCGGGTCGACACCCGCGACATCGCTGACTGCGCGGTGCGTGTTTTGACTGAAGACGGTCACGCCGGCGCCGACTATTACCTGCACGGACCGGACACCATCAGTGGGCCCAGGGCTGCTGAAGTGTATGCCCAACACTTCGGGCGCGACGTCCATTATGGCGGAGATGATGTCGATCAATGGGGCAAGCCGGTTGAAGCCTTCCTGCCGCCCTGGTTACTCGATTCATTGAAGAAGATGTTTGTGGGACAACAAATGCATGGCGGTGTCGCCGATGCGGACGCGGTTGCTGCCTCGCAAGAGGCCGTCGGCCATCCGTTACGGACTTTTGATGCGTTTGTGGCTGAGCTGGCCGGCTGAAAAGGTACCGGCACACGCGTCGAATTGAGGGTTACAGATGACGCACGAAGACGAATATCACGACAACATGGTGACCCTGCTCGAACTGATCTGGGGCGACGGTTACATGGCGCCGGGCGGTCCCGGCAATGTTGCGAAGATGCTCGCCGGCCTGAAGACGAGCGGCAGGCACATCCTCGATATCGGCTGTGGTATCGGTGGCCCGGCGTTCGAAATGGCGCGCACGCACGGGGCCAGCGTGGTCGGCATCGATCTGGAAGCGCCGCTCATAGAACGTGCGCAACAGGCGGCTTCCACCAGGGTGCTTGGCGACCAGTGCGAGTTCCAGACGGTCAGCGCGGGCCCCCTGCCTTTCGACGACGAGTCGTTTGATATCGTCGTCAGCGCCGGGGCGTTTACCCAGACCGCCGACAAGGCCGGACTGCTCGCGGAGTCTTCGCGCGTGCTGAAACCCGGAGGTCATCTGAGCTGCTATGAGTGGATGAAGGCGCCGGGTGAATACTCCGAAGACATGCGTTACTGGTTCGAGGTCGAAGGTCTGACCTACGAGATGGAAACGCTGGAGGATTTCCGCGACCGGTTCGTCGATGCAGGTTTCGCTGACGTCCGCGCCGAGGATGCGACCGCCTGGTATCGCGACGAAGTACGCCGGGAGTATGAACTGATTCGCGGCGAACTCTACCCGCGCATGGTCGAGCTCATTGGGCAGGAAGACGGTGATCACTTCGTCGAAAACTGGCGGGCCATGGTCATCGTCATCGACAAGGACGAAATGCGTCAGGGCTACCTGCGCGGTCGCCGGCCATAAACTCGCCCGTGGGGGGATCGATCCGTTTAGAAGGTACCGAGTTTATTTTCTGCAACGTTCGCGGATAAACTGGCCGGGAAAATAAACCCGGCACCTTCTCTGATAAGAGCTAATTTATGGACCCAGTGAGTCAAGGCGTACTCGGTGCCAGCGTACCGCAAGCCGTCAGCCAAAAAAAACATATCGTTGCCGCCAGTTTATTTGGCGCCTTATCGGGCATGGCCCCCGACCTCGACAGTTTCATCCGCTCGGACACCGACCCGCTGTTCTACCTGGAATTTCATCGGCAATTCAGTCATTCCCTTATCTTTATTCCCATTGGCAGTCTGATCTGTGCACTGGTGTTTTACGCGTTATTCGCCCAAGCGCTGGCAAATGAGTTTTAAACTCACTTATCTATTTTGCCTGTTAGGTTATGCGACCCACGGCTTATTGGACGCCTGCACCAGTTATGGCACACAACTGCTGTGGCCGTTCAGCACCGAACGCTTCGCCTGGAATACCATATCCATTGTTGACCCCTTATATACCTTGCCATTATTAGCGCTGGTCATTACCGGCCTGATCAAGAAAAACCCCTTATTTGCTCAAATCGCCCTGTGTTGGGTGATCTTCTATCAAGGCCTGGGCATTTACCAACACCAGCGTGTCGCGGAAGTCGGTGCACAGCTTGCCGAGCAGCGTGGCCATACGCCGATTCGCTCAGAAGTAAAACCCAGCTTTGGCAATTTATTGGTGTGGAAAGTCCTCTACGAGGTGGAAGACGGTTACTACACCGATGCAGTCAGGGCGGCACCCCGCCTGACCATATACCCCGGAGAATTTATCCCCAAATTAAATATCGAGCGTGACCTGCCCTGGTTAGATAAAGATTCCCAACAGGCCAAAGATCTTGCCCGCTTTCGCTGGTTCTCCAGAGGCTATTTATCCCTCGACCCCGACAACCCACTGCGGGTTATCGACATGCGTTACTCATTAGTACCCAACGAAGCCAAGGGCATGTGGAGTATTTGGTTTAACCGACAAGCAGGCAAAACAGACCACGTCACATTCAGACAGGATAGAGATGCGTCCGGCCCGCGACGGGAAAAATTGGGCAGAATGCTGCGTAATGAATTTTCAGGGTTACAGCCGTTAACCTGGCCTTGATGGGTTGGGGAAAAGGAAGAAAAGGGGTCAGACCGAACTTTCCTGACGCGATATTGGAATGCATCGAAAATGGTTATTGGAAATTCGGTCTGACCCCTTTTCCCCAGCACCTTTTCATGTGAACTCCATCACGGCATCAAATTGTCGGTGCGCCCACAGTGTTGGGCAGAGCTTATGTCATATAGAGGCACCGCATCATGATGATTCCAGGAGCATCCAAATTCAGCGCCAGCCTGCTGTTTGCAGTCTTTTTGCTCGGTGACATCGCCGTGGCCGGCGGGAGCCAGACATTCGCCTGCGAAGCCACCGCTCGGCAGGAGAAATTCGTTGCGACCGCCGTGGAGATGGGCCTGTCGCGAGACGATGCGCTGGTTCTGTATGACCTCAGCGGCGCTGCGTCCACGGACGGGGTAACCGGCTTCGCACCGGCAAAGGACCGCAGGCCAACCGTCGCTCGCGCGATTGAACGCGCAGCCGCGAACCAGTTTGAAAGTGCGTACTACGTCGAAGTCGACATTCAGAATCTCGGCGGCTTGAACGCGGAGCTCGGCCACACCGGCGCGGACAGAATTTATAGCAAGATCGCGCACATCACGGAGCACCACATCGAGAACCTTCGGACGGATGACAACACGTGCAGTTTTCGGCACGGTGGCGATGAGTTCAGCTTCGTCGTCGTCGGCTCGCTCAGTACTCAGGGGCAGGTCGAGGGCGCCCTCGCCGCGGCCGACCGGGAAATCCGGCAATACATTGCGAACGAGGGCCTCGCGGATATCGAGCACCCCAAGCATCGCGGCAACCCGGCGAAGTCGGGTGCCGGAATCATTTTCGGTGTCAGCCGAATCCGTGGACAGGAACAGCTGGCGGAGGTCTTCAGCGCCGCCGACCGGGTAGTGGAGCAGAAGAAGCTATAGAAAAAAGTATATTGGGTCTAATCGCACTTTTGCGCATCGACCCTGCAAAATCTCGGCCGTTACCCGTGCACCGGCACCTTTTTTTGTCGAAGCGATCCTCGACGGGCTGGTCGACTACCTCGCGTCAATTCAGGCCGACGATTAAACGGCGTCACGCGCCATCTAATCCGCCCGCCGGCTAACCGCGATCCGGTACAGCGCGAACGCAACCGCCACGATTGCGAGTAGACCGACCACACCGCCCTGCCGAACCGCTTCCGGCACGGCGAACACTTCGGCGTCGCCGGTCAGCACGATCGGCAGGGCCATCAGGATGCCGATCAACGCTTCCCCGGTGATCAGGCCGGCCGCGAACAACATGCCGTGCCGCAGGCTGCGCTCGTCGCTCGACGCACTGCGGCCGGCGAAATGTGCGATCAACCCACCGGCGAAAATCGGCACCGAGAGTTCCAGGGGCAGGTAGATCCCGACGGCGACCGCGAGCACCGGCGCCTGCATGTTCGAGCCACGCGCCTTCAGCCACTCGTCCACCCCGATGATCACGGCCCCGATGCCCGCGCCGATCGCGACCATGCCCCACGGCAGGCCGCCCTTGAATACCCCCTGGGCGACCGACGCCATCAAGGTCGCCTGCGGCGCCAGCAACGAACCGGGCTTTTCTTCGGTCGGCACGCCGATGCCGTAGGCCTCCAACAGCAGGTTGAGGATCGGCGCCATGACCAGCACCGCAGACACGACGCCCACGCCCTGCATGACCTGCTGCTTCCAGGGCGTCGCGCCGACGATGTATCCGGCCTTCAGGTCCTGTAGATTGTCGCCCGCGATCGCAGCGGCGCAACAGACGACCGCGCCGATCAACAGCGCCGCCGCGGGACCCGCGCCGACATCGCCCATCAGCCACAGCAACAGCAGCGACGAAAACAGGATCGTCGCGATCGTGATACCCGAGATCGGATTGTTAGAGGAGCCGACAAGGCCGGCCATGTAAGCAGCCACGGCCGAGAACAGGAATCCCGTCACGACCATGATCAGCGTCATGACCAGGGCGATCGTCACGCCGCCGACAATCTGCTGGTACAGGACGTATAGCGGTATGACGAACACGGCGATACCGATCAGCACGATCTGCATCGGCGTGTCCCGGTCGGTGTGCGCGAGATCCGCATCGGCGCCACGGCGATACTGATGCAGGCCGCTGGCGATTCCGGATACCAGCGAGTCGCGCATGGAGATCAGCGCCCAGATCCCGCCGACCAGCATCGCGCCGACGCCGAGATAACGGATCTTCGACGTCCAGATCGCAAACGCCAGGTCCGTCGCGCTCGCACCTGCCTCGAACGCGCCAAGCAACGCCGGATCGCTGTCGAGAAAGTAACTGGCGTAGATCGGAATCGCGACATACCAGGAAATGCAGCCGCCGACGAAAACCAGCGTGGCGATATTCAAGCCGACGATGAACCCCACGCTCAGCAGCGCCGGCGACAAGTTCGCGCCGACGTAAGCAATCCCGGACTGCCCGGCGTAAGTCGCCGACTGCGCCACGCCCGGCCAGACCTTGAGCCCCGTCTCGGCGAACTTCACCAGCCCGCCCGTCAGCGCGGCCAGCCCGAGATACTTCACCCCCTTGCCCGGGTCGTCACCGACCTTCAGCACCTCGGCCGTCGCCGTGCCTTCGGGAAACTTCAGTTGCTGCTCGACGATCAGCGAACGGCGCAGCGGCACGGTGAACAAAACGCCCAGCAACCCGCCGAGACCCGCAATGACGCAGACCCACCAGTAATCGAATACCTGCCAGTAGCCGAGGATGATCAGCGCCGGCAACGTAAAGATCACGCCGGCCGCCAGCGATTCCCCGGCGGACGCCGCCGTCTGCACGATGTTGTTCTCGAGGATATTCGACTCTTTAAAAAGCCGCAGGATCCCCATCGAGATGACCGCCGCCGGAATCGACGCGGAGACGGTCATGCCCGCGAACAGACCGAGGTACGCATTTGCGCCGGCCAGCACCATCGACAACACAATGCCGAGCACAATCGCCTTGGCGGTCAGCTGCGGAAGTGTGGAATCCTGTGGCATGATTTAGACAAAAGGTGTCAGACACCAATTTCCGGCCGCCGCCGGTAAGATCGCATAAGCCGGCCTGCGCTCTTCGACCCGGTGCCGCCAGTAATATGGCCGCCGGCTCGCATGTGCGATCGCGATGATGCGTATTAAGTTTCCTTCCTGGACATATATGAGACGGTACGGAAATTGATTCAGCATCAGCATCCGACGTCGCGCAAATAGAAGCCGGCCGAGCCTTGGATGCGCTCTTAGCAGGATGACGTGGCGATTCACTTCATCGAGAAACTCATCGCCCAGACCAAGGCGTTGTTCATCGTAGAAGCCGCTTGCGATTTCAAGCTCGCGCTGAGCTGCAGGGCCAAGACGAACTGCCATGCTTGTTAATTACTTGCGCAGCCGCTCACGCGCTTGCCGAATCGCCTCGTCTGCAGGAATCAACTCCACATTGCCCTCGGCATACTCTTTCTCACGCCGATCGCATTCTTCCATCCACGCCTGCTCAATCTCCGGATTCGCCCATTCGCTGTCTGTCTGCATCGTCAGCAAACGTACAAGTTCCTCGCGCTCTTCCGGGCTCAGTGCGAGTACTTCTTTATAGAGTTCTTCCGCTTTTCTCGCCACGCGAGGATTCTAACATTGCGACACATCGGCGGCCTAAGGGAAATAAGGGGACAGTGACCCTAATTCAGTCCGATTCGTCGTTGGATCGCACAGCGATGTGAATTAGGGTCACTGTCCCCTTATTTCCCTTTTGCTACTCCCGCGGCGGACTCGCCAGCGTCGTCTCCGAACCATCGTGCCGATACGAGCGGCCGTTCTGCTCGATGGTGAATTCGTCGAAGACCTCGATCATGCCGGCGATGCTGTCTTCGATCTCGACCATGCCTTTCTGCATCGGACCGCCATGGGTCGGCACGCGGCCCGGGCTGATCGTGATGACGCGCACGCCGTCTTTCTTGCCCTTGCGGGCGACGTCGAGCATCAGGTTGTCGATGGCCGCCTTGCTGCTCTTGTAATACGCAAAGCCCAGGATCGGGATGCCGCTCGACCCCTGGCCGGTGGTCAGCGAGGCGACCAGGCCATTGTCGGCGGCCTGCACATGCGGCCAAAAGGCTTCCGACACCTTGAGCGGGCCACGCGTGTTGGTGTGATACCACTCGTCGAACCATTCGTAGTCGATCGAGCCAAACGCCTGTCCCTTGTCGGGCCCGCGCATCAGGGCGGCGTTATTGACCAGCACATCAATCGGCTGGCCGTCGTACTTCCCGGCCAGCGCATCGATGCCGTCGAGGTCGACCAGGTCCAGGCGCTCGACGGTCACGTTGTCATGCTCGGCGGCGAATGCGTTGAGGTCATCGGCCTTGTCGGGATTGCGGCAGGTGGCGATGACGTTAACGCCCTTGGCAGCATACTGCTTGACGAACTCGAAACCGATGCCCCGGTTGGCGCCGGTGATCAGGACAGTTTGGGGGTTGGATTCGGGGTATGCCGGACCGCTGAAAAGCAGCACGCCGATAGAGAGCAGGGCGAATGTTGATGCGATTCGTTTCATGACTGTTTTCCTTCAGCATTAGTAACACGCTGTTGATGAGTGATCAGGCCACGAACGCCTGCCACAGCGGCGTTTGGGGTGGTAACCGATTTGCGCTGGCAATTTGATTACCGTGTTAAATGGGCGTTGCCCCAACTGGTTATAAGCCGACCTGATCCTTGAGGACTTTAACGCAGTAAGAATTGAGACTTTCACTTTCTTTTAAAGACTCAATAGCAAGCCGTTCATGAAGTGCTGCGCCCAGACGAATATTGAAGCGGCCAGAATATTTCTTTCCCACCGTAGCCGGCGGCAATGGAGCGCCATCTGCCTCATGAATTTCGATCCACTCATCTATCAGCACACCCAGTTTTTCATAGACTTTAGCTTCATTTTTTCCGTGAACACCGCCCATGGTCAAACCGGGCACTCGCCCAATAAAACACTGATCTTCTTCAGACCATTCCACGACTCGCAAATATTGATTACGCTTTTTCATCATCAATCAGCTCGATAGCACGTTTAACATCTCGAATTTGGTACCGCTTAGCATCCTGGCCAGTCGCACCACTGAGTGTGATGTTGACACCTTGCGGATGGCGAAAGTTACGGTGACTGCCCTTACCGCCGCGATTAACGAAGCTCGCCGATTCCAGGTTCTGAATCAAGTCACGAATCTTTGGCGGCATTTATTTATGGTACTATTATGGTACTATGATGACAAGAAAGCTCTAGTCGCCAATAGATCCAAGGCTGCCGCAGATATGCCTTCCGCTCCGCCGACGTCTGTGGGTCAATCGCTTCAAGATAAGCACGCTGCGCCCGCCACCGCCGCGATAAAAGCGCGTAGCGATTCTAGCGGCCGGCTGCTTGCTCCGGTTATGCAGCGTGGACGTCGACAAGTTCACTTTGTGAGCTCGGCGCGGGCACTGATTCGCCAGACTCTATTAAACCCTCGATGTGAAACTCAATGGCTTCTTGAATGAGTTTAACGACTTCTTCGCGAGTCTCGGCTGCAGCGACACAACCCGGCAGGTCGGGGACATATGCCCCAAACCCGGTTTCGCTCTTCTCGACCACGACCAGATATTGCATGGCGCTATTTTAGCCCAGCCTGCTTCAAGATGCTGTTAAGTGTGCCCGGCGGCAAGTCTAACCCGGGCTTCCCCGCAACAGTGACAGTACCCGGCTTTTGCTGGTGCCGAAATTGCCGATGGCTGCCGCGTGTTCGCTGCAACTGCCACCCATCGTCCTCCAGGCGCTTTATGACACTGCGGACTTTCACGGAACGATTAAGTTAAAAGTCCGCCGTGTAACAGCTGATTAATGCACACTGGCGACATTTCCCAGTCTCTAAACGCCTACATTCGGTATGAATTAGAGCATACGCGTTGTACTGCAAGCGGCCACCTTGAAAAAATCTATAATTGCGCCAGTTACTCGTCTTTCTGTAGATTAGCGTTAGTTCGATTCTCGCCCCAAAAACTCCACCAATCTCACCATCGCCAACGTATCGTGTTTGCAATACTCAAGCAGTCGCTCCCTTAGATATTCCTTCCGCTCTGCCGACGTCTCCGAATCAATCGCCTCAAGATAAGCGCTCTGCGCCCCCATCCCCTCCTGCACCTCATCCAGCGCTTTGTAATTCAGCTCCGGCGCGACCGTTGGAATCACGGCCTTGATCGACCACGAGCCGAGCATCTACGAGCGGTAATGTGTCGCGGGTCGGCGGGTGCAGATCGACCAGGCGTTCGATGAGTGCGTTCAGGCCATCGATTAAATTGGTGTCTGACACCAATTTTTCGCACAATGGCTTTGATTTTATTGATATTGGCGGGGTCGCCGGGCACGGTCCGTGCCATGTCCGGCTTGTCTGATCGGTCATGAATAAATTGACGAGCTTCTGTCGGGACATCTACTACGGCAACACGCCGCGGGCGATTCGTGCGCGATTCGTGTTCTTGATTTTCGATTTACTGGTGGTCAGCTACTTCCTGGCGACGACCTTTCTCGAGCTGCATGAATGGATCATCTACGTCGACATGGCCATCGGCGTCATTCTGGTCGTCGACTTCGTCGGCCGGTGGCTGGCCAGCACTGACCGTGGCGCATTTCTGATCAAACCCATCACCATTGTGGACTTCATTGTCATCGCGTCGCTCTTCGTGCCGTCGCTGATCGGCAACTTCGCTTTCCTGCGGCTGGTGCGCTCATTGCGGTTGTTGCGCTCTTACGCGGTGGTGCAAGAGTTGCGCAGCCGGTCGCGCTTCTTTGCAAAAAACGAGGAAGTGGTCTTCAGCTCTCTCAACCTGGTGGTCTTCATCTTCGTCGTGACAGCCGCCGTCTACGTGTTGCAGGTGCCGGTGAATGACTCGATCAACAACTACGTCGACGCGCTGTATTTCACGATAACGACGCTGACGACGACCGGATTTGGCGACGTGATCCTGGTGGGCAGCACGGGACGGCTGCTGGCCGTCGTCATCATGATCGTGGGCGTGGCCTTATTTATCCGGCTCGTGCAGACCATCTTCCGGCCGAGCAGGATTCGTTATGAATGCCCGGACTGCGGGCTCACCCGGCACGAACTGGACGCCGTGCACTGCAAACACTGTGGCCGGCAATTGCAGATCCGCACCGAAGGCATCGCGGGATAACGAAGATTCAATGACACCGTTTGGTGTCTGACACCATTCAACCACTAGGCGGCAACCTCAACGTAATCGACGCGACTCGATGCATCAGGAACTGGCAGGTTGTCAGCCCGCAAGCCTTCGAGATGAAACTCGATTGCCTCGCGAATCATGCTTTCCGTTTCTTCCACCGTTCGTCCTGTGGCGACACATCCGGGCAAATCCGGTACGTATGCGGAATAGTTGCTGGCCGCTTTCTCAATAACAATTGCATATCGCATGGGCATTTCACTCATTTTTTAGACTAGCCTGCTATTGCTACTCGGCCCCGAGATGTCTTCAGGTTGCCTTACCAGGCGAATTCTTCTTGTCCCGCAGATATTTTCGTAGCGCATCGTTGACCGCCGCAGCGTCCGGGAACTCTTTGGCGACGTCCGGATCCAGCAGCACAATGTTGGTGCCTTTCTTGTAGTGTTCGGCGTATTTGCCGCGTTCGCCACCCTCGATGAGTTCGGGTGAGTACTCCGGTCTAAGTTCGTACTTTTTACTGCTCACAAACTGGTGGCTTATGCAGCGCTGATCAGAGCGGCCTGAGTTTCTTTAGAAAGATTCGCATCGATAAAGCAAGATGCTGGATAAAGATAATCTTCACCGGATTCATCAACAACACGAATCAGGCCTGTCTTCGCTGCGTCCGAATCTGGAAGCGCTTCATAAATTTTTCGCCTCTCGAGCGCAGCGGGGTAATCAGAATTATCGACGCAAATTACGAACTTTGAGTTTTTCATCGCTTAATCAACAAAGTGCTTGATCTTAAATTCCTTGCGGCCAACTCCTGTAGCCTCGTACCAGTGTACCTCTGCGGTTCGAATCGTTCCATCTTCGAACTCAACCTCAGCAATTCCTTTACGTTTTCGCCAGCGCCCTTTTCCATAAACCCGGCGAAGTCGCGAAATTTCTCTGATTGAGTTGCCGGTAGCAAAGGTCTTCTCCCGGCGAATGTTGCCAATAATCCTGAAATTCATCGACCACCTAGATGCGGCTACCTGACGGCTGATTCATGTGCAAATACAACCTTTCCACGCGTCTAACTTCTCATATTCGACCTGAATATGACTATACGCGTTGTGCCGCAATCGAAGACTTTGAATAAATGTGTATTTGCTGCAGTTTCCAATTCATCGGAATTAAGGTGACAGTGAGACGCGCTCCAGCGGAACTGGTGTCAGACACCAATTAAACTCGCGTGTTTCGGAGCTAGATCGAGCGGTGCTGGCGCCAGGGCCTTTGAAGTTCATATACTCCCGAGTTGCTGTGGACGGCCGCTCTCGCTAATACCGACATGATCAAAGCTATCTCCTGGAACATCGCTCACCGCGCGGCCCTATGGAATGACGTGGTCGCGCTCGACGCCGACGTAGCCCTTCTACAGGAAGCGCCCGCGCCCCCTGGAGAGATTGCCGCAAAGTTGAAGACGGATCTCCAGCCATGGCGCACGGAAGGCGGCAAATGCAATTGGCGGGCAGCAGTCGTGAAGCTCAGTTCTAGAGTTCAAGCGACGTGGCACGAACCGAAATCGATCAGTGACGCAGAATCCGGAGAGTTCGCGGTCTCTCGCCTCGGCACCCTGTCCGCGGCGACGATCACGGCACCAGATCAGGAGCCGCTCATATTCATCAGCATGTACTCGACATGGGCAAACCCACATGCCACCACGAAAGGCAGCTGGATCTATGCCGATGCGTCCGCCCACCGGCTCATCTCCGATCTCTCCGTCTTCATCGGGAAGGAGAAAGGGCACCGGATCATCGCAGCGGGTGACCTGAATATCCTGCACGGCTATGGCGAGGGAGGAAGTCCGTACTGGGGCGCTCGGTACCAGACTGTCTTCGATCGTTTCTCCGCTATCGGGTTGCGGTTTGTAGGGCCGCAGTCACCCAACGGGCGTCAAGCGGATCCCTGGCCGGAGGAGCTTCCGAAGGACAGCTTGAACGTGCCGACCTTCCACACAAACCAGCAGAGCATTGCCGGAGCCACGCGACAACTCGACTTCGTCTTCGCGTCCATGGACATTGCCGATCAGGTGCGAGTTCGAGCACTCAACGAGGTCAACGAGTGGGGCAATAGCGACCATTGCCGCGTTGAGATTGAGGTCGGGTAGGCGCTGGCAGGTGCCGGCGTACCGGCGTCGCCAACGTGCCAAGGTACGATCACCCAAACATCTCTATCCCTGAATAGAACTGCGAGTGATCTTTCTCGTAGTTTGCCATCCCGGGTTTCGTTAGTGTTCCAACTGGCTTGATGTAGCTGCTGATCCCACTTGGCGGACCTTCGTACCAGCTGATATTGAATGCCGTGAGTTTCGGAAAGAAATAGAGATCGGAATACGGGAGGTGGTCGTGAATCCACCAGGCCATAGACTGCCAATCACCGCCCGACTCTACGTGATCCGCGAAGGCGGGAATGACGATGCAGGCCGTAGCACCTTTGAATCCATCGGCGTCCACGCGGTCCCAAATGTGCCCTGCGTAGTTCGATTCGTTGCTTGCGCAGTTGTGCCCTTTTTCGTTTCCGAGTTGATTGACGGAGCATGACCTGTAGGCTGATCGGATAGCGATCCGACCGAATTTGTCATGAAGTGGTTCAAGTAGTTCCTGGCACAGGTGCTTCCCTACTTCGATGGCGAGATCGGGGTGGTCGGGGATATTGGGGATTCCGTAGATTTGTGAGATTTCGCTGTAGAGGAAGTCTCGCAGGAAGAAGTTCTTGGAAAGCCGCTCTCGGCCTAGCTTTTCGAGGCCATTCACAGATTTTGGTTGGCGCATCTGATTACCATCCAGCTGGTCTTGTGAGGTGGATTATCGAATGAATCGCGGAACCTGTCTGTGAATCAGCTCTCCAATCCTGTCAAGATATGGAGTCTCCTGTAAACCCGGGGCGGTTCATTCAAGCGCTTGATGAGGATACGCTGGTGAATGAGTTGGAGACACGGTTCATTGATCAATAATTGGTGTCTGACACCATTTCGGCACATCGCTCAGCAGGTGTCGCTAGAACTCACCGCACTGCTTATACTCGGCGTTCGGCGTGGTGCCGGAGTACGAAGATGCCCTATGGCGTGAACGGCGATCCCCTGACGGAGGGCAAACTCGACCTCCCCGAACTCCTCGAGGAGCCGACGCCCGAGGAAGGGGCGTGGGCGCGGGACTTCGTTGCACAGAGGAGTTGGCGCGAGGCCGTCACCTACCGCGAGACGGCCCCGCACGAGTACGTCGTCCGCAAGTGGGAGACCGATGAACAGGGGGACCGGGATTTCGACCAATTCATCACCTTGATCCGGCGTTTCGGTTACGCCGACTTCTACTACAAAGTACGTCACATCTACTGGGCGATCGACGAGTTAAAGTACTGGACGATGGGCTGGCCGGTCGAGGAGACGACGGTCATCAACCGGGCCCGTGTGGACGCCCCCGAGCCTTGGAAAGAGGAATAAACTATGACGACGCCGACGCCGACGCCAACGCCGACGCTGCTGGGTTATCTGGCCCAATTCAGTTCGTTCAGTACGCAATCGGAGGTGCTCTGCACCCAGGGACTAACATACCTCCTTCAGACGTACCCGCAAGCGCGCTCGGCACTGGCCGATGAGGTGATGGCGCGCACCGGCATCGGGATCGGCGATTCGCTGACGTGGCACGCGGAAGAGCCGGATGAAGACGGGGGCCGGCCGGACCTCGAAGCCCGCACGGCCGACGAGGTCCCGGTCGTCAAGATCGAGGCCAAGCTGGGAGCGGAACTGGGCGCAGGCCAGTTGCAGTCTTACGTAGCGGATCTTCGCAAGCGCAACAGTGGCAAGGGAGCATTGCTGGTGCTCGTTCCTAAGTGGCGAACCGCAGAAGCTGCCGAGGTGACCGCTGAAGCGTTCGGTCCGTCGGAATCCGGCCAGTGGCGGGTGACCGATGAACACGCCTCCGGCGCCGCCGTCATCGCCGTCATCTCCTGGGGCCAACTCTTCACCGCACTTCGCGTCGGCCAGGAAGTGCGGTTCCACCTCGAGCTCGAGCAGCTCCAGGCGATGTACCGCGAGCTCAGCGGTGACTTCATTGCGCCTTTGGCCGGCATCGAGGATCTGCGCCGATGGAGAGAGCGCGAGAACGAATTCCTCAACGTGGTCGATAAGGTCACCCACCGACTGACAACGCAACAGCGGATCTACCCGATGGGGTTCGAGTCGCTCGAGGGCACCTCACACGAACTCGATGACAGGGGCTACCGCCGGCGCTTCGTCTGCCGCTTTGTGGATGACGTGGAGTCCTGCTTCAGCATCGGTGTTCGGGACTCCTTCGCGGAGTGGGTGACCCCCGTCTGGATGCGGTTCCGCAGTGACACAAGCAACTTTGGACGCATTCGCCAACGTATCGAAGCGTCTGACCTGCAACATCTGAAGAGCAGCGGGCATATCTGGATTCCATTGGAGATCCCGCTGGAGGTCTCGGGCGAGAAGATGGTTGAGGCGCTGGTCGCGAAGGCGGAAGAGGTTGTGCGGGTGGCCTACCCGACCGAGTGACGGCACGGAAAACATACTAATTAAAGGGACAGTCACCCTAATTCACTACTGATTAAGGTTTCTTTGCGTGCTTGGCTGAATTAGGGTGACTGTCCCTTTAAATATTTTTTTCCCTTAATTCGCTCTCCCCAAAAACTCCACGAGCTTCACCATCGCCAACGTATCGTATTTGCAATACTCGAGCAGCCGCTCCCTTAGATATTCCTTCCGCTCCGCCGCAGTCTCCGCATCAATCGCTTCAAGATAAGCGCGCTGCGCACCCATCCCCTCCTGCACTTCTTCCAGCGCTTTGTAATCCAGCTCCGGTGCCACCGTTGGAATAACCGCCTTGATCGACCACGAGCCAAGCATGTCCGGGTGGTAGTAATTGTCCCGGGTCGGTGGGTGCAGATCGACCAGGCGTTCGATGAATGCGTTCAGCCCATCGATTAAATTGGTGTCTGACACCATTTCGGTTAAACCCTCAATCACCCCCCGCTCATAACTCGTGTACATCAAAATCGGCCCGCTCTCCCCCTAATGATGTTTGCGGCATACTTGAAGTCGGAGACTGCTGTACTTAAGCCTCGAGATATGATCGTAGGTCTTCCAGTTCAATTTAGGAGTGTAGTGAATTTCACGATG
>PVMK01157150.1_pt1 | contig 51880 bp, 49 predicted proteins | sample 1853481 | NCBI WGS metagenome assembly PVMK01 (sample SAMN08533507, study PRJNA380276) | Marine sediment metagenome, whole genome shotgun sequencing project.
CAGCGAAATTGACACCCAGTAACTGTTCAGCGAAAATGTCACACTATGGACAACAAAGTGACATTCAGCATGGACGAAATCAAGAGATTGGAAGTAATACAAAAAGTTGAGAGCAAACAGCTAACCGGAAGACAAGCCGCAAAATGGTTGAGGTTATCGGAGCGGCAAGTAAGGCGTCTGATTGCCAGGTATAGGAGACAGGGGCCGCCTGGTCTCGTGCATGGCAACCGGGGACGAGTAGCGAACAACCGTATACCGGAGGAGATACGGAGGTTAGTTCTGGAACTGGCTGAGAAAGGGTATCGAGATTACAACGACAGCCATTTCACTGAAGAATTAGAAGAGAAATATGGTATTGAGGTCTCTCGCTCGAGTGTGCGCCGCATCCGCCGGGAGGCAGGACTGAGTAGTCCTCGCAAGCGGCGAGCACCCCGCCATAGGAGGCGAAGAGAGCGCAGGGAGAAAGCCGGAATGCTTCTTCAAACTGATGGTAGTCGACATGACTGGTTGGAAGGACGAGGTTCTTGGCTAACACTGATTGCCTACATCGATGATGCCACCAACGAAGTATTGGGAGCTACCTTCCGGGATGAAGAAGATGCTGCTGGATACTTCCTGGGATTGCAGGAGATATGCACGAAGCGGGGCATTCCTGGAGCAATCTATGCTGACCGGCACACCATATTTCAGAGCCCGCTCAAAGCAACCATCGAACAGGAGTTGAATGGCGAACAGCCTAGAAGTCAATTTGGACGCCTACTGGATGAACTGGGAATTGAGTTGATCTCTGCTAAAAGTCCACAGGCGAAGGGTCGTATAGAGCGTTTATGGGGCGTCCTTCAAGACCGATTAGTGAAGGCATTACGTGAAGCGGGTGCCTCGAACCAAGAAGAAGCCAATCGGGTATTAGAGAGATATTTGCCCAAATACAACCAAAGGTTCATGCGTGATGCGGCAGAACCAGGAACGAATTACCTGCCCTGGCCAGAGGAGTATCAAACAAAGAACTTCTTCTGTTTCAAGCATTCCCGCGTGGTTATGAACGACAACACGTTCTCTTTCGACGGGCACCACTTGCAGATCCCTCCCGGTCCCCAGCAAAGAAGCTATTCAAGAGCATCCGTTGATGTATTGCAGCACTTGGATGGCCAACTGGAAGTGCGTTACCAAGGAAAAAGTTTGGTCACTTTCGAGCAGGCTAGTGGGCATCCAGTTCGAGTGAAAAAGTTTGAACCTGCTTCCGGACAAGTAATCACCCAACCAGAATTGGAACAAGAAGAACCGCCAAAGATTTCCAAGCCACGCCCACCTTACAAACCTGCTGCAGATCACCCGTGGCGGCGCTATGGAAAACCTTTGAAAGGAAGGCGTTTAGGATGAATTCTACTTATAAAAAACGAGCCAGATTGGGCATTCCAATCTCAGCTCGTCTTCCTTTGGGTTATTTATGATTATACTTAGTTGATGTTTTTAGTCAATGTGACATTTCTGTTGAACAATTAGGGTGACAGATTCCCTGAACAATGACAAGTACTCAATTTTCTGCCGTTGTACCTACCTCTCCCCCATTACACTCCATTCCCTGCTCCCAGGCGATCCTCGATCAGCTGGCGCAGGCGCAGCACTTCCTTGTGCTCCTCGAGCAGCATTGCCAGCAAAAATGTCTCCAGTGGCAGGGCGTGGGCAGCATAAGCCGCCGCGGCCAGGTGCTTGTGAGCTGCCGCAAACAGGTCATCCAGCGCCAGCTGATCGCTGCGCCGCAGTGCGCGCCGGAAGCGGGAAAAGGATTGCTGCTCCTGTAAAAAAGCTTGTGTGATTGAAGGTAGTGTGCGTCCCATAGGCCTTTCCCCTCGCCTCGCGTTCTTAACCTCAGAGCAAACGCGGCGGCGGTTTCGGTATGTGCGGCTCCAGCGTCCAGACCTGGCTGGCGGCCTCCAGCATGGTGTTCAACAGCTCGGGGCGGCTTTCAGGGGGGCCGGGGCGAATGCTGACGGCTACCGGCGCCAGGCGGTTCAGGCGCCGCAGGTGGGCAACACACTCCTGGAGCAGCCGCAAACTCTCTTCTGTTGACACGTTCTCATCGTAAAACGTCGACAGCAGGTCCAGGACCAGCGTGGGGACTGGCTCAGCGGGTGTGCCTTTTAAGAGTGCCACCAGCTGGTAGCAGGTAAATGCACGCGACAGGCGAATGCGCTCCAGGACCGCTGGCAGTTCGGCTGTCCGCCCCCCCCAGGGCCTGTCCCACAGCCAGGTTACACTTGTAGACGTCAAGTCGATTTCCGCCATCCAGCAGGCGTACAGCGCCCCGGCTGGCCAAACGCGCCACCAGATCCCACATGATCGCGCCGCCTGCATGCGGCGCTAAAACGAGCAGCAGATCGCCTGGGAGCGGATTGAGCAGCGTGTTCATACCCCTAAATTAGCCTATTCCAGAGAGAAGAGCAATCCCTTTTGCAGGTGAGAGACAGGTAATGATCGGGGTACCCCCGTGGGTGAGCTGGTTGCAGGCTGGCGCCCCTCAGTGCAGCCAGGCGCTGAAGTCCCAGTCGGCCAGCGCCCGGCGCAGCTCAGCTTTGCTGTGCAGGTCAAATTTGCGCAGCACATTGCGCACATGCGTCTTGGCGGTTTCCGGAGTTATCCGCAGCCGGGCAGCAATCTGGCGGTTGGTAAAATTCAAGCAGGTCAGGGCCGCGACCTGCTGCTCTCTCGCAGAGAGGAACCCCCAGCGCGCCAGGAGCCCATCATCCACCTGGCGCCGCGCTAAGGCCGAGCTCAGCAGCTCAGAAGCGACCTCGCCAGTATGGCGCTGCTCGCGCTCGGCGATAGTCTGCAGACTCTGCAGCAGATCCTCGTCAGCATGGAATTCCAGGCGTGTCGCCGGGGCATACCCCAGCGCGCGCAGCATACGCTGCCAGATGGTCATGGGAACAGGCCTCTAATCACCAGAACATAAGATAGTTACATTATATAGAACATTTGTTCAGTGGTCAAGGAATCCCGCCTGGAAAGAAAAATCCGCAGTCTGTAATTCACCAGACTGCGGATTTTGATCATTGGTTGACTTTCGTGAACCGCCGCTTACCGGCTTGCAGCACACCGGGATGTGGGAATGATTGGTTGGGATCTTCAAGCACCTCCCCATCCAGGCGCACCCCATTTTGGTTGACCAGGCGGCGGCCTTCGCTGCGTGACTGGATCATACCGCTGTCTTGAAGGACGTCCAGCACACTCTGCCCGGGTTTAAGCGTGTACTCTGGCATGACGTCTGGCTGCTCATGCTTCTGGAAAACCCGTTTAAAATTCTCCTCGGCGCTCGCTGCAGCTGCTTGATCATGGAAGATCTCGACGATCTCGCGCGCCAGTTTCATTTTCACATCGCGCGGGTGCAGGCGACCTTCACTCAGCCCGCTCTCCAAATCCGCGATCTCTGCTTCTGGCCAGCGCGTGACCAGGGGAAAGTAATTGCTCATTGCTGTATCAGGAATGCTCATCACCTTGCCATACATGTCATCCGGTGTCGCCAGGATAGGTATGTGATTGCCGATCGATTTGCTCATTTTGATTTCACCATCAGTCCCGACCAGGATCGCCATGATGATCGCGATATTAGGTTTCTCACCCAGGGAGCTCATCACCTTGCGGGCAGCAGTGACGATGTTAAAAAGCTGGTCAGTGCCGCCAACCTGGACATCTGCCTTCATGGAATAAGCATCATAGCCCTGCATGATCGAATAGAAAGTCTCGTGCAGGTAAATCGCATCCCCATTTTCCCAACGCAGCCTGAAATTCTCCCTTGTGAGGTATTGCTGGATTGTGAAATTCGAAGCCAGGTTGATCAAATCTGCAAAAGTCAGCTTGGAAAGCCATTCCGCATTGTAGCGAACCCTGGTTTTCTCGGGATCAAGGATCTTGAAAGCCTGCTCTGCATAGGTGCGGGCATTGAATTCAACTTCCTCGGGTGTGAGCTGGGGACGCATCTTGTCCTTGTCTGAGGGGTCACCTATCAATGAGGTATAAGTTCCGATTAAGAAAGTCACTTCGTGACCCAGTTCCTGGAACTGGCGCAGCTTGCGCATCGTGATCGTATGCCCGATGTGGATATCGGTCGTGCGTGGATCGTACCCACAATATACTTGTAAGGGGCGTGCCTCTGATTCAGCTTCAATCAGCCGCTGGCGCAGCTCACCTGCCATAGATTTTGTTAATTCTTCATCACCATATTGCGTTCCCCGCATCAGGTAAGCAACCTGCTCATCAATGTTCATCTTCAAATTTCGCCTCCTCTAGGATCATTCAGTATCATTTGGTGGGCATGGATATGCTCACCGGGTCCTTGTCATACAAGAAAACGCGCCCTCTGAGCAGAGGGCGCTGGAGAGCCCAAAGCAGAGATCTTACTGCCGCGAGTAATAATAGCCTTCCTGCTGGTCGCCTAAATCCACCTGCTGGCTCTCACTTAAACCAGATTTATCCAGGATATGTTTGAGGATTCGGTCTCCGTCCTTAAAACCGGTTCGACCTAACACTTTTCCATTGGATTTGACTTCTCCCAAAGTATGAAATGCGAAGTAAACTTCACCCCCGAATACCTGCACCTTTTCACCCCATTGGGCCGGCAGAATGCGCACTTCTTTGATTTCATCCCAGCCGAGATCGGCATGGCGCAATCCATTGCTGAAATAGATTCCTTTTTCATCCTGCTTGATTATCGTCTTGCGGTCCATCCAGTTTCCCAGGCTGATTCCGATCGCGATCAACAATAAAGGGATACCCAGGATCGGCAGCCAGAACGACATTGATTGGTTGAAAACGATCAACAACAACCAGGCACCATTCACCACGACAGCACTTCCCCAGGCGATCAACTCACTCCTCCGGGAGACCAGTTCGGGTTTGAACTCACTCTTCTCCAATGGTGTCTTCATAGCCTCATTATAAAGGATTTTAGGTCTCCCTTTGCAATAATTATAGTAATCTAATACCTATTTATGTTGATATTGAGCCATGCTATAATTCGCAAAGTTAAGGTGTCATTATGTTTGAACCAGTTTTGGTCCTGAATGCGAATTTTGAGCCGCTGAATATCTGCCCCACGCGGCGCGCCATCGGCCTGATGATGACCAGCAAAGCCACCCTGATCCTTAATGGGCGTGGTTTTATTCACACTGTTTCCCAGGAATTTCCCCGGCCATCTATCATCCGGCTTGAACGGATGATCAAAAGACCACGTATACGGGTCAAACTCAACAAGCGAGAGGTGCTTCGCAGGGATAATTACACCTGCCAATACTGCGGCAACAATACGCCCCAGCTGACCATCGATCACATGATTCCTCGCAGCCAGGGTGGTGAACATAAATGGAGCAACCTGGTCGCTGCCTGCCCCACCTGCAACCACCGCAAAGGGGGACGAACTTTGGAACAAGCACACATGCGCTTATCGCGCGCGCCCATAGAACCACCTTCGTCAGCCAGCTATATTTTTGCCGGGCATTTAGATCAGAATAAAGATTGGGTCCCCTTTATTGAGGGCTGGTAAATCGCCTTAATCAGCTTAGCATTTAATTCAACTGTGCAAATCTCCCACTAACACCACTACCACTAAAACTCAAACTGCATAAAATCTTCGGCTAGCTGCACTGGACCAGAGAATTCTTGTGCTGCCCGGCTGACAAGATCATTATCTTTAAACCTGCCGTTTGGGTAATGAATCAAGTAGAGATTGCTTGCGCCAGCTTTAGTAGCAATTTGTCCTGCTTGTGAGGCATCTGAATGTCCCATGGAAGCACCAGTTGCCTCGTGGATCAGAATATGTGCTTTTTGTGCCAGCTCTACCACCTCTTGACAGGGTTCAGTATCCCCAGAATATGCGAAAACTTTTCCAGAAGCCGGGAATTCTATGCGCAGACCGATATTCGGGATGATGTGTTTGACCGGGGATGAATAAATCCGCCACTGATCGTGTTCCTGAACGAGAGCTTTGTCTTGCTCAATCAATCTGTGTAATTTAACTGGGAAAAAATTTGGCCAGGCATCCCAGCCATAAAGATCCATCATCGTTTCAAACCGGTCTAAGGTGAAATCTAGTCCATAGATGCGCAGTTCTTTTTTTCGTCCCATGAGCCATAAATCCATCAATAACAACGGAACACCGGAGACGTGATCAGGATGAAAGTGAGTCAATATGAGGTCAGTGATATCTTCGACCTCTAAGCCGGCTTTTCGCAGCCTGACGATCGGATTGTTCACACAGTCAATCAATACCAGACGCTCGTCACCGACCAAAGCCATGTGACTGTTTTCATGATTCTCGTCTGGAATCGCATTGGATGAACCGAGTATTACAACTTTTGGCATGTAGAATCCTATGGTCTTCTCGCCTTAGATTTTGTTATCCACCAAACAACCAGGTAACTATTCTTGGGGTTAATAAAACTTCCAGGGCTGCCGCGCCTAACAGCAATGGCAGCACCAACCCAACCATGACCTTGGCCCAATCTGCTGCTGCTCCAAGCCAGGCTTCACTGATCGTTTTTCCGGGTGCTGGAGATGCAATAGCTGCCCCAAGGCGTAATATCGCTGCACCTGCAATGATTAATGCTGGTATCTCCAGAATGCCATGTGGCAGGACAAAAGCCAGCAAGAATAATAGTGGAGACAATCCAGCACTTGCGGTTGTAGCAGCAAAAAAGCCGATAAATAGAATTGGCACAACCATGACGATTAATGCCAGTACTCCAAATGACAGCAGCCCAGCGAAGGTAGCCAGAAATACGGTCCGCAAGTTGTTCAACCACACCATGGGGATGCTGCTGTCATCAAAGAAGCGGAATTCTTGAATACCTACAATCCCACCGTTTTGTAATGTCGCGTCGTTTATCAATTCAGGTGGAATAACGAATTCATCTGCCAGGCTTGCGCCAAGTATGACTCCACCAATTAACACCACCGTTACCAGGATTGCTGGCAGCCGCATCTTGGCGAAAGTCTTCCCCAGCTCGTGCCGGTACCAATCCCAGGGTGAGCTGGCTTCACCTCGAAAATCATTCCAAAAAGAGTTGAAACCGCTTCTCAAATCAAATGAATCAAATTCCCGACCGATCAATTCCTCTCGGTTAAAATGAGCAACGCCGATCCGGATCAGCAGCACAGCCACAGCAATTTCACCAAGCAGAGTCCAGAACAGGACCGCATTGTTTGACCAAACGATTACAGCACTCTCGGCTTGCAGCAGGATCGCCATGGGAATGATGATAAACACGGCCAATATGTTTGCAGCTCGCATCGAGGTGGTTTGTGATGAAACCACAACGGCCCCGCTGACCATTAACAAGCAATTTGTGGTTGCCAGGACAAATATTTGCAGGATTTGGACTCCGCCTGGAAACCAGATTCCCTGCAGGTACATCCAAACCAGGTACAAAACCATGCCCAGATAGCTGGCCATCAAAGCTGGAATTAACGCAGCCAATAGCTTCCCAAAGTAGATTTGGAAATCACTTAACGGGCTGCTCAAGAGCGGTTCCAAACTGCGGCGTTCCTTTTCTCCAACGAAACTTTCCAGTGCCAGGACGAGTGCTACCGTAATCGGGAAGAAACCTACCACCATCAGCAAGAATGGATAAACCTGCCCTGCCTCAATATACGCGCCATAGCGATCTGCGAAATCCAAGAATCGCCCCGATGCGTAATTCATGAATACCGGCAGTATGATGATCAGCAGCAGGACAGGTCCTATAATGCGCCAATCCCGGAAGTGATCGCGGACTTCTCGCCGGGTTACAACCAGCGCCGGGCGCAAGTTATCCAACATGAGCTGCCTTTGTCGCAAGCATATGTGGGTCTTTCATCACCTGCAGGTAAATCTGCTCCAGACTGCGCGGCACTTCTTCCAAACTTACCACCTTTAACCCCAGGTTTAATAAGTACTGCAAAACGACCGGATTGTCGATCTCCGGTTGGGCTGACCGATAGCGCAGCCAATTTTCGCCCTGTCCTTCGACTTGAATACTTTCGGGAAGGATTACGCGCTCGAGATTCTGGTCAGATCCAAATCGAACCTCAAAGACAGCTGGTCCCAGTAGCCGCTGTCTCAATTCATCTGGAGTACCTTGTGCAATTATTGTTCCATGACGGATTATGGCGATCTTACCTGCCAGCTTTTCGGCTTCGACCAGATTATGCGTGCACAGGATGATCGCCCGGTCCGATGAACGCAGCTCCTGAATCGAGTCCCTGACAAGGCGGGCACTTTCGGGATCCATGGCAGAAGTCGGCTCATCCAATAGCAAAACAGGTGGTTCGTGTAAGAGTGTTCTTGCAAGTGCTAATTTCTGCTGCATGCCTTTTGAAAATTTCCCCACCCGGCGCTTCTTAAATGGTTCCAATCCAAATTCATTCAGCATGCGATCGGCACGCTTTCGACGAGTTGGCAGATCTATGCCATACAATTGACCAAAGAAATCAAGGTATTCATTTGCAAGCATGCGCCCGTACAAACCGTGATGTTCGGTCAGCACACCAACCGAGGCACGCACCTCATCTGGATGTTCAACCACGTCGTACCCCGCCACCATGGCTTTGCCGCGCGATGGTCGCAGTATCGAGGTTAACATGCGCACAGTTGTGGTTTTGCCTGATCCGTTAGGTCCTAACAACGCCAGGACTTCACCAGCACTCACCTTCAGATTAACACCATCAACTGCAATGAATTCCTCAAAATGCTTGCTGAGGTCTTCAGTAATGATCATTATCTTCTGTTCAAATTTCCTTTCTACTCTTCCTCCCCAACTGTTTCGGCCTCCGATCTTCCGCTTTTCCAGTGCCGCCAAACCAACACACCTACGGCGGACAGAGCGACTACCAGCATTACTGTCTGGTTTATATTAATCCCCGCCACGTGTGATGGATCAAGCCGCAGAAATTCAAGCGAAAACCGTCCCAATGGATAAGCAATTAGGTAAATTAAGAAAAGGTCACCATTAATCAGGCGATCATCATATTTTCTTCCCAACCAGAGCAGTAAGATTACGATTCCAAAATTCCAGAGTGATTCGTACAGGAAGAGTGGGTGATAAGTTGCCTGGTCTTCATATCCAGGCAACCGATTTTCAGGATTAATTTGGATCGCCCAGGGCAGCGTGCTGGGGTTCCCATAAAGCTCCTGGTTGAAGAAATTCCCCCAGCGTCCAATTGCCTGGCCCAATGCAAGAGCTGGTGCAACTACATCCAGCCAAAAGGCAAAATCAAGCTTCCGGCGGCGAGCAAAGATGAACAATGCCAGCAAGCCACCAATCACCGCCCCCGGTATACCCAGTCCACCTGCGCGTATATTGATCGCATCCAATGGGTGTGTTAGATAATACATTGTCGTATATCCGGCCTCGACCATGGAGGCTGGAGGGGTGAAGATATGCCACAGACGGGCTCCCAGGATGCCGCCGATCAAGACCCAAACAAGCCCATCCCAGACAATATCGGTGCTCTGCCCCTTCCGCCTTGCCTCGTAAGCAGCCAGTCCAGCTGCCGCCAAAGCGCCAAGCATGATAATGATGCCATAATAATAAATAGTGATCGAACCGATTTGAATACCCATTATTTCTCCTGCTCCCCGCTTATTTGTCTCGGGTTTGTACCCGGATATCCCATATTCTTTGCAGCGCAGTAATATTCGCCAGGATTGCAATGATCCACAATCCTACCCATGGATAACCTAGGACAAGAGTAGGTGCGAGAACCAGGTAGCGCTCCATGCGTGTTAGAATACCGACTTTAGTGTCATATCCCAGGGAAGATGCGCGCGATCGAACGTAAGAGACCAGCACCGAACCGCTGGCGGCGAAGTAGGTCACAAGAGCCATCACCAAATCCCCGGCTTGGACATAATAAATTAATAAACCGCCAAAAATCACCAGCTCAGAATAACGATCGGTAACTGAATCAACAAAAGCACCAAATTCGCTCGGTTCTCCCCTCAAGCGCGCCATTGTGCCATCCAGTGCATCTACTGGACCCATCGCAAGGATGATCAAGCCACCATAGGTCATCTGCCCTTGGGAAAGGAAATAGGCGCCTACAGTATTTCCTAATAACCCAAGGATCGTCATTGTGTTTGGCATCAAGCCAATCCGGTTGAGGAAGGCTCCGATAGGATCCAGAACACCTCTAAATCGGACCCGCATTTGATCTGTAAAAGTCAGTTTCTTCTTCTCTTCTGAGGCTTGTTCCACTGTATATAATTCCTTTTTTGACATGAATTTCACGAGCAGTTATGCTAACCTATGGGGTAAAGACTGTCAAGCAGAGAGCTCATCCTCCGGTCCAATTAACACTTCCCGTTCCCTGCCACCGCCCTGGGAAGGTCCAACTACTCCCAGATCTTCGAGCTCATCGATCAGGCGCGCCGCGCGTGGATATCCAATGCGCAGGCGCCGCTGCAGCATCGAAGCACTGGCTCTCTGTGTCTCCTGCACAATAGCAATGGCTTTGTCGATTAATTGATCCTTTTGGGCTAATATTGCTTCTTGTTCCAGAAGTGCATCCCAAGGAGGTGCTTCTTCCTGCTCCACAGCATAGCTCTCCTGCCAATATGTGATCAACCGTTCAATCTCCTGGTCAGTAACCATGGCTCCTTGAGCACGGATTGGTGACCCCGCTTCCGGCGGCAGGAAGAGCATATCGCCCCGCCCGAGCAGTGATTCTGCCCCGGTTGAGTCAAGGATGACCCTTGAATCAATTGAAGAAGCGACTGCAAAAGATATGCGCGCAGGGAAATTAGCTTTGATTAAGCCTGTCACCACGTCTGTGCTGGGTCTCTGGGTTGCCACAACCATATGAATACCGGTCGCGCGCGCCATTTGAGCCAGGCGAACCAGGGCTGGTTCAGTTTGCTCCGGAGCCGACATCATTAAATCAGCCAGCTCATCGATCATCACCACAATATGCGGCAATGGTTCAGAATCCCGCTTCTTCCGCATTTTGCGATTGTACGTGTCAATATTTCGTGAACGCGAGGTTTCCAGCAATTTGTAACGGCGGTCCATTTCGGATACCGTCCAGCGCAGCACCCCAAGAATACGCTCCAGGCCAGTCTCGACCTTGCCATATAAATGAGGTAAACCGTTGAATCTCACCAGCTCAACCATCTTTGGATCGATCATCACGATCCTCAAGTCCTCTGGTGTGTTGTTCATCACCAGGCAGGTGGTCAATGCTGCTATCGATACTGATTTTCCAGAACCTGTTGTGCCTGCAATCAGCAGGTGGGGCATGCTGGCCAGGTCTGCTACCACGGCCTGACCGGAAACATCACGCCCGAGCGCGATCGTCAGCGGTGAGCCAAATTTATAGAATGCCTCTGTTTCCAGTATCGGTCGTAGACGCACAACTGTGGAGCGCGTATTGGGTACCTCGATGCCAATGTAAGGACGGCCTGGTACCGGTGCTTCAATCCGCAAACTCGGCGCAGATAAAGCCAGCGCAAGATCGCGGGACAGGGCAGCAATTTGCGCCACGCGCACTTTATGGCGTTTTATCTCCTCCTCGCTGCCTGCCTTTTCCACAAAACCTGGTTCAACTGCAAATTGGGTGACAGTGGGTCCCACCTGAAAACCGATTACCCTCGCAGGGATACCGAACTCTGCCAGGGTCTTTTCTATTAGACCCAGCAGTGAGGTTGATATTACGCTCGTCCGGTTTGCTGGTTTGTTCATTTATTAACAGATCAAGATCGGGCAGCCTTTCATCCCTCTTAGGCGACTCTGCCTTCTTTTCTTCGTCTACTTGAATTTTAAATTTCTTACGGTATTCCGCTGGCAGGCGCTGTGCTCTTTTCTTCTTCTTGGCAGGTTGCTCGACGCCATCCTGCTCGCCAATGGTCACCGCAGGATCTGAGCCTTCATAAACAGCAGCTGCCGTCGAATAATTCACTGCTAATCTTCCAAGATAAGCAGTGAATCCACTCCCAACCAGAACCGAAAAGAAAATCACCACCACCAGAATGAATCCTAATAACCATGCAGGTCTGATAAATGTTCCCAGCAGCTCGGCCAGGCCCCAACCCACTAAACCGCCATCGAACCCCTGAGAAGCACGTTCCAAAGAGCCTTCTGCTGACATCGCCAACAGGGCTAAACCAGCGAAAATCGCCAATTCAAGGATTAGAATACGTCCCCAGCGGAGCCTGTCCAGTGTATCGGAGCGTTTGATTATCAGGATTAGACCTACTCCTATGGCCACCGGGATGAATAGGTAGCTTCCCCAACCAAACCAGCGCTGCAAGAGTTCTGCCCACCAGGTAGTCACCACACCTTGCGTTAAATCCGACATCGCCAGTAAGGTTAACAACCCCAAAGTCAGCAGAAACACGCCTGCGATGTCCCAGGCATATCGCTGCAGAGTGCCCAAAATGCGGTAAGACGTATCTGATATACCGGCGCCGTCTTCTAAATCCCGGTTGGTTTGACTGGTTTCTTTGGGATATTTCTTTGCCATTACTATGATCTAATTTGGATAACTATACTCATCCAATTTTGTTACCTGTAAGTCACCTTTAACCAAGTTCGCGTGTGTAATATGGCTGGTATCTCACCATTAAGAAGGTTTTGTCTCCTGTTTAGACTCACCTCGGGAGGCAATGTAGATTCCAGCGAGAATAAGTATAGCACCAATAATTTTAAGCAAAGTCGGTGTCTCATCTAACAGGATATATGCCAGGACTGCTGAACCAATCGGCTCACCGAGCAGGGAGATTGATACGAATGCGGCAGAGAGATAGCCAAGAGCCCAGTTGAAACTTGAGTGGCCCATGAGCTGGGGCACCAGTGCCAATAGGATCAACCAGACATAGGTCTGTGGAGGATAACCAAAAGCTGATTGCCCCGAACCAAACATTAAGACAATTAATACAACTGCCGCAATCCCATAAACCACAAAAACATAAGGAATTAATGCGATTCCGCCCCGCAGACGTCTACCGATTAACAGGTAACCTGCTGCCATCCAGGCGCCAGCAAGTGCCAGCAAATCACCAATAAACGCTGAACCCCGTATGAATTCATTAAAAGAGGGACAAACCAATTTTCCACTATCAATTAGGCACACATCGCTTATTCCCACGACGATAACCCCCACAAATGCTAGCCCCATCCCAGCCAGGATCGCTCTTGTCAGGGGTTCCTTTATGGTGAATGGGGATAGCAGTGCCACCCACAATGGTGCTGTAGAGACAAGCACGACGGAACTGACGACTGTAGTGTATTCCAGCGAGGAGATCCAGGTTGCAAAGTGCAGCGCCAGGAATATTCCAGAACCGATCGCCAACCAGCGATCTTTTCCCTTGATACTCGCCAGCTCAGTCCGGTGCTTGATTAGTGCAACCGGTGCCAGAAACAATGTCGCCAGGCCAAGGCGATAAGCAGCAATCACTATTGATGGCGCATAAACTTGAGCATAGCGGACAAATATCGAACCCGTGGAGACCGCCAGGATCCCGAAGGCGATCACCAGAAGTGGTGGCAGAAATGGTCTCGGGGAAGGTTCGTTCATGATCGCGAAAAGTGCCTAACTTGACAAGTATTCAAGCAATGTTACAATCCTAACTGAATGACTTCCAGTTATGCTACATCACAATTCATCAAACAGTCAACCCCTTTCAACTCATATTTAATTCAAAGGAGATCGCGATGACTTTCGAACTACCTTCACTTCCATACAGCTATGGAGATTTAGAAGCCTCCATTGACGCAATGACCATGGAAATCCACCACAGCAAGCATCATAACGCTTATGTCAGCAACTTGAATGCTGCTTTGGAGAAGCACCCAGAACTGGCTGGTAAATCATTAGAGGAATTGGTATCTGACTTATCCGGAGTTCCTGAAGACATCCGCACCGCAGTTCGTAATAATGGTGGCGGTCATTTCAATCACAGCCTTTTCTGGACCGTCATGGCGCCGAACGGTGGTGGTGAGCCATCTGGCGCACTGGCTTCAGCAATTGATGGAGCATTTGGAGATTTCGCTTCATTTAAGGACACTTTCGCAAAAGCTGCTGCCACACGTTTTGGCAGTGGTTGGGCCTGGTTAGGGTTAAAAGACGGTAAACTTGCAGTGCTCTCAATGCCTAACCAGGATGTTCCCATGATGGAAGGGCTGACACCCGTCCTCGGACTTGATGTGTGGGAGCATGCTTACTACCTCAAATATCAAAATCGGCGACCGGAATACGTGACCAATTGGTGGAATGTGGTAAATTGGGATGAGGTAGCCCGTCGTTTCGCAGCAGCATAATATCTCACTAACTTTGACCAAGAGCTGGTTGGATTTGAGGTAAAATTAACAATCGAATTTCAATATATTTCATCTCACTATTTGGGAGGTCCCTTCAATGACTTACATTATCACTAGTTTGTGTCTCCGAGATGCTGGGTGTGTCGATGTCTGCCCAGTGGAGTGTATCGTACCTGGCAAACCGACCGAAGAATGGCCCTGGTACTACATCGACCCGGACACCTGCATCGATTGCGGTGCCTGTATACCTGAATGTCCTTTCGAAGCCATCTTCGTGGAAGATGAAGTTCCCGAGGCATATGATGCCAAAGGTGGTGAGCAAGTCAGCATGCCCAAGGGGACAGCTGGTCATGAAGAAGTTTTTGATGGCTCAGATCACAACGGCGAAGCAGTTCACCTGGAGAGTGTGCGCACCCTCGAGGCTGGTGAAACAGTCGACTTTACCCCGGACATTCAACCCAATTACGATTATTTCCAATCTGGACCGGGCTACAGCGCGCTCGACTGACCACGACAAGAATTTAAATCACCGACCCGCAAGTAATCACCTGCGGGTCGGCTTTCTATTTAATTTGATGCAACAGGTTCGTCGTTTCCGATTTATCGCTCACGTAATTCTAGATTACCAGCTCCCATCTCCACGGTGATGGTCAATTCTGGACCATCCCCTGGTAAGGTATATAACCCACCTGAGATACGCCATGAGCCGCTGCGATCAACATTGACCAGGCCACCTTCGAATCGAACGGTCGCAGGTGTCCCCTCGGGAACGATAATCACAATGCGGCTCAATCCAGATTTGATGCTCACATCTGCATCCTGCTGAAGTTCGCCTGAGAAATCTAAGCGATAATCTCCTGCCCCGCTCCTGAAATCCATTTCCCGAAAATTAGCATTTGCCAATCCGGTTAGGGTAGCTTGCGATGCTCCTGTATCATAGCGCAGTGTATCCATCTCAACTGGATTCGGCTCTGAGAATGATACGTCAGTCTTTGCAGCACCTTCAGCGATATGCAGTTTACGCAGTGGGATACCACCCAAGTTGAATTCACCCTGGTACCCTCCGGCAGCAATATCCAGTTCCATGGGGAAACTCCCCAATGCTAAATCCCATCGATTCTCGAGATCATCGCCGAGTACTGGGATGAGATTGATATCATCTACTTGCTGGGAGATCTTTACTCTTCCTTCGGTAGCAGTTATCTCAGGCTCGAATTCCTCAACATTGTAAGTTGCCGTACCGGAAACCAGATAATCACTATCACCTGGATCAATATTCAGTTCACCCGCACCAAATTCCAGCTTGACCTCTGTGACCTGTTCTGAATCCGGAGCTGGAATCTCTATCTCAGTCGTTTCTGGCAGCACTATGGTGACACCCTGGATTTGAGGGTTGAAAGTAAAGGTGCACGCCAGCATGGCAACACTCAATGCTGCGATTGCGGCTAATGCTCTTATTGGATACATGATAACCTCCTTATCATTTTGCTTCTACCAATATATACGCAGGTAATCGCAATTAGTTGCAATATTCATCTCGATCGAGTTGAGATGCTTCCAGTTTCGTAGCCGTGTAAGAAGGACAAGTAGTATGTCTCCCTCGCCGTTACTGGTACCGATCAATATTCAATCGTTCTTATGAGCTTCAAAGCAGATCACACCTTGTTGTCCTACCTCAGCTTCATGCACCAGATTTGCAGGCAGGTCCAACCTGTCACCACTTCCCAGCGTTACCTGTTCACCTGCATCTGGTAAGATAAATGTGATCGAACCCTGCAGGACATAAATAATTTTGTGAAATGGGTGCGAATGAGCCCCGTATACTTCTCCCGGCGCATTGGACCAGCGGTATCCGGATAATCCTTGTTCACCAAGCAAGCGGCGCACTTCACTTTCATTGGGTGGCGCATCTCCCGCCCAAGACTTTACTGCAAATTCTTTATCAGCCGTCATAAATCTGACTCCTTCCCTGGCAAGATGCTCAATTTTACCCTTTCTCCCGGGGGCTGCCATCACCTTGCAGAATTAGATAATATAAGGCAAAATTAGAAATGACTTCAATGCTTTCAATGCCATCAAGATATAATTCTCGTCTCGCTACTTCAAATTCCCTACCATCAATTGTCAATGACCAAATAAAAGGAGGTCCAAGCTTATGTCTGAATCACCTGAACCCAACACAGATAAGTCAGCAGAAGATCTAGCTTCAGAATTTCACAACCTGGGAGATAATCTCAAGCGATTCTTTGTGAACGCCTGGGAGAGCGAACAGCGTAAAACAATTCAATCAGAAATCGAAGCAGGTCTGAGCGAATTAGGCGATACCTTAAAGACAACCGCCGATGAAATTCAGGATAGCGATACCGGCCAGCGCATAAAATCAGAAGCATCAGACTTTCGGGACCGTGTGCGTGACGGCGAGGTCGAACAAAAAGTCCGCTCAGACCTGACTAATTTCTTACAAAAATTAAATTCCGAATTGGAAAATGCTATCCCTCCCGAGGAGCCATCTTCCATGGATGAGGAAGAGATTGCTGATCAGGAATAACATGACAAAAAAGATTTTTATTCAACAGACCAGTCCCGGTGATCCAGTTGAGGTAAATGAGGTCACCATTTATCCGGTCGCTCGTTCTTACCGGATTAATTTGCCTGGTGTGCGAGGTGGAATCATCTGGAACAAACCCTTGGCCGTAATCGTTGAGGACTCTAACGGAAATCGCCAAGTACTACCAGTTCCCGATCGTACTCGCCAGCTGCAGATTGCTATCTTCTATGCGGGTTTAATTGGAACCTTGCTTACCTGGCTAATATTCCGCAAGTCAAGAAAAACAGAAAAAAAGGAGCTATAGATTATGGATAAAGTAGTCAAAGGACCTGGAGGCAGTGGAGCAGTTGATCTTCACCAAACCCTGGATGACATTAACTCTACAATGGAATCGTTCCTTGAAACCGCCAGCGTCAATCGGGTTTATGGAGCACCCATCGAGGTCGGAACGACAACAATAATCCCAACCGCAGAAAACCTGGTGATCATGGGATTTGGTGCTGGTGCGGGATACGGAGTAGCCGATTTCGAGAATAAGGATGAAGAGGCTTCACCTCCCGGTGAAGGGACCGGAGAAGGTGGAGGTGGGGGAGGCGGTGGCGGGGGGCGGACTTTATCCAGACCCGTAGCAGTCGTCATTGCAACGCCGGAAGGTGTCCGGGTGGAACCTGTTGCAGACCGCACTAAAGTGATTATGGCCGCTATCACTGCAGCAGGATTTGTAGCAGGCATGTTCCTGCGCATGAGCCGCGGACCAAAATCCCTCTAATAAATTAACTGATTCCTTTAGCTAATCTATAGATCTGATCTGCATATGAGCGGATCAGATCTTTTAATGCCAGCTTTGATCTCCAACGACTTGGAATCCCCTCTTCCCCATAATATGCCCCCGCGAACTGTCCATACACAGCTCCAGTCGTATCCGCATCGTCTCCCAGGTTTACCGCCATCAAGCAGCCTGAATCAAAAGAATCGCTGCGTTCGAACGCCCATAGTGCCGCTTCTAACGATTGGACTACATAACCGCTGCCTTTTATATCTGGTGGTTCTTTATCTTTGAATGATCCTCGCATGATCTGGTCAATTTCCTCGATCAATGGATCTTCACCAACGTAATATGAACCACTCAATAATTCTCCCTGATCGACTCCGTTCAAAGCACCAGCGATTAACGCCCCAAAATAACGGCAGGCGTCAACTGCGGCCCTGGTTCCGTGTGTGGTTTTTGAGCTGATTCCGCTGTTATCGACAGCAGCCTTGAAGTTATTGGTAAAAAACATCGGGATTGGTGCCAGGCGCATGATTGAACCATTTCCTGCCGAATTTGGGTCTGTGGACCCGCTCAAAGGGTTTCCAGTCTGTTCAAAATTCAAAAGTGCCTTACGCACCGTGTTCCCAATATCAAAGCACTCGCCAGTGCTGCTGAGGTGACCTTCTCGAAACCAGCGCACATACCTTTGCATTTGGTCAGAAAGATCCATTCCCTGGCTGGTAATCAAGCTCTCCGCCAGGCACAACGCCATCGAAGTATCATCCGTCCAATATCCAGGCGCTAATTCAAATGGACCTCCACCGACCATATCCTGGAGAGGAGAAAACGAACCTGGAGATCGGAACTCGAGGCTTGTACCCAGCGCATCACCAACTGCCAAACCTATCAAACACCCCCGAAAACGATCAATCTGTTTCAATCTAAGTCTCTCTACTGAATCCTTGTTTTGCTATTCGATTTGCAGCGCAGCTTCCATCATCTCTCTGCCGATCTGCAGAACTTGTTGGGGCGAGTCATCCTCCAAGACAATGACCATTATGAGCGGCGCACCTGACCAACCCGGGAGAGTACCTGCGAGATACCAGGAAATTTCTTGATCCTCGCTATTTTCCGTCTTACTGACAACCTGCCAGATCGGAAGCGCTTCATCAGCGAGCAGCTCGGCCAATTTATTTGCATTTATATCTGAAAATATTTCCTGGTTCTCACCCGCCGTGGGAAAAACCATCCAACCACTGTCTGGCAGGTTTACTGCAGCAACCAGCTGGGGTTCGGGTACTGCACCCCCAGCGCTGAGGGCTGAAACCGCTCGAGCCACCTGGAGAGGGCTAACCCGAAAATCGGATTGGCCAATGATCAATTCTTCAGGTGACCGGATGGCTGTCGGAGAATATTCTCCTTCATCTCCTGGGTCCAAGGTTATGTCCGTGAAGAATCCTAAATCTTCCAGCAATTTTGAAAATCGCTCTCCGCCCAATTCTTCGCCCAATGTGATTACGGAACCTTTGCATCCAGCTGAAATCGCATCTGACCAAGTGGATTCTATCCCGGGGAGCGCACATTCAATTTCCGGACCACTTATCAGTGTTGGTCCTATCTTGTTGAGTTGAAAACTATCTTCAGCAAACAAGGCTGCCAGCAGAAATGGTCCCAATACCGTCCCGGGCTGGTAGCGACCCTGGACAACCCGGTTGAGGAGAGGAGCATCTGCATTAGTTATCAATTCAGACCAGATTTCATCCAGCTGAGCTGCCTCATAGGTTGGTTGGGATACCATGGAGATGATTTCACCAGTTTCGGCATTCATCAGAATCAGAGCACCTTTTGAATCGCTCATCAGCTGGTTGGCTCTCTGCTGCAGATCCATATCCAGATATAGTTTTACATCCAATCCGGGAGGCGGCTGCCCATATAGCAAGTGATGCCACCACACCAGCAGAGTTGAATGACCTTCCAACCCACGTAAATAGGGATCGAGGCTTGCTTCAAGTCCTGATTGACCATATGCTGGATGGGAATATCCGACCAGAGATCCAAGGTCTGGATATTCATAATCTCTTTCCAGTTCCCCGGTTATTCCGCTGACTCCTCCGATGAGGGTATTTTCCCGGTCGATAATATCTCCCCTTTTTACATACCTGTCAGCGATTGCGCGGCGCGCGTTATCTGTACGCTCCAGTAATTCAGGACCTCGCTGGTAAGTCCACCATCCTATCACCAAGGCAGCTAACGCCAAACTGGCAAGGAGAAATCCACCAAACCTTATGTATAGCTTGGGATTTGAGGCTCCTTGCGGGTTATTATTTCCACTCTGGCTGATCAGTGCCAATAACAGCAATGATATGTAGGCGGTCAGCAGCGATGAACCACCGTACGATACAAATGGCAAGGTCACGCCAGTCAAAGGAAGCATGCGAATATTACCGCCGATGATCAGCAGGCTTTGACCGATCAAGTATGCGGTCAGCCCAGCTGCTAAATAGCGCCGGAAATTGTCGGGAGCCCGCAGGGTAATCCGAATCCCGCTTGCGGTTAGCAGCATCAGCAATGCAATCAGTCCCAATCCACCTAACAGACCGCCCTCTTCCACGATTGCCGAAAAAATAAAATCCGAATGTGAGACTGGAACCAGGGTCGGACTGCCCATGCCAGGCCCCCTGCCGCCTACACCGCCATTGGCCATTGCGATCAGGGATTGAACGATCTGGTACGAACGATTGCTCGGATCTATCCAGGGATTCAACCAGGCATCAATCCTGAGCCGCACAACATCAAACAAGAAATAACTGCTCAAGCCTGCCATCGCCAGGACAAATGTACTTAACACCAGTATAATTTTCCGTTCTGTCGCCAGGAAAGTGATTACTGCGAATAGGAACAGGAATATCGTGGCTGTGCCAAGATCACGCTGAACCAACAGCAGCAGTAAAGTTAATCCGGTCATCAGGAGCAGAGGGGCCAACAACGACAAAGAAGTTGCACCACGTTTTATTTTCTGTTCAGCTTCCCCATGCTGTGAGTCGATAGACTTAATAGCAGATATTGAGAACCAATGCCTTTTACCCGCCAGGTAAGCAGACAGAAAAATGATCAGCAACAGTTTCAATGGTTCGGATGGTTGGAAGTAAAACCCGCAACAGCCTAACCACAGTCGTGGTCCTGGTGATCCTGTAGGATTTGTGCCAAAAATAAGGGTAAACGCGGTTAAGACTAATCCTGCAGTTAACAGCACATACTTATAACGGCGTAGAAACTCTAACCGGGATGGTAAGCGCATACCCAGGAGAAACACGATCGATGCGATCGCAAACCAGATCGTCTGTCTTAAACCAAATTCTGGAAACAGGCGCCAGATCGTCATCAATCCCCAGCCGGTGAGCAGAGCAGCAACTGGAAACAGGTAGGGATCCACGTCGCGCAGCTTTCGCCTGATTTGCCAATCTGCAACAATCACCAGGAATAACCAAACGCCAAACCCGATCCAATGCCCCCAGCGGTACTCGACGTCCCAACTGCGCATGCGTGCCGCTGGTGATAAAGTTAATGCCAGCGAATACAACCCCAGAAATAACCCCGCAAAAAATAACAATGTACGATTGGAGGTCCCTGAAAGACGGAAGGCTTGAGTGATTGAAGTCATAAGAAAATAATCTGGCGAAAAATTGGTGCCTCAATCCAGATATTTATCAATCAGCAGGTGAAGGTTCTTACGTGTTTCAGCAGGTATCACGCCCGGATCAGTGATAAACGCATCCGCCATCGCATTGGGGCAATGACAATCTCTTGAGGCATTCAAATTCATCACCAGTGTCTTCACAGCCTGCTGTGCAACTGCTGTATTGCGGTTGAGGATCTCGATCACCATTTCAACTGTAACGGGTTTCTCGCTGACATGCCACACGTCATAATCCGTCACGTGAGAAATTGTTGCATAGCAAATTTCTGCTTCCCGGGCTAGAAAAGCTTCCGGTGAAGTCGTCATGCCGATTATAGACATCCCCCAGGCCCGGAAGGTGTTCGATTCTACCCTGGTAGAAAAGCGCGGTCCCTCGACAGTGATGAATGATCCCCCCAAGTGCACAGTATTTGAAGTAGATTTCACAGCCTGGTAAACAGCATCTGACAAGTCGGTGCAGAATGGATCTGCAATGCTTACATGGGCGACCAAGCCTCCAGAGAAAAATGACCTTTTGCGATCTTTCGTAAAGTCAAATAACTGGTCCGGCACCACGATATCTCCGGGTGCAAAATCTTCCCGCAGCGACCCGCAAGCACTGATCCCAACTATCCGTTCAACGCCCAAGCTTTTCAGCGCATAAATATTTGCCCGGTAGTTGATCTCTGTAGGTGACAAATGGTGCCCGACTCCATGCCTTGCTAAAAACGCCACCTCTTGGCCCTCAAGATTCCCAATCACAATTGGAGCACTTGGATCTCCAAATGGTGTCTCAATCACCCGTTCATGGATATCTTCGAGGCCAGGCATGGAATATAAACCTGATCCGCCGATAACAGCAATTCTACTCACGTGAGATCTCCTTTTGGGAATGAAAATGCCCAATATTGGTCTTGTGGCATGATGTTATTTTAAATCGTCTTTGGACAGATCAGTCGACTCATCATTGATGGAGATTTTTATCAAGACCTGACCTATCTGCAGCTCATCTCCGGAGACCAGGATAGCTGCAGTGGTTACGCGTTCTAAATTCAAATATGTTCCATTTCTCGATCCCAGATCTTCCAACCACCAATTTTGGTGGTGGTATGAAAGACGGGCGTGCTCGGCCGAGACCGTGTTGGCATCCAATACTAAATCGCAGGATTGATCACGTCCTATGACCAGTTCAGAAACTGAATAGGAATGCGCTCCGATCTGATCTTCCATTTCCACCTGCACATTAATCGCTGGGATTTTGCGTGCCTCGATTAGATCACTCTGGCGCTTCATATCCCTCCAAAGAGTGTACACCGCCCAACCCAAGAATGCATACAGGGCAACGACCATTAACAAGCGAAGGATGAGGAGTACTATACCGCTCATATTCTTACCTGTTTTTATTTTTCTGCATTCGGAAACGGCATCAACGGTTGAGTTGAGCCCCCGCTGTCTCCTGAGAAGAGACCTGCATCTTGACCATATACCAGATCTATTCCCGCAAGAGAAATCACATCTCCTGGAAGGAGGCTGGCTTGTTCTACTCGAACCTTATTAACGAATGTGCCTCCCGTTGATTCTAAGTCAAAGATTACATAACGATTATTGATCACCCTTAATTGGGCGTGCCTCCTTGAAATCCGCGGGTTATCAATCACAATTTGGTTATCAGATCGCCGGCCCAGGTTGAGAACTTGTTCGGTCAGAGGGAAAACTTGATTCCCATGGATGATCAGGAACGCATGCTCAGGTAATGTCATTCCATCACCTGGATCAACTGTCATCGTACTCGTTTCGGCGATATCCTGGATCCCAAAATCAGGTAATATCTTAAACCCGCTTGATCCTTTAGAGTCATCAATGCTGATTTTTATCCTGGGCTGGGCTTGAAAGTTTATCCCCGATTGCTCGCCAGTTTGAACCAGTATTTGGATCAGTGCTTCATTAATGGAAGGATCTTCCGTCAGGATTTGGGCAGCATCATTGTTAACAATAATAATATAGGTATCAGCAGCGATAGCTCTGCCTTCTTGATCAAGTTTTACCGAGCCCTGCATTGCTTCAACCAGGCTGGAGCTAATTTGATTTTGCTGCTCACCACTGGCCACAATGCGCGACGCTCCCTGCTCAATCAATGCCTGCAGTTGAGATTCTAATTTCGACAGCTTTTCCATCAGAGTGCCCATGATCAATGGTTTATTATAGAAGGAAGCTGATCTTCCTGCAAGATTGCTCATTAAGTCCTCATTTGAAAATCTATGCGCATTATTATCAGTGAAGGGGCGGCGAACTCCAGCTTCAAACTTGCCAATGGTATACTGGCAGCATGCACCCCAATTCAACTTCGGGTTACCGGGAGATCGCACACACAGCGGACTGGGAACTGGAAGTCTGGGCACCAAATCTTGTTAATCTGCTTGAGCAGGCGGCGCTTGGCATGTACCATTTGACCGGTGTACAGCTTGCACCCGGGCCAGGTATCTCCCGCCAATTCACTCTCCAGGTTATCGAACCGGAAACACTGCTGATCGACTTCCTTAACGAACTGCTTTATCTCGCAGAATCAGAAGACTTGGGTTTCAACCACTTCAACTTACAGATAGATAATGACAGGTTGCTTTCCGAGCTTGTTGGAACACAGATCATATCCATGGATAAAGAGATAAAAGCCGCTACGTACCATAAGTTGAATATTGTTGAAACCAACCAGTGTTTATTCGCCAATATCGTTTTTGATGTTTAATCAACAATCATTTCGCCTAGATTGGCAGGAGATTCAATCATGGTAGACCTCCGAGAATTGATCAGGGTAAACCGCTATGAATGGGAGATACCTGTTTCTTATCGTCGAGATATGCGTGTACCGGTACGAATTTTCGCTACCAAACAGCTGCTGGATGAGATCAAGGGCGATAAATCTCTTGAACAAGCGGTGAACGCTGCGACCTTACCGGGCCTGGTATCACCCGTGGTGGTCATGCCGGATGTCCACCAGGGATATGGATTCCCAATTGGCGGTGTCGCTGCTACCCGTTTACCGGATGGCATCATTTCTCCCGGCGCAATTGGGTACGACATCAACTGCGGTGTACGCCTGCTTGCCTCACAGGTCGATTATGAGTCTGTTAAAAACCAATTGCCAGAGCTTGCAGATAACCTGAATAGACTTTGCCCAAGCGGTGTTGGAAAAAAAGGCCATATAAACCTGAAAATTAATGAATTGGATAGGGTCTGTAAGGATGGTAGTCGCTGGACCTTAAGAAATGGTTATGCCAGTGAAGCAGATTTACGGCGCACGGAGGAAAATGGAAGCCTTGATGGAGCAGATCCTTCAAAGATTAGCAAACGAGCCAAAGAACGTGGTCGCCAGCAGCTGGGCACCCTGGGTGCTGGAAATCACTTCATCGAAGTAGATGTCGTCGATCAAGTATTCAACCAGAAAGCCGCACAAGCCATGGGTCTGATCGCTGGCCACCTGGCAGTGATGATCCACTGTGGTTCCCGTGGATTCGGACACCAGGTATGCACAGATTACGTTCGTGACTTCCAGGTCGCAGTGAAGCGCTACGGGATTGAGCTTCCCGATCGCGAGCTGGTTTGCGCGCCTCTTAATTCACCTGAAGGAAAAAATTACCTGGCCGCGATGCGCTGTGCAGCCAACTACGCCTTTGCGAATCGCCAGGTATTAGCTCATTTCGCCCGGCAGGCCTTTGAGGAATCACTGGCTGGGAAAGTCGCCAATTGGCACCTATCCCAGGTGTACGATATTGCCCACAACATGGGTAAAATCGAAACCCATGAAGTGGATGGAAAGCCTGTCGAGGTTTGTGTGCATCGCAAAGGAGCTACTCGGGCATTTGGTCCCGGATTTCAGGGGCTGCCGTCTGAATACCGTTCCTTCGGTCAACCGGTTTTAGTGCCAGGCAGCATGGGTACCGCCTCCTGGGTTCTGGTCGGTACTCCTGAAAGCATGCGGCGTTCCTTTGGCTCCAGCTGCCATGGGGCTGGTCGCACGATGAGCCGCAAGAAAGCTAAAAAATCAGTCTGGGGCGAGGACCTGCTCAAAGAACTGCAAGCCCAGGGGATTCACATTCGGGCAGGCTCGATGGCGGGATTGGCTGAAGAAGCCCCGCAGGCATATAAAGATGTGGATGCCGTGGTGGAAACCGTATATGAAGCAGGCATTGCTGACAAGGTTGCCCGGCTGAGACCCGTGGTAGTGATCAAAGGTTGAGCGGCTCAGCGAGCTAAAATTTTCTTTCCCCTTTCACTAATGCGTTCCAGAATTAAGAAAATCACCGCCATTGCTGGCGGTGATTTCTTGTCAGGTGAATAATAAAGAGCTCAATGAGACAATATTTGCGAAAGGAAGAGCTTCGTGCGATCCTCCTGGGGGTTATGGAAGATATCGTGGGGGGAGCCAGTTTCCACGATTAAGCGCTCATCGAAGAAATACATGCGATCCGCGACACCCCTGGCAAATCCCATCTCGTGCGTCACAACCAGCATCGTCATGCCTGTCTGAGCCAGCTCGATCATCACATCCAAAACTTCCTTGATCATTTCCGGGTCCAGGGCCGAGGTTGGCTCATCAAACAGCATGATCTTCGGCTGCATCGCCAGTGCCCTTGCGATCGCAACACGCTGCTGCTGCCCACCTGAGAGCTGGTTGGGGTACTTTTCAGCCTGTTCTGGTATGCCCACACGATCTAAGAGCTGCTTGCCGATCTCCTCCGCTTTTTCTTTGGAAAACTTGCGGACTTTCATCGGCGCCAGGGTGATATTTTCCAGCACATTCAAATGAGGAAAAAGGTTGAACTGCTGAAACACCATGCCGGTTTCCATGCGCACCGCCTCGATGTCATGCACATCCTTGGTCAGCTCGATGCCATCGATCACAATTTTTCCTCTTTGGTGCTCTTCCAGACGATTTAATGTGCGGATGAAAGTCGACTTTCCCGAACCTGAAGGGCCAAATATGACAATCACCTCACCCTTCTGAACTTCCATTGATATCCCACATAAGGCTTCGAAATTCCCAAACCACTTATGGACATCTTCGCAATAAATAATTGGCTCTTCCTCAAAGGGTCGCTCGCTCATCCAATTCTCCTAGGCAATCTCTGGTCGAATTATAGGATCGATCTGCATTTCCCACAAGCACAGCAGATAAGGAAATAAAAATTGTTACCTGCTGATGGCTGCCAGGTCTGCATTGGTTAGCTCAATCAAAGCCAGTGTAGCCAGGCAGATATTAAGCCCTCTTTGCCCGCCAGAGATGTAGATGTCCTCCAACGATTGCGCGGTTATGTCGATAATCACCTGGAATCGGCGATTTAATAATGCTAAAGGTGAAATACCCCCTGTCTGAAGGCCGGTTATTTGCTCGGCCTCTTTCTGTGTAGCCAGGTGAACTTTTTTCTCTCCCAAAGCCCGTGACAATCCTTTCAAATCCACCTCTCGGGGAGCAGGCACTAATGCCAGAACTGGTTTTCCCGGTTTTTGACGTTTGACCACGATCGTTTTATAAACCTTTTCAGGTTTCACTCCAAGGTAGACAGCAGCTTCCATCCCGCTGAGCTTTTCTTTTGGCAGCTCAAAAGCCTGGTATGGGATCCCGCGGCTTTCGAGCAGACGAGTGACATTATTTTTGACCATTAATCAATTTCCAAATTCAATGGGAAGGTAAGTTGAAATTCAGCCCCACCTCCTGGATGATTCCTGACGGTCAGCTGACCATCTTGAACCTCGGCCAGCTGTCGGGCAATCGCAAGTCCCAATCCAGACCCCCCCTCTGCCCTACTGCGGCTCTGGTCGGCACGGTAAAAACGTTCAAAAATCTGCTCTTGATCGCTTTCCGTTATCCCGGGACCATTATCGCGCACGGTCAGCACAGCCTCAGAGTCCGTGCAGTGGAAATCGATCTTCACCCAGCTATTCTGCGGGGTATAACGCAGCGCATTGGATATCAAATTACCAATGATCTGTTCAACTCTTCCAGGGTCAATAACTATATCCCGGCAGCCTTCTTGCTGAGAAAACTGAATCTCAATGCCATGCTCAGCTGCTTGCGGCCTGAATTGATCTGCTGCCCTGGCTGCCAGTTGACCAAGGTTGGTGGCTGTCTTTTCAAGCTGCAGCTGTCCCGCATCCGCCATCGCCAGGGTGCGCAAATCTGCAACCAACCTGGTAAGTAGGATGTTCTGTTCTAAAAGTGCGCTCAAATTCTCTTCCGTGGGAGCATAGACACCATCCTGCAGTGCTTCCAGCTGGGCGCGCTGCACCGCAAGTGGGGTGCGCAGCTCGTGCGCGATGTCCGCAGTCATGGCTTGCCTGCTCTTGTCGGCATTCTCAAGCGATGATGCCATTTGGTTGAATGTTCGGCCCAGCAAAGCCAGCTCGTCATCACCCTGGATGGAAACCCTTTTAGCTAAATCTCCATCGGACAGGTCCTCAGCAGCTTGCGTGAGTTCGCGCACAGGTTTGAGAAGCCGGGTGCTGAGCAGCAGCGCAAGCAGCAGCGCGAATACGATCGCGATACCGGTGGCAATATATGCAGATCTTGTCAACCGTGAGAGCAGTTCTATTTCGTCGCCACTGGTGAAGACCATTCCGCCCTCATGAACCAGGTGTCCGACCGTAGCACCATTCACTTGTAGCGGAATGCCTTGCAGCAGCTCTGATTGGTCTATTCTGCCAGACGCATTTGGATTTCTTGAGTCTGCAACTATGTTCCCCTGCTCATCAGTTAGCAGCAGGCTCTGCCCCATCATCCCACCCAAGCCAGGCATATTTCCCTGGTTGCCCCGTCGATTACCCTGTCCCGTTCCACTGATTATCTGATCCGCACCATACCAGGTATGGTTTTTTTGGTAATGATCCTCCAGCTCGCTGACAATTCCCTCGAGTCCCACAATTCCACCACGAAACATGTAAGTCCGAACTTCTTGAATCGCACCCTGCCTGACCAGGATCAAGAGGCTGAGCATGGACACCAGGGCAACCAGAATAAATGAGACAAATAATCGCCAGCGCATAATTAACGGAGGTTCCCGGATGAATTGGTAGCGTTCATGATTTCAACTCTTTCGAGAAACGGTAACCAACACCAAAAACCGTCTCGATATATAGCGGTTCTTTTGGATCTGGTTCGATTTTAGCGCGCAAATTTTTGATATGAGCATCTATCGTGCGTTCATAGCCCTCATAGGCAGCATCCTGGGAGGCTTCCAACAGCTGCAGCCGAGTAAAAACCCGGCCGGGTTGAGATGCCATTGTCTCAAGCAGTGTAAATTCGGTAGGTGTGAGAGCAATACGCTCATCATTTCTGGTGACTTGATGACCTATCAAATCGATTTCAAGCGAACCCTGCCTGAGCAAATCATGGCTCTCCTGGGTGGTGCCTGCCCTGCGTAGTACCGCGCGCACCCGCGCCACCACTTCGCGCGGTGAGAATGGCTTGGTAATGTAATCATCCGCGCCTAACTCCAATCCAATTAAGCGATCCGTCTCTTCAACCCTGGCGGTCACCATGATAATCGGTGTGTCCGCTTTTTTGCGGATTTCGCGGGCAATATCCAGACCATCCATACCCGGCAAATTCAAATCGAGGATCACCAGGTCTGGCTTCTTCTGTGACCATAGGGACAATCCCACATCACCTTGCTCAGCAGTTAAGACCTGGAAATTCGCCTGTTCCAGGTAAGAACTCAACACCCGCGTCAGTTCGATTTCATCTTCGATAATCAGTATTGTCGGCATTATTCGAAACTTTCCCTCTGAGTTACATTTGAAGCTGTTTTGTCGATATTTGATTGCATATTTTTGTGATTATACAACACCAGTGGGTAGAGGTTATCCACTACCCACTGTATAAACTAAATGACTCTATCTACTGATAAATCGAGGACGTTTATGGTGCGGTCCACATGCCATGGGGTCCCCGATGAAATCCATCCTGGTCGCCATATCCATATCCCCCACAGCCACCATATCCCCTGCCATAACCTCTGGCCTGCCCGCGTGAGTTCATGAAATCAGCCTGCTCTTGTGTCAGGGTGCCATCCTCTACTGCCAGTTCCAGCTTTGCCGAACGCCCATCCTTCATGATGGCAAAAAACTCTTCCCAGGTAAATCCTTCAGCCTCAAAAATCTGCCACATCGTCTCACCACTTTCCAGGCGGGCTTCCAGCTGGGATACCGACAAGCCAAGTGCTTCTGCAAAGCTTTCCATCATAATGTCATGGTATGGGCCAACTTCGCCATATACCATACCACCACCGTAGCTTCCTCGACCACCCATCATCCGCGGGCCATAGCCGGGGTTGCTGTATGGCTGTGGAGATTCGGTTTGGGCATAAGCCAAACTCGTGGCTCCTAATGTTATTGCCAGTAAACCGATCAAACTTACAACCTTCCATATCTTATTCATTGCGACTCCTTCAAAATATATTTGTTAATTGTTTCCTTCAAGGAACTGGGATTAGGATATCCCAGAGATGTGAAGAATTCGTGAAGATAATTCGAAGGACATATGAATGTTTGCTCCTTGTGGGTGCCTTCACCAGAATTGAATTTCGTAATATGTATAAATTGTGATGAACGAAATTCGATTAATACCTTTGAATCCCCGATGTATTAGTTAGTAATCGGTTAGAATTTAGTGTAACAAAAGTAATTTTCTTGCGTTATCCATGATATATATAGCCAAAAAGTACTATTAAAGTAACTTTGGGGAGGTGTCTATAGAAAAATAATCGCTTGCAAACAGCACAGAAATGGCAAACCTGTCGAAAGGCAGGGACGCAAAACTACAGTCTAAATGGCCGCTCGGCCACATGACAGTTGGGTTACCTAGGCTTATAAAGTAGCAAAGAAAAGGTATACCTGTTGAAAGGCAGGGACACAAAGCTACGGTCTAACCGGCCATCCGGCCGCATGACAGACGGGCTGCCTAGGCAAATCACAACATATTCGCCCCTCAGGCACCCAAGACCTGAGGGGCTCAATTTTATGAAGTTGGAAAGGCACAAATTATGAAGAATATACAGAAATTATTTCTTAAGCTTTTGATCCTGTTTTTGAGCATCAGATCAATCTTCTTAGCGAAGAAACAGGACCTGTCGTTGAGAGCACAATCTCCTGGCAGCGTTTCTCATCCAGCGTTGCATGGTTGTCGGTTCGTGGAACGAAAATCTCAGAACCAGCGGGTGTCTTCTAAAACTTGAACCGTATCGATCTTGGAATAAAAGGGAACCACGATGAGGGATTTTTCCTGGCAAACCAAAACCTTTATCATCTTCACAATCGCAACTGGGTCAGCGATATTCGCTTGGCTAGCACTAAATACAGTCTGGCAGAATTATTGGGCTCTCCTTGCATTGAGCAGCCTGGCTTCAGCCTCCTTATTTTTCAAAGTCGAGGGCACAACGAATAGATCGCACTACAATATCAGCTTCCTGATTTACGGATTTACCCTGGCGTTGCTAGGCGTTGAAGCTTGCATCGTGGTGATCGTTACATCGCATCTCGTTGATTGGGTTTGGAACAAATATCCCTGGTACATTCAGGGATTCAATATTGCTTCTTACATCATCGTTGCTTTCCTTACTGGTCTTCTCTATCAATTCATAAATCCTACATTGTCTTTGGTCTCGTTAGAAGGCGTATTGGGAATTATTGCCAGTCTGGCATTTTTTACATTGTTGAATCATCTTCTCGTTGCTTTGGTAGTCTGGTTAGCCCAGGGAGAAAACTTTTCAAAATCAGGTCTACTAGATGTACTCCCATTGATGATAGATTTCACTCTATTGTGTATGGGAGCTGGAACTGCACTAATTTGGATCATGAATCCTTTCGCGATCCCGCTGGCCATCCTACCACTTTACCTGATCTTTCCCACGCTCAAAGTACCTGCATTAGAACGTAAAACCGAGATTGATTCGAAAACGGGTCTATTCAATTCCAAGTTTTTTTCCAATGCATTGAAGCAAGAGTTGGAGCGGGCTCATAATTTTGACCGCCCACTTACAGTTGTCCTCGCTGACTTAGACCTGCTTCGCAATGTCAACAATACATACGGCCACTTGGCAGGAGATGAAGTTCTAATTGGGGTCGCCAATATTCTCAAGAACTCACTGCGAGAATTCGATGTTATCGCCCGTTTTGGGGGTGAGGAGTTCATCATCCTCATGCCAGAGACCGATCAAGATGAAGCCTTTCAAGTGATCGAGCGTATACGCAGCTCAATTGATCAGACCAAGTTCTCGATTCAAACCAGGATAAATCCCATCAAAGTGACGGTCAGTTTTGGCGTTGCCGGCAGGATGGGGTTTTCCGAGACACCCAATGAAATTATTCATAATGCTGATTCTGCTCTATACCATTCTAAACTGACGGGACGCAATCGAACTTGTGTTTACACTGACCAGGGCTTCGAGGTGCTTTATGAACCCGGTGAAGAAATTCCCTTGGAGCAAAGTGAATTACCCGTAAAAAATCCAATCCAAGAAAGTCGTTCAGAATCCCCAACCCCCTCCCTGCCAAAAAAACCTCCACAAATAGAACAAACTCCTGGTGAACCTGCTTCACCCCCACAACCTGACGGTAGACCACGGCCAAGCTGGTTGATCAACCTTTTTATCGGTATTCTTATCCTGGTTGCTTTTCCGCTGTCCCTCTTTTTCAATACCGCAGTCCCTGGTATCGACTGGTTTGGGTTGATTTTATTTTCATTAATGGTTGTCATCACTGAAGGTTTATCGATCGATATTTATGTGAAGAATACCTCAGTTTCAACATCTGCAGCTCCAATCCTGGCCGGCATTTTGCTTTATGGTCCGATCGGAGCAGTGGTTTTAGGCCTGACCTTTGCATTGGTCGCAAAAATCAAACATCACAGCCCGCTTAATCGCTTCGTCTTCAACTCTATCAACCAGATCATTGCTGGATTACTGCTCTCCGGTTTGATTATGTTAGCTGGAAAAATATTCACCAGCTATTCATTAATCATCCAGCTGATCATATGTGTCGTTGCTGCAATAATCATCTTCTTGAGTACAACTATCCTAATCGCCCTGGCAATCAGGATTGATGCCGGCATTTCATTTCGCCAGATCTGGAAAGAAAAATTTAGCTGGCTGACTCCTTATTACATATCAATGGGATTGATCGCCTACGCGCTGATTCTTGGTTATCAAACAACCGGGTTTATCGGGTTAGCTGTGATCATGATCCCTCTGTTGATGCTTCGCCTCAGTGTTAAGCAGTACATTGATCGCACCATTTCCATGGTAAACGAGCTGCGCGGCAAGAATCAGCTGCTGGAAAAGAGTTCGGATGAAATCACGCTGCTCAACGAAGATCTTCTGGTTGCTCTTGCAGAAGTGATTGACCTTCGCGACCCCTTCACCTTGGGACACTCCCAATACGTGACTCGTTATTCATTGTTGCTTGCAAAAAAATTGGGGCTGCCTGATGAGAGTATCGAATTAATCCGCAATGCCGGATTGCTACACGATATAGGTAAGATCGGAATCCCAGATGCAATTCTAATGAAACCCTTCCCATTAACAAGAAAGGAATATCACATCATCCAGGAACACACAACGCTGGGCTCTGATATCCTGAATAAAGCCCATTCCCTCAAACACCTGGCACCAATCGTTCGTTCCCATCACGAAAGGTACGATGGCAGTGGATATCCAGGGCGTTTGAAAGGGCAAAATATACCACTGGAAGCTCGCATCATTGCTGTCGCCGACGCGGTTGAAGCGATGGCTTCCGACCGTCCTTACCGGCAGGCGCTCAGCGATAAAATGATTGAAAGGGAATTAAAGCGAAATTCGGGGACTCAATTTGACCCAATGATCGTCGAAACTATGCTCCAGATATTACAGGATCGGAATGAATACCCCCTGGTTAATTCTGCTGAAAAACTCACAGTTGAGCAGTGTGAATATGCCTTCGACAACCCTGTCCTTCAGCCAGTCGCCGGAGACTAATCAACCCATGAAATCGAGCTTTATATCTTAAATAAGCTGATATCTTTAGCTGAGCAGTAAATGCTTATCACTCCTCGCCCGCTAAAAGTTTAACTTTCTCCCAGGGTGGGAGGTTCAACTCTTCAGCCAGTATACTGCGCAGTTCAAAAATTTGATCGCGCATGACAGCTGCCTTTTCAAATTCTAAATCCTGCGCAGCGACTTTCATCTGCTTTTCCATCTCGGCGATAATCCCCCGGATTTCAGACTTTGGCAATCCTGCAGCACCATCGATGCGGTATTCGGCCTTCGATTCAGCCACAGCCTGCACGGTGACCCGGTCCGTCAAATCGCGCACCTGCTTTATGATGCTCACAGGTTCAATTCCATGTTCTTCGTTATATGCCACCTGAATCGCTCTGCGGCGGTTCGTCTCATCGAGCGCTCTGCCCATAGAAGCTGTGACGCGATCAGCATACATGACAACCTTGCCGTGCACATGTCGCGCTGCCCGGCCTATTGTTTGGATTAACGCTGTATCCGACCGCAAAAAGCCCTCTTTATCAGCATCCAGGATGGCAACCAGAGAGACCTCCGGTAAATCAAGTCCTTCCCTTAATAAATTTATCCCCACCACGACATCGAACACACCCAGCCGCAAATCACGCAGGATCCCTACTCTTTCAAGCGTGTCGATCTCTGAGTGCAGGTAATGCACCTTTACCCCCATTTCCATCAGGTAATCAGATAATTTCTCAGCCATACGCTTTGTCAGCGTCGTCACCAGGGTGCGCTCACCACGTTCCACACGCTGGTTAATCTCTGAAATTAAATCGTCGACCTGGCCCTCTATGGGTCTTACTTCTACCTCGGGGTCTACCAAACCTGTTGGACGGATAATCTGTTCTACCACCCGATCAGTTTTCTCGAGTTCGTACGGTCCAGGAGTCGCAGTGGTATAGATTGTGTAGCCCATATGCTCTTCAAATTCATCGAAGGCCAAAGGGCGATTGTCAAGGGCTGATGGCAGCCTGAACCCATAATCTACCAGCACCTCCTTTCGTGATCGATCACCGTTGAACATACCGCGCACTTGAGGTACGGTCATATGAGATTCGTCAATAACCAGCAAGAAGTCACCCGGAAAATAGTCCATTAAGGTCCAGGGATGGGAGCCTGCCTCTCGCTGGTCCATGTGCCTCGAATAATTTTCAATACCCGAACAGTAGCCTACTTCACGCATCATCTCCAGGTCATAAAGTGTGCGCTGTTCAAGGCGCTGTGCTTCCAGTAATTTTTCATCAGCTTTGAATTGATCCAGCCTTTTACCCAGCTCATCCTCGATGTCATTAATGGCCGCCTTCAATTTATCTTCTTCCGTGATGAAATGCTTGGCTGGATAGATTGCGACGGAAGACAATTCCCGGCGCAGTTCACCAGTTATGGGATCAAATTCGACGATCCGTTCGACCTCATCTCCAAAGAATGTGATCCGGTAGCCAAACTTGTCCTGGTAGGCCGGGATCACTTCTAAGGTATCTCCCCTCACCCTGAAGGTTCCAGGACGCAATTCCATATCATTGCGCTCGTAGTGGCTATCTACCATCTGTCTCAGAAGCGAGTTTCGACGGTAAACATTTCCGCTCTCCAGGTTGATCACCACCCGGCCATAGGCTTCCGGGTTCCCAAGTCCATATATGCAGGACACCGAAGCAACGATGATCACATCCTGGCGTGACATTAAGGCCGTTGTGGCAGCCAGCCGCAGCCTTTCGATTTCCTCGTTTACATCGGTTTCCTTCTCGATGAAGAGATCATGGCGTGGGACATATGCTTCGGGTTGGTAGTAATCGTAATAAGAGACGAAGTACTCAACCGCGTTATCTGGAAAGAAATCTTTGAATTCCGCATATAGCTGGGCTGCTAATGTTTTATTGTGTGCCATTACCAGGGTTGGTTTCTGAATCTGCTCAATAACCGAGGCGATGGTGTAAGTTTTACCCGTCCCGGTTGCTCCAAGCAGCACCTGGTCGCGAGCGCCGTCGTTGATCCCTTCGACCAGCTGGCGGATAGCTTCGGGTTGATCCCCGGTAGGTTGAAATGGGGCATGCAGTTCGAATTTCATAAAACCTCTTGGATAAGAGTTGTTTTTCCTTGTTCGGGTTCAGGTTCTCAGCTGATCTTCGTTGTGATCAATCATCAACTTTCTTCAATGCAAAAGCTTCAAAACAGGGCTTCGTATTATACTCTCACATAAATCGGGTTGCTGAAGATCCATGCTCGTTGTTTTCCCCAGTAACTCAGGTAGACTTCTACCCGGTAAACACCTGGCTCAGAAGTGATGTAGCTGCAAATCTCGCGTTTGGTCCACGTTTTGATCACCTGACCATTCTTGAGCAAGCGGCACTCAGTACGCTGCGGCAAACAAATTTGCAGTGTTACTCCCTGATCCAGGGTGATTTCATCTCCCATCCACACCGATTGATCTTTCCCCTGCGCCGTGAATCTAAATCCGCGGGTATCTGCCGGCAGATCATAGCCGATGAACGCATGTCCATCTGCGAGCGCTTGCAGGACGAGCCCCCGGTCATGTTTTAGCTCCCCATTTAAAGGTTCTTCAAGGAACAGGTGTGTGTTTACAGCCTGGAAGTGAAATTTGTAGGGGAAGACTGTCCTGCGGATCGGTCCTACTGATACTTTGAAAGCATGCGCATCTGAACCCCCTACTGCAACTACACGCTTTCCACTCTCCAGCAGCTGGTCCCAGCGTTCAATGGCACTTGGAAATGGTCCTCGGGCAACTAATTTTGGATTAAACACGTAAAAAGCAGCTCGAAGCCAGCTCTTCATCAAAGATTTGAATTCGGACATCGCGTTCCACAACTCAATGCCGGTGTAATTCTCCACTTCCCATTTCTCCCAGGAGATATCTGGTTCATTAAAGGCTGGGGCTGCGGGATCGACCGGGTGGGCGATGAATGCTAATCCACCCACCGCATTGATGCTGTCCACCATGTGCTGGGTTTCCCCGGCCATTTTCGCCATTTCCTTTTCAACCCCGATCACCAGCAAGTGGTTTTTTTGTGGACTTGCAGTCTGATCGTGGATTTCTTCTCCGACCAGCATCAGGACCTTCCGGTCTCCATCCTGGTAATATCCTGCCGGCCCATTCACCAGGACATTGTGATCGGTAGTTATGACTGCATCCAGGCCGCTTTCCAGGGCTGCATTAACGATATCCGCATGTGTACCGGAGCCATCGGAGTACGTGGTATGCATGTGAAGGTTAATTAATATTTCATTCATATAGCGATTTGACGAAACATATAACGAAAGGTATAATCCGCCTGCTAAGAACAGTAATTCTCGGAGGCTCGTGTGGAAAGATATCTGGATATCGCGATGATTATAACTTCAATTGCTTTGATATTTAGCGTCATCCTGCAAAGTAAGGGAGCGGGTTTGGGCGGTTTAGGAGGCGGCGATACCGGCGCGGTTTTCACGGCCCGGCGGGGTGTCGAACAAACCCTCTTCAGGCTCACTATTGGACTTAGTGTAATATTTTTTGGGTTGGCGATTGCCACAGTTGTATTAACTGGATAGCCTTTGCTCAAAACGAAGATCTGGTCAATAATTCGCCGAATTTTGGGCGATTCACGGCCCGGCCGGTGAACGCCCTTTTTTGTTGCCTATGAGAAAACTTATTTGGCAGATCGTGATTGTCGTTGTTGCCCTGGCAGCTATCGCATTTTTGCTCTTAAGGCAGCAGCCAACACTGCTCCCAACGGCGCCTGAAGTAAAGCCCTCCACAGGTGGGGTCTACTCTGAAGCCCTGATTGGTGCCTTGAACCGGTTGAACCCGGTCCTGGATTACAGCAACCCTGTAGACCGGGATGTCGACCGCCTGATCTTCAGCAGCTTACTGCGCTTTGACGATCGTGGTCTTCCGGTCAACGATCTGATCGAATCCATGGGGATCTCCCGAAGCGGGCAGAATTACAATATCTCACTGCGCCCGGATGCAGTCTGGCATGATGGGCAGCCGCTGACCAGCAGCGATGTGCTTTTCACCATCGATCTCCTGCGCTCAGAGGAACTCCCTATCCCTGAAGATATCCGAGACCTCTGGCAGGATATCGAAGCGGAAGCAATGGATGATCACACCCTGCAATTCCGCTTGCCCGAACCCTTTGCACCATTTTTAGACTACCTGACTTTCGGTATCCTCCCGGAACACCTACTGGCTGATCTATCACCTGCAGAAATCATAGATTCTGAATTTAATATGCAGCCTATCGGCAGCGGACCCTACAAATTCGATCACTTCGAAGTTAATGGCGATCAAATCAGCGGGGTTGTGTTGACTACCTTCGAAGACTATCACTTTGGCTCACCCTTCATCGATCAGTTCATCTTCAAATACTACCCAGACCCAGAATCTGCACTTGGAGCATACCAGGCTGGCGAAGTTTTCGGCATCAGCCAAGTGACCAACGACATCCTGCAAGATGCATTAGCAGAACCCGACCTCAACCTGCACTCCGGCCAGGTACCTCTGCTCTCGATCATTTTCTTGAACCTGGATGACCCACAGGTACCCTTCTTCCAGGACGTGGAGATCAGGCGCGCCTTGCTGATGGGCATCGATCGCCAGCGCATAATCACCCAGCTAAAAGATGGCCAGGCGACCCTCGCACACGGACCCGTCTTCCCTGGAAGTTGGGCTTTTTACGATGGCGTGGAAAAGATCGACTATAACCCCGAAGGAGCGATCAACATCCTCCGAGCCGCAGGATATTCAATACCAGCCTCCGGCAGCCAGGTCCGCACCAACGAAGAAGGCCAATCGTTGTCATTCGACCTGGTGTACCCGCAGGGTGAAAAGAGCGATCTGCTGGCTGCTGCAATCGCCGCAGATTGGGAAGTGCTGGGAGTTGAGGCAAACCTAGTGCCAGTAGCTGCCGACCTCCTGCTAAGCGAACATCTCGATCCAAGAGACTACCAGGCCGCGCTGGTGGAGATCAATCTGACCCGATCTCCCGATCCCGACCCCTACCCGTTCTGGGATCAAGCCCAGATTACCAGTGGACAAAACTATTCCCAGTGGAATGATCGCCAGGCCAGCGAGTATCTCGAAGAAGCCCGGATTCAATTAGATCGCTCAGAGCGAATACGACTCTACAACAACTTCCAGGTGCGCTTTGCCAACGAACTCCCCGCCCTGCCGCTCTTCTACCAGATTTATAATTATGGCATCGACCAGCGCGTCAACGGGGTGACGATCGGCTCGCTTTATCAGCCCAGCGACCGTTTTGCTGATGTGATCAAATGGTTCCTGCTTGCTGAACGATCCCTCGAACCAGAACCAACACAGGTCGTGGATACTCAAACCCCCTAGAACCTAAAACCTAGTTAACAATAATCTCAAATCTATAAAAATTCGTGGCAGGTCAGTATTTACTGGTACCGGATAAGGGATTTCAGAATCATTCTGCAGCATGCTTTTCTCACACCTCAAGGCGTGCGGTCATAAAAATGTTTGTAGATGCTGAAGATTTCAAATATGCCCTTGATATATTCGCGTGTCTCTTCAAATCGGATCACTTCGACGTATAGGTCCGGATCCGGCGGCACCAGGTTCTTCCAGGTCATCGCATTCCCCGGACCACCGTTGTAGGCCGCCAGTGCTCCATAAAGATCCCCGCTCATGAAACCGCGCTGCCGGTTGAGGTAATCACTGCCCAGGTTAACGCTCACCAGCGGCCGGTAGAGGTCCTCATCTGTGTAACCTGGCGGCCAGCCAGCGTTCGCCGCAATTTCTTGACCCGTACTTGGGATAATCTGCATTAATCCCCGTGCACCGGCTGAGGAGCGCACAAAACCTTCGAATAAACTTTCTTGACGCATTACGCTGAACAGAAACAGGGGGTGGAAATTGTATTCTTCGCTGGCAGGCATGACCAGCTCCCGGTAATAGGGTCCGAAGCGGATATGGTTGAAGTAGACCGGGGCGCTCATCGTCTCGCTGTCATCCATGCCAACCTGGTTGAGCACCTGCCTGGCAGCGAAGATCGCCGTCCTGTAAAGACCCTTTTCCAGTAAATAATTGGCCAGGCGATATGAATTCGCAGGATCGGTTTCCAGTGATAAGCGTAAATCCTCGAATTCGTCCCGTGCAGCTTCATATAAACCCAATCTCCAGAATTCGTTCCCCCGCTTGAACCTTGCATCACCAGCCAGCGATCCCGGTCCCGTAAGGTCCGTTTCTTCCGGGATGCCAAATATGGTTCGCATCCATTCTTCTGCAGCCTGCTTTTCAGCATCCACATCGATCGTCAGGTCATATTCGAGTGGCGCGGTGAAAGGGTCGATGCCTGCCAGCAGGTCGCTGGCTCTTTCGCTGTAATACCCCGTTGGATCGACCAGTACAGCTTGTTCCCAGGCAGTTTTCGCGGCTTCTTCCTGACCCATTTCGCTCCTTGCCTTGCCGGTCCAGAAATAAGCCCCTGATCGCACTTCTAAATCCATGGAAAAAGCTAAAAGCTTCTGGAAGAGTTCTTCTGCAGCCACGTAATCAGCCAGGCGATAGCGTGTGATGCCTGCCAGGTGCAGTGCACCTTCTGCCAGTTCAGAACCCGGGTATTCGGAACCAATTCGAGCCCATGTACTGGCTGCCAGGTCCAAATGATCACCGCGCTCTGCGATCCTGGCAGCCTGGAAGAGGAATTCTGCTGCTCGCGCATGAGCAGGAAACTGGTCGACGAAATCCAACAGCACCTGTGTCGCCTCCCGGTATTCCCCCAGCTGGAACCACAATACGTCTGCAGTTTGCTCCCAGGCATCATCCCACTCATCTGCATCGGGATGCGATTGCATGATTTCAGCCCAGGTTTCCATGGCTCCTTCGTGATCTCCAAGCGCACTCTGCGACAAACCCTTGTAATACCACGCAGTTGCGAGATCCAGCCCGCCAGCCTGAATATAGCGGTCGAAGGCAGCTATCGCCACCGCATGCTGTCCAGCATAATAATCCACCAGGCCTCTCTGCAGCTCGTCTACCGCGACTCCAGCCTCGACTAAATCCACCAGGGCCAGGTAGGAGTTATAGGAAAGCGGGTAGTTCATCACTGCGTCCAGGTATGCATCCTGTGCCAGCTCGGTCTCTCCCAGGGAAAGATAAGCCTGCCCGATCAGGTAATCCAATTGGGCACGCATATAATCGTTGGCAGTGCGGGAGTACAGGTCCTGGTAGGCAACCAGGGCGGTCGCCAGGTCCCCCGAGAATTCATAAGCCTGCGCCATTTTGAACTCGATATCCAGGCTGGAATTCAAACGCGGTGCCGCCAGGGCAGCCTGGTACGCGGCAATGGCTCCCAGGTAATCCCCGGCTGTGCTGAGCACGTCCCCGCGCAGCTCGTTGACATGGCTGTCGATCACCCCCGGGCGCAGCTCAAGGTAATTGGTGTAGCTTTCCGCAGCGGCAGGATAATTTCCCTGGGCTTCATAAACCTGGGCTAAAACGAAATGCGCTTCTGCCAGCTGCGGAAGGTCGCCGCTCGTGGAGATCAGCGCCTCCAACTGCGCTTGCGCCTCGAGCAGGTCCCCTGCCAGGAAATGCGTGCGGGCGATACCCAGGCGAGCTGCAAACTGTACTTCAGCATCCGGACTGCTGTCCAGCGCTTGCTGAAATTCAACCAGCGCGCTGTCCCAATCACCAAGGAAGATTGCCCTATCACCCGACTCGATGCGCGCGTATGGCAGCGGCGTTGGTGTGGCGGTGGGCAACGGTGTATTCGTTGGGGGCAGCGTGGGTGCAGGGGAACTGCTGGGCAGCGGCAGCGGCGTAGCCTGGTTCGAAGGCCACCCGGGCATGCTGCATGCTCCTATACTCACCAACAGTAATCCCAGCAGGAAAGCAATTCTCAATCTATCCACGACGATGTACTATAACCCAGGCGTTTTTGGGTGTCAACTTTACAGGCAACTACTATTAATCGTTGTTAATGTTGTCCAAAAGCTCTTTGTTGATAGAGTACAGGGATCCACTCCTCATTCATGTGTCGACCTATTAATAAATCGAACGGGGGGCGCTGTATTACTAGCTCAACCAGCCAACGGAATCTCTGTTCGGTTCTATAAATCTCGAAAATAATTTGATAAGGGTCCAATGACTGTAAAAAACTCTTTCAAAATTTTTGGATGTTTTTATTCAGCACCAAATTGCAATTCATTAATTTGGCTGATGGGCCAAACTGAGATCTGTTCGTGAGCAGGATATGCTTTCTTCCCTGGGTATATTACCCAAAGATGTTCAAGGTTTAACTCCGTGAGAGCTGTAAGCATTGAGGCTGTTATCTTGGGTGCTTCATTGAGTTTGATTTCGACGCCATAGTTTTTTCCCTGATCCATAAATAACAGGTCTATTTCTGCGCCATTGTGGGTGGCCCAAAAGTAAGCCTGGTTAGGACGCACAAATTGGAGCACTTGCTCGATAACAAAACCTTCCCAGGAATCACCGGCTTTCGGGTGTCCAAGAAGACTATGTCTGTCAGTGACTTCCAGCAGACTGTGAAGCAACCCGCTGTCACGAAAATAGATCTTGGGTGATTTCACCTGCCGTTTTCCCAGGTTGGCGATCCAGGGCTGTAACTGGCGAACCATGTATGTACCAGTCAGAATGTCAAGATAAGAGCGTATAGTCTTGTCAGTCAATCCCATAGACCGTCCCAGCCTGGAGGCATTCCATGTATGACCGTGATAATGAGCCAGCATGGTCCAAAACCGTCGCATAGCGACGGCAGAAATATTGATCCCGAGTTGGGGGATATCGCGTTCCAGGAAGGTCCGGACAAAACCTTCCCGCCAGGCAAGGCTGTCTTCTTCAGTATCTGCCAGATAAGATCTCGGAAAACCACCCCTCAGCCAGAGATCCTCCCATTTCTTCACCCCGATCTCCCCCAAATCAAAACCACTTAGCTCGATAAACTCGACTCGCCCTGCCAATGTCTCAGAAGCATTTTTGATGACGTCTGGAGAAGCGCTGCCGAGGATTAGAAAACGGGCTTTATTACCTGGTCGGTCAACAAGCACCCGAAGAACGGAGAAAAGGTCTGGATTGAGCTGGATCTCATCCAGGATAACTAATCCATCCAGATCTCCCAATGCAAATTCCGGATTTTCTAAGCGCCTCTGGTCAGGGACAGATTCCAAGTCAAAGTAGGCCGCATCCTGTTCCTTCATCAGCATGCGAGCCAGGGTCGTTTTTCCGCACTGGCGCGGGCCGAGCAGTGCAGTGATTGGCGCTCGATAAATAGCGGTGATTAGACTGGACATATAAAACGGTCTTTCGATCATGTCTTGATTTTACCATGAAATCTCGGAGTTGAACTCCGAGATTTCATGGTAATTGATGGGCTCAACTTGTTGCAAAAGGACGCAAAAACGGACTTTTCGTTGCAGTTTTGGTGCAAATAGGACCGCTCTCTACCAAACCCAATGACTCGCTGACTACCAGGACATCCCGGACAAATATATCCCGCTTGCCCGGCTCAGCGGCAACCTGTTAAGGGGATACCCTATACAGAACATTTGTTCTATTTTATAATCGTTTCACCCGCTTGGAGGGGCAAGGAGTAATATGGAACACACCGGCTGGCTGCTTGACCTGTTTGCTGACCCGCAGGGCGGGGTGGTGCTCTGGCTGCTGGGAGACGATGGCCAGCGTTATCGTTTCCAGCAGGACTTCCCGATCACCTTCTATGCCGCGGGTCCCCCTGAGCAGCTGCGCGCCCTGTGGCGTTTCCTGGAGAACCAACCCGTTCCTGTGACCCTGTCCAGGACAGAGCGCCGCGACCTGTTCCAGGAGCAGCCGATCAGCGTGTTGGCCGTCCAGGTCGCCCAACCCATCCGCCAGCCGCGCCTCTTCCAGCAGGCAGCCAGGCGCTTCCCGGAGCTGACTTATTACGATGCGGACGTCAAGCTGCCGCTGCGCTATGCGGCCGTGCAGCATGTCTTCCCTCTGGCCCGCTGCCGGGTACAGGTCAGCGACTCGGGCTCTGTAGAATCGATCACCGCCCTCGATTTACCCTGGGACCTGGATCCCCCACCCCCTTCCCTGCGCATCCTGGACATCGAGCCCGACAGCGATCCGGCCCACAGCTCCCCCACCCACCTGCGCCTGCGCTTCGAGCGCTTCACCTACCGCCTGCCGCTGGAGCCTGTGCGCCCCCTGCTGGTGGGGCTGCGCTCTATCATCAACCGGCACGACCCTGACTTGCTGCTCACCTCCTGGGGCGATACCTGGCTGATGCCCCACCTGCGTGAGCTGTCCCGGCGGGCAAACCTGTCGCCGCCTCCCAACCCCGAGCCCGGGCTGGCCCCCGCCCACAAACCTGAGCGCACCTACTTCTCTTACGGTCAGGTGGTCCACCAGGGGCGCCAGGTGCTGCTCTTCGGTCGCTGGCATATCGACCGCTACAACGCCATGCTCTTCCACGACTACGGGATGCACGGAATCTACGAGCTGGCGCGCGTCACCTGCCTGTCCGTGCAAACCGTGGCCCGGGTTTCCCCAGGCAGCGGTATTTCTGCCATGCAGATGCTGACCGCCCTGCGCCAGGGGATCCTGGTGCCCTGGCACAAGCAGCAGGCCGAGCGTCCCAAGTCCATCCTGGACCTGATGCGTTCTGACCAGGGCGGCCTGGTTTACCAGCCCACGATCGGTTTGCACTACGACGTGGCTGAGATCGATTTCATCTCCATGTACCCCAGCATCATGGTGCACTTCAACATCTCCCCGGAGACGGTCGGCTCCAGCCAGGCGATCGCCGACGCGGCCCCCGAGCTGGGTCCCCCCGGCGATCCGCAGCCCAAGGGCCTGGTGCCGCAGACCCTGGCCCCGCTGCTCGAGAAGCGCCTGGCCCTCAAAACCAACCTGGCCACGCTGCCAGCCTGGCATCCCCGGCGCAGGATATACCAGGCCCAGGCCTCAGCCCACAAGTGGCTGCTGGTCACCTGCTTTGGCTACCTGGGCTACAAGAACGCCCGCTTCGGTCGCATCGAAGCCCACGAGGCCGTCACCGCTTACGGGCGAGAGGCGCTGCTGCGTGCCAAGGAGGCTGCCGAAGACCTGGGGTTCGAAGTGCTGCATCTCTACGTGGATGGCATGTGGATCGCCAGGCCGGGCGCCTCCAGGGTGTCCGATTTCCAGCCAGTGCTGGAGGCCATCATCCAGCGCACCGGTCTGCCCATCGCCCTGGAGGGCATTTATCGCTGGATGGCATTTTTGGCCTCCCGCCAGGATGCGCGCGTGCCGGTCGCCAACCGCTACTTCGGGGTCTTCCAGGATGGTTCGGTCAAGGTGCGCGGCATCGAGGCCCGGCGGCGGGATACACCCCGTTTTCTTGTCCAACTGCAGGCTGAGATCATCGCCCAGCTGGCGCATGTCTCCCGGGGCACACCGGCTAACACCTACCTGCCCGGCGTGCTGGCCCTGCTGCGCCGCCACCTGTTCGCGCTGCGTGAGGGTCGCCTGCCGCTGGAGCAGATGCTGATTTCTCAAAAACTCAGCCGTGCCCTGGACGAATTCCGCACGCCTTCTCCGGTGGCACACGCCGCGGCGCAGCTGCATGCTGCCGGTAAGCAAACCAGCCCCGGAGAGAAGGTTCGCTTCCTGTACACGCGCGGCGAGCCGGGGGTCTATGCCTGGAACCTGCCCCAACCCCCGGACCCGGCCAGCCTGGACGTGGAGCGCTACAGCGAGCTGCTGCTGCGCGCCGCCACCACCCTGCTGGAGCCGTTCGGGGTCAGCAAGCAGCTGCTCAGCCAGTGGTTGTTCAGCAACGCTGCCTACAACGCCCCGCCCGGGGTGCTGCCCGGCGCGGCGCTCACCGCCTTACCGCTGTGGAACACCCAGCGCCTGCTGGAAGGATAATTACAGCCGGGATATGCTATACTTGGCTTGCCCAGCCGAAATGCTGGCAGCTAAACTTGTCCTTAGGAATGATCAATGCCGCTTTACGAGTATGCCTGCCTGGACTGCAGCACCCAATTTGATGCCCTGCGTTCGTTCAAAGATGCTGATGCGTCGATCGCCTGCCCGGACTGCGAAGGACAGGAAACCTCACGCATGCTTTCCCTGTTTTTTGCCCATTCGGATGGGCGCACGATCACCCAGGGCGCGCCAGCCTGCACCTCCTGCAGCACACATACCTGCAGCACCTGTGGGGTGAACTGAATCCCCCTCCTACGCCCATTAGATGCTAAAAACCTGAACTCGCTGCTCAGCCAGTGGCTGTTCAGCAACGCCGCCTACAATGCCCCGCCTGGGGTGCTGCCCAGCGCGGCGCTCACCGCCTTACCGCTGTGGAACACCCAGCGCCTGCTGGAAGGATAATTGCAGCCGGGATATGCTATACTTGGCTTGCCCAGCCGAAATGCTGGCAGCTAAACTTCTCCTTAGGAATGATCTATGCCGCTTTACGAGTATGCCTGCCTGGACTGCCGCACCCAATTTGATGCCCTTCGTTCGTTCAAAGATGCCGATGCGCCGATCGCCTGCCCAAGCTGCGAAGGACAGGAAAGCTCACGCATGCTCTCCCTGTTTTTCGCCCATTCGGATGGGCGCACGATCACCCAGAGCGCGCCAGCCTGCACCTCCTGCAGCACACATTCCTGCAGCACCTGTGGGGTGAACTGAATCCCCCTCCTACGCTCATTAAATGCTAAAAACCTGAACCCGCTGACCACAAATCAGCGGGTTTTTTGCAACTTCTGCTCCTGTTTTGCGTAGATCATTATAGAAAAGGAAAAAAGGAGAAAATAATGTCAAACCAGTATCAAAAACTTTATCGGTCGCGTGAAAATCGTATGCTTGGCGGTGTCTGCGGTGGCCTGGGCGAATATTTCGACATCGACCCCACACTTGTGCGGGTGCTCTTCGTCTTCGGAGCTTTCCTCGGCGTTCCCGGTGCGCTGCTCCTCATTTACCTGGTCATGCTGATCGTGGTGCCCCAGCAGCCCCAATTAGTCACAGAAGTACAGGCCGCCTAAAACTGCTTGGTAACCTGGCCGGCATAAATGTGCCCGCCGCGTTGCTCCTCACAAATACATCCGGCAGCCGGACTGCCGGATGTATTCTATTAATAATCTCAAGTGCTAGACCTGGTCGTGTGGTTCGATGTGCACGGAAACATCCGCAACCTCTGGCAGTCGCCGGCTGAGCTCGTTTTCCAGCTGGGAGGCCAGCTGGTGCGCCTCGGTGACCGGTAAATCCGGTTCGACGGTGCACTCCAGTGACATGTAGACCAGGTTTCCATCCTCCGGGTTGCGCCGCATGCGGATATTGTGCGGGCTGAACAGGTGGGGAATATCAGCCACCACAGACACCACCACAGAGCGTATTTGGCTGCTCACACGCATGGATTCACCGCTGACCTGCTGCACCTGGCTGCTGGCCAGCTCGATATGCGTGTGAACCCAATTAACTTCCGGGCGGCGCTCAAGAATATCCTGCTCGAGACGGTCAACCAGGCTGTGCGCCTCTCCCAAGGATAAATTCGGGTCCACTCCAATATGTACTTCCAGCGCCAGGTCTTCGTTGTAGCGGTGAGCCCAGATCTCGTGCACGGTCAGATCATAGTCCGCAGCGGCATGCTTGACCGCCGAAAAGAGGTCAGCGGCATCTTCTTCTGATTGGCGTGCGGCTTCAATGTGCACCGTCACATCACTGACCCCGTCAAGGGCTAGTAAGCGCCGCCGGACTTCATCCGCGATCACGTTGGCCTCGCGCACCGTCTTCTCCGCAGACACGCGCACATGCAGGTCGATCGCGGCGCTGCCCGCTGCCCCCCGGCTGCGCACACGGTGGAAGGACTCAATGCCCCCCACGTCATCTACCGCCTGGGCGATCTGGCTCGGGTCAAAAGCTGCCTGGTCAACCAGCACCGGCAGCGTCTCGCGCAGGATATCTACCCCGATCTTTGCGATCATCACTGCCACAAAAGCTGCCATCAGCGGGTCAGCCTTTGGATACCCCAGGCCCACCAGCAGCAGCCCAACCAGCACCGAGAAAGATATCAGGATGCTGGCCCTGGTATGCAGCGCATCCGCCACCAGGACTTCGCTATTGAGCTTCCTACCCTGACGCAGTTCGTAATAGCTGGTGCCGCCCTGGATCAGCATGCTGGTCACCATCGCCACGATCGTCCAGAGATTGACTTCCGGTACTGCATCGCTCCACCAGCGTTCCCAGGCGGTTTGCAGCAGCTGCCAGCTGGTTAGAAATAAAAGGAAGGCAATGCTTAATGCGGCGATCGTCTCAAATTTGCGGTGACCATAGGGGTGGTCGCTGTCTGGTGGTCTGGCAGCCAGATTCAATCCAACCAGGCCCACCAGGTTCGAAATACCGTCGAACAGGCTGTCCAGGCCATCAGCCACCACGCTGAGCGCTCCAGTCGCCAGCCCGGCAGCCAGCTTGATCCCGGTTGCCAGGAAATTCAGCAGCATGGTGATGATCAGCACCCGCCGGATACTGCGCACATCGCGCAATTCCGTCGCCTGGTAGCCATCATCAATCCATTTTCTTGCAGCCATAATGGGGTTAGATTATAACTGTCTACGACTCCGGACCGTAGTTCAGGATCAACAATTCCGATATCTGGCCGCGTTTGTCGGCCTGGCGGTTGATATTCCTCCTGGCTTTCAGGCGTTCAATGCGGTATCCGCGATACGCGTCTTCAAAAAAATCGTCCCCCTGGTCTACGTTATGGGGATCGGAATTGCTCAACATCAGCCTGGCATCCTTTTCATCCATTTCGCGGTAGAAATCGGCCAGGCGCAGCTGCTGATCGTCGTCAAAGCGCTCCTTTGAATACGAGGTGAAATGCGCGGTGCTGCTGAGAGGACGGTACGGCGGATCAAAGTAAACCAGGGTATGCTCATCCACAAAATCCCGGGTTTCCTCAAAATCCCCGTAATAGATAGATACATCTTGGAGCAGAGCCGCCGTGCTGCGCAGGTTCTCCGCATCCAGGATGCGCGGGTTCTTGTACCTGCCGTAGGGCACGTTGAAGCCGCCTTTTGAATTCAAGCGGAACAATCCGTTGTAGCCGGTGCGGTTAAGATACAACATATTGGCAGCACGCATAGTCCAATTAGCATCGATTTCGTTGTACTGCATCGAATCTCGCTGATGGTTGTAGTCCTCCCTGACCTGGTAGTAAAACTCCTTGCGCCCTTCAGAGGATAATTCCAGGTAGCGCTGCTCAATCTTTCCCAGGATATTTATCAAGCCGTTAACATCTTTCTGGATGGTTTTATAGACCAGGATCAGCTCGGGATTGACATCTGCCAGCAAACATTCCCGGATTGGAAAAGTTTGAAATACTTTAAAGAACAATGCCCCGCTGCCCACGAAGGGTTCCGCGTAGCGGGTGATTGTGCCATTGAGCAGCTGGGAGGGAAAGTGAGCTTCCAGCTGCTTGAGCAGCTGGCGTTTTCCTCCAGCCCATTTCAGAAAAGGTTTGGCTTGCAGTCGATTATTAATTACCGGCATAAGAATCTCTTCAATGCCGGTATTCTATCAGGTGATTTAGTTGTCAGGTATTTGAGGTTAGCAAGTGATTTATCTGCCAAAGTGAAATTCAGCTTGTGCAGTCTTATCGACCCACGGTCGATAGTCGTTTAGATCCCTCAAAGGCTGCCTGAGCTGCAGGAAGCTGCTGCAGCGCCCGAGTACGAACTGCTGGTTCCATTTACTTTTGAAGCGAAAGTTGAGATTTGTTTCGCTACCTGGTCGCTCTCACAAAATGGGCAGGCAACTTCGTCCACTGCGGTCGCGCTGCGCACCAGCTCCTCGAATGGGGTCCCACATTCCTGGCATACAAATTCAAAAATCGGCATCAATTGCTCCTTGTAAATCACAGCCGGCATTAAATAAATCTTGCCGGAAAACTTCAGTGCTGTTCACCAACTTTAGATGCAGGAATGTGAAAAAGGTTACAAATTCACGGGAGCAATTCTACCCGATTGAGATTAGCTATAATTGCATCTCATTTTCCTCGAGCAGCTCTTTCAAACGAGGATGATCTGCATAGACACCACGATAATCTTCGGGCAGCAGGGCTGCAATCTGGCACATGATTTCATCCGTATATTCCTGGAGCGTTTCTTCCCTCCCCTCCCGGGAGACGGGTGCAAAGTTGATCGCTTCCCCAAATACGACTTTAACCGGTGAACGCCTCAAACGCTTCAGCATTGCAGCCACCAAACTGTCTTCGCTGCCCGCAATGCTTACTGGCAGTACAGGAACCCCGGTTTTTGACGCCAGGTAGGCAGTGCCGGGCTGTCCAGGCAGGAGACCGCCGGTCTTACTGCGCGTCCCTTCGGGTGAGATGATCAGCACCCCACCCTGGTTGAGGCGCTTGATCACTTCTCTCAAGGCAGCAAAGTCAGCCTGGTAGCGATCCACAAAAATGCCGCCTACAATACTCGCCAGCCAGCGGCGGAAGGCATAATTCTTGTGATATTCTGCCACCATAACGATGTAATCCCGCTCGTCGATCACAGAAAAGACTATCATCGCATCCAGCACCCCCAGGTGATTGCCGGCCACAATCAGTGCCCCCTGCCTGGGTGCTGTATCTATATTGTATAACTTGATATCCAGGATTGATTTCACCAATACCCGGTTGAGAAAACGAACAATGCGTTCGATCATCTTCGATCCTCTTCAAATGGGTTGACCGGGCTTAGTATATCAAAACATTGCAGCCAGAAAACTGATCTCTCGCACAGCAATTGTACTTAAATCATCACCAGATTCTTGTCCCTCCAGCGAATCGACTATACAATGGAGACAATCTATAAATCATTCATCCTTGGAGGTCCACCGTGAATATCGATCCCCAAAGTGGTGCACAGCTGCTCCAATCTTTCCTGGAACCCTGGCACAGATCCTTAGCCGATCCAGCCGCTGCCCAGGATGCGGTCCTGCACAACCTGGTCAGTGATTACGCCAAGACCAGGTACGGGCAAGAGCATGGCGCGGAAAACATTGAGACGCTGGAAGATTACCAGCACGCCTTCCCAATAGCCAACTATGATGACGATTACAAAGCCATCATCGAGCAAGTCATGGCAGGCGATGTTGATCTGCTGTTGTGGGAAGAACCGATCGGCTGGGCGATCACGCGCGGCACCACCAAGGGTGAATCCAAGTTCATCCCCATGACGCCCACTGATATGGGTTTACGCGTCAGCGCGGGCCGGGCAATGATGAACTATGTCGCCACCTCAAAGCGTTTTGACCTGTTCGCGGGAGTCAACCTCAACCTGAATTTCCCCTCTGTGGTGGGAACCGTCAAGGTCGGTGAGCGGGAGGTGGAATACGGCTACAGCTCAGGTATCTACACCAAGTTCGTCTCTAAAACTACGCCCATCAAGTCTGCTCCCAGCCAGGAAGAGATTGACGCTCTGGGAGGCGAAAAAACCGAGAGCGATTGGAACCGCCGTTTTGAATTGGCTTATGAGGCTTGCAAAGACCAGAATGTCACCCTGGTGGGTGGTGTCTGCCCCACAACGCTGCGCTTTGGGCGCTATATGAACCGGGAGCACAAAGTTTATCCCAAGGATTTATGGAAGACGCAGATTATGACCCTGGGCAGCGTGGCTGGCATCAACACCAAGTACCAACCGGCATTGAATGCCATGTACGGGCCAGCTGTGATCAGGGAGATTTACGGCGCTACGGAAGGCATGTTTGGTCAGCAGCTGGACGAGAAGCGCGCCTGGGTGCCGAACTACGATTTGTTCTTCTTCGAAGTACAGGTGGGAGATAAAATCAAGCAGCTGCACAAGATACGTCCCGGCGAACGCGGTTCGCTGGTCGTCTCAACACCTATCCTGCCGCGCTACCGCATCGGTGACTTGATCCTTGCCAAAGATCCACCCTACTTCCGCTGCATCGGGCGTGAAGAATGGTGGGTTCCCCTGCGCTATGGCTGGGACGAATTTGTGTCATTCAACCTGGGACGCTTATAACTTTATTCTCGCCTGCGGGTGAAGCTGCCCACGATGATCGATAAACCAACGGCGATCAGCACCAGGGCGAAGATGAACTCCCAGCGCAGCACGTTGCCCAGCCCAATGCCGATGAAAACAAAAGCCAGGATGATGGTGCCGGTCACGGTTTTGCGATAGGCCGGGATAAACAAGCGCAGCAGCACCTCGAAGAGCAGGATCACACCTGCGCCAAGGAAGATCAGTCCCCATACTGAAAAATCAATCTGGAAGCTAAGAGCCCATGGCGCCTGGTTTGAATAAATTAAATCCTTGATCTGGTCTAAATATCCCAGCTGGTTGAGCAGCAGCACCACCCCGGCCCAGATCAGGATGCAGGCCCAGATGATCGATCCCAGCGGATCGCGGCGGTACTTCTCGTCAGGAGATTTCTCCTCACGCTTCTCAAGTTCTTTCTCTTTCTTTTCTTCGGTCTTCTCGTCAGGCATCGTGCCCTCCCTTCCATGAATCTGCACAGATTAACATTGACAATCTTGCCTACCTACCCGGGAACGGCACCAATAATCTTCACTCACTTTCCCCACTTAAAGTATAGCAACAGCTATTGAAAGAATCAAG